>ERZ777011.1634-NODE-1634-length-22244-cov-4.854207_pt1 | contig 22244 bp, 11 predicted proteins | sample MGYA00374964_ERZ777011 | MGnify/ENA primary metagenome ERZ777011 (study PRJEB29310, sample SAMD00008975) | mouse gut metagenome | study: EMG produced TPA metagenomics assembly of the Metagenome analysis of fecal microbiota from mouse which was promoted... | reverse complement strand
AAAAGGTGCTTTCCTATTTCTTCTATTCTTTTTCCTACAAAAACTTTACCCTAGCATTGACGTAGTTAGATAGGGGAAGTATAATTTGTAAAAAGAATAATTTACTAATTATATTTACAAACAATGCTTTGATATTAAGATTCGGCAGGGTGAAAATGATGATAAGGTCAGTTTTTTTGAAAAAACTTTTGGAGACGGAAATTATATAAAAATGTATAAGGAGCATTCCTGTTAAGTAACAAATAACAGATTTGCAAAAAATGAGTGTCACCCATAGAATAATGATTGTTAACTTGGCGGTTAATAAAAATCATTGTTCAAAGGAGACACCCATAAATGAATTGTAAACAAAATCAGAGAATCAATCAAGTAAAAGAATCAACTTTGGTAGTTGGAATTGATATTGGAAGTACTACACAGTATGCCAGGGCTTTTGACTGGAGAGGCATTGAACTTGGGAAAGTCTTTAAATTCAGCAACAGCAGGGAAGGTTTCGAAAACTTCAAAAGCTGGATGCAGAGGTTACAGGACAAAAACAAAAAGTCAGATGCAATAGTAGGAATCGAACCAACAGGTCATTACTGGTTTGACCTTGGCGCTTATCTTGAGGATGAGGGCATCCTTCTGGTTATGGTTAACCCCTATGCGGTAAAGCAGACCAAGGAACTGGATGACAACAGCCAAAGTAAGAATGACAGAAAAGACCCTAAGGTGATAGCGAAGCTTGTCATTGAGGGAAGATATTCTGCACCGTATACACCGGATGGTGTGTATGCAGATTTAAGAATTATGGTGGCCAATCGTAAGAGACTCACCAGGGAACTTACCCAGATCAAAAACAGATTTGCCAGATGGTTTGCCATATATTTTCCTGAATACAAGGAAGTTTTTGGGGACTATGAAGCACAAAGCCGTATGTTGCTTTTGAAAGTTGCTTGTACTCCGAAGGCAGTCATGGAGCTTGGAGCCGAAAGAATCAATCAAATCTGGCGTGATGCAAAGTTAAGAGCTGTTGGAATGAAACGGGCAACGACCCTGTGTGAAACAGCCAGACGAAGCATTGGCTTAAGGAAAGGCTCTTCGGCTGCTGCGTATGAAATGAAGTTATTGCTTGCGGATTATGAATACAAGATGGCACAGCTTGATTCCATAATGGACGAGATAACAGGTTTGTGTAAAAAGATACCCGAAAGCGAGCAGATGCTTGCCATCAAAGGTATAGGAGTAATCACGGTAGCCGGATTTTTGGCGGAGGTTGGTGATGTGAGGCGTTTCGAATCACCAAGGCAGATACAAAAACTGGCCGGACTTTCATTACGGGAAAATAGTTCGGGAAAGCATAAGGGACAGACGACCATTAGTAAAAGAGGCCGAAGTAAGCTGCGAGCGTTACTGTTCAATGCTGCGATTCCGTTAATAGCTAAAAATCCAGAGTTTCGGTCATTGCATGAGTATTACACAACCAGAGCGAATAATCCGCTAAAGAAGAAACAATCAGTGATTGCTATCAGCTGTAAGCTGATAAGAGTTTTTTATGCTATTCTTGCAAATGGTGTAACCTATGACCCGCAGAAGATGATGTCTGACATTCATAGACAGCCACAGGCAGCATAAAGAGGATAACTGTGACATTCAGGAGACGTCCACCGTTAGGTGCTGAAGGGAGCAGAAAAGGAAACAAAACATAGAGAGCCGAAGTCAGATTTTATACCATCAGAGCACAGACTCAGTCAAGGAGCATCATGACGCCCCTTTATGGATAAGCAGAACGAAGGAATTGAGGACCCTGTAAAAAAGGTGATCCCGTATGACATGGGAGGTTAGGCTGCCGTAATGAGTTGGGGATTAGAGAGGCCAATCATAGCACAATGAGATGACGTCTTATTAAGTGTACCCCAATATCCCATTATCCATGATATATGGCCAAGGGGAATGGCATAGACTTAGAAAACTTCTCTATGTAAAAAAGAAAATGTAAGAAAAAGCGAGTTAACAAGAGAAAAATAAAGATTAATATGGGAGGTGTGGGCATTGGAACAGAAAACTCAAAAATACGGAATAAAGCAGGTATTGTCAAATATTCTATTCATGTTGAAGTATATTGGAAAAGTTTCCCCATGGCGAATCCCGGCAATTATGATCGATGCGATGGCGGAATGGTCAAAGGGACTGATCTTTAGGGTGTTCGTGGTGGGATATGTGCTCAACCAGATACAGTCGGCCACATCTCTCCAAGAGATTTTTTTTGTTGTGGGACTTTTGGCGCTCCTTTCTTTTGCGTGCCATTTGGTGAACATACTTTTAAAGAATTGTTTTTTCCCACGATCCGATTTAAAGATTCAGTCCCACTTCATGAAGCTGGCTTTCGATAAGGCCCGGAAGGTGGATCTGGAATGTTACGAGAATGCGGAATATTTTGAGAAGCATATCAGGGCCTTAAATGCACTGAAAAGCCGTCCGAGAATGATTCTTGATTCCGTAGAGATGCTTTTCGGGGCGCTCTTTGGCTTTCTGGCTTTATCCGGGCTGGTCCTTTCATTGGACAAATTTATGATTTTATTTATCGGGCTCCAGATTATAGCCAACTTTGTGTTTGCCCGAAAGGAGAATTATGAACGGCGTGCATATGAAGTGGAACTGGCTGAATCAAACCGTCAGGCTGACTACATACGGCGGGTGCATTACATGCCTGAATATGCCAAGGAGCTGAGGACAACCAATATCAGCGATGTACTTTTTAAGCGTTTTATTGCGGCGACACAAAATGGGATTAAAGTCATTGAGAAACACGGCATCAAATGTGCAATATATCGGTTGTTTGTGGATGCGGTGTGTACGCGGATGGGCTATTACCTGGTTATCCTGGTTGCGGCTTTCCGTATTTTGGTGCTCAGGAATATGATGATCGGCGATGGCCTTATGGTGGCCATGGCGATGTTCAGCGTAACCGAGGCGCTGCTGGATCAGGAGAACAGTTTTTTCCAACTGCATGAGCACGCCATGTACATTGGTGATCTTAAGGACTTTCTGGACTATGAGCCCAAAATACAGGAGGATGGAACGGAGGCTGTCCCAACGATGCCGGTGGAGGAACTTCGGGTACAGAACCTGTCATTTTCTTATTTTGGTTCCGACAAGAAGGTAATCGACGATATCAGTTTTACCATCAAAGGCGGACAGACGGTTGCGATTGTCGGCCATAACGGTGCTGGGAAGAGCACGCTGGTCAAGCTGCTTATGCGTCTGTACGAGCCGACATGCGGTAAAATCTATTTGAATGACAGGGAGATTGGCGAGTATAAGCTGAGCGCTTATCGGGACAGCTTTGCTACGGTATTTCAAGATTTTATGATATTTTCCCTTACAGTGGGAGAAAACATCCTGATGCGGCGCGCCGCTGACAGTGATACAGCGCTGCTTACCGAAGCACTGCGTGAGAGCGGTATGATGGATAAAGTTTCATCGTTCAAATATGGTACCGATACGATGATGACACGGGAATTTGATGACGGGGGTGTTTCCCTTTCCGGGGGACAGAACCAGAAAATTGCGTTATCCAGAATGTATGCTAAGGATGCCCCCATTGCGATTCTGGATGAACCCTCCAGCGCCCTGGATCCGATCGCCGAATATGAATTGTTTGAAAATATGAAGCGCATCTGTGAGGGGCGGACTGTAATTTTCATCTCGCACCGGCTTTCCAGCGCGATTTCGGCAGATGTAATTCTCATGATGGAGCATGGGAGGATTATTGAACGGGGCGATCATGAAAGCCTAATGCGGCAAAACGGAAAATACGCGAAAATGTTTAGAAAGCAGGCAGAAAAATATGAGTAAAGGAAAACAAACGTTGTCAGGTTTTGCCAGACAGCTTATTGTTAAAGAGAATGCCGGGGAAAAGATTTCATTTTCCACGGGGATAAAAAACGCGGCATATCTGTTGAACTATGCGCGCCGCCATGTGCCGGCTTTGTTTTATACGAATATTATGACAGGTATTTTATGGGGATATTTAAATGTCGCATCCTCCGTGCTTGTGATTAAAGTTGTATTTGACATGATAGGGGAAGGACGACCTTTTACAAATGTATGTAAATTCCTTCTGATGATGAGCGGGATTTTGTTGCCGGCTCTTGGGGTTATTTATTTTTGTGACAAAAGGCTGTGGCCTGTCCTGAAATTAAAAATGGGAAAATCGCTCCATGCCGAGCTGTTTTTAAAGGCGCAGAAGGTGGACCTTCGCTGCTATGATGACGCCGGGTTTTATACAAGCTTCATTTGGACTGTACGGGAAGCGGAGGAGTATGTCTATAAGGCCGTTAACAGCATGGGGAACGTACTGCTTTCTATTCTGGCATGTCTCGGCGTTAGCGCAATTATGCTGGAGATTGATCCCATCATTCTGGTAATTGCCGTAGTCTCCATGGTTTTTAAGTTTCTGTTTAGGCTGCTGAAAACCAGGATTGAGTTTCTTCGGGAACAGTGCTTGATGCCCCTCGTTAAAAAGTATGAATATATAAACCGGGTTTTTTATATGCCGGACTATGCCAAAGAGCTGAGAATGAGCAGGATTGACCGCCTACTTACAGAGGAATTTGACGATTGCATATCAAAAATGGATACAGTATACAGAAAACTGCAGTTTCGTCTGACAGCATTGGAGATCTGTGAGCAGGCCTGTAATGTCTTTTTGACGAATACGTTTCTTATTTTTGTCCTAGTGTATAAGATCCTCATTGTAAAGTCTGTTTCGGTTGGCGGCTTATCGGTATTCATCGCTGCAGTCGGAAAATTGAATTCCATGTACAATGGCCTGCTGGATGCTCTTTCGCAGTTTGTGCAAAGCGGAATGTTTGCCGAAAAGCTACGGACGTTTCTGGCTGTGGAGCAAATGGTCACCTCGCCGAAAAACGCAGCCGCATTACCGGCGTTATCCGGCGACATTGAATTTCGCAATGTTTCTTTTCGGTATGATGGCAGTGACTCTTGGGTGCTGCGGCATATCAATATGAAAATCAAAGCGCAGACCAAGGCAGCCATTGTAGGATATAATGGCGCAGGAAAATCCACCCTCGTGAAGCTGCTGATGCGTTTATATGATCCTATCGAGGGCGAAATCCTGTTAAATGGCAAAAATATTAAAGAATATGACGTAGATGAATACCGTCATTCCTTTGGTACCCTGTTTCAGGATTTTCAGATCTATGCCGCCGGTTTGGGAGAAAATGTGAAAATGGGTCTGGTTGACAATAAGGATGAAGAGGCAATCAAGGAGGCACTTATGACGGCGGGAATTGCTGAAAATTTGTGCGACCTTTCTGTCCCGCTGCTTCGGGAATATGATAAAAACGGGCGGTTGGTATCCGGCGGAGAGGCCCAGAAGATTGCGATAGCCAGAGCCTTCTTAAAGGATCCGCACACGTATATTCTGGATGAGCCGTCCAGTGCGCTGGATCCCATATCCGAATACGATCTCAACCGGACGTTGTTTGAACTGTCAAAGGACAAAACGGTTATTTTTATATCCCATCGCCTGTCCACAACCCGCATGGCGGAACAAATCTATATGATGGAACAGGGCAGAATCATTGAAGAGGGAAATCATGAGGAGCTGCTGGCAAGAGGCGGCAGATATGCGGAAATGTTTATAAAGCAGGCAGAAAAGTATCAGGAAACACCTTCTTTTGTTTCATAGAAGAATATTAGGGAAAAGAGAAGTGTAAGATACACGTTAGTATACGGAAAGATATTAGGAGGATTATTATGAATAACTTTTACAAAAAGTGGAGAAATGTGCACTTGTTTACACGAACTTTGATTGGATTTGGGATAGGTGTTGCTCTTGGAGTATTATTAGGACCTCAGGCATCTGTTTTTGAATTTATAGGAACAATTTTATTGCGCTTAATTAATATGGTCGTTGCACCACTTGTGCTTTGCCTATTGATTTGCGCGGTCACTGATATTAATGATTATAGAACATTGGGCAAAATCGGCGTTAAGACAATCGTCATATTTTTGTTAACAACTGGATTCGCTGTTATTGTAGGTATGTTTTTTGCACTTACTTTTAAAGTAGGTAAAGGAGTGGTTATTACTACTGAGGTACTGGATGCGGCAACTGATGTAACCGTTCCTTCCTTTATAGACACTTTGATCAATATTATTCCGAATAATCTTTTTAAAGCATTAAATGAATCCAATTTGCTTCAAATAATCTTTTTTGCGCTTATTTTTGGGCTTGCGCTTAACAAATTGAAAGAAAAAGGTATTTTGGTGAAAAAAGTTGTTTGTGGCTGCCGCGATGTCATGATGAGTATTACAAATATGGTATTAGAAATTACTCCCTTTGGGGTAATGGGGATTATGGCGAATGTAGTGGGAAAATATGGAATAGAAATTCTTCTGCCATATGGTAAAGTGATTCTTGTAACATTTTTAGCCTGTATATTTTTTTCATTATTTATACATGGCGTGATTATGGCACATTTTTTGGGCAAAATTAGTGTATGGCGTTTCTTTTTTGAAATGAAAGATGCTATTTTATTTGTTGTTTCTACTTGTAGTAGTTTAGCAACGATTCCATTAACTCTTGCTGGAACTAAGAGATTAGGTGTTAGTGATAAGGTCTCTAATTTCGTAATTCCCTTTGGGGCAGTTGTCAATATGGATGGAACAGCTATTTATGAAGTAATTGCTGTAATATTTGCGGCACAAATCTATGGGATTGAGTTAAGCATAACGCAGTTATTTCTAATACTATTATCTGCTACTGTAGCTTCTATTGGCACAGCGGGGATACCGGGATCTGGACTTGTTATGTTGACTATTGTCCTTAATGTGGCGGGATTGCCTATGGAGGCGCTCGGATTGTTAGCTGGAATTGATCGAATTCTTAATATGGCGCGTGTCGGTACCAACATAATAGGAGATACTGCTACAGCAGTTGTTGTAGCTAAAACAAGTGGGGAAATGTCTGCCCTGCATCATTGGTAAAAAACAAAAGCTTTGTCATCTGACCAAGTGCCGGAGTAGAACAGCATAAAAGCTATCCATCCGTATCATCTGCAAAACTGATCAATACGCTGCCGGCATCACAGTTCTCAGAATAATCTCCATATTTTATGAGAGTAGAGTCTGCCGCCATCCCTTGTATATTCGATTATTATATGTTCATTGTCCGATGAAAAGTAAGCGTCAAATAAGAACGTGTAGTGAAATATGTGGCTTTCTCCTGTAAACTTAGGGTTAGAGTTTTTAGCGTTCACTCCAAAAACTCTAAATCCAAGTAAAGGAGAATCCCCATGGACATTTCCACTTTAACTCCAGATAAGCAGGTGAAACTGCAGTACTGGCTGGACGTGATCCGGCAATGCAGAGCCTCCGGCCTGACAAACCAGGCATGGTGCGAACAGCATGATATCTCTTTAAAAAGCTATTATTACTGGATTGCAAAGATCCGGAAGCTGGCGCTTGAGGAACTGCCCCGAAAGAGTCATGGATGTAGGCCGGTCATGGAGCAGACTGCGTTGATGCCGGATGCGGCTCCGGAATTTACCCAGGTATCCCTTTGCGGCAGACAGGATTCCCATGCCGCTCCTGCCGCAGTGCTCCATACCGGTACTGTGACCGTTGAACTCTTTGAAGATACTCCCCGGGAGCTGCTGGAGGCTGTCCTGAAAGCAGTGCAGTCATGTTAGGAGACCTCTCCCGGGTGGAAAAGATCTACCTGCGCACCGGGTACACGGATATGAGAAAACAGCTGGACGGCCTGGTAGATATCATCCAGTACAGCTTTCAGCTTGATCCTTACAGCAATTCTTTGTTCCTCTTCTGCGGAAAACGTGCTGACCGGATCAAGGCAGTCCACTATGAAGGGGACGGTTTCTGCCTTTTCTATAAGCGCTACGAAAACGGCCGTCTAAAGTGGCCGCGCACAGGGGAAGAAGCCCGACAGATCTCCCATCAACAGCTGCGCTGGCTGCTGGAGGGCCTTTCCCCGGAACAGCCAAAGGCAGTCCGCAAATGGGCTCCTCCCAAGCCCCCAAAACCCGGAAATTCCTTATAAATGCTGGAAAATCCTGCTGTTTTATGGTAGAATGAATCTATCAAAAAAAGGAAGGTTTTCAGCCCATGCCGGATACAGAGCAGGAGTACAAAAAACAGATCAAGGAATTGGAACAGCAGGTCCGGCTCCTCAGGGAGCAGGTTGATTTCCTTACCCGTAAGCTTTATGGAGCAAAATCCGAAAAGACGTCTGCCCTTGAAATAGAGGGACAGATGTCTCTTTTTAATGAAATGGAATCCTGTGCTGATCCGGATGCCCGTGAACCGGATCTGGTGGCAGTGGAAAAACATCTGCGTAAAAGGAAATATGCCGGCCAGCAGGAGAAACTGATAAAAGACATTCCCCGCAGCAAAGTGCTCCACACGATCGACGAGAGTGAACAGATCTGTGAAAGGTGCGGAAGTGCCATGGTAAAAGTGGGTGAGGAGTTTGTCCGTACGGAAGTACAGTTCATTCCTGCCAGCCTGAAAGTGATCGATCATTACCGGGAAACCTATGAATGCAGGGCATGCCGCAAAAACGGAACGCCTTATATGGAGAAGTCTCCGGTACCCAGTCCCCCGGTCATGCATTCCCTTGCGTCTGCTTCCACCATCGCATGTCTCATCCATCAGAAGTTTGAACTGGGTATCCCCTTATACCGCCAGGAAAAGGAATGGGAGGCCCTGGGCCTTTCCTTAAGCAGGGCAACGATGTCGAACTGGCTCCTTTGCGTCTACCGGGACTGGCTCTCTCATGTGGTCTCTCATTTGAGGCAGGAACTTCTAAAACAGGGGCATCTGCATATCGATGAGACCCATGTACAGGTGCTGAAGGAACCAGCCCGGAAGAACACTTCGGATTCTTACATGTGGGTGTACTGCAGCATCAGGGACCAGGCAAGGCCAGTCCGGTATTTTGAGTACCAGCCGGGGAGGGGCGGGAAGTATCCCGAAGCGTTTCTAAAGGGCTACACCGGATATATCCATACGGATGCCTATTCCGGGTACAATGGGGTGAAAGGAGTTACGAGATGTCTGTGCTATACCCATCTGCGCCGCGCTTTTGTGGATGCGCTGCCCAAAGACATCCATGACCCGAAAGCTTCAAAACCCGCAGAGGCAGTCCTGCGGCTGAATAAGCTGTTTGAGATAGAAAAGGAACTGGAGGGCCTTCCCCCGGAACAGAAGAAAAAGGAACGGCTTGGCCTCGAGAAGCCGCTTCTCGAGGCTTTTTGGTCATGGGCAGAGCTAAACTCTGCCGGGGAACTGCCAAAGTCGAAGCTCCATACAGCTTTCCATTATGCCCTGAACAACCGGCAGGAATTTTTTAATTATCTTGAAGATGGGAACTGTTCCATCAGCAACTCTCTTGCGGAGAACTGTATCCGTCCGTTTGTGATCGGCCGGAAGAACTGGCTGTTTGCGGGAAGTCCGAAGGGTGCTGCTGCAAGTGCAGGGATCTACACCCTGGTCGAAACAGCGAAAGCCAATGGCCTGGATGCAATGAAATACATCAAATATATCCTGTCAGATATGCCGGGGAGTACATTTCTTGAAAATCCGGAATATCTGGATGACTATCTGCCATGGGATCCCATGGTACAGGAACGGTGCCGATGACCACTGCCCTTTTATTATAGAGGGTTGGTGGTTATTTTTCTATCCACTATCTTATTTGACGCTTACGATGAAAAGTAAGTTATGTATGCAAGTTGCTCATTTATAAACGCGGCATTTGCATATCCATTTGTAAAGCTGTTTACATTTTCTAAGGTTATAATTGGTTTAAGGTTTTCTAGACCGTTGTCGGTAAAAAGAATTTCGTTTTCATCTATTACGCCCTTTCTTGAAAATAAACTGCAAAAAGAGATGGCTGGACATTACAATTTTGCAATGTCAACCATATTTATTGACTTTTTTGGCATATCGTAGTAAGGTTGGTAAAATAAATATTTTACAAATGGGCGCTCTGCGGAAAATGATTGACATCGCCTGCCATTTGCCATATCTTATCTACACAATTATACTTACAGGAGAATTTTTATATGATATTCAAGGCTGCAATATCACAAACTGCTTGTATGCTGAAAAAGAGAGAATCCATTTGTACATTTTATATTCTTTTTTTTATGGTGATTATAAATTTTATTAGTAATGTACTATACTTTCAAGGCACAGATATCGTGGAGATGTATCAGCCAATGAAACTGTTGCTGCTCAGTTATAACCGTACTAATTGGAACGGAACAAATACGCTGCTTTTGATTCAGCTCTATCCGCTTTTGGTGGTATGCCCGGCGGGATTTTCACTGGCAAGGGAAGATCAGCTTGGTACAAGGGTATTTTTGGTTTCGAGATTAGGCAATTTTACATATCATGCAAGTAAATTCTTCTCCGCATTTCTGACAACAATGATTATTTTTACAGTACCTTTCCTGCTGGAGATTATTTTGAACTGCTTGTCATTTCCTCTGTCTGCCACGGGGGACCTGTCAAATATGTCGATATATGATGAGGTTTACAGAACCGGCGTAAGCCGTTACTTTATGAAAAGCATATATCTGTATTCACCTTATCTGTATGCTGTGGCCGGAACGCTTTTTTTTGGAGTTGTATCAGGATTGCTCGGTGCTTTTACCGTGGCGGTATCTTCATTTACAAGGGTGAAATATAATGTTTTTCTTTTTATGCCTGTCTTTGTTATGCTAAATATGTCAACGATATTAGCCAGCGTTTTTCCGAACAAAATGCCCAACATCAAATGGTATGATTATGTTTTGCTTTTTAATGATGAATTAAAGAGTATAAGGTTTGGGGTAATAGCTATATTGGGGCTGGTCTTATTTATGACAGGTGCTGTCTGTGTTGGCGGAAGAAAGGATTGTCTGTAATGAAGTACAGGTATCGGCGTTTGTTTGTGATAGCGGTAATTGGCGGGGTGTATCTTTCTGTGATGTATGTCAATCCATATAATGGTGTAATTGCCCTCTCGGAAATGACTTTACAGCTCAGCGGCTCACGGGGCAGGTTTGCTTTGGGTTTTTCATTTACTGAACTTGCAGCTTTTTTGATGCGCCTGTTTCCGCAGTTTATTTTTGAATTGTATGCAGGTATTATGTTATATCGTCACTTTTGTACGGCAAGCGTTTATGTTTTTTCACGTTATCCGCATCGTGTGAAATGGTATATCAGGGAAGCAACTCATCTGGGAGGGGCGGTATATATCTTTCAGCTGATTTTACTGGCAGTGACGATATTTACAACGGTCAGCCGCTATGAATTGCAGATAGACAGTGCGGGAATTGCGTTGACGACATATCATTTTTTCATCCATTCTCTGTGGATCTATGCAATGACATTGTCAGTAAATTTACTTGCTGTCTATTTTGGGAGCAGTACGGCATATTCGTTTGTGATTTCTGTACAGCTGGTTTGTACAGTGCTGCTAAATCTTATGGATTGGCTTGTGAGGTATTATGAAGGTAAGCTGTTTTATGAAAATGTTATAAAATGGAATCCGATTGCCCATCTGGTATTGAGCTGGCATAGCAGTGATATGGAAAATGTCAGTCAGGTTCTTACATCACCATATATGCAGGTGGATTTGAAGTGTTCCATGGTCATATTTTTGCTGTTTGGAATGATTATTATATTTATAGGAGCGTTTATTATAAAAAAGTACGATTTATTGGTTTCGGATTTGGAAACGGGGGTAGCATAAGTGGAACTGGCTGCAAATAACATAAACAAAACGATACGGGGCAAAGTGATACTTTCTAATGTCAGCCTTTGCTTAAAAAGCGGAAATGTATATGGATTCGCCGGCAGAAACGGATCAGGGAAAACAATGCTGTTCCGGGCATTGTCGGGACTCATGAGAATAGACTCCGGCAGTATTGTATGGGAGGATAAAACGCTGCACAAAGATATTTCGGTATTGCCGAGTCTGGGCATTATCATAGAAAATGCAGGTTTGTATCCTAACTTTACAGGGATACAGAATCTTACATATCTTGCCGGCCTGACAAAGAGAGTCGGGACAGAGGAGATCATCCATGCGATTACCCGTGTCGGATTGGACCCATATGATAAAAGATTATATGGAAAATATTCACTCGGAATGAAACAACGTCTTGCGATTGCTCAGGCTATTATGGAAAAACCTGATGTCATTATGTTAGATGAGCCGACAAATTCTCTTGATGAAACGGGGGTAGAGGAAATCCGGAAGATCATTTTAGAGGAAAAAGCAAGAGGGGCATTGATCCTGATAGCAAGTCATAATAAAGAGGATATTCGGGTTTTGGCAGATGAATGGTACAGAGTAGAAAATGGTCAGGTAATCAGGCAAGAGGAGAGCTTATGAGGCAAAAGATATTATTTGTCTTTACCGTATGTACATATATAGCAGCAATGGCGTTTGGCATTGTGAAAAGACAGACATATACAGATTTGGTGAAACAAGAAAATTATCTGGCACAGATTCAGGTTGCAGAATTACCGGAAAGAATTGCAAAGAACGCATGTACTGTCATGTCCCAAAATCTGCCGGATTCAGCTATTATATTAAGAGTAGAGGTGACCGGCGAAATTGAGCATTTGTTTCAGGCGGACAGGCAGAAGGCAGTCATTCGGGAAGTATATGCAGGCAATGGATTGGAGCAAGGGGAAGAGATCAATATTGTTTCCGGACATTGGCAATTAGTCTTATATCGGAATCCTGGCTCGATCGAAAGAGGATTTGTGAATATCATGGAGGTTGGAACGGAATATCTGGTGTTTGCGGAAGCCGTAAGCAAGGACATGAAAACCGGTGCCCTGGCAGTTAAATTGTGCGATGATTTTGTTATTTCACCAGTGTTCTGCTATGAAGAGCGGCAGAATGTGATCATGCCGGTTTCGGGTGATACAACAGGTGTTCCTTATGCGGATGTAGTGGATAATGAGTTTTTTGCTACATCGGAAGAAACGCTTCAGATGATGGAAGCGCTGAAAAGTCAGATGGTATCTTTATATCCCAGATAACTTCTAAATTTATAAAGGGTGGAGATTAATTTTGGATTAAGCATTAAGACCGCAAAAAGGGAGCCGCCGCCATGCTGCTTTATGTGGTTATGGAATATTAGAGAATTTCGTTCACAATCCGTCAGATTATGCAATTGTCAAAATGATATGCAGTAAGGTAGAATGGAAATATGTTTCATATCAGGAAGAGCAGAAGAGGAGGAGAAGTGATGTTGCAGCGAGGGTTGGCCGTTTTGCTCAGTGTATGCATGCTGGCGGGCGGGATCAGTGATACGGCATATGCGATGAATCCGCAAATGAATGTACATACAGTCAGTGATCTGCAGGACAGAGCAGACGACAGGGATACTGACGCAAATATAAGCGCTATTCAGGAAGGCGGCGGGGGAAGCGGTTCTGAGGATGCAGGAAATGAACCGACAGAAGGTGGTATCGGTACTGCAGGAACCGGAGTAGAAAATGATACAACAGGAACCGGCGGTGGGAACAATGATGACAATACATCAGGGGACATCAGTGGCGATGACGACGGCATGCAGGAAGATGGTGAAGCCGGTGATAACGTTACGCCGGAGGATGGTATTGGCGGCGAAGGTGACAGCGGCACACAGGAAGACGTCAGCGACGACGACAGCGATGCGCCGGAGGATGGCAGCGGGGATGACAGCAATGTGCCGGAAGGAAGTCTCGGCGGCGATGGTACATCAGAAGACGAGAACGACAGCGAAGCCGAAGAGGACGCACCGGAAGACGATGACCTGACGGACAGTGACGCGGCGGTGGATGAAGCCGGAGTTGAAGAGGTTGATCCGGAAACCTTGTCAGCGAACAGTGTGTCTGCTCTAAATATCAAAGAAGAGGAACTTATGCTGACCACTGACGCGCCGCAGACGGTTACACTGGATGCAGGCGAGCGGCAGTGGCTTTCCTTTACGGCACCGCAGGACGGGCTGTACCGGTTTTATTCCACGTCGGAGGATGATTCCGGTAAAAATGTATTTGCATTTCTGTTTCATCAAAAAACAGATAACGAGAACGGATCTTTCGGTGTGGACTATGGAACCGGGCAGAATGGTAATTTTGATTGTCCCTATCGCATGGAGATGAATGAAACGGTCTACGTTTTAGTCAGGTTTGGGAGTCCTGTAGCAAGTGGTACTTTTACAGTGAATGCCCAAAAAGTGGAAGTGCCCGAATTAACAGTAACGAAAAATGATGAGGGGAACTATACGCTTCAATCAGATTCCTATCGGCTGCACCTGACTCTGACGCCTTCATACAGCATGGTGACAGCTGGAATGGAACTGCGGCAGGCGGACGGCAGTGCACTGACAGGCGGGAACAGTTACAATATATATTACCGATATACTTATGATAACAGATCGGGCGGCACATCGCACTTACATAACTGGACACATTTGGATTCCAGCGGCGAATATAAAAGTGAATATAAAATCCAAAACATAGCGGAAGGAGGCAGGTTTCTTATCACGGAACTGCAGATCCTCGACAGTTCCGATAATATTCTGGTGGTGCTTGGTGCGGGAGGGCAGGCGATAACTGTGAATACGCTGGACACGGAGAAGCCCGGCGTTATAACGGAAGTATCGGCAGAAGATGCAAGCATTACGGTGAAGGCGGAGTTTATGTCCAGCCCGAACGGACGTCTGCGCTATCGCAGGAAGGAAGAAAGCGAATGGACATCTGTCAACAGGGTTGTTTATTCTTACACTGCAGTTACATTTGCGGCGGAACCGGATACAGATTATGTGGTTGAACTGACCGACGCAGACATGAAGACGGTATATGATACGACGGAAATCCGTACAAAGGCGTTTGCCGCAGCGGACATTAGAGCCGAGGCCGTGGATATTACGTCTTCGGGGGCTGTGATTAAAGTGACGATTGGATCGTATACAGGAAATAAACGATACATATGCGCGAGAGTATCCTATACGGACAGCATGGGTGATTCGCAGACAGATACGGGCCGCGTGTCTGCTGATCGTATCGCGGATGGCAGTATCGATCTGGTACTCAGTAATCTGGTGGCAGGAACGGAGTATCATGATCTGGAAGTGGAGATGGACGATACGGATTCTGACGCAATGGAGTATGTTGCGCATAGGACGAAAGTCAGCTTCACGACTGCTGCTTCCACGATTACAGGCGAGCAGATTAATGTGACAGCAGTACCCGATGCACAGGACGGCTCCAGGGCTGTGCTGAAGGTTGCATTACGGGATGCAGCAGAGGGCAGCTATTCATACACGGCTAAATACCGCGTTGCGGGCAGCCGGGACTGGAAGGAAAGCTATATACTTAAAGGCACGCTGGGTTCCTACAACAACTATGCGGAGGAACTGAATCTGGCATACCTGCTGGGTAACACGGAATACGAAGTTCAGGTCATGGTAGACGGGGTCCTTAAGGCGGCCGCTTTTGCAACTGTATCGACGGCAGTGGTTCCTGAGGTAGAGGTCAAGCCTTTGATGCAGGGTGTACAGGTGACGGCGACACTGACGGGGACGGCGGCGCTGAGTGATGGTTATACCATTTCGGCCCGGTGTTATAATGAGACAACGGGCAGCTGGAGCGGTATATATTATTCTGACTATGATGACACGTGCCTGACGGCGGATAATAATTGGAAGAGCACGGTTATTTTCTATTCCGACAGTATGAGGCCCAATGTGGAGAATACATGGAGGGTTGAAATTAACGGCAATAAGACCGGCGGAGTTTATGAGAAATATTTTGTTTTTAAGGCGGTACAGCAGGAGATTACGCTGACGCCGGAGAAGACCATGTATACAACGGCCCTGCTTAAGGCTGTGATGACGGCGCGGGACGAGTCGCTTGCATATGCAAAAGATGGTCTGGTATATTACAGAGAACAGGGCACATCGCAGTGGATTAAGGGTGATTTGTGCAGTTATGCATATGAATCCGGCGATGAAATATATTTGAGCGGTCTGAAAGAGGATACGGAATACGAGGTCAAGCTGGTGCCGTGGAATTATCCGGACGATATACTGGCACAGATATCTTTCCGGACGCTTAAGGATACGAGAAGCCTGTCCGTATCGGCGGATACCCGTCGGTATACGTCAGCGCAGGTGGCCTGGGACTTTGACAGCGGCACCAATGAGCAAGGCATTTACAGTTATATTTACCTGTATTATCGGGCCAAAGGCGCTGCGAAGTGGATCTGTGCAGCCAGCGTGATCAAGCAGACAGATTATAGAGATGAGTTGTCTCTGACAGGTCTGCAACCGGGAACAGTTTATGAAGTTCTGGCAGAAATAAAACATAACGGCAATTCTGACATCGCAGGAGAAAACGTGGTCAGAGACGCGAAGACGGAGTTTACCACGGTGGCGGTAGACCATGAATTGACAGCGGAACCGGTATCGGAAGAGATAAAGCCGGCGTCTGTCACCTTCGATGTGCAGCTTACGAAGCCCACCGGTGTGCTGGACAGCAGAATGAAGGCTGTGGTGGCATTAGAACCCGCGGACGGAGAAGCTATACGGAGTAAAGAGGTATATCTTGGCAAGGACAACCAGTATAAGACGAAGCTGGTAATGGGAGATCTGCTTCCGGATACAAAATATGCGGTGAGAGCGGAACTGTACGAGTCGGAGAATAATTACTGGTTTGCCTTACGGCATTACGACATGGGAGAAGTCACCACCGCGAAGGCAGACTTACCGGATTCGCTCACCATAAGCGAGGAAACGCTCACCCTGAATCAAGGAACGGCGCAAAGGCTTACCGTAACGGTGCGGCCGCAGGAGGCAGCAGCAGGTCTGATCTGGACGTCTTCGGATGAAACAGTTGCGACGGCAGGCGTGGATGGAACCGTGACGGCACATAAGGCCGGCGAGGCGGATATCATCGCAGCGGCTGCAGGCGATGCGGCGGACGGGCAGGAAAAGGTTTCTGCGGTCTGTCATGTGACCGTGCGGGATTATACGATTCGTGTTAAGAATGCAGACGATAGCTATGACAGCATTCCCACACTCCTGAGCAGGACGCAGAAGCGGACGCTTGTCGTATATGATGAGGCGGCAGGCGCGGATCTGACGGGTGTTACATGGGTAAGCAACAATCTCCATACTGCGAATATATCCGATGAGGGACTGCTGGAGCCGCGAAACTACGGTCAGACATACATTACGGCTGAGACGGCAGACGGGATTACGCTTAAGACAGAGGCAATCAGGGTAATCAATGAAATACAGGGGTTCTCTATTACAAGACCGGAAACGAATCACAGCGCTTATGAGGCGGTCAGAACGGCGGAGGCTGTCTATCAGGTGGCGGCAGGTGAGACATATCAGGTCGGCTGCGTGCTCTCACCGGCGTATACGGACCGGTATAACAGCAGCGTCAGCATGGCTGGCAGCGAATTCAACTGGTCGACGGATAACAGCGCTGTTACCGTCAGGGCTTTGGAGACTGGCAGGCTGACGGAAATTACGATTCCGGCAACAGTGTCCGGACCTGTACAAGTCACTGCCGTTATGAAAGACGAAGTATACAGGAATAAGAGCTTCAGCATTACGCTGGATGTTCTTAAGAAACCTGACGTGGAAGTGCTCCCCGACACTTATATATGGCTGGACTATTCCAATAAGCTTAAAGATGCGGCGCTGCCGGAGAACTGGCAATGGAAGGAACAGAGCACGCTCCTCTATGGGACGGGAGCAAAAGTGTTTACGGCATGCTACGTGGAAACCGGTTACTTTCCGTATGAAACCGGAGTGGCGGTTCATGCGGAGAGAATCGGAAATACATTATCGGTAAAGCAGACGGGCGCTGACGGCAAAGACATTATTTCCGACAATTACAGTGCAGATAAGAAAGCATATATCGTGAAGAAGGAGCTGCCGCTGAAGGTGAAGACAGGCAGCCCGGCCGGAAGCGCCCCCGCACTGTTATATGAGCAGTCGGCTTTAGAGCCTGCGGCAAAGGATGCCGCGAAGGTCAGCGTATCGGCGCCGGATGCGGACGGATATTACAGTGTTACCGCCTCTGCAAAGGGAACCTATACGGTGTCGGCAGCGGTTGCACTTAAGAAAGCGGCTTTCAAGAAACAGGACGGCGCATATGTTCTGACGGAGGGGGCAAAAGTCAAAGATACAACGGTTTCGTTGAAGTTCATGGCAGTAGATGCCGCGCCGGTTCAGAAGATCATATTCGCGGTGGCGGATGATTCGCCGGAGAAAGTGACGATCTCTGAGGAAGGCGCGATTGAATATGAGATCACGGCGGCTAATGCGAATACAAAGCAGAATGCGCGCGTCATCCATATAGACGTTACGGCTGTGGATCAGGACGGAAACCGGGTGGAAAACCCTAAGATCGATTATAAAGTGAGCGATGCGGCAGTCGTGAAGCTGAAGAAAGAAGGAACAGACAGACTGGTATTGACGATTCCGAAGGGGGCGGACGGGCTTGCGAAGGTCAATGCGACGGCAAAGGATGCGCTGGGACGCAGTGCACAGTTTGCCGTCAGGGTGAAAGATTATACACCCAGAGTGACAGCCTTCGAGGTGGATATAAATGAGAATTATACTTATAGCAAACAGATAGCGCAGATCGTACTGCCTTATGAGAAAGACGGCAGTGACCAGATCGAGCAGATTTCGCTCGTAAAAACTGAAGATGTGTCGGACGTAGTGGACGGCCTGGGCATCAAGCGCTCGGCAATATCCGGCAGCTATATGTACCGGGCAACTGTCGGGGTTACTGACAAGGAGCAGATTAAACAAAAAGGGAATCTGAAATATTATCTTGCCATTCAGACGAAGGCATACGGCGGTCCCGTCTTCGTGCCGGTACGGATCAGACTGGAGGAGGGCACACCGGCAGTAACGGTGAAACAGTCCAAAAAGGTGAATGTATTCTATACGGATACGACACATTTTATGAGTTATGATGAGGTGTCTATGGGACTTGTGAAAGTGTCCGCCCCTGTGCGGATTGAGTCCGTAAGATGGATAGCGGGAGACGACAGCGAATCAGCTGTGAAAAAGGAGTTCATAATTGAGAACTGGAGTCTGTCGATCACGAAAAATGGAAAGAATACCAAGGAATATATGATCCAGCAGAACAGACCGGTTCTGGACAGCAGCGGGAAACCGTCGGCTGCGGCTGTGAAGGGAACTCTTTATATCCGACTGCAGGGATACGGGGAGGAGATTGCGAAGCCTCTCACGATTCAGACGGTATATAAGAAACCGAAATTGCGGGTTGCGGATTACAAAGTCTGTCCGGCGCTTGGAGAGGTGAGTGATCAGCAGCGCATCTATTCCAATGCCAAGAAAACAGATAATTGTATGAGAAAAGGCAATTATACCGTATGGACCAATTATTCCGATATTCTCTGCGCAGATGAGGAAGTCGAAATCGAAATTGTGGAAGCCGAAAATGTTATGCTCAAATACAGCGGAACAAAGGACAGGAAGACACAGCTTACCCTGTACTCTGACCGCTGGCATGAACCGCTGACTGTGCCGGTGAAAATCAAATCTGTGAAATCCGGAGTAAAGATTTCCCCGGCAGCCGTTACGCTGAATGCAGCGTATCCGTCGGAGACAACGCAGACCACAGCGTCAGCGTGGTTTTACAATGCGGCAACCGGCACCCGCTTGAACGTGTCGGATATCGGGATAAAAGGAGCGAATGCACGGGCACAGCAGATGTTGGATCAGGGTCTGATTAATATGAACTGTATGTACTCTCGTCTGTTAGTTTCCCTCAACTATGCGAAAGCGATGGGAAGCGATCCGATCAGACCCGGCAGCTATAAATACAAGCTGACACCATATTATGGAGATACAGAATTAAGCAGCTTCACCTTAACCGTAAAAGTTATTGATAAGGAGGCGACGGTGAAAGTGAAGGCTAAAGGTGCGATAGACTTATTAAGGCTGAATAATAATAGTGATGGTTATAATAAGTTTTGCAATCCTGTCGTTACCGTGACGCCGGTATTCCGGAATCTGGACAGTTCTTATATGGTTGCAAAAGCAGAACTGTGCGGTGCGTACAAAGACCTTTTCCAAATAGCGGATTTCGATCAAAACGGTGTTTTGAAGATCGTGCCGGCTTCCATCGGAGGACTGAAGGCGGGGAAGCGTTATACATTGTCAGTGAAATATACGGTGAGAGATGAGTACGGCGGTAACGGTAAGTTGATCACGGTGGTGTCCAACACCTTTACGATTAAACCGAAACAGTCGATGCCGAAGCTGACGCTTTCTGTGAAGCAGCTTACTTTATACGCTTCCGCAAAGGGAGAGAACAAAGGCCAGGAAATGACGCTGTCAGTACCGAACACATTCGGTCAGGGGTACTACGCCATTGAAGATGTAAACGGGTCACTGGATGTCAATAAGGACGGAAAGGCGGATCTGGTTGTGAAAGCAACAGGTGTAAGACCGTTCGGCAGTGAGGTAACCGTTCAGGTGTACATTCTGGATGCGGATGCCGTCAAAGCGTCCACGAAGGGGATAAACTATAAGATTCCCGTCACGGTAGAATGTGTGGGGCGGGATGGTGTGAGCAAGGATGCTTCGACGACCGTGAGCGTGGTTGTGAAGAAATAGAATAACAGCAGGAGAGCAGAGATTCGGGAGAGCCTCTGCTTTTCTAATGGATTTCATAGGGAATGAATATATTTTTTTGGTTTGATAAAAGTCTGAGCGTAATTTATAATAGGTATAAGCAGAGGAGAGGGGTAATCATATGATATCAGGAAAATGGAAAATGTCATGGAAGAGAATACTGGCGGGTGTTCTGTCGGTCGCGATGGTGCTTTCAACAGCACAGCTTCCGGCAGGGACTGCCTATGCAAAAGAGGCGGCAGTGACTGCGTTGGAGAACGGGAATGCTTCCGGTATGAGCGGAGAGACAGACGCGGATGAATCTGTGCAGAAGAATGAGCCTGCAAGCGGGGAGGATTCTTCAAGTATAGAATTGCAGGAGCCGGGGGAAGAAGAGGAAACCCCGGATACGGGGACACAGGAGCCGGGGGATGGAGAAGACTCTTCGGATACGGAGGTAAAGGAGCCGGAAGAGGAACAGGATTCTTCGGATACGGGGACACAGGAGCCGGATGCAGGAGAGGAACCTTCGGATACGGGGGAGCAGGAACCGGATGAAGGAGAAAACCCTTCGGATACGGAGACACAGGAACCGGCTGACGGGGAGAATCCGTCTGAGGACGGCGATATAGCGGATGAAACTGGTGAAGAGGGAATGAATGGGTCTGACACGAATGAGGTTCGTGTCAGCGGAATCTCCGATAATGATACGGACAGTCTTGACTCACAGGAAATATGGATGGAAGCTGAACTGGACGGGGCTTATCAGTTCGGCGGTGCGCCGTCGGCTAAGGGTAATCTTTCGGTTTACGGGGCATCTGTATATAGCAGCGAAGCGGAAACATACCTGTATCAGCAAATGCTCAAACGCAGTACATTGATTGATATATCTGCATATAAAATTGATATGAGCGGAGTAGGAAGCCTGATAAACGGCGTACTTAATGAGCATCCGGATCTTTATTTTGTTGAGAGAGGATATAACTATTACCCCGGCAGTGAATATGTTGCGGCGATTGAGCTTTTTTACAATGATACATATGACGATGCAGCATTCCAGAAAGGCGTATCTTCCGCGCTGGCGTGCCTGAACAGTGAGATGAGCGATCTGGAGAAAGCTGTCGTCCTGCATGACTATCTGACCGTGAACTGTGAGTATGATAATGAGAACTATGAGGCAGGAACGATTCCTGATACATCTTATAGTGCGTATGGCGTCTTCGCAGAACGTATCGCTGTGTGTCAGGGCTACGCACTTGCCTATAAGTATCTGCTGAATCAGGTTGGAATCGACTGCTATATGGTGACCAGCGATTCTATGAATCATGCATGGAATATGATCGTGCTGGACGGACAGTACTATCAGGTGGATGTGACGTGGGATGATCCCGTATGGGATAAGGTCGGAAGGGCTGTGCATACCTATATGTTCCGCAGTGATGCAGCTTTTGCAAAGCATCAGGACTGGGTGGTGACGAGCGGCAGCAGCGTGGTGGATTATCAGGCAACAGACACGCGCTATGATAATGCTTTCTGGGTTGACTGCGACTCACC
>ERZ777011.1633-NODE-1633-length-22272-cov-3.677319_pt1 | contig 22272 bp, 20 predicted proteins | sample MGYA00374964_ERZ777011 | MGnify/ENA primary metagenome ERZ777011 (study PRJEB29310, sample SAMD00008975) | mouse gut metagenome | study: EMG produced TPA metagenomics assembly of the Metagenome analysis of fecal microbiota from mouse which was promoted... | reverse complement strand
CCACCACCATTACAAACAAGGTGGCAATCCCCGTAAGAGTGATACAATTGCCAATGGTCATTGACAATTCCTCCCTCTCCTTCGCGCCAAAATACTGAGACACCATGATACCGGCGCCCACGCTGATTCCCACAAACAAAACGATCAGCAGGTTTAAAATCGGACCCGCGCTCCCTACCGCCGCTAACGCATTATCGCCCACATAATTTCCGACAACCACACTGTCCACCGTATTATAAAGCTGCTGCGCAATATTTCCCACCAACATGGGAACCGTAAATAATATGATTTTTTGCCAGGGCGATCCTTCCGTCATATCCACCGGCTCTAAAAAAGTCTTAAGAAATTTCATGGCGACAGTCCTCCTTATCCTACGCAAAATGTTATCCCCTGCCTATCGCAAGCTGAGCCTGCGATGCTGCTATCCATAAATATCCTCCCTTTTCAAAGGGAAGTGAATCTATTCTATCACGAAGCCACTTTCACGGCAAGATGCTTTTCAGGGCATAAAACATCTTTTGTAGCTATTCAGCCTTCGGCTTCATAATTACCATCTTTTACGGAAATCAAAGCGTCCTCCTTCCGTCAAAGGATTTTTAACCAAAGTATCCTTTCGTCAAGGACGCTTTTAGGAAGTCAAAACATATACGCTGCGGGCCGGTATGCGAAGCGTGTTTCCCGTAATGGCCACGGGCTCCCCATCCTCCGGTATAAAAGCGGGGAAATGCCTGCCGCTGGTATCGGCCGCAATGCGCCAGTTTTTCCCTTCCGCAAGAAAAGGAACGGTAAACTCCTGCTCCTCCCAGAAGGTATTGACGGCCAGACAAACCACATCGTCATCCGTATTTTCCGCATTCCTTCCGGCATAAATAACCCGAAGCACCTTTGTGTATCCGTCTACGCCCATAACCTGAATTTCCGGGAACCCGCAGGCACTGTCTCCGGTAAATTTGCGCAGCACGGGATGCGCTTTTCTGAACCCAATCATATACTTGCAAAAGTCAAAATGAACCTTATTTCGTTTGACTTCTCCCCAATCCAGCCAGGAGATTTCATTGTCCTGACAGTAGGCGTTGTTGTTCCCATATTGGGTATTTAAAAACTCATCTCCGGCAAAAAACATTGCCGTGCCGCGGCTGCACAAAAGCACCGCAAAGGCATTCATGGCAAGACGCTTTCGCAGGGTGAGCACTTCCTCGTCCTGAGTTTCCCCTTCAACGCCGCAGTTCCAGCTTCGGTTATCATTGCTCCCGTCCGTGTTGTTCCAGCCGTTCGCCTCGTTATGCTTTTCGCTGTAAGAGTATAAATCCCACAAAGTAAAACCGTCATGACAGGTAATAAAATTAACGGAAACATCATTTCCCCGGCTTTTCGGATCGTAAATATCCCTTGAACCCGTGATCCTGTTCGCCGCAGTCTCCCACATGCCAAAATCCCCTTTCAGGAAATTGCGCATGTCGTCCCTGTACCTGCCGTTCCACTCCGCCCATCTGTCCCAGGAAGGGAAACTTCCGACCTGGTATAAGCCGCCGGCGTCCCACGCCTCCGCAATTAGTTTCACGTCCCCCAAAATAGGATCAAATGCAAGACTCTGCAAAAGAGGGGGCTTACTCATAGGCGATCCGTCCTCATTCCTTCCAAGTATCGTGGCCAAATCAAACCGGAAACCATCCACGTGATACACCGTTGTCCAATACCGCAGACACTCCAATATCATCTGGTGTACAATCGGATGATTGCAGTTTAAGGTATTGCCACAGCCGCTGAAATTATAATACTTGCCGTCCGGCGTGAGCATATAATAAATATTGTTGTCAAACCCCTTAAAGGAAAAACAGGGCCCCATCTCATTGCCTTCCGCCGTGTGGTTAAACACCACATCCAAAATACACTCTATTCCATTTTCGTGAAGATTCCCTATGAGCTCCTTTAATTCCGTTCCTTCTTTGTTATATTCCTTTCCCGCCGCATAGCTGCTGTTGGGGGCGAAAAAACTCACCGTATTGTATCCCCAGTAATCCATCACCGCCCTGCCGTTGACCACACGGTAATCCTTCATCTCGTCAAACTCAAAAATCGGCATCAGCTCCACGGCATTGATTCCCAGTTCCTTTAAATAAGGTATCTTTTCTTTCAGCCCCTCAAAGGTGCCGGGATGGCTTACCTCCGATGAAAAATGTCTGGTAAAACCTCGCACATGCATCTCATAAATAACCAAATCCTCCATGGGAATATGGGGCTTGGTGTAATCTTTCCAGTCAAAGTCGTCCTTTACAACCCTGGCCTTATAATACACTCCCTCTTTCTTGGGAACCCCCCATATCTTCTGCCCCGTCACCGCCTTGGCATATATATCCAGCAAAATATTATTTTTGTTAAAAAGCAAACCTTCCCCCGGATTATAAGGCCCGTCAATACGATAAGCGTACTCCAAATCGTAAATACTCAGTTTAAACACTATCATGGAATAAACCTTACCGATTTTATAATTTTCCGGGAACGGCAGAACCGCAAAAGGCTCGTCCTCCCCCCGCCTGAATAAAAGCAACTCGCAGGAGGTTGCTCCATAAGAATATATGGTAAAATTCACCCCGCCGGGAATTGCCGTAGCCCCGTTAATATCATACATCCCCGGACGTACCTCAAAGCCTGCAATCACATCCATGGGCACCATATGAATCCTGGTCATCGGCGCAATAATGCTGTTATTTTCCGGCTTACTGTTTTCCGCTTTGCTGCTTTCCACTTTGTTTTTTTCATCCATACCGTTTTCTCCCCCGCTGTTTTCCATTCCGCTGTGCCCCACACCTTTCCCGTTAATACCGGCGCATGCCTGAAAATACGCCTCGGCAAACATTTTTAAGTGCCTGTCCGCTGCAATTATTGGTCTTAACTTATATTTTACTATAATATCAAGATAAACCAATACTTTCTTTATCTATTTTTCCAATTTTATACTATGCTTTCTTAAATAATCATAAGAATATATCTTTATTCCACTCTGCAGCTCGTTTAAAAATGCTATCTTCTTTTGATATGCTCCCACCAATTTTATTACGGTTTCGTGATGATTGGCCGAATCCTTCATGAATAAATCATAGACTTTTTGCTCTGAAGGTAACTTACCGATATCCACTAATCCGGGATTTGTTACATACTTCAACAACTCTACCTCATGTTTTTTAAATGATGTTACCTTTATATTCAGTAACCCATAATCCACTTTTATCTCATTTGTATTATAAAACATACTGTTTCCGCTATCAAAGATTGGCGCCGGTTTCATTAATTGCAATGTTTTACTATTTCTGATTACGCCAAAATTGTTTAAATGTCTGTCCGTATTTGTAATGATAAAATCTGTCAGTATCTGATACTCCAAAAATTCTCTCACATAATTTTCGTCTAAACCGTGCTCCCCGCAGTACTGTATATACGATTCATAATAATTGCTTTCATTTGACTTTTTTATGCTATTGACAATGTCTATAGCCGGTATAAATTCTGTGTTAATATCTGTAAAGTTTGGGCAGCTGCATCCTGTTATCAGCTGGCCGTCCGATGAAATCTTCAACAATTCATAGGGTACGTACTCAAATTTGTTTTGCTGCCTGTGAATTTCCGTTGCTAACACTTCGCATAAGCTTTGCCTGCATGTATTGTTATAATTTCCTTTTACCAATCGTCTGACGCCCTGGTTATCAATCAGCCATTTTTTCTTAAGATCTCCTTTCAGTGAAGCGCTGGGGACAAAATTTGTTTTGCCCGCTATACTTCTCATATCGTCTCTTAAATCAAGAGAATACTTTGACGTAAAATCATTTTCATATAAATTGATATCCTGCCAGGCATAATCACTGTCCTTTGGAAGTATCCAATAATGGTCCGTGAGGGATAAGCCTAAATTATCTATCATGTAATCGGTAGTGCTTTTTGCATCAAGCTCTCTCAAATCAACCTGTATTCTTTGTCTCGTTACAGGGATTCCTCTGCGCATAATCCATTGGGCAATCTTTTCTTCATCTGATTTCGATGACATTTCCAAAAACGGAAGTTTGTTCCTGGCATCTTTATTGATTACCACCGCCCTGATACTTTGATTTTCATATTCAAATAATGCTATTTTGGTATCCTCGTGCATCAAAAAATATACCATTCATTATTCCTCACTTAAAAGCCTCTTTGGCTATACGGTTTAAGTTTTCCAGCGATTCTTTCTTCGCCATATAGCTTTCCACCTCAATCTTCACCAAACCGTATTGCGCCCATTCCTCATCTTTGATATGATTCCAGGCAATTTGAGATGATGTGGATATTAGCGTGTCGTCGTATATGATTTGGATTGAGTTATCGTTTAACAATATTAATTTTGCTTCTTTATTGTTGATTTTGAAGGTTTTTACCACTTGCATTTTTACTCCGTTATTTGGGCAATGCTGTACCAGATTCAGATACATTCATACTACCTGCTTTTTTATTATATCGCAAAGCCTGTAAAATTACAAATTCGCATTTTCATGGAATTAAGATATTTTTCAGGCCCGCATAACAATTGAGCAGGGAAGATTTCCCCCTGCTCGCCGCGCGGCCCGTGCGCCGCTTTAGCGGCATACTTCCTCTGCACGGGCCTGCAATTGAGTAGGGAAAATTTTCTCCCTATTCGCGCGCCGTGCGTCCGCCAGCTTGCTGACATAATTCCTTTGGACGCCTGTGTACATGAAAAAGCTGGCAGCCCCTAAAAGGTTCTGCCAGCCATCTTTACATGTAGAAAAAGATTTAAGTTTCTTATTTAGCGGCAATCTCCGCTTTTAATCTCTCGGTAAGAGCAGGAACAATCTTGTTCAAATCGCCTACGATACCGTAATCAGCTACGTCAAAGATAGGAGCCGTCTCATCCTTATTGATTGCAATGATGATATCAGCTTCTTCCATGCCGGCCACATGCTGGATAGCGCCGGAGATACCGATTGCAAAATATACGTTAGGACGAACTGTCTTACCGGTCTGTCCAACCTGTAAATCTTTCGGCTTCCAGCCTGCGTCCACTACCGCACGGGAGCAGCTTACCGTACCGCCGATTACTTCTGCAAGATCCTCGAGAATCTTAAAGTTTTCGGGACTGCCTACGCCACGTCCGCCGGATACCAGGATTTTCGCATCCATAATATCCGCCACATCCGAAACAGCCTTTACAACCTTTAAGATTTCAACATATTTATCGTTAGGCGTAAATCCGGGATTGAACTCTACCACATTTGCTTTCTTTCCCACTTCCCTGGGCGCTTTCTGCATAACGCCGGGACGAACCGTCGCCATCTGAGGACGGAAATCCGGGCAGGCGATGGTAGCAATTGTGTTGCCGCCAAATGCAGGACGGGTCATAAGAAGCTGGTTATGAAGCTGTTCCTTGCCGGGAACCGGGTTGATCGGGAAATCGCCGATATCAAGCTGTGTACAGTCTGCCGTCAAACCTGTATGTATTCTTGCGGATACTCTGGGGCCAAGGTCACGGCCAATAGCCGTTGCGCCAACTAAGAAAATTTCAGGCTTAAACTCATTGATAACAGATGCCAGCGCATGTGCATAAGGCTCGGTTCTGTATTCTTTCAGTTCAGGGTCATCCACAACGATAACCTTGTCTGCGCCATACTCAGCAAGCTCGTCTGCAAGCCCCTTAATATCGCTGCCCACCAAAACTGCTGTCACTTCCGTATCTAAATCTTTGGCAAGATCTTTTCCTTTGCCAATCAACTCTAAAGCGATTCCGCTGAGTACATTGTCTACCTGCTGGGCAAAGACAAATACTCCTTTATAGTCTTGAATATTCATTTTGAACCTCCATTAATCAATTTAATCGTTACGATTCACGGCCCCGGGGCCGCTTATAGTAACATCTAATCCACTGTGTAAAACCTTAATCTGATAAAATCAGGTAACAGTCCGGCCGAGGGCCGAACGATTACAAACTTAGATTACATGCTTTACTTTTAACTTGTCAACGATATAATCTACGGATGCCGCCGGGTCAAGGTTAACCTTCTCGCCCGCTCCCTTTCTTACCTTATCGGAAGCCTTCGCGATCTGTGTAGGCGATCCCTTAAGACCTAAATTAGAATCATCTACATCAACCAGTTTATCTCTTCCCCAAACGGTAACCTCTGCATTGTATGCATCGAAAATTCCGCCGGGAGTCATATAACGGGGCTCATTTAATTCAGCAAGCGCTGTGATAAGACAAGGCATTTTCGCCTTTAATACATGATATCTGTCGTCATACTGACGCTCAACAATCACATAACCGTCTTCAATTTCAATCTTCTGTGCATAAGAAATAACAGGGATTCCAAGATGCTCGGAAATCTGAGGACCAACCTGTGCGGTATCGCCGTCAATCGCCTGACGTCCTGTGATGATTAAATCATATTCCAGATTGCGGATTGCGCCGGCAATTGTCTGGGAAGTTGCCCATGTATCTGCGCCGCCTAATACTCTGTCAGTTACCAGAATACCCTTATCCGCGCCCATAGCCATTGCCTCGCGGAGAACTTCTTCCGCCTTGGGAAGACCCATAGTAACTACGGTTACTTCTGCGCCATACTGATCTTTTAATCTAAGTGCTGCTTCCAAGCCTGCCTTGTCATCAGGGTTCATGATTGTGAGCATTGCACCTCTGTCAAGTGTACCATCGGGATTAAACTTAACGCCGCCCTTGGTATCCGGTACCTGTTTAACACAAACAACAACTTTCATTGTATTATCTCTCCTTATAAATTAATCTATTTGTCCTTGTGATATAACGCCGATTTTTAATGCCTTAAACGCAGAATCTATCTTGCAAAAATCATGCGCATCAAAATATTTACTTAAGCAGAGCGCTTGAGATAACCATTCTCTGTACTTCGCTTGTACCTTCGTAAATCTCGGTAATCTTTGCATCACGCATCATGCGCTCAACGTCATACTCTCTGATATAACCATATCCGCCGTGAAGCTGAACAGCCTTGGTGGTCACTTCCATAGCAACCTCCGCCGCATACAATTTCGCCTGAGCCGCCTCGATGGAGTAAACCTTCTGGGTTGCCTTAGCCATTGCCGCTTTGTAAACAAGAAGCTGAGCCGCCTGTACCTTGGTAGCCATGTCGGCAAGCTGGAACTGCGTATTCTGGAATGCGCCGATTGCTCTGCCAAACTGTTTTCTCTCTTTTACATATTCAACGGTTCTGTCAAGAGCGCCCTCTGCAAGACCAAGCGCCTGTGCAGCGATACCAATACGTCCGCCGTCCAATGTATGCATAGCGATACCAAAACCCTTCCCTTCCTGTCCCAAAAGATTTTCCTTGGGGATACGGCAGTCTGTGAAAATCAATTCATAAGTAGATGAACCGCGGATACCCATCTTCTTTTCCTTTGTACCAAAGGTAAAGCCGGGGGTTCCTTTTTCTACGATAAATGCGGAAATCATTTTTTTGCTTCTGCCCCTTGCATCCGTAACAACGCCTGTCACTGCAAAGATAACATACACGTCCGCTTCCTTACCATTTGTAATGAAGATCTTAGAGCCGTTCAGCACCCACTCGTCTCCATCTAAAACAGCCTTGGTCTGCTGTCCCTGTGCGTCCGTACCTGCGCCGGGCTCGGTAAGACCGAAAGCGCCTAACTTCTCACCTTTTGCAAGGGGAACAAGATATTTCTGCTTCTGTTCTTCCGTACCGTAAGTCATAATCGGATCACAGCAAAGGGAAGTATGTGCGGAAACGATAACCCCTGTGGTGCCGCAAACCTTGGAAAGCTCTACGCACATAGCATATGTAAGAGGATCGCAGCCCTGTCCGCCGTACTCCTTGGGTACGGGGATTCCAAGAAATCCTGCTTTTGCCATCTTCTCAACTGTTCCTCTGGGGAAAACTTCCGTCTCATCCACTTCCTGTGCCAGAGGCTTTACTTCTTTTTCTGCAAACTCTTTGAAAAGAGTTCTTGCCATTTCATGTTGTTTTGTTAACATAAAATCCATGATTTCAATTCCTCCATAAAAATATGTTTTCTTATAGCAATAAACAGTATTATAAATTTTGTTTTCGGCCTTGCAAAAACTTACATATACGGTCTTTGCAAGCGCCGGAAACAGAAAATTAATATGTCGTTTACTATATCTTAATTCCTAAAGAACCGTCAAAGTAATATATGATGTATTTCATAAAGAAATTATTTCCGAAAAATCTCATTTCTAAATAAATCACATTTTTTAAATTCATTTTAAGAAATTTATTTTTAAGAAATTTATTTCTTGTAGTTATAGAAGCCGACGCCTGTCTTCTTGCCAAGCTTTCCTGCACGTACCATCTTGCGAAGAAGGGGATGAGGACGATATTTGGGATCGCCTGTCTCATTCTGCAATACTTCCATGATAGCAAGCACGATGTCAAGACCAACCAAATCGCCCAGAGCAAGAGGTCCCATCGGATGGTTTGCGCCTAACTTCATAGCTTCGTCAATATCGGCAACACTTGCCGTACCGTCAGCATAAATGCCGATTGCTTCATTGATCATAGGAATCAGGATCCTGTTAACAACGAATCCGGGAGCTTCCTTCACCTGAACGGGAGTCTTGCCGATTTCTACGGAGATATTCTTAATCTTTTCAACCATCTCGTCAGGTGTGTTCTCGCCTGCAATTACCTCAACAAGTTTCATTCTGTCGGCAGGATTAAAGAAATGCATACCAATCATAGGTCTGTCAAGTCCTGCGCCAATTTCTGTGATGGACAGGGAGGAAGTGTTAGATGCAAACATGCAGTCAGGCTTTACGATACCCATCAATTCCTTAAAGGTATCCTTCTTAATCTTCATATTTTCAGGAGCAACTTCTACAATCAGATCGCAGTCAGTGCAGATATCTTTTAAACCACAGGTAATCTTAGCCATAATCGCATCAGCCTTATCCTGTGTGATTTTTTCCTTGCTTACGAGGAAATTCATGTTTTTCTGTATTCTTGCTTTTCCGCCTTCTGCAAATTCCATCTTAATATCGCAAAGACATACTTCATATCCGTCTGTCATTGCAAATGCCTGTGCAATTCCGGCACCCATGGTACCCGCCCCGATAATACCTACTTTCATTTTTCAAATCCTCCTATTATTTATTGATTTTGTATTTATCACTGCCGTTTGACAACCCCATTGTGGCAACTGTCTTTAGACAATGTTAAAATTTAATCCTGCATCCCAATCTTACGTTCTGCGCAACGAATGCATAGAACCGGTAAATTGATACCTGCGCTTTCCAGATTCCTTAGCAGTTCTTAAAAGGTTCTTTCACTTTCTCTTTATTTTTATCAAGGAAGAAAGCCATACCATACTTCTGATCTTCTGTCTCGAAACAGTCGCCAAACAATTTTTCTTCAATCACAATTGCCTGATCCATATCTACATCCAGACCGTCGTTGATTGCTTTCTTGCAGTTGCGCACTGCAATCGGAGCGTTCTTTGCAATACCTGCCGCCATCTTCTCCGCCGCGGGCATCAATTCTTCCTGGGTGTAAACGGCGTTCACAAGACCGATTCTTAATGCCTCGTCCGCCTTGATATTTCTTGCGGTATAAATCATCTGCTTTGCCATACCTGCACCAACCAGACGGGCAAGTCTCTGAGTGCCGCCGAATCCGGGAGTAATGCCAAGCCCTACCTCAGGCTGTCCAAATACCGCATTGTCGGAACAGATCCTGATATCGCAGCTCATGGAAATCTCACAGCCGCCGCCAAGCGCAAACCCGTTAATCGCAGCAATTACAGGGATAGGGAATGTCTCTAATTTACGGAATACGTCGTTTCCTTTCTTTCCGAAAGCCTCCCCCTGTGCCTTGGTAAGAGTGCTCATCTCGCCAATGTCCGCACCTGCTACAAAGGACTTTGAACCGGCGCCTGTTAAAATCAGACATCTCACTTCGTCCAGATTCACTGCGTCCAAAGTCTGATTCAGTTCGTCAAGTACAGTTGAGTTTAAAGCGTTCAACGCTTTCTCACGGCTGATGGTAATGATCCCATAAGCGCCCTTCTGCTCATACACAATAAATTCCATCTTCACAGCTCCTTTTCTAATAATCAATATCGCAATTGCAAAACCCGTATGTTTCTTAATTATTTATGTAAAGCAAACGCTGCCACGCTATACGCGTCAGCTTATTGCAAAGTAAAACTTCTAAGGCGCTGCCATGCACCGCCTTAGAAGCCATTTTTGATTAATCTTCAATTTTAACGATGGTAGCGCATCCCATACCGCCGCCGATACATAAGGTTGCAAGACCGCTCTTAGCTCCCTTCGCCTGCATCTCATGAAGCAGCGTAACCAAAATACGGCAGCCTGAAGCGCCAACAGGATGTCCAAGTGCAATAGCGCCGCCATTGGGGTTGAGCTGCTTATCAACGTCAATACCCAAATCCTTGCCAACTGCTACGGACTGTGCTGCGAAAGCTTCGTTAGCTTCAATGATATCGAAGTCTTCAATCTTCATGCCTGTCTTAGCCATAACCTTCTTAGTTGCCGCTACGGGGCCGATACCCATAACCTCAGGACGAACGCCTGCAAGCGCGCCTGCTACGAAGGTTGCCATAGGCTTAACGCCTAACTCTTTTGCTTTTTCTTCGCTCATAACAACGATAGCGGCTGCGCCGTCGTTAATACCGGAAGCATTACCGGCCGTAACGAATCCGCCCGGATTGATAGGACGAAGCTTTGTAAGACCTTCTATTGTAGAGCCATGACGAGGACCTTCATCCACCTTAAACTCTACCATTTCTTTTTTCTTCTTTACCATAACAGGTACGATTTCAGCGTCAAAAGCGCCTGCGTTCTGAGCCGCTTCGGTCTTCTGCTGGCTCTTTAATGCGAACTCGTCAAGTTCTTCTCTTGTAAGTCCCCATTCCTCACAGATATTATCCGCTGTCTTAATCATATGATAATCATTAAATGCGTCCCAGAGAGCGTCCTTGATCATGGTATCTACCAATACGCCATTGTTCATTCTATATCCATAACGGCCCTGAGGAATTGCATAAGGAGCCATAGACATATTTTCCATACCGCCTGCAACAACAATATCCGCATCTCCTGCCATGATCATCTGCGCCGCCTGATTCACACAGTTAAGTCCGGAACCACATACAACGTTCATGGTAACCGCCGGTACTTCAACAGGCAAACCTGCTTTGATAGAAGCCTGACGTGCAACGTTCTGTCCCTGTCCGGCCTGAATAACGCATCCCATATAAACCTGATCTACAGCTTCAGGCGCAACGCCTGCTCTGTTTAAAGCTTCCTTAATTACGATTGCCCCCAGCTCTGCAACAGGCACTGTGCTCAAAGAGCCGCCCATCGTCCCGATTGCGGTACGACATGCCCCGGCCAATACTACTTTCTTTGCCATCTTCTCTCTCCTCCGTTTGATTAAAAGCTTATATTTATTTTTCCGCAATGATTGTTAATTTTTTATCATTGCCAACGCACATATTATACCATAAACCCTTCGCTTTTGCAATGAAATTCTTCCTGCTTATGCTTGTTTCGTAACCTTTCGGCAACAAATAAATAATCTGTTAACCGGTAATATCGATTGCGTGCATATAGGCGTCAGATCCACGGGCGCAGGTGACCGTAACGCTACGGCCGCTTATCAAAACCTTGCAGCCCGAAACGCTTCTTACGTTATCTAACTTAAGCTCCATCTGTCCTTGCTGGGTATCCAGATACAACTTGTTTTCGTTTGATTTGCCTCCCACGGTCCCTTTTACGGTAGATAAGGATGTGGTGTCAACTCCTGCCGCCTGAACGCTCTCCCTGCTCGCTACAATGGTTGCCGCGTGCATGTAGGCGTCCTTTCCATGGTAAACATAAACCGTCACGGTCCTGCCGTCGGTAAGAATCATTCCGCTCCGGGAATCCGTGTTTTCATCAATGACAATCTGCATTTCTCCTTCCTTGGTGGAAAGATATAAGAGATTTTCCCTGGTCTTTTCAGAAACCGTACCGGAAACCGCCGTGGTGGCCGCGGTGACTACGGACTTTGGCGCGGGCGTAAGCCCTGAGGAAGCGCCTCCGGCCACAGAAGAAGATAGCCCGTCCGAAATAGAAACCGCATGCATATAAGCGTCTGATCCACGGGCACATGAAATGGTGTAATTATTTCCCACCACAAGCACAACGCAGCCGTTTAAATTGGTAGTCGGATCAAGCTTAATCTGCATTTCTCCCTGGGCCGTATTGATATAAAGAATATCTTCCTGGGTTTTATCGCTTAATTTCCCGGACACGGTGGCAGTTGAGGACGAGTCTACGTTCGCCTGGGTCTTCTGCGCTCCGCTGGTAATTTTGACCGCATGGAGATATCCGTCGGATCCGTGGGAAACCGTAACGTTTATTTTTTTATCCGGTAAAAGCACCTTACAGCCGCTGGTATCCGTTCCGCTGTCTATTTTAATTTCCATTTTTCCTTCTTTCGTGGAAAGGAGCAGTAGTTCCGAGGTTGTCCCCGACATCACCGTCCCTCCCACCGTCACTTCCTCCGCCTGCGCTTCAAGCCGGTTCAGGGGAATCATAAACAGCGCAGCTATAAGGAAAAATGCAATACACAAATCTGCAATTCCACGTGTTTTCATAAACTATGCCTCCATCTTTTATAATATGATTCGGATACAATCGGACGTTCTTAATTATGCACCCCCATCATATAATAATCGGCATTTAATGACAATATACTTTAATAAAATTTTAATAAAAAATCTGTGCTATCGGCGATGTTTCATCAATAATCAATGTTTTATTGTCCCCTGTCATAGTTGCCTTGGCAGCGTCAAGGGCCCGCAGGAAAAGGTAGAAGTCCGCTTTTTCCGGATCGTTATACGCCTCGCTTAAAATGCGCATGTATTCGGCCTCTCCTTTGGCGATAATCTCTTCCGCCTGGGCATTGGCCTGGGACTGCATGACAATAATCTCCGCCGTGGTATTATTGGAAATCTCCTTAGCCTCCTCCTGTCCTTCCGCCTGATAAGTAGCCGCTATATTGTTCCTTTCGGAAATCATACGCTCATAAACCGCGCTTTTATTCTCATCCGGAAGATCCAATGATTTTGTCTCTACTGCAAGGAGTTTAATTCCATACTGCTCCAGCGTATCCCCTATATTTCCCATGATTATGCTTGTCAGTTCGCCGTCGCGGCCGCTGATTACTTCCTCCTGGCTCAGACTGCTGATTACATTTTTCAGGCTATTGTATACAATTGTATCTATCCTGAATTCCGCATTGCTTTTCTGGGCGCTTAAGGTCTGTGTATATTTATAAGGATCCTCTATCTTCCACAGTACGAAGCAGTCCGCAATCATAGACTTTTTATCCTTTGTCATAACGTCGCTGACAGCCAGGTCATACAAAAGAACTTCATTTTGAATCGACTCCGCCGTCTGTATAAAAGGAAGCTTTAAACTAAGCCCCGGCGTTTCCCTGATACTTTCAATTCTTCCAAATTGCTTGATAATTGTATATTCATTAGGATATGTCACCACGATAGAGCCCTGTATGATAATAAGAGCCGCTAAAATGATTAAAAAAGATAGTATCATCCCAAACTTTTTCTTCATAAATTTTCACCCTTTCTGTTCTGATAGTCTCATCCCTTAAATTCCTTCGGTCAGCAGCCGCCTGACTCATCGCCCCCGGGAATTAGCTTTCCTTTCAAAGTTTCCGCACACTTCCCGACATGCCGCCTTGCGGCACAAACAATGTTTGAAGAATGACCGTCAGGGCATTCTTCTGAGTGTGAAAATAGCTTGCTTTGCAAGCCTTAGTTGTTCTTAGGCGGCGTTTTCTGACGCCTTAGAACTTCTCTTCACACTTAGATACAATCAATCATCCATATCCTCGTCACCGGTAACCGAATCACTGTTTCCGGAGGGGTCGTTTAAAGCGTCCGAACCATCTAAAGCGCCGGTTCCGTTACCGCCCGTTCCTCCTGTGGCGCCATTAAATGCCGATGAATCAATAAAGGATTCCAGGGGCAGCATGGTCTGTGTGGTGCCGTTGCTCCTTTCAATAATAACCTTCATATCCGGCAGAATGTCCTCCATTACTTCATAGAACATCCTCTGTTTGGTAATTAAGGGATATTTTTGATATTCCGCATAGAGCTCATTTAATCTAGCGGTTTGTCCCTTTGCCTCATTAACCCGCTCTTCCGCCTGGGCCTGGGCTGTTTTTAAAGTTTCGTCTACCAGGGCTCTGGCTGCCGGAATATCCTCATTTCGCTTTTGATTTGCCTTGTTGATGGAAGTTTCCTTTCCCTGCTTGGCATTTTCCACATTCTTAAAAGCGTTTATAACCTCCTGGGTAGGCGGTTCGGCATCCTGTATGGTAATGTTTACAAGCTGAATACCGATATCCTCACTGTCAAGACGGGTAATGATTTTTTCTTTGATAGACGCCTGAATTTCATTTTTTCCTGTTGTAATGACGCTGTCCACATCATATAGACCGATGGTATCACGAATATAACTCTGCGTAAGATTCTTTAAAATCGCCACAGGATTCTCCGATGCAAAAAGATATTTCACCGGATCCGTGACTCTGTATTCCACATAAAAATCCACATTTACAAAGTTATAATCTCTGGTAATCATAAAGGATTCCTTGTCCACCGACTCACCTGATTCCGCATCATACCCTATGGAAAAACCATTTATCGTCTTTGGCACCTTTGACAGATGCTGGATATAAGGAAGTTTCATATGAATACCTGATTCTTCCACAATTGCAGGTTGGCCAAAGGTAGTAATAACGGCATATTCGTTTTCTTTCAAGGAGTAGACACTCCCGCCAAGCAGATACAGTATCACCAAAAAGCATACAATAACACCCGATATCATTGAAGCTGTCCTGCGATTTTTTTCGTTCCTGCGTCTTTTTTCTTCCGTCTCCTGATCATATACGGTTTCCTTTTCCTTTTTCTTTTTTCCTTTCAACATACTTTTTCCTCCTTTTTTATGATGCGCTTTTCAATTCTTCCGCACATGCCTTTATGACTGATTTTCCGTCATGTACACATAGCTAATAAAAAAAGACCTTTACCACAGCTTCGGGCTGCGATAAAAGTCTTGCTACGGCTTTGTTTCTTCCGGACTCGAATCGGATGTTTCCATCGTCCTGACGACTCGAATATACTTTAGGCTCCGCCTTAAGCATCAGCTACTCCCTTTTATCTCTTGAAATGATATTAGCATATTGTTAATTTTTTGTCAAGGCATTTGTTCCATATCACTTTTCATACCATTGAAAAAATGTTACTACGGCTCAGGAATGCGCACTTGCTGCGCATTCCGTGAGAATATGATGCAGGAGTGAAGGGCGATCTTTGCGTAGCAAAACTCAAAATATCGCCCCGAAAGTTACTTTTGTTGGCCTGCCGTCCGCTTCGAGCTAATATTTTCAATTATTCCGATTTTATTTCGAATATCTTTCAATTGTATACATTATTTATTTAATTTCCATATTTTTGAAACTTTCTGCAAGTTATTTATTAAAAAAAGAATGATTTCGTTCACTATTGAAGCATCCTCTATCTCATTTTAAGAAAAAGAATTGTTTTCCATACGCTTTTATCGCATGGCTTTGGATTTTGTGTATACCCGCAGGCGCCGTCTATGTCTGTGGTTCTTCAGATTTTTGTTTGTAGGCGGTTACGGCCGGGTCCTTCATCTGAAAGCTTCGGAACCATTCTTTGGTTTCCTGATTTTTTTCGGTAAGGGATCTGTTTTTATACAGGAAGCGGGTCAGGGCGTAGCAGTCCACCCAGATTTCATTATTGCCTTCTTTTTGGGATTCGTCAAAAATAAGCTGTAATCCCCAATGGAGATGCACTGTTTCAATATTGTTCGTATTCTCCACTTTGCTGTATCCGGTATGACCCATGTAGCCAATCACATCCCCCGCAGTGACGATACTCCCCTCTTTCAGCTCCAAAGCATATGGAAAATTCTGGCGCAGATGCGCGTAATAATAGTAGCGCTTGCCGTCAAAGCTGCGGATACCAATTCGCCATCCGCCGTACTGGTTCCAGCCAAGTGCCTCCACATAACCGGATTCTATTGCAATGATTGGCGTGCCAATCTGAATAAAGTGAAAAAATTTCTTACCCCTCCTTCTCATTATCGGGCAGAGGGCCTTTGGATGTCCCGTTTCTTATACCATAATAAATATCGACAAAAGCATCTGTTATCCTGTCAATTGCTCCCTCCGTAAGTTCCACATTACAGCTTATTTCATTGTTATTTTTCATCCATATACCCCCTGCATGATAATAGGCAAAGCCCATTGTTATGCCACATTGTATCGTCAATAATGCTCAAATCATTTTACCGGTTCATTCTATGCGGTACTGGTTGTACACCTTACTTCTTTTTTATTCTCGCGTATGCCGGACAGGATAGGCGTTCATAAAAATAAAATATTTCTATTAGCAAAAATATACGCAGAAGTCGCCAAGTATCCTCACAAGTACGGCTGCTTGGTTCGTTGTTCGCGGAAATAAAATACTACCAATTGTTATTTTTGTATATATTCCCCAATAGAATTTATAGACAGCCTATCTAAAGGAGAATTCCTATATGTTTACAATTGGAATTTATCCACGTAAATCTGTTTACAGAGATAACAGTGATTCTGTTAAAGTACAAATCCAGCTCTGCAAAGATTATGCCGGAATTGTCTACAAGGATAAAGAAATAACATTTAAAATTTATGATAAAGATGAGGGTTTCTCGGGCAAGAATACTAACCGTCCCGGCTTTCAGGAACTGATGGCGGATGTCCGGGCCGGGCTCCTTCAGGCCGTCATGGTATATAAACTGGATCGCATCAGCCGCAATGTACAGGAATTTTCCTCTATGTACGAGATATTCAACCAATATCACGTGTCATTTATTTCCGTAAAAGAGTCCTTTGACACCACTACTCCCATGGGGCGAACCGTTATGTATATATTAGCTGCCTTTGCACAGTTAGAGCGCGAAAACACCTCGGAACGGGTAACCGATAATATGCAGGCTCTGGGGGCTTCCGGCAAATGGACAGGCGGAAGACTTCCATGCGGCATGACTTCCATACGCCGAAGAACCGGCGAAAAAGAACACTCTTATCTCCTCATAGACGAAGAAAATATCTGGCGTCCCAGGCTTATCTACCAGCTGCTTTTGGAGGGCTGTACGATCACAAGGATAGAGCGTTACTGCCGCGCCCACGGCATTCGAAACCAAAATGGAAAGTTTTTTAATACCTCCCAGCTCTACAATCTCATTACCAACCCGGTCTACTGTCAAAACAGCATGGATGCCTACAATTATTTTCGGGATCATGGCTGTTCTTTACCGGATCAGGCTCTTTTTGACGGCACAAAAGGGTTAATCGGGTACGGAAAGACAAAAAATGACAAAGATTCGCAGCGGAAATGTGATAAGAAAGACTGGCGCATTGCCATAGGCATCCACGAGCCCGTGATTTTGGCTTCCGATTGGATTGCGGCACAGGGCCGTCTGGGAATCAACAAAATGTTCCACTCCCCAAAATATGAAGCAGGTATTTTAAAAGGAGTTCTGACATGCAGCTGCGGCTCGCGCATGTCCGTCCGCACTTATATGAAAAATAACACTCGGTTTTCTTATTATTACTGCGTTGATATGGCGCGCATGGGAAAGCAACACTGTAATTCCCAATATATCCCTATAGAAAAACTGGATCGCCTTTTTATTAGCTCCCTTCAAACCATACCCCTAAACCCGGATAGGATAAATAGCGCTGACAGCGCTGATAATCCCGGAAGCACCAGACAATATCACCCATTGCAGGATAATTCCTCCCTTAAAAGGGAAATCAGAAGCATACGGCTTTCGATAGGTAACCTCACATCAGCCCTTGCTAAGGCTCAGGAAACCGCCGCCGCCAGTTATATCATTCATCAAATAAATGATCTGGACTCCCAAAAAAAACGGCTGGAAGAGGATCTGCAAAATGCACTGTTAAAAGAGACCGCACCTAAATCCATCAGTCAAACCGGAAATCAAGTGCATGATAACATACGTTATATACTTAAAAATTTTAATTCCGTTGATTATAAAGGCAAAAACGAGCTGATCCGAAAAATAGTGAAACTCTGTGTATTTGACGGGAAAAACCTGCGCGTGGTTTTCTGATTTTGTTTTTGGTATTATCATTGGTTTCATCTTTGATTACATCTTTATTTATCCGAATGCTACTGCGTTTTTCCTCCGATACTCCGTGGGCGTACATCCGTACTCATTTATAAAAATTTTTGAAAAATAGCTTAAGTGATTAAATCCGCAGGAGAATGCAATCTGTGTAACTTTGTCCTGCGAGCCTGTTAACAGGCGGCGGCTGACTTCCAAACGATATTTATTGAGAAAGTCGACCGGCGACTGATGAAGATATTGCTTGAAGATCTTACAGCATTTGCTTCGGCTTATATTGGCAGAGGCCGCAATCTCATCAAGCGTTAGCGCATCCTGGTAATGCTCGTGAATATAAGAAACCATTTTCTTTTGCAAAACCAGATCGGTAGGCTCAACCATAGCTTCCTGCCGAAGCTTTGGCTTACATTCTTCAAATAAAATTTGCCACAGAAGATAAGTCTCACTAATGAGTCTCAGCTCATCGCCATCCTTCATTTTCTTTTTTATACAATCCAAATGATGAATGGATTCCACTATCCTGCGGTGATTGGGCGAATCAATATCATAACACAGATATTCTATCTCACTGTTTTCAATCAAAGGCGTCACAAATTTTTTGTACATAGTGGAGCCTTCATTCAAAATGCCGGGCTGAAAGCGGATACAGATGAATTTGCAGTTTTGATCGTGCCGGGAAGATCCATAATGCAGATGCTGTGAGTTGATAATAACACAACTCTGGTCTTTTAAAGGGATCGTTTTCCCATTCACATGGTAGTTCATTTTCCCCTCCGTGATATAGATAATTTCAATATCCTTATGCCAGTGGCAGAGAGCTTTCCTATCCGGATAATCTGCAATATCGTTGTCATGGACATAGAACGGAATATGGCCGCAATTATATTCCACCACCTCCGAGGCGTCCTGCATAACGTTCATATATATCATAGGAAACCGTCCTCCTTTCCCTGTTCCCCAATTGGTACGTCAGAGTAACTATTCAGCCCAGGCTGCAAATTCCGTGAGAACGCATAAAAGCTTTAAAGAATCCGGCCTCTTTGCCGAAGGTAAATTTGGAATAGGCCGGATTCCGTAATTATGAAGCCAAAGTCTGAATCGTTACGCGTCAGGCACCATTTTAAGCGCAGGCGTATCTATGCTTATGAAAATATGCCTGCAAAAAATTGTCTGTGAAAAATTGTCTTTACGACGCATCTTCAAAATACGATTTTTATAATTTTCAGCGACAAATATGTTAGATATCCTCAAAGAAATCTACTAATATTATATCATAACAAAGAAACAACGCAAACACAAACAACAAAGGAAAGGCTAAGCCAGCCATCCATAAATAAAAAGAAAGGGGCAGTGACTATGAAAAATTATATGAAGACAATGTTGGAAACCTATTTTACAAGAAACCTGGTTGTTATGAAGCAGATAGGAAATGAAAATGTACCTGCCGAAATTCTGAAAAGAAATTCCTACTCATTACTAAACATCTCTCCCAGATTTTTTTAGACTCTGAGCGGCAATAAACGATTTTCTTCCTATAAAATAATGAAAACCCCCGGACGCATGCAAAATCCGGGGGGTTCATTCATATTCCTATCGGTGTGCCAATCTGACCCATCATATCATGACCTAAATGCGGTCTTTTATATCCATAGCTGCGAGAAGAACCAAAGTCGTCATAATCGCTGTACTCAAATCCCTTGGCAATAGGAGAAAATGCTTTCAGTCCATATACCTTTTTCCAGGTTTTCCCTCCCTGTTCGTTTTCCTGTTCTATCTCGTATTCCCCCACCATGCCCCCAAGAACTGTCTCGTAAGCTTCGTAGTAATAGTCGTAATATTTCATATCCTTTGTAAGCCCCGCCATTGTGGTTTCGCCTTCCGAGAGCTCCGCCGCCAGCTTTTGGATGAGAGAAATACTGCTTTTATCAAAATTTCCGCCTTTTTTAGCTCCGGCATAAGCAAGAAGTTCAATCCAGTTAAGATGTACCGGGGATTCATAGCTTTGCACATCCAAATCATAGGCGGTACATAAAGCCTCATAGGTAACATTAAAGTCCACCCATTTTATGTAGTTCCCATTTGTACCGGCCGCCACCTCAATGGCATTTGGTTCCTCTGTCCGGAAATTCCGGCTTTCTATCATGAGGCAGACTGCTGCAAGGAGAAGGCAGCATATTAGAACAGATATTTGATAACGCACGTTTTTCATATTAATCTCCCATGCTCTCAATAACTTCCACATTCAGATGTGAGCACTAATTCGTTGTAACTTTTCCATTGCCAACCTGTGTAATTATGGTATTTTTAATAAAAACAGGTTACAAAAAGATATGAAAAACAACTGTAATATATTCATGGCGTTTACAAATTAGCTGGGATAAGGAATTCCTGTCATTCATTTGTTCCATAACCTTTTGACAGCCCTCCTCAAGCGCCGCTTTCTCAACGTATTTCCATTCTATGACGATGCCAATTTCCTTATCCTCAGTCTCTACGCTAATATCGCTGTAGTCCTCGCCGGGCTTGGCATTTGACTTGCCTTTCGTTCCATGGACAATATAACTCCATTTCTCCAACGGAGTGCGCATTCCTGATCCATGAATAGTAATAAAAATACTCCTCAAAAACAGCCATATTTCACCGCAAGCTTAATCAAAAGCTCCGTCACCTTCTCCATGGACTGGACGCAGGCATATTCAAAGCGGCTGTGATAATTAGCCCCTCCGGTGCACAGATTCGGACAGGGCAGCCCCATATAAGACAGTCGCGCCCCGTCGGTTCCGCCACGAATAGGGTTCACCCTGGGTTCTACCCCTAACTCCTTTAAAGCTGCGGCGGCATTTTCCATAAGATGTCCGTAAGGTGCAAGCGCCTCTTTCATATTATAGTAAGAATCCGTTATGACGGCCTCCACCGTTCCCTTGCCATACTTTTGTTCCAAAAACTCCGCACACTTTACAAAGAAAGCCTTCTTTTCCTCAAAAAGCTCTTTCTTATGGTCACGGATGATGTACTCCGCAGTAGTTTCCTCCACATTTCCGCTGATGCCGTCCAAATGGAAAAACCCTTCGTACCCTTCCGTGTACATGGGATTCTGGAACGCAGGCAAAAGGCTCTGAAACTCCTGGGCCACCAAGATAGAATTGATCATCTTTCCCTTGGCGCTGCCCGGATGGACGCTGCGGCCATGTACGATAAGCTTTGCCCCGGCGGCATTAAAGGTTTCATCCTCTAACTCCCCTAACTCTCCCCCATCTACCGTAAAAGCAAAGTCCGCTCCAAACAATTTTACATCAAAATGATCCGTTCCCGCTCCGATTTCTTCATCAGGCGTAAAGCCCAGCCGGATCTTTCCATGCTTAATCTCCGGATGCGTGAGCAAATGCTCCGCCATGGCCATAATTTCGGCGACTCCCGCTTTGTCGTCAGCCCCTAGCAGGGTGGTGCCGTCCGTAACGATCAAATCCTGGCCCTTCAGCTTCCTAATCTCCGGAAAGTCCGCCGTCCGCAGCAGAATATTTTTTTCTTCGTTCAGCACAATATCCCCGCCGTCATACTGCTCTACGATTCGGGGTTTTACACCGGCTCCGGTTACTGCCGGGGAAGTGTCCATGTGAGCGATAAACCCTAACACAGGGGCGCTTTCACATTCCGGCGATGCCGGAACGGAGGCGTAAACGTAGCAGCGCTCCTTGTCATAAGTAATCTCATCCGCTCCCATTTCCGTCAACTGCTTTACCAGCAAGCCGGCAAGGTTATGCTGCTTGTCCGTACTGGGCGTTTTGCCGCCGGTTTCATCAGATTGTGTGTCGATCGCTGCATATTGCAGGAAATTTTGAATTGTCTTTGTCATATATTTCCTCATTTCTGCGAGGTGAACGAAGTTCACCTTTGCTTTATTTGCACATATCAAGTTTGTGGATGCAGCGCAGACACAAACTTGTAAGTGAAAGGTTGAAAACCTTTCACTCTTCCCAACATGCCGCTTTGCGGCACAAACAATACATGAATTATTTCAGAAGAATCGCCCA
>ERZ777011.1630-NODE-1630-length-22331-cov-20.746723_pt1 | contig 22331 bp, 22 predicted proteins | sample MGYA00374964_ERZ777011 | MGnify/ENA primary metagenome ERZ777011 (study PRJEB29310, sample SAMD00008975) | mouse gut metagenome | study: EMG produced TPA metagenomics assembly of the Metagenome analysis of fecal microbiota from mouse which was promoted... | reverse complement strand
TGAGAATCCTTCAGAGGATTGGGATGTAGTTCTTACGGCTATTGTTCCTGATATGCCTTCGGTTGAGGTGTATGCCAAGCATCCAGCCCACGTGGCTGCGGCATCATTAATTGCCGGACTTAAGGAATCGCGTGCTTGTGTAGATTATTATTGTTGATCACTTTGGGCAACATTGATTTACTTGTATATTTTAAAGTTGTCCAAGTCTGAAACATAATTATTTGTATATCAGTTATAGTATAAATTATGACAGCTTTGTAAGTTTGCCAAAACGGGAAATCCAAATAAAAAATAATGTTTTTTTATTTGGATTTCCTGTTTTTAGGGAGTAACTTTGTCGAAAAATACAATACTAACAAATGATACATACAGTGGTCAAGCGCGACGGCAGAATCGTCGGTTATAATGAAGAGAAAATCAAGGCTGCAATTCGTAAGGCCATGCTCACTACAGAGATGGGTGAGGATGAGTCTCTAATTGCCCGCATAGCGGATATCATCACTATGACAGGCGGCGAACAGATGACTGTAGAGCAGATACAGGATCGAGTGGAGCTTGAATTGATGAATTCTCCGCGCAAGGAGGTTGCCAAGCGTTATATCGCCTATCGCGACCAAAGATCGATAGCCCGACGCGCCAAGACACGAGACATGTTCCTTGAGATAATTGAGGCAAAGAGCAATGACATTACCAGAGAGAATGCCAATATGAATACGGATTCTCCTGCGGGAATGATGATGAAATTTGCCAGCGAGACCACAAAACCGTTTGTTGACGACTATCTTCTTTCTCCGGCAGTCAGAGAGGCTGTAAATAATGGCTATATACATATTCATGACAAGGATTATTATCCCACAAAGAGTCTTACTTGCGTGCAGCATCCTCTCGACCGTATTCTCAGATACGGATTTGTGGCAGGTCATGGAGAATCTCGTCCCGCCAAACGTATCGAGACTGCAAGTATAATAGGATGCATCTCTCTTGAGACAGCTCAGAACGAGATGCATGGCGGTCAGGCAATACCTGCTTTTGACTTCTATCTTGCACCTTATGTTCGCTATTCTTATATAGAGGAGATAAAGCACCTTGAGAATCTTTCCGGCACATCTCTGGCACATCTGTATGATGCAGAGATAAAGGATTATATAAAAAAGGACCTTGATGGGCTGACAGGCGATGACCGTTACCGCCAGCATGCTGTCAATCAGACTGTGGCACGCGTGCATCAGTCAATGGAGGCTTTTATCCACAACATGAACACTATTCATTCCCGAGGAGGAAACCAGGTGGTGTTCAGCTCAATTAATTACGGTACAGACACTTCGGCAGAAGGCAGGTGTATAATCAGGGAGCTTCTTAACAGCACATATGAGGGTGTGGGTAATGGAGCCACTGCTATCTTCCCGATTCAGATATGGAAAAAGAAGAGAGGGGTGAGCTATCTTCCTGAGGACCCGAATTATGACCTTTACCAGCTTGCATGCAAGGTGACTGCACGTCGTTTCTTCCCTAACTTTGTTAATCTTGACGCGACATTCAATCAGCATGAGAAGTGGGATGCGAACGATCCAGAGCGTTATAAGTATGAAGTGGCTACGATGGGATGCCGCACACGTGTATTTGAGAACCGTTTCGGAGATAAGACCTCTATCGGGCGCGGCAACATCAGTTTCACCACTGTCAATATTGTACGCATAGCAATAGAGTGCATGAACATCGTTGATCAGGATGAGCGTATCAGACGTTTTTTCCAAAGGCTGGATGAAATTCTCGACATTGCGGCTATGCAGCTCAATGAACGATTCGATTTCCAAAAGACCGCGCTTGTAAAGCAGTTCCCGTTGCTCATGTCGCGTCTTTGGACCGGAGCCGAGAATCTTGATCCAAATGACACCATAGAGAGTGTGATAAATCAGGGCACACTCGGAATAGGTTTTATAGGTCTTGCAGAATGTCTGATAGCTCTTACTGGCAAGCATCATGGGGAGTGTGAGATGTCACAGAAACTCGGCTTGCGCATTATCTCGCATATGCGTTCGCGCGTAAATGATTTCTCGGAGCGTTATCAGCATAATTTCTCGGTTCTTGCCACTCCTGCCGAGGGTCTGTCAGGCAAGTTCACATCACGTGACCGTCGTTCGTTTGGCGTGATACCCGGCATTACCGACAAAATCTATTATACTAATTCCAACCATATCCCTGTGTACTTTAAGTGTTCTCCACGCCATAAGGCGGAGGTGGAGGCTCCTTATCATGAACTTACAGGCGGAGGTCATATATTCTATGTGGAGATTGATGGAGATGCCACACATAACCCAAAAGCCATCAGTGATATTGTCGACTTGATGGATAAGTACAATATTGGGTATGGGTCTGTCAACCATAACCGTAACCGTTGTATGGACTGCGGTTATGAGGATGCCCAGGAAGGTCTTACGGAGTGTCCGAAATGCCATGGGCATAATATTGACAATATACAGCGTATCACAGGTTATCTGGTAGGGACTACCGACCGATGGAATAATGCCAAGCTTGCAGAACTCAAAGACCGAGTGGTTCACAAATGAGAGTAATGGATATAGTTCCGGGGACATCTGTTGATGGCCCCGGATTGCGTACAGCTATATATTTTGCCGGATGTACTCACCGGTGTCCCGGTTGCCATAATCCGCAGTCGTGGGATGCGGATGCCGGACGCGAAATGTCGATTGACGAAATCCTTGAGGTAGTGGAGTATAACGGATTTGATGTTACCTTTACCGGAGGAGATCCTATTTTTCAGGCTGATGTCATACTGCCTTTGGCTCGGGAGATTCGTCGCAGAGGATATACCATATGGTGTTTCACAGGTTATAAGTATGAGGATATAGCGGAGAAGACCGAAGTGGCTCCTCTGCTTGAGTGCTTTGAGGTATTGGTTGACGGTCCGTTTGTGGAGTCGCTGCGTGACACAAGTCTTGTGTTCCGTGGCTCATCAAATCAGCGGCTCATTGATATTGCACGTTCCACTGTTGGTGATCCTGTATATTGGGAGGATGGATTCGGTGTCGATTAGCGTGTTTTTTTGACTATTTAACTTTCGGCGGCTTTTTGTATAGAACCAATTTGAGTGAGTTGGTGTTATCAATGTAAAAATACAGTAATAATGTCGTATGGCATTGAAAACAATAAACACAAATTATGAAATTCTTAACTGACGAGAAGCTTGTGATTGTCGGAGCTGCCGGTATGATTGGCTCCAATATGGCTCAGACTGCGGCTATGATGCGTCTGACATCTAATATCTGTCTTTTTGACACCTATGCTCCGGGTCTGGAGGGGGTGGTTGAGGAGTTGAGGCATTGCGGATTCAGTGGCATAAACTTTACTTACACTTCCGATGTGGCAGAGGCTTTTAATGGTGCCAAGTATATTGTGTCCTCGGGAGGTGCTGCCCGTAAGGCTGGAATGACTCGTGAGGATCTATTGCGAGGCAATTCCGAGATTGCTGAACAGCTTGGAAAGGACATAAAGGCATATTGTCCTGATGTAAGGCATGTGGTAGTGGTGTTCAATCCTGCTGATATAACAGGTCTTGTTACTCTGATATATTCAGGGCTTAAGCCGTCTCAGGTATCTACTCTTGCAGCCCTTGACAGTACACGTCTGCGTAGCGAGCTTGCGCAGTATTTCCGTATTCCGGCTGATGAGATAGTCAACTCCCGCACATATGGTGGTCATGGCGAGCAGATGGCGGTGTTTGCGTCAACGACTACTGTCGCGGGCCAGCCGCTGTCAGATATAATAGGGACTCAGGCACTTCCCGAGAAAGAGTGGGAGCAGATGAAGCAGCGTGTTATCCAGGGAGGCAAGAATATTATCGAGCTTCGTGGACGCTCTTCGTTCCAAAGCCCAGCTTACCTATCTATTGAGATGGTAGCGGCTGCAATGGGAGGCAAACCTTTCCCATGGCCTGTAGGCACCTATGTCAACAATGGCACATACAATCATATTATGATGGCAATGGAGACCACTCTTGATAAGAACGGTGTGACAATGCACCCTGTAGACGGTACTCCTGAGGAACGCAAGGAGCTTGATCAAAGTTATCATCATCTCTGCAAGCTCCGTGATGAGGTGATCTCTCTCGGCATCATTCCGCCTATCAGTGAGTGGTCATCTATCAATCCCAACTTGAAATGATTGCTTAAAAAATCATTATAATGACAGCGATGCCGGTCATAGAGCATATTTGTGACCGGCATCGCTCTTGTTTATACCATTTTGGAAATTGCTAACGAGTACACGCTGAGGCCTGATGATGGTGATGCGGAATGTATTTCTTCAAGTCCGGAGAGAATGGTTGAGCCAGTTGTGATAACATCATCAACTATAAGAATGTGCAGATTCTCAAGCTCTTCAGGATATTTTACTGTGAAAGAGCCTATCGGATTGAGTCTTCGTTCGGTAGCGTTTTTCCTGGTCTGTGTGGGATGGCTGTGTGGAGCTATGAGATTGTCGCCAGTCGGTATGCCAGTTGCCCGGCTCAGACCTATGGCGATTTCATGTGACTGATTGTAGCCTCGCATCCATTGTTTGGTGAAGTGAAGCGGGATAGGGATGATTACATCGATATCGTCGAAGAATCCTTTTGCAGACATCTCCTTTGCGTGTGTTTCGGCAAGATTGCGTGCCACTATAGGACGGCGGTTGTATTTGGCGTCATGTATTAGTCGGACGTAAGGTGTACCTGCGACATAATAATATAGTGAGTTGGCTTTTGTCACGGGTGCTTTTAGTGACACCAGACGGTCGGTCAGCTCATTTGAATAATAAGATGCGAAAGTTGTCTTTGGCAGTTTGAGCAAACAGTCAATACACATTATATCCTCACCTTCTACCAATGTGTTGCGGCATACGGTACATACTTTTGGGAATAGCAGATTGATGAAGCTGTTGCCCCAATGCCTGAATGACCTGTTCATTGTTCATCCCATGTTTCGTCGTCAGTATCCGTATCATCCATCTCCCGGATTATATCTTTGAGTAATGATGATGCAATCCTGGCTTCAAATCCGCGTTGCATGGCGAATCGGAGTATTTTCATACGAGAGTCAAAAGTCGACACCCCTTCTTTGGATTGGCGTATCTTAGCTTTGATTACACGTCTGGCTATGTCAACGTATTGTTCATCCTCGATTTCCGATAAAGATTGTTCTATGGCAGCGCGCGAGAGCCGTTTTGCCCAAAGTCCTTGTATGATTTTGTTGCGCCCCCAGCCGGAGTATTCAAGTTTGTCGTGTGCATAGGCACGTGCATATCGGAAGTCATCCACAAAATTCAGTTCTTCAAGTTTGCGGATAACCCTGTCGGCATCTCCTGCCGGCACTCCCCATGTCGACATTTTTTTCCTCAGGTCAGGGGTGCATTGCTCGCATCGTGAACAGAGTTCGGCTGTGCGTGACAGAGCCTGTTCATAATTAAGAGATCTTGAATTTCTCATAAGGCTGTGTGGGCTGATATAAAACGGTCTTTTCCATGCATATCTTTTATGATGGTCACATCTTCCCATCCATCTGATTTGAGCATGTCTCTTAATTGCCCTGAGAAAAGAGGATTGATTTCAAGATACATTTTTCCGCCTGGTTTCGCAAGTCTAAGTGAGGATGAGGAAATTGCCCGGTAAAATTCCAATGGATTATCGTCCGGCACAAAAAGAGCCGAATGAGGTTCATAGTCAAGAACATTGGCATCCATGACACTCATCTCGCTGAGGGCTATGTAAGGAGGATTGGATACGATAATGTCATAACTTTTTTCAGGAAGGTTTATCGGTTTCAGGACATCTGATTTAAGGAAGTGTATTTTAACCTTGCATAGTGCAGCATTCTCACCGGCTATATGCAGGGCTTCTTCGGATATGTCTACTCCTGTCACGGTAGGGAATGGCAGTGTGCGTGCCAGTGCTATGGCTATGCACCCCGACCCGGTGCACATGTCAAGCACAGCAAGGTCCTTGCTTTTATTTTCGTTTACTATGATATCCACCAGTTCTGATGTCTCGACTCTCGGTATGAGTACAGCAGGGGTGACTTTAAGTGTCAAACCATGCCAATATGTTTCACCGAGTATATATTGTATTGGCTCGTTGCGGAGCAGTCTCGCTATTATAGCATCGATGCTGGATTGAAGTTCCGCTGACACATCTTGATCGCCCTTGATCATAATGTCGGTCTGTGACCATCCTTTTAGTTTTTCAAGAATAATGCGTATCAGCCATCGGGACTCGCTTGTGTCATAAACAGGAGCCAGTCGGGTGATGTTGATTTTTATGTAGCTGTTGAGTGTCATAAACATATTGGATATTTTTCAGGTCACGGAGTATGTATGAATCGTGTGTTACGCCTCTTTTAGTGATAGCGGAATCTCGATTGTGAAAGTGGTCCCTACACCTATTTCGGAACGTTTCACATATATGTGTCCTCCATGATAATCCTCAATGATTCTTTTTGCAAGAGTAAGTCCGAGTCCCCACCCGCGGCTTTTAGTGGTGAATCCTGGGTTGAATAATGCTTTATGATGCTTGCGTGAAATGCCTTTGCCTGTATCTGTGATGTCGATTATGCCGTGGCTTTTTGTAGAATATATGTTCACGTCGATTGATCCGCTTCCATCCATGGCATCTACGGCGTTTTTTATGAGGTTTTCCATTACCCACTCGGTAAGAGGTGCCGATATCTTTACAGGTAGAGGTTTGTTAGAAGGGGATACGGAGAGGGTGATGCGACGCGACATGCGGGTTGCCATATATTCTGCGGAGCGGATAGCTATGTCATTCAGATCGCCAGGCTCCATTGATGGGCGAGAGCCTATTTTGGAGAATCTGGCTGCTATGGTTGAAAGGCGTGTGACATCTTTGTTCATTTCGGCTACAGCGTCCTTGTCGATTCCCATGTTATCAAGCAGCTCCATCCATGCCATGAGAGAGGATATCGGTGTGCCAAGCTGATGGGCTGTCTCTTTTGACAGTCCTATCCACACTTTGTTCTGTTCTGCCCGTTGAGTGGATGAGACTGCATAATATACTATTAGAATGAATGTGACAAGCACCACTATCTGTATGTAGGGATAGTAGCTGAGAGCCTTTAGTAATCGGGAATCCTCGTAATAGAGATACTGGCTGCCGGCATCGCCCATATTGATTTCGATGATGTTGCTGGTCTCTCGCATGTCAGCAAGCTTATTGCGGAGAAATTCAAGGTTTCGGTCGCTTATTTCTAATGGGGATAGTGAATCGACTGATTCAGGCAGACTGAAATTTCGGTGCATAAGTATGGTGCCTTCGCTGTCGGTGAGCAATACAGGTATATTGCTGTTGCCTTCAATGATTGAAAGTAGGAAATCCATTGAGGAGTTTGATGAGGAGGATTCGATTTCGTTTGCCGACTTTACGATTTCGCGTGTGGCGTCAGCCCATATCTGCATCCGGTTTCGTTCCTGTCTGGACAGATCCTTGACAAGAGTGTCGGAGTAGGATAAAAAAACAACTACAACCGCTAATGACACTATCATAAATATGATAATGCCATAGCGGCGTAGTTCGTATATATTGCTCGTCATCAGAGAGCTTAAGGATTGAGGCTTATTTCCCTAATGCGCAACCCTTGCACTTCTCCGAAATTTCGGTGAAGAAATCGTTGCCCTTGTCGTCAACAAGAATAAATGCCGGGAAGTCCTCTACCTCGATCTTCCAGATTGCCTCCATGCCGAGTTCAGGATATTCGAGCAGTTCTACTTTCTTGATGCTGTTCTGAGCAAGGATAGCAGCCGGACCACCTATAGATCCGAGATAGAAGCCTCCATGCTTGTGGCAGGCATCGGTGACCTGCTTGCTGCGGTTGCCCTTGGCGATCATGACCATAGAGCCTCCTGCTTCCTGGAACTGGTCGACGTATGAGTCCATGCGTCCGGCAGTCGTAGGTCCGAATGATCCTGAGGGCATTCCTTCCGGTGTCTTGGCAGGACCGGCATAGTATATGGGGTGATCCTTGAGGTACTGAGGCATGGGTTCGCCTTTGTCAAGACGCTCCTTGATCTTGGCATGTGCGATATCGCGACCTACGATTATAGTGCCGTTGAGTGACAGGCGTGTGGCTACCGGATATTTGGTGAGTTCCTCAAGTATCTCTTTCATCGGGCGGTTGAGATCGATTCTTACCACAGCCCCTTCACCTTGTTTGCGGTATTCTTCCGGTATAAGTTCGCCGGGATTTGAATCGAGTTTCTCTATCCAGAGTCCCTCGCGGTTGATCTTTGCCTTGATATTGCGGTCAGCTGAACATGACACACCGATACCTACAGGGCATGATGCACCATGGCGCGGTAGGCGTATCACACGGATGTCATGGGCGAAATATTTACCGCCGAACTGTGCGCCGAGTCCAAGATTCTCAGCCTCAGCCTTCAGTTGTTTTTCAAGTTCGCGGTCGCGGAATGCATGTCCGAGCTCATTGCCGTGGTCAGGGAGTGCGTCGAGATATTTAACGGATGCTTTCTTGACTACTTCAAGATTCTTTTCTGCTGATGTTCCGCCTACTACAATTGCTATATGGTAGGGGGGACAGGCTGCGGTGCCAAGGCTCTTCATCTTCTCCACGAGGAATGGGATGAGTGTCTTGGGATTGAGGATGGCTTTGGTCTCCTGATAGAGATAAGTCTTGTTGGCTGAACCTCCACCCTTGGCAACAAACAGGAACTTGTATTCGTCACCCTCAGAGGCATGAATGTCGATCTGAGCCGGAAGATTACATCCTGTATTTACCTCGTCATACATGGTGAGAGGGGCATTTTGTGAGTAGCGGAGATTGTCGGTTGTATATGTGATGTATACACCTTCTGAGATACGCTCTTCGTCATTGCATCCGGTGAATACGCGCTGTCCTTTCTCTCCGTGGCAGATGGCTGTGCCTGTGTCCTGGCAGAATGGAAGCTGACCCTTGGCTGAAACTTCAGCATTCCGGAGCATAGTGAGGGCTACAAATTTGTCGTTCTCAGAGGCTTCGGGATCATTGAGGATCTTAGCGACCATCTCATTGTGTTCACGACGGAGCATGAATGCGTTGTCGTGGGTACAGGCACGAGCTAAAACGGTGAGAGCCTGAGGGTCTACAACGAGAAATTCGTGTCCGCCCCAGTTCTCAACTTTCACATAGTCGGATGTGAGCTTGTAGTACTCGGTGGTATCAGGTCCTAATGGGAACATTTCCTGATATTTGAATGGTTTTGTAGCCATGATTTATAGATATGCTATTGTTGGAATGATTATGTCGTTGACATGTTTTTGTGAAGGCAAATGTACGAAAGATTTTCGTTTAATGCAACTATACTTATTGAAGTTCCACTACAGTGATTCCGGCTCCTCCGAAACGTACATCCTCATCACGTGATGACATTACTCCCGGCACGGTGGAGAGATAGTCGCGTATCACCTGACGGAGCACACCTGTGCCTGTTCCGTGAAGTATGCGTACTCTCGGGGCGTTGAAGCGTATGGCATCGTCAATAAAATATGTGACAGCTTGTACTGCCTCGTCAGCCCTGAATCCTCTCACATCTATTTCATGTTTGAATTGCAGTTGCCTCTGATGTCCGGCATCGATTGTTGCCATGCTTATGCCGCTCTTCTTTGGCTCTTTAGGCTTGGCGTCTGTTACTGTAAGCCGCTCAGTTTTTACAGTTGTCTTTATGTTTCCGAAAGCAACTATCGCGTTTTTTCCGCTCACTTCAAGAACAGTTCCTACAGTTCCTTGTCCGTCAAGCTTCACATTGCATCCTGCCTCTACCTGACGTGTGATTCCTGAGGATGTCGATGAATGTATGGAGTGTTTGGTCTTTTTCTTTTTTGGTGCACGTGCGAGCACAGAGTTCTCTTGTCCGTCAGTGTTGCTTTCAAGTGCAAGACGCTCCTCTTTGAGCCGGCGTCGAGCCTCAAGTGTGAGTTCACGTTCTGCATTTGCCTTTTTTATCTCGGCTATTGTGCGTTCGATGGCGGCATTGGAGGATTCGAGTATTCTTTTCGCTTCGGCTTTTGCCTCATCCAGGATTTCCCGGCGGCGTGCCCTAAGAGTCTCTGCATCGTCGGTGTATCTTTCGAGCTTTTCATCAAGCATTTTTTCTTTTCGGCGTATGTCAGCTCGTTTGTTTTCCCAATATCTTTTGTCGCGGGTTATGTCGAGAAGATATTTGTCGAGGTTGATATAGTCGCTTCCTACTATCTGTTCGGCAGAGTCTATGATATCTTTAGGCAATCCTATTTTGCGGGCAATCTCCACAGCAAAAGAACTGCCCGGATTTCCTATTGAAAGCTTGAATAGCGGTTGCATAAGCTGGCGGTCATATAGCATAGATCCATTTACGAGGCCGGGTGTGTCGTCGGCCATCTGTTTGAGGTTCTGATAGTGGGTGGTCACTATGCCCCATAAGCCCTCGGCATTCATTTGTGCGAGTATTGCCTGTGCGAGTGCACCGCCTATCTGTGGCTCGGTGCCTGATCCCATCTCGTCAATCAGGAAAAGAGTGCTTTTGCGTCCGCGCTGCAACATGAATTTCATATTGCGCAGATGGGAGCTGTAGGTCGACAGGTCATCCTCAAGCGACTGATCGTCACCTATGTCTACGAATATGTCATTGAACACTCCGAAATGGGAGTTCTCATAGACAGGCGGGAGTATGCCGCACTGAGCCATGTATTGAAGTGTCCCTACAGTCTTAAGGCATACTGACTTGCCACCTGCATTTGGACCGGATATGACAAGTATCCTCTGTTTGGATGTAAGAGTCACATCTATAGGTACTATCTCTCGTCCATGTTTTTCAAGTGAAAGTTTTAGTCCCGGGTGGCATGCATGATACCATTCCAGTTCCTCTCGATCGTGGAGATGTGGCATGAGTCCGCCCACGGCATCGGCATAAAGGGCTTTTGCCTGAATGAAGTCGAGATGGTATATTATCTTTGCCGTCTCAGTGATCTGAGGTATGGATGGACGTAGTGAATCAGCAATTGTGGTGAGGATTCTTATTATCTCACGATGCTCTTCCATCTGGAGTTCGCGTGTGAGATTGTTTGCCTCTACGACTTCCGCAGGCTCGATGAATACAGTCTTGCCTGACGCGGATTCGTCATGCACTATGCCTTGGATCTGGCGTTTGTGCATGGGAGGCACCGGAATTACGAGTCGTCCCTCTCGCATCGATGGTACGGTGTCAGGCTCAAGCAGTCCTTGTGAGATGGCATTTGAAAGCACTCTGCGGAGTATCGAATTGACACGTCCTGACATCCCTCGCAGCCGGCTTCTTATATCTGCGAGAGCCGGGGATGCATTGTCTTTGATTGAAGATGTGGTCTCGTCGATTACTTTATCGATGCTTCGGGATATGTCAGGCGAAATATCGTTCAGTCCTTCCGACAGACTTGTGAGGCGAGGGTAGGGGGTGTGCCCTTCATCTGTGGAGTGACGAGAGAAAAATGATGATACTTCAGCGAAGCACTGAAGCATACGACGCACCTTCAACAGCTCTTTTGTTTCAAGGAATGTTCCTGGGACCCTTATAAGTGAGAGGGGTGCGTCTATATCGTGCAGTCCTGCGAGGGGGACTGTCTCATCGGAATGGAGGGCGGACGACATTTCTGCTGTGGCTTGAAGAGCTGCTCTTATCGACTGGAAATCAGTCATCATAGACATCTCCGCACACAGGTCGTGTGCTCCTTGGCAATGGCATCGTTTTGATATCTGTGCCCTTACGCCGTCAAACCCTATTTTTTCTTCTATTTTATCTGGAAATATCATGACTGCAAAGGTACGAAAAATTCTGTTAACCCCTGTAATATGCCGGATGTGGCATGATAGTGGTAATACTATATGTAATTATGGTAGCTTTTGTGTTTCCTGTGATCTTTAATTTTGTATTCTGTAAACCATTGATATTGTAACGTTAATCAAATTACCTTTTTATGAATAGAACAGTAGTTTCACTTATTTCATTGTTATTGACATTAATACCGACTTCTATAATGGCACAACAGAAAATTAAACAGACAGCAGGGCGGTACGCCCTTGGAGAATTTGCTCCTGAGTTTGCAAGGCTTAACGATGATGTCCTGTTTGGGGAGGCAGTCTGGAATGATTCCTCACTCAGTCTGCACGATCGTAGCATGGTCACAATCTCGATCCTTCTTGGAAAAGGGCTGATCGATTCTTCTTTCAGGTCTCATCTTGAGATGGGTAAGAGGCATGGTATCACACGCAAGGAGATTGCAGCATTGCTTACTCAGGCGGCTTTTTATGCAGGATGGCCTAATGCATGGGGCGGATTCCGTATTGCGAAAGAGGTATGGGCTGATTGTGAAGATAGCTTGACGGAGAAGGAACGTTTTCAGCAAGAGATGATATTTCCGATAGGGGGGCCTAATGCCGTCTATGCAAAGTATTTTATCGGCAACAGTTATATTGCTGATATTTCTGATTCGCAAATCACTTTTGCCAATGTGACATTCGAGCCTCGTTGTCGCAATAATTGGCATATCCATCATGCGCGGAGTGGAGGCGGTCAGATGCTCGTCGGTATAGCCGGGCGCGGATGGCATCAGGAGGAGGGTAGTCCGGCAGTGGAGATATTGCCCGGTATGGTAATTCATATTCCTGCAAATGTCAAGCATTGGCACGGAGCCGCATCTGGCAGTTGGTTTTCCCATCTCGCATTCAGTATCCCTGGTGATGGTGTGTCAAATGAGTGGCTGGAACAGGTCACTGATGAGGAGTATGATCGGCTTGATTGAATTCGTGAGATCTATCTGTTTTGAAAAATGACGAGCGGGTACACAAGGCTTCGCAGCCTCAGGTGCCCGCTCGTCAATCATCGAGTTTACTAATCTAAAAAAAGTGTTTTTATGATGGGGTTTCGACTTGAACATTCCCTAATCGGACTGGATGACAAGGAAATTAGAGATACTCCAGAACTGATCGGGATTATTGATAATAAGTGTTTTTATATTGTCACCTTTCTTTATATTGTATGAGCCTTCGGGATGGTTGGTCAGGATGCGTGCTTTATGAGTGAGGTTGAGTGAATCAAGGTTGCGCTTGTCGCTGATCACAAAGAATCCGCGGTCAAAATCACCTTTCATCAGTATGGTCTTGCGCAAGAAGCCGGTTTCTATGATTTTGTGCTTCTTTAGCTCTGATTTTGTCGCAACGGTGTAGTAGCATGTGTTGGCTTCATTCTCAAGGTCAGTGTATGCGGAGATTGTTGAGTCGCGTTCTCCGCTTACCATGGTTACAGTCCTGTTAAGTGAATCCACTGCAACGGAGAGATTGCCTATCTGCTCGTTGGCTGACATGAGTTGCGAATTCAGGTTGTCGATCTCTTTGGCTTGATTTTCAATCTGGGTTCGCATGGCATCAATTGTGTACTGTAGCTTGTCATTGTACAATGCGGACTCTTTGAGTTTTGCCTCCAGTTCTGTGAGTTGTTCGCGACGCTGGCGTAGGGTGCTGCGTATCGATGATATGTCAGCCAATATCTGCTGACGTTGGGATGCCTGTTCGGGTTGGGACGCTGTGACGGTGAGAATGTTTTCAAGATGTTTTATTTGATCCATCCCGGAAGTTATTTCTCCTATCAGGCTTATTAGGCGGTCACGTTCGTTCACAGCTGTGGCAAGCTCCATTTTGGAGGCTTCCATCAGGGCTTGTTGGCTGCTTGTGTCAGGCTTGCCTTTGCAGCCCTGCAAGACTATGACTGTCAGTAGTATTATTGCTGATAATTTCACTTGCGGCATAATGATTCGGGTTGTTGTCCTGAAATATGATGCGAATTTACGTAATCTTTTCCGAAAATCATGAATGTGTAAATATATTGCATGAAAGTGTCAATCAACGGCACGGTGTGCTATTGACGCGTTGTCGCGGATTTCCTAACTTTGCTGTATGAAAACAAAGAAGGATTCGGCATTGGCATTCGACCTGTTTTTTTTTCTGGTATTTATGCCACTGATAATTGTACTTGGTCCGGCGTGGTATTGGATCACGTCATGGCCGTTGTTTTGTGTGCTTGTGTTCGGATTCTTTTATGCATGTTATTTTGTGATAACACGAATCCATGTCCCTGATATGCTTCTGGCAAAGAATTACAGACTGATTGCATGGGTGTTCGGTGTGCTTGTGATTGTCAATTATCTATTGTCGTGGTATCCGTTGCCGCAAATGGAGTTTGTTACCCCGGCTATGAGCGAATATCAGACTCAAGTCAGGGACTATAGTGTGTCGTTGAGTCTTTGGATGATGTTCTCGCTTGTTCTGGGTTATTCAGTGACGACATCTCTTGTCAAAGGTTTATATGAACAGCTACTTCTTAAACGTAGGATAGAGAATGAGCGTGACAAGGCTGAGTTAGCGATGTTTAGGGCTCAGATAAGCCCTCATTTTATGTTCAATACCCTCAATACTTTGTATAGCCTTGTGATAGGCACCTCACAGAAAGCTGAGGATGCATTCATAAAATTTACCGAGATATTGAAATACACTTATGTCACCATCGAGAATGAAAAGGTCGCTCTTGATGATGAGGTGGCATATATCCAGAATTATATAGATCTACAGAACATAAGATTGAATTCTCATACGCGAGTGGACTGGCGACATGATATCGAGGATGGCAAGGTGATGATACCGCCAATGATTTTTCTTACCTTTGTTGAGAATGCTTTCAAATATGGCGCGTCCACAAGTCGGGATTGCATGGTGGAGATAAGTTTGTCGGTGCATAAAGGAGTCCTGTTGTTCGAGACCAGAAACCGGTTGATGAAACATGCCGACGAATTTCGCACCGAAGAGCCGGTGGGGATTGAGAACTGCCGTGCTCGTCTGTCGGCACTTTATCCAGGACGCTTCAGCCTTGATACAGAGGAGAAGGATGGTGTTTATCATGTGGCTCTGAGGATCAGCCTTAAACGTTGAATTTAATTATCGGATTCATTTATGGAGAATAACATAAGATGTATAGCTATTGATGATGAGCCGTTGGCATTGGAGGTGATAAGAAAATTCTGTGATCGATTGGGATTTTTGAGTTTGTCCGTTTACTCCGATCCTGAAGAAGGTCTTGAACATATACTGAGTTCAAAGCCAGACCTCGTATTTCTTGATATTGAGATGGAGAATGTGACCGGTCTGTCCATAGCATCGAGATTGCCTGACGAGACATGTTTCATTTTCACTACGGCATATCTCAACTACGCACTTGATGGTTTCAATCTTGATGCGGTCGATTATCTCCACAAGCCTTTTTCATTTGAGCGTTTTAAGACAGCTGTCGAAAAGGCTACGAGGCGAATCGGGTATCAGCGGTCTTCATCATCCTCTCAGGCAGTTCAGAGGATGATAGTAGTAAAGCAGGAATATAATAATGTAAACATTCCTCTTGATGACATCCTGTATATAGAGGCCATGGAGGGGTATTGCAAGATATTCCGTGTGTCGGGTGGATATGTGCTTTCGCGTTTGCTGCTTAAGAATATCGCAGCAATGCTTCCTGCGGATGAATTCCAAAGGATACACCGCTCATATATAGTTTCGAAATCAAAGATTGACAGCTACACCAAGCAATCTGTGAGATTGACATCAGGAGCCATTCTTCCTGTCGGACGTCTTTACAGGAGTTAGGTTATTGGAAGATTATATCAATGAAAAAAGTGAGGGGGTCATCACGACAGCCTCACTCTCCATTCATCACATTATGCTTATATGCTATATTGTCTATAATCTAATGTCTTTTTAGCTCATATTGTTCAATATAATTTTTGAGTAAACCTCAGCTTTAGCAGTTTTTTAACAAGCTTAACATTTTAGGTCAGATATACCTGCTGGCAACGATATCCCAGTCAACGATCTTCCACAGTTCCTTGAGAGCATCAGCTCTGCGGTTGCGGTAGTCTATATAGTATGCGTGTTCCCACACATCGAATGTCAGCAGTGGTGTCAGTCCCTGCGTCATAGGGTTCTCTGCATTTGAAGCTTTGGTTATGAACAGTTTGCCGTCTTTGTCTTTTGACAGCCATACCCATCCGGAGCCGAATACTGACACTCCGGCAGCCTCGAATTCCTTCTTGAAGTCCTCGACTGACCCGAATTGCTCTTCAATTGCTTTTTTGAGGTGGCCTTCCGGTTCATGATTGCCGTCAGGAGAGAACGAGAAGAAATAAAATATATGGTTCCACGCCTGGGACGCGTTGTTGAACAATGGGCCGGAAGCGGACCTGATAATGTCCTCTAATTCCATATCCTCGTATTCCGTATCTTTTATAAGACGGTTGAGATTATCAATATAGGTGCGCTCATGTTTACCATAATGATATTCTATGGTTTCGCGAGATATGATCGGGGCAAGCGCATCGCTTGAATAGGGTAGTTCGGGAAGTTCGTAAATCATTTTTGTAAAGTGCTTATAAATTAGTAATTTGTACATATAACAATATGAATGCAGGTATGGTTCTTCAAATTTTGTTAAATAAAAATCACAAAATATTTGCAAAACTCAAAAAAAGTCTCTACCTTTGCACTGCAAAAACGGAGAAACCCCTCCGTCAAGAGAGTCTAGAAAGACTTCCTCTTGAGAATCGCGAAAATAGCTCAGTTGGTAGAGCACAACCTTGCCAAGGTTGGGGTCGCGGGTTCGAGTCCCGTTTTTCGCTCAAATGCAGTCCCTCGCATCATCTATGTCCGGATGGCGGAATTGGTAGACGCGCTACTTTGAGGGGGTAGTGACAGTTATGTCGTGTGAGTTCGAGTCTCATTTCGGACACTTTTGAAAATCCAAGTGATTGAAATTCAATCACTTGGATTTTTTTGTATATTATTGTCCCCATTTTGTCCCTAAAACCGAGCAGTAGCCAATCTGTGTTGGGTGTTCTAATATGCGGCAGGTTTGTTCTTGCGCATATGAAGATAGACCGGTCTGCCACGCATGGGATAGTCCTGTATCGTTACATAATCCGTGTGGCCTCTCGCTACTATGTTGGGATTGCGGTAATCCTCGTCGGAAAGTTTCTTCTTCTCGTCAAGCCATATGTCGTAGGATTGATCTGTCTTTTCAAACCTGACCATCTCAAACAGCTCATTTAGGCCTGCGGGCAGAAACTGCCAAAATGCTTCACTAGTCTTCATGACGCAAAGTTAACACTTTTCCTAAAATCAATGCACCGGAATTTAGGCTTGTGCCAAAATAAGATAGGAAATAATTTAATGAGACTAAAAGCATCCTATTTAGCATAATATTTATATGCCGAATAGGGTGCTTTTAGTTATCTGTCTCATGATTATTGATTCTTTTTTCTGATGGAGACCGGAGTCATCCATACACTTATCTTTGAATCGTCCTAAGGATGAACTGTCAGTGGATTTTATCTATTATAATGATTTAAGAATGATGGAGTTGGCTTTGTCAATGACTGAGGTGTCGAGGCTTGCGAGGTATATCTGGGTGGTGGTCTCCGAGTCGTGCCCCATACCCTCACTGATCACTGATAGGGGTATACCTTTAGCTTTGGCAGCTGAAGCCCAACTGTGCCGCGCTACGTAGAGTGTGAGAGGGATGTCGGCTTTGACCAATTCTGCAATTTTCTTAAGCTGATGATTGATATTGTAGGATATGTTGCGGTAGGCGCGCCTTTCGTCAATTCCTGTTTTTGTGAGTATCGGTAGGAGGTAATCGGTAGGATTTTCAGGATATTTTTCCAGTAGGTGTTGCATGTCCTTGGTCCATTTGATCTTTAGAGCCTGTCCTGTCTTGTGGCGACGGTAGGATATGTATCCGTGGTTGAGATCTGTCTTGCGCAGAAATGCCATATCGATAAAGCTCATGCCTCTTAGGAAGAAACTCATCAAGAACATGTCTCTGGCATAGTCGGTCTGAGGATATCTGCTGAGGTCAAGAGATCTGATCTTTTTCATGATGTGGATAGGGAGCGCACGCTTAGTGGTTTTTTCCACCCCAGTATAGACGTGGCGGAACGGATGGCGGTTTTCGATGATTTCGTTTTCCACAGCGCGGTTGTAGACGGCACGCAGTATGCGCATGTAGAATGATGTGGTGTTTGGTGTATTGCCGTTTGCCTGTAGGCTGGATTCGTATGCTTCCATCATCTCGGATGTAATGGCATCAAGCATTATGCAGTCGTCATTACAGAATTTTCTGAGGCTGTTGAATGCGGCTTTATATGTTTCGGCTGTGCGTACTTTGCCACGTTGTTTCAGAGTGGATATCTGTGTGAGCATATAGTTGAACAGGCTGTATTCGCGCGAATAGTGCTCGAAATTATCAACGATATCTTCGGCTGTGTATGATATGCCTCTGAGATCAAGTTCACGTATTATTTTGCTTAGACGTTCGATGTCAAGACGTATCTTTTCTCTTGTGGAGGATAGTTGGTCGTAACGATCTGAGCCTGTACGGCATATTATCATAGATCTTTTTTCGTCCCATTCTTCAGAAAGGATTCTGTAGTTGGCGTTCACCTGAAGCACATGTCGTTGGTGAATGATCTGATAGTAGATAGAGCCTTCTTTCCCGGCAATGGAGGAATGTCTGAATTTCACTTTTATTGATGCCATTGTGTTATTGATGTTTGGTATTGGTATCAATAATAAACGACAATCACAACAATACAAAATAATAGAGAAAAGAGCTGTGGCGGTCACGAGCCTCTCCGGTCAAGAAAACCGGAGGGGAGGCATTGGGTGAGATATTCTCGGACTGATTCCCATGGGATGATGTAGAGTGTCGGTTCGCCAGGGAGAAGTGGGACAGGGCGTTCGTTAAGATCGAATCTCACATAGTGTTTGCCGGATCTTGCCCGCAATAGAATCATCTGGAGGTTTGCAGCCATGGGCACAACCTGGAAGTCGAGCCAGTGAAGTGCTACTGTATCGAAATTGTCGGTGATATAGTAGCATCCCGGAAGACGCATCAGAGCGAAAAGCGGCATGAGTGTTTCAGCATGCCCGAACCGTAACATTGCACTGTAACGGTTGGTGCCGTTGACGGCAGAGTCCATTGTGGTGATGAGTTCGTTGAGCAGAGCGGCTGACATATCCATAGGGGCTGAGGATAGCGAGGAGGCTGAATGCGTGAGATAATGGTGCATATTCATGATGCTCCAGAGTGAGTTGTATTCCGGAAGGGTCATGAACTGTTCTGCCTCGGGGTCGATAGACATGGCCCTGCATCCGGCAACAACCTTATACACAGCCATCGCTATATCCTTCTTTTCATTTTTAGAGAAGGGGTAGCCGGCTCCCATTATTTTTATCGCAACATTTGTGGGAACTGTGGTGTCGACGTATTCGCTGTAGACTTTATGCCATTTGTCGCTGTCGATGTATGACTTGTAACTCTCATCTCCGGTCCATGGTCGAAGAAGCGGCGAGTTTTGTCGTCCGGAAGCAGTTGTGATTTCAATTCTGTTGTCAAGACGTGAGAGCTGGTGGGTGAACTCGTCCATGGAGGCTATGCAGCGCGGGACATAGGATGATATGGCGTTGATATCGGTGTTGTGAAACAGAGCCGGAGCAAGCGAATAGAGCCGAGATGCTATCCCGCGTTGCTCTGCCATGCCGAGTGAGTCGAGTGCGCCCCAGCGTCCGTCGGTACGTTCTGTCACGAGATGGCACAAGTTCATAAGCCTGCGCCCTGTCGGTGTGATGGTGCCAAGACTGTCGGCACGGTGAAGGTAACGCAGCAGCGATGCGGTGTAGTCGCCTGACGACAGGAAGCGAGCTCCGTGACGTCCAATGTGGTTGACGTATACCGGGGTGAGGGAGTCGGGTATGGCACGCAGTGCCATATCGGGGACAGGGTAGGGCATGGCTGAACCTTCACATTCCGTATAACTATATGTGGTGGATGCGGCGGCTGACGCATAGTGTGACAACCCTAAGAAGGCTGTGAATATAATAAAATATCGTTTCAGCATTGTCATTTATTTAATTTTTGCTTAGTTTTGTATCGAAAATCCTATCTCTATAGTTAGATCAAAGATGAATTCCCTCCAGATAATACAACAATTAATAGACAATAAAAAGTTTGCCGAAGCAATAGGAATGCTTACGGAGCAGATTAATGATACAGTGGCAGGAGGGGATTGTAATGATAAAGCTGAATTGTATTTTCTTCGCGGCAAGCTGCTGTGGCGCATCGGTGAGCATAGCAGAGCGATGACGGATTATGCTTATGCGTCGGAGCTTGATCCGTCAAGCCCGGCGATAAAAGCTCTTGAACAGGCCCGGGATATTGCCGGATTCTTCAATCCTGATCTCTATAATCCGTGAGATGTGTGGCTGATTTGTTTAGCCGGCTGCGTGTTTCACAATTCTATATTATACAGAATGTGCTCCTTCAGATGATGTCCGTCAGGGAGGGCGGGATGCTGGAATCTGCCTATGGGCTGCATTCCGATTTTCTGCATGACTCGTTCTGACCTGTGATTGCATAATGCTGTGAATGAGTAGACGAGACTGAACAGTCTCCTTTTCCGAGCATAATCAAGACAGGCTTTTGCTGCCTCGGTGGCATATCCGTGATTCCAATATCTGCTGTCGAGCCTCCATCCGATCTCTATGCCGGGAGAGAATTCTGCATCAAAATCAAAATGGTGGAATCCGGTATAACCGATGAATTTGCCATCTGATTTCAATTCCAGCGCATATAATCCGATTCCGAATTCGGAAAATTCTGAAACAATGCGTTTATAGAACTTTACTGTTTCTTCGTGAGTTAGGATGCTGGGGAAGTGTTCCATAACTTCCTTGTTCCTGTTGATTTCAGAAAAAGGGACAAGGTCGTTATCAGACCATTGGCGTAGAATGAGTCGGTCGGTTTCGAGCATTGGTCGAAATAATTAAGTGGTGGATGTGCAGTGGGCAATATAATTTGGGTGAGTTGTAATAATGGCAAGAATTCTATACAAAGGGTGTGTTTATCACAAATAAAGCAATCAACCATTTAGGGTGTGGCTAAATGGCTGATTTTTTCTGTTTTGTCAAAAAACTGTATGATCTCATCTGAAAATGAATAAGGAGCAGAGGTTTCTGCGATGCCTCGTGTGTTAACAGGTGTGGAGGTCATTTCAAAATCAAGGTTTGCACCGTTTTTTAATTGTAAAGAAGTGAACAAAGACCTTGCTTGTTGAACTGATAGTACATTTCAACGCGCTCCGGAGAATCGTTTTCAAGCAACAGTAGCAACTCTTTTGCAAATTCAAGGGCTGCCGAGCCGTTTGCTGTCACGATATTCTTATCTTTGATTGCCTGGGCGTGGATATATCCGTCGGGATTGGTGTAATTGTCGCCGCCCCAGAGTTTCAGTTGTTCCGGACCGTTGCCTGTGTGCTTGACGGAATTGAGGAATCCGTGTTTTGCCATGAATGAAGCCCCGTTGCATATCGCACCGATAATCTTGCCCTTTTCAATGGCTTGCCTAATAATAGGCACGATCTGTTCTGCAACAGGCGTACTCCATCCGAACCCGCCGATAAGCACCAATGCGGCGTAATCGCCTGGCATGGTTTCAAATGAATAATCGGGTAGGGTAGTGAATCCACCTATGGACTTAATCGGTTCGAATGTCGGAGCTACGGTCTTATTGATGTATTTCGGATTTTGTTTCAGTGCAAATTCATCAGAGGCAATAGCTTGAGAAAGATACACTGCTTCGTGTGCGGCATAGTCTGGCAATAGGATATATAAAATTTCGTTGCTCATTGTTGTATATTCGTTTAGTAGTCTGGTGTTTATGTTTTAATTGTTTATTGCATCATGTAGCTTTCTCATTCTTTTTGTCGGTTTGACATTATTGTGTCGAAATTGTCTCGTCCCCAGTTTATGAGTCCCGTCACATGTGGGAGAAGAGTTCTGCCGAAGTCGGTCACAGAATATTCGGTCCGTGGTGGCACATCGGCGAACAACTCACGGCGGATTAAGCCGTCGGCGGTAAGCTGTCTGAGTACCTGCGCCAGCACTTTCTCTGATATCGATGGGATGTTGCGATACAGCTCGTTGAAGCGTATCGGTCCGTTCTCGGAGATCTTAACGAGAACCACCAATGTCCACTTGTTGCCGAGCCATTCGAGCATCGGGGCTGCCTTGCAGTATTCGTAGTCTAATTTTTTTGCCATTTTCAGTAATGCAAAATAGGTTGATAACGAGCGAAACTGACTTTACGGTAAGGGTCAAACCTGATAGTAAGTTATTGCTTCCGCTCTGACAATCACTTAATTTTGCATCACAAAATTAGGTAAAAAT
>ERZ777011.1629-NODE-1629-length-22342-cov-14.141966_pt1 | contig 22342 bp, 15 predicted proteins | sample MGYA00374964_ERZ777011 | MGnify/ENA primary metagenome ERZ777011 (study PRJEB29310, sample SAMD00008975) | mouse gut metagenome | study: EMG produced TPA metagenomics assembly of the Metagenome analysis of fecal microbiota from mouse which was promoted... | reverse complement strand
ATATCTACGACTTTGGCAAACAATTAGTTGGCGATTAACTGAGTATCCCTAATTAAAACCGATGTTAAGATGCACGAATATCGTGTAAGCGTCGGTCTTGGATATGTATTCTAAACAAGATACAAAGCAAGAAATTAACGCCACCGAGTCAGGCTTCTCTCGGTGGCGTTGCTGTTGGTTACGGTTTGGCCCCCTCGGGGATATTGGGATTGTTGCGGACATCGCGGAGAGCGGCTTCTTCCTGTGGCGTCTTGCGTGTTATCCAGTCGAACCAACCTCCGGAATCTTCTTTCTCTTCCTCTGACTTGGACTTTTCCGGCTCCGGAGGTTCCGGCTTCCAGTCATCGTGTGGAGTGAAACTACGGAATGGCAATCCATCGGCTTCTCGAGTGAAAGCGTAGGGTTTGATGCTGTCGCGCTGCTCGTCAGTGCCGTCAAACATCCGGGATTCTATATCAGCAAGAGTATTCGGATTCTGGATACAAGGACGGACATAGCGGTAGAGCCATTCGACCTTTACCAGCTCATTGCGCTCACTTCTGAGACTTTTAACCCAGTAGACGGTTCCTGCGGATATGACAGACAGAACTGTCACGACAATCATGAGGATTCATTTATTCAGTCGCTATTGGAACGGTGTGTCAGATGGCATTGAGAGTTGTAATCCGCTCGCCCTCGGGCAAGGTGAATGTACGCCGGTAATCGCTGTTGTTGTCGACGGTGACCTCGGAAGCCACCGCAGGGATGTCGTAATACAAGGCATTGCTGCCGCAATCATACATGGCCGGCCATGATTCCGGAATATATCCGTTATTCCAGGTTATGGTCACATTATTCCCGGTCAGATTGAGCAGGATAACGCGACGCCGGCCATCGGCAGGGTTCGGGATGTTCCACCCTACCGGTGGTTCAGGCCCCATGATGCAGCGCACAGGCATAGCCTTGTAAGCGCCGATGCCGTCAGTACTTAAGCTGCTGCGTGTGGCCAGGCGCATATTGCCAAGACTCACACTTTGCCCGTACACGTCGAGATACATGAACCAGTAGCCATATTCCGGGGAATCCTCGGCAAATCCCTGGTTGCCGCTAAGCAGCGTGCGGGACCACAGGCATGTGTGGCTGTCATCCTTGTGTACGCTTCCCTCCATATATCCCGATTCGGGGAAGTAAACCTCGTCAAGTTCGCCCTCAGTCACCGTAACTGCCACCGTGCCGTCTTCATCGTTCCTGGCGTGGATGCCGAGCTGCTGCAGCTGGTAGGCCTCGGGGATGCTGAAACCCTTTGGAGGAAGCCCGTCGATCAGATGCGTGTCGTTCTTGTTGCCGGCAATTTTGAAATAGCCACCGCGCGACTCCACGTTATTCTGCGAGAAAGAACTGTGGAGGGAATAGAATCGGTTGCCGGTGGCGGCCATATTGCGGTCGAGCACGTAATAATCGTTTCCGTCGGCACCGGTCACCTTCACCTGCTCATAATAGAACCATCCGGAGCGTTCGCGGCTCTCGTCGGGGCCTGGAATCTGATATTGACCTGTAAGTCTGTGGAAAAGTCCCAGGTGGAAAACATCATAGGTCACCGTTATCAGATCATCGCGCGTAAGCCCTCTGTTGGAAATGCGTATGCGCCCGGTCCACATGCTGTAGTCGGTGTTATCGATACATCTTATAACCCAGTTGTCATTTTCGCGCGACAGCTGTATCTTGCCTATGCCCGACAGCACTTCCGCTTCGTCTCCGTCCTTTATAGGAATGGTGTAATAGTAGCTGTTGTCGCACACCCGGAAATGAAGCCCGTTATTGCGGGCCACACGCATCTCCTCGGCAGTGGCGCCCTGCAACTCGTTGTCGATAAAGTCGAAGTAATCGCAGGCTTCGTCGTGGTCCTCCAGCCCGTGTATCATTACCCGGCGTGTGGGGTCGCGTTTGAAATCGGTTCCTTCCTGGATTATCCTCACCTTCCTTACCAGGTCGCCCGAACGTATCTCGACAGTGGTCTCGCGGTCGAACTCCGAGCGGTCGTTCATCTTCAGGTCGAAGGTCAGGGTATATTCCGTGCACGCGCTCTGCGTGCCGCCCTCTACGACGGCTCCCGATGCGGTCTCGGCATAACCGGTAACCCATTCGGCATTCTCCGTGTCCACGGAGACTGAATATTGCGGGCTGCCAGCCCGGGCGGGATATGAGGTGATGATATGCAATTCAGCCGATTCCGCATTGCAGGCCACACGCACATCCTCGCTTACTCCAAGCATATAGTCGCGGCATGCCACTATGTTATATATTTCCGGGGTGTCGTCGCGCAGATCGGTGACAAGCCTGTTGTCAGGTTTCGATTCGGCGGCATCCTTTTCAGTTGCCCATCCGCTGTCGGTCACTTCTGTAATAGTAAACCGGTAGCGGTGGTTACGAAGCAGAGCCACTTCTTTACCTTTGCCGGAGCCTTCCTCCGATGCAGGGATATACCCTACCTTATACCATCCGCTTACTCCTTTGTAACTGCCCTTGATAACAAGGAAACATTTACCGGCCTCCGCCTCATAGTGATAATGCGGGGTGCCGTCGGTTGCCATATCCGCCCCTTCGGCGTCATAACCTATATCGGCGGGAAGAGCGGGTGCCGATGCCTGTTCCGAGCCGACCAGGCCTTTCGAGGGTGTGCCGTAAAATCTTACCTGCTCTATTTCGAAATCAGGAGCGGTGGAACTGATTTCCGTGCGGGCCACCGACCTGGTAAGCGTAACCGAGGGATTCTCCATTTCCAGGGAAGCAAGTGATGCATTCCCGAAGAACACGATGTCGGCACGGCCGTTCGGGTCGCCGGTCATGGCCACCGTTGTGGCATCCCCTCCCAGTTCCTTGCCGAAATTGGCCACCAGCTGCACAGATGCAGCAGCAGACATTATCGGAAGCGTCACCTCATAGGTTGGGCCACTGCCTGTGATTTTCGACTGGTCGACACCGGTTTCCGAAAGGTATTTGCCTTCACCGTCGAAAAACAGCACCTGCAGCGACGTTATGGCATTGTCGTCGACAGAAGCCCTGGAGGCTGTCTTGAATCCGGGAAGACGCAATGTCAGTTTCACCAGGTCGGGCTGTTCCGGCACCGGCACTGGCAATTCCGGGGTATCGTCGCTACACGAAGCCAGCACCAGGCAGCACAACAGTATATTGATGAATCGTAATCTCATTACACTCTTTACGATTTACTTATGATACATTTGTTATTACGGACGGTCACCTATCACGAAACCCTCATTATTTATGTACAAATCACCTTCAGCGGTAATATGATATGTCTGTGACTGAGTGGCTCCTTGGTTCGAGACAATGATATAGTCATACTCGGGCGGTATATCGAGATACCACCATTGGCTTCCGTCTTTGAATCGCTTCATTGCCTCGCCGGGCCACGCTGTGGTGGAACTTGTGTTCCAGTAATGGAGATAAGGGGCAGCCCAGTTCAAGTTGTTCCTGAGCCATATCCTACGCATGGGAATCTCGATATCAAGCGGAATCCGGCTCCACTTCGGTTTACCGTCGATTCTATAGCAATAGCCTTCGGCGGCGGCATCGGATGTGGCATAGTTGTCGCCATCAAACAACATTGTTTTGGAACCGTCGGCAAAATAAATGATGATATTCTTTGCCAGGTCGCCGGCCGGAGCCTTGAACTCAAACTGTGTGTGATAAAGCGTTATACCGTTCACTTCCTCCTGCGTGGAAACCGGGGTGCCGAATATCGTGTATTTCTTGTTGGTGGCCGCGTCTATCATCCCGTAGGATATATTCCAGCTTGCAGGACGCAGCTGGGTGTAGACATCATATCTGGCGTTGACTATTTCTGGCCGCGTGTCATATACCATGTAATACGGGGCGCGCAGAGGATCGTATAGCACCCATCCCTCACGGTCTTCATAGTCGAACAGCTGTATGCCGGGGTCGAGGTGGTGGGTACAGCGATGGCGGTGCGGACCGTCATCTCCCGAATTGAACATCAGGAGCGTTTCTCCGGGAGCTATCGTTTTAGTGGAGCCGTCCATCCCGTTTGTCGCGGTTTTATCGGGGGCGATGTTGAAATAATACCATCCCTTGTTGGTCTGATCCTTAGTCATATGGTCGCCGGGCCAAGTCTTGGAGAACAGCCACACATAGTATTCGGGGATCACTCCGCCGACGGTTTCACCCATCTGTGAATAACAATAAAAATATGGTCCGGCCCAGCTGTTTGTCCAGTTGTCCTCGCCACCTTCGGGCAAAATATTCACAAACTCCGCATCATGCCAGTCATTGCCCCCCTGCCCGTCGTTGATTGGACGGAAGTAGACGCGATAATCGCCCAGCGGCGGCTTTACACGCACTGCCACTGTTTCCGCCATCCCGGGGTTGCTCCCGTCGCGCGGCGAAAGCGTAAGGTTGAACAAGGTGGTGGTGCCCGGATTGTTGAGCGCCGTGACAGTGAATGTGCCCACAGAGGCCGACGGGTTGTCGCATTCGACTTTTATGCGTGCCGAACCGACACTCATCTCGGCAGGGAAGTCGATACCGGCTATGCCGCCGAGGTTGGTCTGGAAATGGAATGTCTTCGTATAGGTCGGATCCGAATCTATGTTTTCAAGCCAGCTGATTGCAATATCCTTGGGAGTCACTTCAAAAAAAGGCTGCACATTATAGCTTACATCAAGGTATTTGCGCAGATGATTGGCCTGAATCCAAATTTTCGCTTTGCCTGTAGGAGGATATTTCGAACCTTCGGCAAAGGCTCCGATAGGTATGTCGGGGTTTATGCGGAATCTGATTGTCCGGCTCTGCATGTTCTGGCCGTATTGCACAATCACAGGTCTGCCGTCGATCATGTCGTCGCATCCGAGCGTAACTTCCGCGGCATTCGATTCGTAGCGTATCGAATCCGACTCAATCGATGTAACCCTGGCCTCGGTCTTGTCCACCGACAAGGTTGTGTGTCCCATATGCGCCATGGCCATCGGCACCCATTCGGCCACTTTCACCTCGGCCTGCAGCTCGGTGAATTCGGTGGTCTCGATCTGGCCGATTATCTCGTAATATGTCCCGCGGGGGAACTGGCGCGGCTGGTCAGCGCCGTTATTATGTCCCAGCTCTATGTGGTAGGTATTCACCGACCCGGTAGGTATGTCGGCCGGATTCACCGTGCCGTCGGCATCGGGTGCACAGGTGTTGTCCACCACCACGGCCTCTATGCTGAGTCCGCTCTGGTTTCCGCTGTCGTCGGTGTATCGTTCTGGCAGATAGAGGGTGCCCTGGTAAACCCATCGGTCGGCATAAGTGGCAGGCACACCGTCGACCCGTGCTATCACATCCTCGTCGCCGGCGGCGTTGTCGTTGCGCACCCATGTGGCATAATAACGTCCCGATGGCAGCACTGATGAGAACGAAGCCGCCTCTCCGGCCATAGCCCCGCCAAGCACAAGGGGTGTGGAGGCCGACAGATTGTGTCCGTTCACCGATTTTATCAGAAGTCCCCGGTCGCCGAATGCCGTAGCCGTGTTATCGTTGTTTTCCTTATCGAATATCAGGTTGTACCTCACCTTCACGCATGTGAAATGCAGGCTGGCGGTCACGACTGTGCCTCCTGCCTCAACCTCGGTGATGCCCTGTGGCTCATGAATCATCGGCAGGTTGCCGGCCTCGGGCAGCGTGGATTTGCCATAGTCGAGCCGCATGGCTTTCAACTGGCTTTCGGTGGCGGCAGCCGCGCATTCCGGCATGTTTGCCACCACATACACACGGTAGCTGCCTGGCTCGACATCACGCACCACATATTCCTTGTAGCGGCCGTCGGCAAGTTCCTCCGGCGTCGGAGGAATAAGACGTCCTTTCAGCACCTTGGCTCCCGGAGCCGAATCATCGGCCGGGAACGCGAAATAATGAAGATGGTTGATGGTTCGTTCGTCGTAAGTCGACGGCGACATGTTGCCGCCGGCATCTGTCTGCCCGGCACGCGAACCTGCTCCAACTGCGTCCAGACAGATGGTTATCGTGCCCGGCTGAGCCACTGTCGGGACTTCCATATCCACTTCCGAGCATGATGTGGCAACACAGCATGCGAGGAAAGCGGCAACAAACAGTTTATATCGTAAGAGTATCAGATTCACGGGAGTGGGTTAAAGGCAATTCTCCTATTCGGACGGTGAAACTTTATTGACAGGGAAATGCTTAAGCAACGCTTGGTTATGACTTGATTATCGATTGAGGCCTATCAGTCCAGCTGCACACGCTGTATGCGTTTGGACCACGAAAGAATCGAAATCTTCAGGTCGAGATACTGCCATGTATCGCCTTTGAGGAAGAAATCGAGCTTGTAGTCATATTCCCTGTCGAGAAATTCCTGCGGTGTGTAGTTATGGAATTCGAAAGCACCGCGTCCCTGGGCGAGGCAGTCGGCCAGGTTGATGGTGGCCACGGTTTTCTGCGAACGCTTGTTGTAGATTGTCAACAAAGCGTCGGAGCCGTCGGCCGCCCCGGTGCGGTCGTGGATTATCCTGTTGAAGCTTAATGCGGCATGCGCCGTGCGTTCCTGCACCGTGCGGCTTTCGTTGTCTCCCTCGTCAGCCGCCGGGAATTCAGTTGTCCAGGTGGCATAAGGGGTATATGTCAGTGATTCGTCGGCCAGCATGGTGTTGTCGTGGCCTGTGATGCCGTTGGAGGCGGTTATCTTTATGTCGAAATCGTCGCTGTGGATGCCTGCGGGGTCATCGAGCTGGTGCAGGCTTACGGTGAGGCTCTTGGTGTTGCGCACAAGGCTAATGGTCTGAGAGGCAGCCTCCATGTCGCGTACCTCCAGAGGTGTGGCGCTCATGCCGTGCCACAATGTGTCGAGGTGTGTGCCCTCGTTCACCACTTCGCCGTCCATGCGGTCAAGAACCACTCTCAGGTCGGAGAGCGAGTTCTGTCCCGGAACCATAGCGGCGTGGCGGTATTTCGCACCGGCATCGGAAAGGCAGTCGTCCATACCACGCTGGTGGGCCAGTGCCACGAACCGGTAAGTGCCCGGCGCGAGATCGAGATGCATACGGTAGGAATGGGATGCCAGAGGACGGTCGGCGGCGGTATTGAAATCCTCCTGCTGTGTGATATATCGGCCTGACTGGTCGAAAACATAAACAGTCACCCCGCCAACGTGGTCGGGAAACATGTCGGCACGCTGGATATTGTAGTCATAGACAAACTTGAGGTCTACTCCCGACGGACACGGGTCCAGCTCGTCGTGCATCAGGGTGCATCCGCTGAGTCCGGCCGCCGCCAGACAGAGCATGCCCGAAATTACTACGGCCAGGTGTTTTGCTGTCATTGCTGATTTGTTGTTGGATTGGCTTATATTGCGTTTTTTCACATCGGGAGAGAAAGGAGGGCCGGGGGCGCCATGCCCTGTTCGTGGCGCAAAGCGCCCCCGGTCCATCAGATAAGTTTATATGGGGTTTACAGTCCGGATCACAGAATCACGTTCTGCACACGTTTGGCCCATGCATGTACATTAACCTTGAACGACACATAGTATTCGTTCTCGTCGTCCGGGGTGTTGGGCGCTTCGGGAATGTCGGGATGGCCGAGGTGCTTGATTTCCGAAATCTGGAGTTCGTACCAGTTGTTGCGCACAACGCCATAACGGCCGAGATAGTTCTTGTCGGCCTGTTCCTTTCCACCGGGCAGAGTTTCACCATAAGTGAGGTCGCCGGGTGCCCAGGGAGTGTATTCGTTGCCGAAGTGCTGGATACGGGCCACGTAGTAGCATACACCGTCCTTGAAGAAATTGATGGTGCCGATGGCATCATTGAGTGTTTCGATTTCGGCATCAGAGAGCGCGACACCGTCGTACAGCACGTCGCCTACCGTAAGTTGATGTGCACCGGCCGATGCCGACACCGAAGTGTTCTCGGCGAAAGCATATTTACCACTGTCGTTTTTGCCTTCGATTACTTTAACGGCCTGGGCAATTACAACGTTGCGCATACCATCCTTGTCGTAGATTGTGTTGGAGGAACCTACCTGGTAGAAGTCCGCGGCCTGGCCACCTTCGGGAGCGAACGAAGCCTTGATGATGGCGCGGGTCGTACGGGTTCTCCTCTGGTTGGCAACACTGAATGTATTTTCCAGAACGTATACTGGGTCGTCAGCGTTTCTGTTCTCAACAGTTGTGATTTTGTTGAAATTATCTGCCACATACACATCGTCGCCCTCCATGGCGTCATCATAGTTGGGGTCGATAGCCCAATAGATGCGGTTGGATGCGGTGCTGTAGAAACGCAGACCTTTACCGGCTGCCGTATAATCTTTCCAGGTATCGAAACCATCGATGTTGCGCACCATATACGACTTTCTGTTGGTGATGTCCAACGACCAGCCTATTACATTTGCAACATAGGTCTTACCGTCGATTACCACATCGTTTTTAAGGTCAGCAGCCGTGGTTACATTAACCTTGGCCACGCCGCGTTCAACGAATATCTCGATAGGAGTAGCCTGCAATGCGGACTCATAGCTATTGTATACCTGGTTGGCAGGTATTGTGGCGAGTGTCTTGCCGGTCCCTGCGGTGTACATGGGCGCATTGGTCATGAAGAATTTGCCGCCGTTGATCATTTCATCCTGACCCACTACGGACGATGCGCCGAACAGGTCGTTAAATGACTTGCCGACTGTGAAATGCTGTCCGGCTTTCGGATCGTTGAGCACTACAAGCGCTCCGAAATTAATGTTACTGGGTGCATCGATCTTTATTACCGATTTTGCCGATGTTGTCACATTCTCGATGGCGGCATCTTCGTTCCAGGGTTTGAGGTCCTTGAACGTGAACACACCTCTTACCGTTGCTGTGGCTTCATTGTCGGTGCTGAAAAGCACCAGATGAGCCGAAGTCACGGCATATTCCGAAGCCAGACCGTCGTCGAAGTTGTCGTTTGCCTGTCCTGCACGCGAACCCTGCGCACCTACCGACGGGAGATTGATAGCGATGTTCACGTAGCCCGAAGTTGATTCGCCGCCTTCGGCTCCGGGATTGTCGGGTAAGTCGTCCGACGAGCATCCGACCATCAGCGCCGACAACGCGACTGCTGAAAAAATGGATTTAAAATTCATGAAATTAAGGTTAAAGATGAATATGATATGATTGTTTGTTCTATAACTTCACGCGGCGTGCTCACTCGGAAACAGCTTTCGATTCTTCAATGGCCTTGCGCACAACGGCAGCCTGCGGATGGTTTCCGGCTTTGGCCAGATAGAGCTCCGCCGCGGGGATATCGCGCCGGTTGAAAGCCGTAATCGCGGCATTAAGGTTTGCCACAGGGTCGGAGGGGAACAGGCGCACAGCCACCTCGAACACCTCGTTGAACTCATCGCTGCCGGGTTCATAGCTGTTGGCAATCATATAGAGTTCGTGCAGGCTGAGCAGGCGGGGATTCTCTGTGAGTATAACACGCGCTTCCTCGAGGCTGAACGGGCGCACAACATACTCCACCTCGTAGTCGGAATGGCGCAGCGCCGGGTAAACCTCGTTGAGCAGAATGCGGTATTGCTGCGGGAAGCGCGATTTCAGCCTCCGTTCGCGGGCATCCGGCGCAAGGTCGGTATTGTCGATAATGGCCAGGATTCCGTCCCGGTTGTCGAGGCTTAGCGAATCGGCCACATAGCGGCGGAGCCCATCCCAATCCTCGGGAGTGGATTCCACCTCAATCATCCCCGAGGGGAAACTGTACAGACGGCCCACATATCCGGCCAACGCTTCGGCACGCCCTTCGGCCAGGCGCCTGTTGTTGGCGAACGATCCTTCCGGCGATGCATATCCGTGAATCTTCACGGCGGTTATCGACACATTCGGGTCGTTTTTCACAAGATCGATTGTCGAGGTTATTTTTCCGAGTTCCGCGATGTTTCCACGGTAATCCAGTTTGATTTCAGTTCGGTTGACCACGAAATCGATAAAAGCGCTGCCACGCTCGCTGCGAGTCTTCACGGCCTCCACCTCGGGGGTTACGAAGCATGTCAGTGCCTCGAACTCGGGCTCGGGAGCCTGGCGCATATCAATTACCGCCAGCTCGTTGCGGCCACGATCGAGCACGTCGCCACAGCCGCAGAGGTCGTTGGCAAGATAAAGCGTGGCGAATTCCATCCACTCTTCATAAGGCACAGCATCGCTGTAGGTGATCCGCTGCTCGGTGTTGTTTATGCGCCTAACCTCGATTCCGGAGAATCCGCCGCTGCCGCGCTGGTACGCTATGTGCTGGCGCCGCCCGTTCACCATCACCTCGCTGAACGATACCGTGTCGGCGGGGTTGGAACCGATAAGAATGGGGGTGAAGACGATACGCCGGTTGGATTCCACGTCGAGCGAGTCGAGGTTCAGCACCATCGAAAGATACATCTTGTCGCCTACGCGCCCGGCCGCTATGGATTCGGCTGTTACCGAGGCGGCATCGTTGACATTGCTGGCATTGCCGAAAAAGGCAGCGCAACCGAACAACGCGGCAATTGCTATTTTGAATTTCATGGGGTGACTTACTTGCAAGAATAATCGGGTCAGAATATGTAGAGAATGCTGATGGCGGCTTTGGTAGGGCCTACATAGTTGCGGTGCCCACGGTCGAGGCAGCGGTCGCAACGCCCGTATAACTTATAGGGCGAATATGCGTATCCGACACCGATCGAAGCTTCGAGATTCCATTGCCGCGACAGCATCCACTGATAGCCGTAGGTGAGGCCGCCGCCTACGTACCATCCTTCATAATGCCTCCCCTTTTCGGTATGCGGCAGTATGCCGAAAGGCATATCGATATTCCTCACGTTATATTCCCCTCCCAGGGCGTGGAGGCCGAAGAAATGACCGTTAAAACTCTCGCAAAGCCAATAACGCCACTCCGGTTGTGCCGACCAGAAACGTATGCGGCGGTCGCCGGAAAAAGTCCAAGGATTAAGTGCACCGACCAGCTGCACGGTATGCCGGTGCGCGACAGACATCTCAGCTCCGACATTTATAGTGGTCGTAGCCCAGCCGAGCAGGTTCGTCTTTACTGCCAACGGCTGGCCGCTCAGCATAAAGCCTATGCTTGCCCAGGCAAATGCGAAAAATGCAAAAATGCGTTTCATCATTTTCAGTATTGTCACGGAAAGCTCTTCATGGTATGATGTTCTCCGCAAACAGTAAGTGATAATCTCTGGTATGTATTAATCTCTGATTTGTGAGGCGTGGTGAGCGCCTTGCAACTCTCATTCCCTTGCAGGGACGTTTTTCATATTTCGCTGCGAATTTATTCTAAATTATCCCAAATCCAAAACCTAACGAATGTTAAATGGGGGGGTAATTGTTAAACAAAGTCAAAGAAAACGCTGTAAAAACCATCATTTTCGGTAATTAATCTTCATAGAATCAACAAATAGAGCCATTACAGGACATGTTAAACCAGCACGACTCAATTATTCACACATCGCAAGCTAAATTATTTTATTTTAACTAAAAGAAGTGCAAGAGAAGACCTTGAATCAAAAGCTTCAAGGCAACACGGTTCGGCAATACAGCAGAAAGTGGCAATTAAATCTGTGAGTACAAAACAGACTCGACACATATAGCCAGTAAACAGAGCCACACCAATCGGCAGTAGTGCCCATGACCATGCTCCGGGCTTTTGAGGATTTTGCCGCGTGGTTGCGAAATTTTCACTAATTTTGCATTGTAAAACTCACAAGCGATGAACACGAAATTTGAAATGGTGGCCAAGACCTTCCAGGGACTTGAGGAAGTGCTTGCCGAAGAACTCCGCAGCCTTGGCGCCGAAAACATCGAGCAAGGCAAACGCATGGTAGCCTTCAGCGGCGATCTGGCCATGCTATACAAAGCCAACATGTGCTGCCGCACAGCATTGCGCATTCTCAAGCCTTTCTGCCGCTTCAAGGCACGCGACGCCGATGAGCTTTACGACCGTGTCAAAGAGTTCGACTGGAGCTCTCTGATGTCGGTAAACCAGACTTTTTCAATCGATACGGTGGCATTCTCCGACGAATTCCGCCACTCCCAGTTTGTCACATACAAGGTTAAAGACGGCATCGCCGACTGGTTCCGCGACCACAGCGACGACGGACGCCGCCCGCGTGTGCGCCTCGACGGTGCCGACATCATGGTCAATGTGCACATCGCAGGCCAGCAAGTTACCTTGAGCCTGGACTCATCCGGCGAGTCGCTCCACCGCCGCGGCTACCGGCGCGCACAGACCGAAGCGCCCATAAGCGAAGTTCTCGCAGCAGGCATAATCATGAAAACCGGATGGAAGGGCGACACACCCTTTGTCGACCCCATGTGCGGCTCCGGAACATTCCTCATCGAGGCAGCACTCATCGCCGCAGGCATCAATCCCGGCATTTTCCGCAAACACTTCGCCTTCGAGAACTGGCCCGATTTCGACGCCGAACTTCTTGAAACCATCTACAACGACGACAGCACCGAGCGAGAAATCACCGTTCCCATTATCGGTGCAGATATTTCCCCCAGAGCCATCGAGATTGCCAGGGAGAATGCAAGAAGCGCCGGCGTGGCCCGCTATATAACCCTGGAAGCGAAATCCATCGCACGCTGGGAACAGGCTCCGCAGCCTGCCGGCATCCTGGTGACCAATCCGCCATACGGCAAGCGCATAGGTGCCGACGACATGAACGCTCTCTACAAGACCATCGGCACAACCCTGAAGCACGTGTTCACCGGCTACCATGCATGGATTATCGGGTACACCGACGAATATTTCAGCCAGATCGGACTGGCGCCGTCGCAGAAAGTGGAACTCAACAACGGCGGTCTCGACTGCGAGCTTCGCGAGTACGTGCTTTTCGAAGGCTCGAAGCGCAGTTTCAGGAAAGCCGGTGGTGCCATCAAGGAAGAGCGCGTCGAACGACGTCCCAAACGCAACAACACACCCACCGACAACGACCGGCCATACAGCCGCCCAAGACCGGACAGTCGCCGCTCCGAAGCCGGACGCCCCGGCAACGGCCGGTTCGAGAAATTCGAGAACAAACGCAACGAAAACCGCCCGGAACGGCACCCCGCACAGGACAGCAAGGCTCCCGAAGAGAACACACGCCGTCCGCTGAGGCTGTCGTCGCTCGGCAAGAAGCCAAGCATCCCTGCCAGCAAAGAAATAGTGCTCAACCCCACATGGAGGGCACGCAAGAAAAAGAACACCGATAACACCGACACACAGAAATGAGCGCCAACACACACCTCAATGTGCTATTGCTCGGAAGCGGAGGCCGCGAATCGGCTCTCGCACGCGCTATAGCCGGCAGCCCGCGTCTGGGCAAGCTTTTCATCGCACCCGGCAACGGAGGAACCGGAGCCTACGGCACCAACCTGCCCTTTGCCGCCGATGATTTCTCCGCCATTGCCGGAGCCGTGGCCGACAACGCCATCGATCTGGTGGTCGTAGGCCCGGAAGACCCCTTGGTGAAAGGCCTACGCCAGGCTCTGGAAGGTACCGGCGTGGCAATCCTCGGCCCGGGTGCCGACGGTGCCGCTCTCGAAGGCAGCAAGGATTTCGCCAAAGAATTCATGAGCCGCCACGGCATTCCCACAGCCCGGCACCTCACAGTCGACGCCGACAACGCCCAGGCCGGCATCGAATTCCTCGCAAGCCTGAAAGCTCCCTATGTCCTCAAGGCCGACGGTCTTGCCGCCGGCAAGGGTGTCCTCATCGAGCAGGACCTCGACAGCGCCTGCGCGGCACTGCGCACAATGCTCGGCGGACAATTCGGCAAAGCTTCCGCAAAAGTGGTTATCGAAGAGTTCCTCAGCGGCATCGAGTGCTCTGTATTCGTGCTCACCGACGGCATGGGCAACTGGCGCGTGCTGCCTCCGGCGAAAGACTACAAACGTGCTTTCGACGGCGACGAAGGCCTCAACACCGGCGGCATGGGAGCCGTTTCCCCTCCTCCGTTCGCCGACGCCTCATTCCTCGAAAAAGTCGAGAGCCGCATCATCGCCCCCACTGTGCGCGGCCTGCTGGACGAAGGCATCGACTACCGCGGATTCATCTTCCTGGGACTGATGAACTGCGGAGGCGAACCCATGGTAATAGAGTACAACGTGCGCATGGGCGACCCCGAGACCGAGGTTGTGATGCCGCGCATCAAGTCCGACGTCCTCGAGCTGTTCATGGCCGCCGCTAACGGACGTCTTGCCGATGCCCCCGAACTGGAAACCTACTCCGACACCGCCCTTACAGTAGTGGCCGTCGCCGGAGGCTACCCCGGAAGCTACCGCAAAGGCGACGCCATCGGCGGACTCGCCAATCCGGCCGACTCCATTGTTTTCCATGCCGGCACACGCGCCGACGAATCCGGAAACATCCTCACCAACGGCGGACGCGTACTGGCCGTAACCTCGCTGGCGCCCACCATCGCCCAGGCCGCCGAGAAGAGCTATCGGACTCTGGAGAACATCTCCTTCGACGGCATGCGCTACCGCAGCGACATCGGCAGCGACTTGAAGTAGGCTTGCCGTGCCTGTCCGCTCCGCCATAGCCACACGCATGATGCACACCCGGGGATTCGCTCTCTGGGTGTGCGCCATAGCTTTTGTGGGTCTCATCTGTTTTTTCCTCACCGGCAGCCACACTCCCGTTGCCGGCGACCGAGGCTTCGCACTGCCGTCGGCGAATGAATGGCTACCCGCAGGGGGGCTCAGCTTCGCCTGCTCCATGGCAGCGAACGCCGCCATTGTGATTACGGCGGCCGCCATGGCCAAAATACACAACATCCTGCGCAGCATCACCGGGCTGTACATGGCACTGTTCGCAGTCATGCAGCTGGCCACACCGCAGCTCACTGTGCAGCTATACACCGGGCCGCTGCTGGCACTCGCCATCGCCATATGCCTGCTGCTGCTTTTCGGTGTGTACCGTAGCGAACGGGCATCCGGCCGCGTGCTGCTCACTTTCATGTCGCTGTCGGCACTGTCGGCCACGCAGTACTGCTACGCCGTCTACATCCCCGCCATGCTCATCTGCTGCGCACAGATGCGCGTGCTCGGCGGCCGCACACTTGTGGCCGCAACGCTCGGTGTGCTGGCGCCATGGTGGATTCTCTTCGGGCTGGGCATAGCCGAACCCTCCGACCTACACCTTCCCGACTTCGCCCGCCTTTTCGAAGCCGTCGACATAGGCGAGCAGATCTGGCTCTTCGCAACCGCCGGCCTGTCGGCCTCTCTGCTGGTGCTATGCCTTCTTCTCAACGCTTTCAAAGCCATCGCTTACAATGCCCGCAGCCGCGCTGTCAACGGCGCCATAATTGTGGTGGCTCTGTTCACAATCCTGGGCGCCGCGGCCGACTTCAGCAACACCGCCGCCTATATTCCTCTCCTCAACCTGTGCGCCGCCATACAGACGGCCCACTACTTCGCCACCCACCGTGCCGACCGCAGCTGGATTGCCATCGCCGCCATCTGCCTGGCATACACCACACTCTTTCTATGCCAAATCCTAATCTGAAAATAGTGGTGGAGGAAAACATCCCGTTCCTCCGCGGACTCCTCGACAGATATGCCTCGGTGAAATACCTCCCCTCCGGAGCCATCGATGCCAAAGCCGTAGCCGATGCCGATGCCATAATAGTGCGCACACGCACACGCTGCGACGCCGCACTGCTTGCAGGCTCGCGATGCAAACTCGTGGCAACAGCCACGATAGGCACCGACCACATCGACCTGCCATGGTGCGCACAGCACAACATCACCGTGGTGAACGCCCCCGGATGCAATGCGCCCGCAGTGGCTCAGTATGTATTCGCTTCGCTGCTGGCAGTGGTGAACCGCCCACTGGCCGACCTCACAATAGGCATCGTCGGCATAGGCCATGTAGGCTCCATTGTCGAGAACTGGGCACGCTCGCTGGGCATGCGCGTAATGCTGTGCGACCCGCCACGACAGCTCGCCGAAGGCGGCGACCACTGGCACACCCTCGACGAAATAGCCAGCCGTGCCGACATTGTCACATTCCATGTGCCGCTCACAGTCGACGGCGACCACCCAACCCACCACCTCATTGGCAGCGGCTTCCTCGACAGCCTCCGCCGCGCTCCGGTGATTATAAACAGCTCAAGAGGAGCAGTAGCCGACACCGCAGCACTGCTGCGCGCCGCCAAAACCGGAAAAACAGGCCCGCTGATAATCGACTGCTGGGAAGGCGAACCCGACATCGACCGCGGACTTCTGGAAGCCGCCACAATAGCCACACCACATATCGCCGGCTATTCCCGCCAGGGAAAAGTGCGGGCGTCGCAGGTGGTACTCGACGCTGTCACCACCATGTTCATGCTCCCGCGCATAACCATCGACCAACCCCTGCCGCCGGCACCGGCACGTTCGGTATGCGCCTGGGATGTGGCTCAGAGCTACGACCCCATGGCAGACACATCGACATTGAAATCCGATCCCGACGCATTCGAAGGCCTCAGAAACCACTACGCCTTCCGCGACGAGGTAGCGGAAGGCCGTCAGCCCGACTGACAGGAGGGTATAACCCGGCCCCGCCCCATAACGGCGGCGTTACGCGCATCCCGCGAAACGCCGCCGTCTGTCTGGCATGGTGCAAAAGCGGTTTCATGCAGGCTCGATACTGTATCTGCCGCTATTTTTATGTTATTGGGCATGTTGCCCGTTTTTGGGCTTCAACGGCTTTGCCGACAATAAGAAATTCATTAATTTTGGCAATCAAACCAACCCACAACACCAACCCTAATACCATAATGAGTTATCTTAAGTTCGATAAGAATCTGCTCATCAACTTGGAACAGTCGCTGCCCAAAGAAATGCTGCGTACAAACCAGGCCGGGGCCTACCACTGCACCTCTCTGGTAGGATGCAACACCCGCAAGCAGCACGGGCTGTTGGTGATTCCCGTGGAAGGGATGGGCGACAAGCCACATGTGCTTCTCTCGAGCCTCGACGAAACCGTGATTCAGCACGGCGCCCCTTTCAATCTGGGTATCCACCGCTACCGTGGCGGCGTCTACAGTCCAAACGGTCACAAGTATATTCGTGAATTCGACTGCGAAAGCGTTCCCCGCATGACATACCGCGTAGGCGGCGTAATCCTTACCAAAGAAAAGATTTTCATCAGCGAGGAAAACCGAATCCTCATCCGATACACACTTGTGGAGGCCCACTCCCCCACAACACTGCGCTTCCGCCCCTTCCTGGCCTTCCGGGAGGCCAACAGTCTCTGTGTGGCAAACGACTCGGTGAACCGCGCCATAGAACCGGTGACAAACGGCATCGCCACCTGCATGTACGCCGGCTTCCCCACACTGTACATGCAGTTCAACCACAAGGCCCAGTGGGTCGACCAGCCAAACTGGTACAACGGCATCGAATATGTGAAAGACCTTGAGAGAGGCGTGCCATACTGCGAGGACCTGTGGGTTCCCGGCTACTTCGAGGTGCCCATCAAGCAGGGCGAGTCGCTGATATTCTCGGCGGGAGTCAGCGAAGTCAATCCACGCAATCTCTCGAAAATGTACTCCGCTGAAGTGGCATCGCGTACTCCCAGGACATCATTCTTCAACTGCCTCAAGAACTCCGCCAAGCAGTTCTATATCCGCCGTGGCGAATCGATGTATCTCATCTCGGGCTTCCCCTGGGGAATTGTCCTGGCCAGAAACACATTCATGGCGCTTCCGGGGCTTACTCTGGCAATCGACCACCGCGCCGACTTCGAAACCATAATGGCCACCGCTCTGAAAGCGCTCACCCGTTTCGCCGACACCGGTCAGGTGAGCGATAAAATCCACGGAATCGAGCATCCCGACATTCCCCTGTGGGCACTATGGGCCATACAGCAGTATGCCAAGAGCACTGGCACCGAAGCTTGCCGCCAGCGCTACGCCCGGAGCGTTGCCTCGCTGGTAGACTACGTGCTCGAAGGACGGCATCCGAATCTCTACGTCGACGCCGACACCGGCCTGCTCAGCACCGACGGCCACCTGCACCCCGTGTCGTGGATGAACTCGCAGCTCGGAGGCATGCCCGTAGTGCGCCGCACTGGCAAGCTCGTGGAGTTCAACGCGCTGTGGTACAACGCACTCATGTTTGCCGCAAGCCTCATCGAAAACGACAGTTCGCTCGCCTCCGCCCGCGAGCGCTGGCTGGCACAGGCCGAAAAGATGAAACAGCCGTTCATCGACACTTTCCTGAACGAAAGCGGCTATCTCTACGACTACGTCGACGGCACCTTCGCCGAACCTTCCGTTCGCCCCAACATGGCCATCGCCATCGGTCTGGACTACTCTCCTCTCGACCGCCGCCAGCGCAAGCTTGTGCTCGATGTGGTAACCCGCGAACTGCTCACCCCCAAAGGCCTCCGCACTCTGTCGCCAAAAAGCTACGGCTACCGCCCCAACTACCTCGGAAGCCCCGACGAACGCGAGTTCGCCATGCACAACGGACCGGCGCGCCCATGGCTGATAGGCTTCTATGCCGACGCCTATCTGCGCGTGTTCGGCGTAAGCGGTGTGGCATATATCGACCGCATGCTAATAGGCTTCGAGGACGACATGTCGCAGGGCTGCATAGGCTCCCTCTCGCAGCTCTACGACGGCAACCCGCCATACACCGGTCGCGGAGCCGTTTCCCACGCCACGAACGTGGCCGAGGTGCTCCGTGCATACCGGACACTCAAACGGCTTGTACAATAAACCCGAAACTCCCGACAAGCAAAACATAGACTCATGAAAGCACTAATGTTCGGCTGGGAATTCCCGCCCCACATCCTCGGAGGTCTCGGCACCGCCAGCTACGGCCTAACTCGCGGCATGTGGGAATGCGGCGACATGGACATAACATTCGTCATTCCCAAACCCTACGGCGACGAAGACCGTTCCTTCGCACGCATAATCGGCACATCGCAGGTGCCCGTGGCCTGGCGGCAGGTCGACCGCGAATACGTCGACGCACGAATAGGCAAACTGATGTCGCCGGAACTGTACTTCGCCCTGCGCGACCACATCTACGCCGACTTCAACTACATGCGCACCAACGACCTGGGATGCATAGAGTTCTCCGGCCGATACCCCGACAACCTTCTGGAGGAAATCAACAATTACTCGATAACCGCAGGCGTGATAGCCCGCACTCTCGACTTCGACATAATCCACAGCCACGACTGGCTCACATACCCCGCCGGCATACATGCCAAGCAGGTAACCGGAAAGCCGCTGGTGGTGCACGTGCACGCTACCGAGTACGACCGCTCCCGCGGCAAGCCCAACCCCACCGTGTACGGCATCGAGCGCGACGGCATGACACACGCCGACCATATAATCACCGTGAGCAACCTCACCCGGCAGACGGTAATCGACCACTACGGTATCGACCCATCGAAAGTCACCACCGTCCACAACGCCGTCGTGCCTCTCGACGCCGAACTCCTGGCAATACCCAATCCACGCCAGACAAAAGAGAAAGTGGTCACCTTCCTCGGCCGCATCACAATGCAGAAAGGACCCGAGTATTTTGTGGAAGCCGCTGCAAAGGTGCTCCGCAACTGCTCCAAAGTACGCTTCGTGATGGCCGGCAGCGGCGACATGATGGACAAAATGATTATGCTGGCAGCCGAGCGCGGCATCGCCGACCGCTTCCATTTCCCCGGATTCCAGAAAGGCAAGCAGGTCTACGAAATGCTCAAGGCATCCGATGTGTACATAATGCCGTCGGTATCCGAACCATTCGGCATCTCGCCGCTGGAAGCCATGCAGATGGGTGTGCCATCAATCATATCAAAACAGAGCGGATGCGCCGAAATCCTCACGAACGTTATCAAGACCGACTACTGGGACATCGACGCAATGGCCGACGCCATCCATTCCATCATATCCTACCCCGCGATGTACAAACAGCTCCGCGAGGACGGTCTGGCAGAAGTAGCCCGGATAACATGGGACAAAGCCGGACAGAAAGTTATCGACATATATAATAAGGTACTTGGCCGATGAGGCCCCAAACACCCTCATAAACAATGAAAGCGATCTGCTTCAACTTCGAGATACACCAGCCCTTCCGCCTAAAACGCTACCGTTTCTTCGATATCGGCAAGGACCACTACTACTACGACGACTTCCTCAACGACGACATAATGGAGCGTATCGCCCGCAACAGCTACATTCCTGCGGCCGAGACCCTCCTGCGGATGATCGAAAGCAACGAAGGCCGCTTCCGCTGCTCCATCGCCATGTCGGGCATAGCCTTCGAACAGTTCGAACAGTATGCCCCCGAATTCATCGACGTGCTCAAGCGCCTCGCCGACACCGGATGCGTGGAATTCGTGGCACAGCCATATGCATATTCCCTGGCTTCGCTCAACGATCCCGAGGAATTCGCCGCCCAGATGGGCGACACCCGCTCACTGCTGCGCAACCGCTTCGGAGTGGAGACAAAAGTCGCACGCAACACGGAGCTTATCTACTGCGACGACCTCGCCCCGCAGCTCGTCGAACTGGGATTCAACGGCGTGCTCACCGAAGGCGCCAAGCACATCCTCGGATGGAAATCGCCCAACTACGTCTACACCGCAGCCTCGGCGCCTTCGCTGAAAATGCTGCTGCGCAACGGTAAACTCAGCGACGACATCGCCTTCCGCTTCACCGACACCTCCTGGCCCGAATTCCCCCTCACCGCCGACAAATACATCGACTGGATTGCCTCCACACCCGCCGAGGAACAGATTGTCAACATCTTCCTCAACATGGAAACCTTCGGCGACATGCAGCCGGCCACCAGCGGCATATTCGCATTCCTCGAAGCCCTTCCACGCTTCGCCGCCGAACGGGGAATCGAATTCGTGACACCCTCCGAAGCCATCGCAAGACTCAAGCCCGTGGGCGAACTCTCTGTAATGCACCCGATCTCCGGAGCCGACGAAGCACGCGACATCTCGGCATGGCTGGGCAACCGCCTCCAGAACGAAGCCTTCGAAAAACTCTACTCCGTGGCCGAACGCGTCCGCCAGAGCCAGAACAGAGCGCTCAAACAGGACTGGCTGCGCCTTCAGACCTGCGACCACTTCTTCTACATGAGCACCAAACGCAAGGCCGACGGCATAGCCCACTCAATGTTCAGCCCATACGAAACTCCGTTCGCGGCATTCACCAACTACATGAACGTGCTGGCCGACTTCCTCATGCGCGTGCAGGAGGAATATCCCGAACAGGTTGGCAACGAGGAACTCAACTCCCTGCTCCTCACCATCGCAAACCAGGGACAGGAAATCGAGGCCCTCAACAAGGAGTTGATGGCCATGCGCAAGAACGCCGAACAGTACAACATCGAGCACCGACTGCGCGAAGCCAATGCCGAAAAAACGCCTAAGGCGACCAAGGCAGCCAAAACTCCAAAAGCCACAAAAGCGCCCAAGGAGAAAGCCGCGAAAACGGAAACACCCGCAGCCGAACCCAAGAAACGGGGTCGCAAGCCAAAAGCCGCCAAAGCCGAATAACACGCGATGAACCTCCCTGAGCGATATGTCATAACCATCGGACGGACCTTCGGCAGCGGCGGACGCGCCGTCGGCCGTCTGGTGGCCGATGCCCTCGGCATCGGGTTCTACGACAAGAAACTACTTGTAAAAGCCGCCGAAAAGTCGGGGCTGAACCACCAGTTCGTCTGCGAGAACGACGAACGCATGCCACGCATGCTCGGCGGCATCATCCCCTTCTCCATCGGCTCCTATCCATCAGGCTGGTTCGGAGCGGCACCATCGTCAGGCCCCGACAGCATCTACAAGGCACAGTGCGATTTCATCCACGAACTCGCAGCAAGCGAACCATGCGTGATTGTGGGACGCAGCGCCGACTACATCCTGCGTGATCTCCCCAATGTGGTGAATATATTCGTCCACGCCCCACTCGATGCCTGCGCCGAGCGCGTAATCCGCAGAGGCGAGGCCTCCGACATCGACGAAGCCAGAGCCATGGCCAACAGCTTCAACAAAATGCGTGCCGAATTCTACAACTTCTACACCGACAAGCGCTGGGGAGCCGCATGCTCCTACGACCTCTGCCTGGACTCCTCGCAGATGCCCCTGGACACCATGGCCGAATTCATCATCCACTACGTGCGCCTGCGCCTGGCATCCTCCTCCCGCTAAGCAACACAACAACACGCCATCCGAGTTCCGCCACGACCCGCTCCATAAAGTCGCGGGTGATTGCATTCTCTATGGAGCTGTACTTTTTGAAATTATTGCTGTCCGATAAAACTAAAAGGACTGACTCCTGCAATAGGTGCCAGTCCTTTTAGTTTAGTTTGTGTTGACCAAAACATATTCTAAACTATGCCCAA
>ERZ777011.1626-NODE-1626-length-22357-cov-4.985607_pt1 | contig 22357 bp, 18 predicted proteins | sample MGYA00374964_ERZ777011 | MGnify/ENA primary metagenome ERZ777011 (study PRJEB29310, sample SAMD00008975) | mouse gut metagenome | study: EMG produced TPA metagenomics assembly of the Metagenome analysis of fecal microbiota from mouse which was promoted... | reverse complement strand
CGCCGATCCACAGCACCGCGTCGATGCCGTAGTCGTCCACAAAGTCCAGCTGGAGAGCGTTGGAGGAGTTGAGCAGCACCACGATTTTCTTGAAGGTGCCGTCGGCTTTCAGCTTCTCCAGATTCTCAAACATCTCGACCTCTTCCTTGCACAGGCGCAGGTAGTCGCCGTCGGTCATGTACTCCTCCAGCTCGGGCAGGCCGGAGGGCAGGTCCGCCCCCTCGCCGCCGGACCGGGCCAGCACCACCAGGGCCACGTCTCCGTAAGCGGGCCAGGTAGAGGCTGTGGCGTCATATTTCTCCCAGGGAATCTCGTTGATGCGGTACTGGGTCTGGCTGCCGCCGGTGGTGTCGGCGTTCACCCGCTTATAGCCCGCCCCGGCGTAAAACTTCCACTGCTCGGGGTTGACGGAGTTCTCGCCGAACACCCCGTCCATGGCGGCCTTGAGGGAGATGGCGTCGTCCGCGGACACCTGGCCGGAGCCGGTGCCGCCGTACAGCAGGTTGAAGCTGGACTGGGAGAAGGGGGTGAACTTGGTGCCCTGGGCCAGGGGCAGGGTGTTGTCCCGGTTGACCAGCAGGGCCGCGCCCTCGGCCTCGATGTCGCGGCATAGCTGCTTCTCGAACGCCACCAGGTCTTCCTCGTTCTCGTAATCGCTCCAGAAGTATATTTTGGCGTCCGGGTCGGGAATGACCTCCTGGGTCTTGGCCCCCAGGGCCACGTTGATGGCGGTGGCAAAAGCGCTGGTGACGGGGATGGCCACAATGCACACCACCAGCAGCAGGGCGGTCACTGCTGTGAGAACGGCCCACAGCAGGCTGCCTTTTTTCTTCATACAAAACGCTCCTTTTCTGAAACAGGCCCCAGGCGGTCGCGCCGGCCTGGGGCCTGTTGTCGTTTCTGGAATGGGGGCCTGGGTTATTCGGTCTTGGTGGCGGTGCCGCCGTCGATGGTCCACTTCTCGGCGCCCATGGCGGCCCAGATCTGGCCGAAGGCGCCCAGCACGTCCTCGCCGGGGGCGGTGACGGTGAGGGTGCTGCCCTCCAGCACGTAGGTGAAGCCGTCCCGCTCCATGCCATACTCGGGGTATTCCACCTTCATGTTGGTGTCGTCCAGCAGCACCAGCACCAGACCGCCGGCCTGGTAGGAGGCGATACCCTCCTCTCCGGCGGGCTCGCCGCCCTCAGCGGGGGCCTGACCGCCCTCGGGGGCGGGCAGGGCGGAGATGTCCTCGCACACAAAGGTGTAGGCTGCCGTGTTGCCGTCGCCCAGATCGCGCTCGGTGGAGAAGGTGGCCTTATTGCCGTCCATGGTCACGTCCACGGCCTCGCCGCCCAGGGTGATGGAGATGGCGCCGTCGGCCAGGTTCCAGGTGCCGTCGGCAAACTTGTCGTATCCGGCGTACAGCAGCAGGGCGCCGCCGGCTTGGAGGTAGGCGGTGGCGTTCTTCTCCGCGTCGGCGAAGGTTCCCACATGCTCGGGGGCGGTGAACTCCTGCTTATAGGCCTGGATAAAGGCGTTGGCGTCGGCAAAGTTCTTGCCCTCCTTGCCCTCCATGGAGGCCACGCGGGTGTAGGACATGCCGGGCACCACGGGGAAGGTCAGGTCGAAGGAGTACACCCCGGCCACGTCATAGGCGTAGGCGGTCTGGGCGTTGGACTCGGCGCCCGCCTCGTCCACATAGGCGATCTTGATCTGGAGGCAGGCCACGCCGTCCTTCTCCACTTCCTTCCAGGTGCCGGACATGTAGCTGGCCGTAAAGGTGGGGTTGGTGGCGGCATCCGAGGCGTCGAAGTTGGCAAACATATACTTGTCGGTTACGGCGGTGCCATCCTCGTTCAGGTTCAGCAGGAAAGCCGCGTTCAGCATGGAGGCATTCTCGCCGCTCTCCTCATAGGTGCCCCAGAACTGGTAGGTTTTTGCGCCTTCGGCGGGCTGGGAGGGGGCCTCGGAGGGCTGCTGGGAGTTTGCGGCAGGCTGGCCGCCGCAGGCCGCCAGCAGGGAGGCCAGCATCAGCGCGGACAGAACCGCTGCCAGGAGTTTCTTCATTTTCATTCTTGTTTCCTCCAATTTCGCGTTATTTTTTGTCTCCGGGCAGGACCCGGGGGAACAACGGGGATACGGATCAGGCGCGGTGGGCCGTAAACGCCCCGGCCACGTTCAGGATGGCGGCGGCGCCGAACACCACGCAGAAAGCCACCGCCAGGACGGGGTTTCCCCCGAAGAAGGGCACGCCGGTGAGCACGTCGGCCAAGGGGTAGGCGGTCTCCGCCAGGTGGTTGGCCAGGGCCACGGCGAAGCAGGCCCCGCCCAGGATGGGGGTGAAGGGGAGCCTCAGCCATTCCCCCGCCAGGGTGAGGACCGCGCCGCCCGCCATCAGGCCGAAGGTGAGCCAGGAGAACACCCGGTCCACATCGGGCGCGGCGGTGGCCATGTAGATGGCGACGTAGGCCGCGGCGCCTACTAAGGCAATCAGGGCGGCGGCCAGGCTCAGGTAGAGGCCCGGCTTTCCGTCTTGCAGCAAGCGCTTCATCCTACCTGCCCCCCCTTCTGGATTTGATCTCCGAGAGTACGTACAGCACCGCCGTTCCGGTCGTGAGAATCCCGATGGCGGCGTTCAGCCCGATGAGCGCCGGCTTCCACCAGGGCGTGTAGTTTGCCACGGTCTCCGTTTTGCTCAGGCCGTTCACCAGGTTGGAGCGGCTCATGGTGTAGAGGTAGTAGTGGGCCGCCTCCCGGAGCTTGCCCCAGATGAAGCCGTCCCGGTCCTTTGTGAGCAGATTGGACGCCTCGGGGACCCGGCCGGGGTCGTTGTTGAACTGGCAGGTCCCCGCCTGGAGGGCGTCGGCGGTGCCCATGTAGCTGGCGGAGTCCTTGGAGCTGTCCGTCATGTTGATGCCGGTGAAGCCCCACTCCCCCCGCAGCACGGTGGTCATGGTCTCGTAGTCGCTGGCGGTGGGCACGCAGCCGATGCGGTTGTAGGCGGTCATGGTGGCCATGCCGTGCCCGGCCTGGAGCCCGCCCTCAAAGCCGCGCAGCGGGACCTCCCGGTAGGTCTGTTCGGTCATGAAGGTGGCCACGCCGTGGCGGTTGGTCTCCTGGTCGTTGCCGCAGAAGTGCTTGAAGGTGCCCACGCAGCCCCGGTCCGCCATGGCCTTGGTCTGGAGCTCGCCGCAGAGGTAGCTCATGTTGGCGTCCTCGCTGTAGTACTCAAAGCTGCGGCCGGAGTAGGGGGTGCGGTGGATGTTGCCGCCCGGGGCGTAGATCTGGCGGAACCCGATCCAATAGCTCTCCTCGGCGAAGAACTCCCCGCGCTGGGCCAGCAGCTCCTTGCTGAAGGTGGAGGCGGCGATCATCTCCGCGTTGAACAGTACGCCGCCCTGATGGCCGTCCGGGCCGTCGCCGCCGGCATAGGCCGGGAGGCTGATGCTCTCAATGGCGTCCAGGCCCATCTTGTCGCCGGTGATCTGGGCCAGCTCGCTGGGGCTGAGCTGGTCGATGAAGGAGTCCCACTTGGGGTCGTCGAAGGCCACGTCCCTCATCTCCACAAAGGCGATGCCGTTGTCCTGCTTGTACTGGTAGGCGGAGATGTCCGGCGCGTCCGCGGGCTTTTCATACTGGAAGTTCTCCATCAGGTCCTGGATCTCCGCCGTGGCCGTCAGGGTCTCCACCGTGTCGGGGAAGGTGTTCCAGTCGGCCCGGGTGAGGTAAGTAACGGCGTCTGGGATGAAGTAGTTGATGTCCCGGTCCTCGAAATGGTTGGACACCACCTGGCCGGTGTAGGGGGACACGGCCCAGGCCGTATTGTCCAGGGCGTCCAGCGCCTCCCTGTGGGCCTTGGACGGGTCGCCCTCCACGGGGTTGCCCCCGGCGTCGAACATCCCGGTGACGCCCCGGGCGGCCAGCACGTTGTTCAGCGCGTCGTGGGCGTCGTCCCCGATGGCGAAGTAGTAGTCGCCGGGGTCGAACACGTAGCAGCCCGTTTTGGAGCTGTCCGCGCCGTTGACGGCATTGCTGTCATAGGCTGCGATGATGTAGTCGGAGAACTCCAGCGTCACCGTCTCGCTCTCCCCAGCCGCCAGCGGGGAGGTCTTGGCGAAGGCGGCCAGCTGGATGGCGCTCTTTTCCGCCTGCCCCGGCTCCCAGGGCAGCTGGACGTAGAGCTGCACCACGTCCCGGCTCGCGCCCGAGTAGCTCCCGCCGCCGTTGTTGGTCACTTTTACCTGGGCGGCGACGGTGTGGGCGGAGCGGTCCCAGTCCACGCTCAAAAGCTCCTGGGTGAAGCCGGCGTAGCTCATCCCCGCGCCGAAGGGGAACACCATCTCGTCGGCGTAGTTCCACGCGCCGTCCCTGCTGGCATACACGCCCTTGGGGCCGTTGGCGTTATTGACCTCCAGCACCTGGTCCTGATACCGGGTCTCGTAGTACTTGTAGCCCACGTAGATGCCCTCGGCGTAGACCAGGTATTTGTTTTTGTACAGGCCGGTCAGGTTGCTGAAGGTGAAGTCGCCGGCGTTCTGCATGGCGGCGGAGCTGAGGGAGTCGGCGGCATAGGTGATGACGCTGCGCCCAGAGGGGTCGGCCTTGCCGCCCAGCACCCGGGCCACGCCGGTCATGCCGTAGTTTCCGGGGTAGCCGATCCACAGGCAGGCATCCACGCCGTACTCCTCCAGCCAGCCCAGGTCCATGGCGTAGCCGGAGTTGAGCACCACGATGATCTTGCTGAACTTGCCGGAGTTTTTGATGAGGTTCAGGGTGTCGATCTCCTCCTGGTGGAGGGAGAGCTCGGGCACCCCGGCGGGGCCCTCCTGCCAGTCGCCCTGGAGGCCGTGGTTGAGGTCGCCCTCCTCGCCGCCGAAGCGGCTCATCACGTAGATGGCCGCGTCGTTGTAAGCGGAGGCGTAGGAGCTCTCGGCGCCCGCGTAGGCGGAGGCGGGGATCTCGCCGATGAGGCCGGTCTTGGTGCGGGCGCCGCCCGCGGCCAAGATGGCGTTATACACGGCCTCGTTGACCTGGAAGCCCTCCTCCTTCATGGCGTCATAGAGGTTGATGCCGTCGTTGGGCGGGCCGCCGGAGCCGCCGTGGTACACCGGCGTGGCGGCGGCAAAGCCGAACAGGGTCACGCTGGCGCTGGGGCTCAAAGGCAGGGCGTCGTTTTCGTTGCGCAGCAGCACGCTGCCCTCCTCCTGGGTGCGGATGATGTGCTCCTTCAGGGCGGCCCGCATCTCCTCCATGGAGCTGTAATCAGACGGATAATAGTTGGTGTCGTCCGTCACCTGGACCGCCGGGGGCAGGGTGCCCAGGAACAGGTTCACATCCCCCTCCCGGGTGAAGGCCAGGCTTTGGCCGAACATGGTCAGGGAGAATATCAGCACCAGAAGGGTGCACAGCCCCCGCCACAGGTAGACTTTTTTCATGTGTGTTCCTCCCGATCCCGTTCCGGTTTACAGGGGCGCGGGGCTCAGCCCATAAAATCGGCGGTAAAGTCGAAGGAGCTGGTCTTGGTGTTGAGCTGCACGGTGGTTTCGGGGAAGGTCAGGCTCTCCAGATACTGCTGGGCGGTCCAGGGCTGGGCGTCGGGGTTGGCCACGGGAGCTCCGGTGGAGGGGTCCACGTCGGCCGGGACCACGGCTTTCCCCATGGCGTCGTTCCAGTTGTCGGTGTCGGCCCAGTAGAGCTGGTCGAAGCTGCGCACCACCCGGGTGGGGGCGGACAGCTTCACGTCCAGCAGGTCCTCGTCCAGGTCGTTGGCCTGGGAGGTATAGGCGCCGTAGAACTTGGTGACGTAGTTCTCCCGCTCGTTGCCCTTGGCGTCGTTGGTGCTCTCGGCCAGCTCCAGGGCGGAGAAGGTGGAGGACGACACCACCAGGCAGTAGGTGTTGTCATCCATCAGGGTGATCTCCTGCTGGGCAAAGGTGGTCAGATAGTAGTTATACTGGGGCCGCATATTGGCGTAGCTCAGGCTGGCGGGGCTGAGGTATACGCCTGTTACCTTGCCGGCGGAGGCCTTCCCGCCGCCGCAGGCGGCCAGGGTCAGGGCCATCGCCGCGGCTAGGGCAAACGCTGCAAGCTTGCTGTGCTTTTTCATTGTAATTTCCTCCTTCTGTTTTCGGGGACGCCCCGTGTGCCACAAATTTAGTCGTTATCACCGGTTTAATCAATGCGGGCCGCATAACCTTTGGCTCTGACCGCACAACCTTACAAATCAAAGCCGCCTTGTCTTGACTTTTCTTATCTAAATTGCTATATTGTTTAGGTGGATTTAGGTAGAAGGGAGGCGGGCCGGTATGATCCAGATTGCCGTTGTGGAGGATAACAAGGAGCAGGCCGCCACGCTGGAATCGTATATCAGGGCTTACGCGGCCGAGTATAAGATCACCGTCTCTGTCTCCGTGTTTTATGACGCCGTCACCTTTTTAGACAAGTACACCCCGTTCCACATCGTATATATGGACATCATGATGCCCATGCTCAACGGCATGGACGCCGCCAAGGCCCTGCGGGAAAAGGATCAGAAGGTGGTGCTCATTTTCGTCACCACCATGCGCCAGTACGCCATCCAGGGCTATGAGGTGTCCGCCGCGGACTTCGTGGTCAAGCCGGTGTCCTATCCGGAATTTGCGCTGAAATTCACAAAGGTGCTGAGCCGGTTGGATCAGAACTCCGTCCCCACCGTATTTATCCGCACAGAGTCCAGCTTTGTGCGCCTGCTCCCCAGGGACATCCGCTATGTGGAGGTCCGGGGCCACCACTGCGTCTACCATACCGGAAATGGGGAGTACCGCCAGTACCAGACCATGAAAGCCGCGGAGGCCGCGTTAAACGAGCACGGTTTTGCCCGCTGCAATAACTTCCTTCTGGTCAACCTGGCCCATGTGGACCGGGTGGAGGGAATGAATGTCCATATTGGAAGCGAGGTCCTCCAGATCAGCCATCCCCGGCGCAAGGCCTTTTTCGAGGCGTTCGCCCAATTTATGGAGGCACACCGGTTATGATTGACGCCGCCATGTCCCTGATGGGGCGGTTTGCGCTCCAGGGCACCAGCCTCATCCTCACCTACTATCTGTGCTACATCAGCGTCGCCCTGTTTGCCCGCAGGTTCCCCCGCCGGGAATTCTTTCCCGTCCGGGTGGCCGTCACCCTGCTGGAGGGGGTGGCGGTGTGCTTCCTGCTGGCCGTCTGGTACACCGAGGCGGCCTCCCTTCTGGTCCGGGTGCTGTGCTACAGCGCCATTACCGTACTGAACTTTACCGCGCTGATATTCTGCTGGCAGGGCGACATCCAGGAGATGCTGCTGGCCTTCTGCTCCGGCATGGCCGCCTATCAGTTCACCAACAAGCTCTACCCCTTGATTCAGAACTTTTTGGGGATCAACGACCGGGAGACTCTGGTGCTGTTTCATGCCGGCGGAGTCCCCACCAACTGGGACTGGGTGGGGTTTTTCCTCTTCCATCTGGCCGCGTACATTCTGCTGTCCCTGGTTTTCACCCCCAAAAACAAGCTGGTCCACAACCGCCGCACCACCCGCAACGTCATCGTGCTGTCCATCGCCACCGTCACGCTGGTGAACATCCTCATCTGCATCTCCCGGGTGTACGAGGGGGAGAGCGCCATGCTCGTAGTGACCAAGATACTGTACGTGGGCTTCAGCCTCACCATCCTCACCATCTGCGCGGGCATCTTCTCCCAGAGCGAGCAGGAGCAGCAGATCAGCATCCTCCGCCAGCTTTGGCGGCAGGACCGGGCGCAGTTCGAGTCCGTTAAGTCCAACATGGACGTGATCAACATGAAATGCCACGACCTGAAGCACATCTTGGACCAGATCGAGGGGCGGCTCACCCAGGAGGAGGCGGTTTCCCTGCGGGAGGCCATCCAGTTTTACGACGCCAACATCAAGACCGGCAACGAGGTTTTGGACGTGGTGCTGTGCGAAAAGGCCATGACCTGCCAGCGCAACGGCATCTCCTTTTCCTGCATGGCCGACGGAGGCAGGCTGGACTTTCTCACCCCGGTGCAGACCTACACTCTGTTTGGAAACATCATCGACAACGCCGTGGAGGCGGTGTCGCCGCTGCCCGAAGGGCAGCGGGTGATTTCCCTGACCTGCCGGGAGGACGGGGACGGCCTGGTCATTGAGGAGTCCAACTATTTCGCCGGCACGCTGTCGCTGGAGGGGGGCCTGCCCGTCACGGACAAGGCGGACCAATCCCGCCACGGATTTGGCACCAAAAGCATCCAGTATATCGCCGGACAGTATGGCGGCGTGATGGACATCAAGTGCATAGACAATATGTTTTTCCTCACCATTCAGTTTCCTCTCCAGCAGAAGAAGCCGGATTTGGCGGGATAGCAAACTAAATGGCCGGGGCGCCCCAAGGGCGGCCCCGGCCGTTTTTTCCTTATCGGACCGCGATTACATAGGTCCCCGCCTGGGCGACCGTCACCCGGTTCCCGTCCAGCTCATACGCCCCGCCGGACACCGTGATCTCCGTGCCCAGGGCCTCCGGCATCACGATGACGCCCCGGGCGTCGATGGAGGACACCGTGAGCACGCCGCCCTCCAGCTTGGCGCCTAACATCCCTTTCGGCGTCCAGACGTTGCAGTCAAAGCTGTCCAGGGCGGCAGAGGGCGCGATCTCGTACTCCTCGAACCCCGCCCTTGTGGGGCGGATGCCGGCTACATACTTGGACAGGATGTACAGCGGCGCGGCGGTCCAGCCGTGGTTGATGGTGCCGGTGTCTCCGTCGAAGGTCTCCCACAGGGTGTCGTATTCGTCCCGGAGCATGGGCTCATAGCGCTCCCCCATCCGCTGGAGGGCCAGGTCCGTCCGGCCCATGGCGCACAGGGCCTCCAGGACGTATTTTTCCATAAAGGGGCTGGCCTGGTAGGTGGACATGATGACCTCGGTGATGAGCGGGTAATCGTCCGGCCCCGCCAGCCCGGACAAGGCCAGCATGGCGTTGGCCCGGTCGTCGATATAGCTGCTGTCCGGGCTCTTGAAGCCCTCCTCGGTGTACCAGGCGTCCCGCCAGTTCTCCTCCATGGAAGCGATGCGCTCCTCCAGGAACTCCGTCCCCTCGGTGATGCCCAGCTCTCCGGCCAGTGTCCTGGTGATATTAAGGGCGTAGTAGTAGATGCCCGCCTGGAGCAGCCTGGTGTCGATGCGCTCCCCCCAGTCGTTCCAGGTCCAGGAGCCGTCCCGGTATACGGGCAGGCCGTCCTCCATCTCCACCAGCTGGAGATAGTTGAGGAAGGCGCGGCAATAGGCCGCCGCCGTGTCCCGGTCCCCCGAGTGGAGATAGTAGTGATAGACGCTGGACATGAAGATCAGGCTCTGGTTGGGGATCTCCTGGGGCTTGACGCTGGGGGCGCGGCTGGGGATGGCCCCGTCCGCCCGGGTCCAGGCCGCGCAGGCCAGGATGGCCTTCTTGGTCAGGTCCAGCCCGCCCTGGTCATAGCTGTACAGCGCCGCGTCGATCTGGTTGGAGGCGTCGCCCATGTAGGGGCCCCGCTCCCGCTCGGGGCAGTCCATGAAGGTGTCCCGCATACAGATGGCGATGGTATTCAAGGACTCCTGCCAGAGCTGGTCCAGGGCGGCGTCGGAGGAGGAGAAGGAGCCGGCCCACTCCCCGTTGAAGCCGCTGGCGCGGTAGCCCAGCCGGGTGAACGTCACCCCGGCCTCCGCCTCGATGATGAGCTTGGACCCGCTGCGCCAGGGCCAGTTTTCATAGCGCTGCGCCCCCTCCGCGGTGACGTAGGTGTCCTTGAAGTTGGCCAGCCCCTGCTTGTCGGTATAGGTATCGGTATAGAAGGTGAGCGTTTTGCCCGCCGGGGCCTCCAGCTCAAAATAGGGGGTGAACTGGATGTTGCCCGGCAGCTCCAGCACCAGGGTGGCGTCCTGGGCCAGCGCTTTTCCGGTATAATCCCCGGCGTTGCCGAAGTCGGTGATTCCGCCGAATTTGACGGGCTTTATCATGGCGGAGTAGAGGTCCCCAAAGGGCAGGTCCCCGGCCTTGGCCACGGGAGCGGCGTTTTCCCAGCCGCTGTCGTCATAGTCCGGGGCCATAAACTCCCCCAGGTCCTCCCGGGCGTCGAAATAGACATTGCGCTCCGCCAGCATGGAGGACTGCTTGTAGCCGGGGTAATCCGCTCCGGCGGTGATCCGGTTGAGATAGCCGGTGTGCCGCGCCGCCTTCCAGGAGCTGTCCGAGCAGACGGACACGCCGCCCGCCTCCATCTGGAAGATGAGCCCCGCCTGGGTATTCTCGTCCCCCTCCTCGTTGACGAGCACCGGGACGATGGAGCCGTCCCCCGAGCGCCCGTTGAAGGCCGCCAGCAGGGCGATGGTGTTCTCCCCCTGCTTCAGGTTGGTGAGCTCCACCGTATCATAGTAGCTGTCATAGGGGGTGGGGCCCCGCTTCAGCGAACCGTCCAGCACCGTCAGCTGGCCGTTGACCCACAGCACGTACTTGTCCACGGCGGAGATATAGGCGGTGGCGGAGGGGACGGCCTGGTCCAGGGTGAAGGTCTTGCGGAAGGCCACGTAGCTGTCTTCCGAGCAGCCCTCGGTCCAGATCCAGTGGGCGGTCCAATCGGCCTTTTTGTATGCGCCGATGGCGTCCAGGTATATCAGGCCGGACCGGTCGGGCGTCCCGTTGTCCGGGACAGCAACCTCCGCCGGGGCCGGGCTTCCCGAGCCGGGGGCGTCCGCGCCCTCCTGGCTGCAGCCAGCCAGCAGCGACAGCCCCAGGACGGCGCACAGCGCCAGCGCCACGCCGCGCTTCAAAAGAGTTCTTCTCATTTCCATCTCTCCTCCGCAGTCAATCTGATAGGGGTTCCCATCGCAAATTGTACGCGGAAGGGCCCGTTTGGCAACAACCGCCGCGCAGCCTTGCCGTTTCGCGGCATAACCTTCACCCGCCAGGGGCAGAACCCGCTCCCGGCAGTTCCATCACCCTTTGCCGGCCTTCTTTTTCTTTCTGTGTCTGATAACCAGCCATACGATCAGCGCGATCAGCAAAACGATGATACAGATCGCAGCGGCGGCAACTATTTTAACCGTTTTTGCCAGGTCCAGCACTTCTCCGACGACCGGAAGAGACGGATCATAGCTGCGCCCGTTATGCTCGTCGCCTTTCATGGTAACGCGCCACACTGTTCTGCCCCCTGTGGCAAGAAGCTCATCCAACGCCTCAATCCTGCTGCTGTCAAGATTACATGCCGCGCGGGCGTATGTATCCATTTCAAACATACTGTTTGCGTTGACCGGATAGTCCATCACGGCCCCGAAGGAGAACACAAAGCCCACATCCAGCGGAAAGGTGGGTATGTGCGGGGAACGCAGCCAATATCCGCTGTTTACGCCTTTGAACTGCGCCACCTTAGAGGCGTTGTCCGTAAAGCCGTACGCTTCGTTGGTGATCTCCTCAACAGACGGCAGAAAGATTCTGTCCCCTTCCAGCACCTTTTCCGCCGGGTCGAAATCCACCGTCCCGTTCGCAGCGCCGGGCAGAGGGATCGTAAAGCCGGGGATCACAATGCCGTCATCCGATCTGTTGGTCGGCAGGATCGCGAGCTTCTCCGCCTCGGTAAAGCGCTTCTCATAAAATTCACCGCACCAAAGCCGGATATCGCTGGCGCGATAATCGGTTACGCCGGGGTGTGCCTGAGCGTAATCCTCGCCCCGGTTGGAAAAGGATACCGACACATCCCCGATGTCCCGAAACAGCAGCGTTCCACCCTGATCGTCTCCAATCAGGTTCAGAGACACCAGGAACATGCCCTCCGTCCCCATGTTGGTATGTTCACTGTCAAGCACAAGCCACTTCCCATCAAAACCGGAGTTCTCATCCGGCGTTCCAAAGCAGAGAACATCTCCTGTCCGAATAGGCCGGGAATCCTGGGCGCCCTCCGCGAAGGCAGGTACTGCGGCGGTCTGAATAAGAACGGCTCCTATGACAGCGAGAGCGATTGCCCGAAACGATCTCTTTGTAAGCTTCATAATGATTTTCCCTTTCATGCCCCCGATACTGGGGTCTGTTTAAACGCGCTCCGGCGGTCCTCTCTGCCGCGCAGCGCACGGCCGTCTCCGCCTCTATCCCGCCGCGTCCAGCATACACAAGACTCAGCCGCTTGGAAACGGCCGCCGCGCAGCTTTGCCCTCTTCCGGCATAACCTTTCCGCTTACTCCGCGCGCAGGGCGGCCACCGGGTCCTTCCCGGCGGCGCTCCGGGCGGGAAGGATGCCCGCGGCCACCGTGATGGCCACGCTCAGCGCCACCAGCACCGCCGCCGCCGTCCAAGGCAGGGACGCCCGCAGCCCGTCCGCCCCCAGCAGGTTCTGGATCATGGAGTTGGCCGGGAGGGTGAGCAGCCTGGATACCCCCACGCCCAGCGCCCCCGCCAGCAGGCCCACAATGATGGTCTCGGCGTTGAACACCTGGGAGATGTTCCGCTTGGACGCGCCGATGGCCCGGAGGATGCCGATCTCCTTGGTGCGCTCCATGACGGAGATATGGGTGATAATGCCGATCATGATGGAGGACACCACCAGCGACACCGCCACAAAGGCGATGAGCACATAGGAGATGGCGTTAATCATGGAGCTCACCGAGCCGGTGAGCAGAGCCGCATAGTCGGTGTAGGCGATGCGCTCCGCCTCCGCCGCGCCCGCGTTGTAGCGCTCAATGCAGGTGGACACCGCCTCCTTGGCGTCAAAGCTGTCGGTGTAGATGCTGATGGAGGCGGGGGCGTCCAGGCTGACCTTGCCGAAGGCGGCCATATTATCGGCGTAGCTGCCGCCCGCGATGTACTCGTCATAGACCATGAGCAGGATGTCCTGGTCCGGCGTCCCGGCCAGCCAGCGGTCCATGGCCGCCGCCTCAAAGGCCATGCCGTTGAGCACATTGAGCTTCGGGTCCGCCTCCTGGGCGAGCACCACGGGGCTCCCGTCGGTGCGGGCGATCACATAGTCGGTCAGCAGCTGTGTGTAGGCTACCGGGCCGGTAAGGCTGGCGTTGTCCGCGCCCTCGGCGGGACGGATTACGCCGGTGATGCTCAGCTCCACCGCGCCGTCCAGCAGGCTCTCCGCCTCCATGGCGCTGTCGGTCAGGGTAAACGTGCCGTCTCCGTTATCACGGTACAGGTCGCAGGTGGGAAGCAGATAGAAGGCGTGGCCGCAGATATCTTGATAATCCCAGGCGTGTTCCTCCGCCGCCTCGCCGTCTTTGATTGCCTCCGTAATTTTCCTGTACTCCTCCCCGGTCATGAGTCCCAGCTGGTACAGCTTTTCTGCGGGAATTGAGTTGTTTTCATCCAGCACCAGCACCACTTCATCGTATTTCTCCGGCCAAGCGCCGTAAAGCAGCTCATAGTTTTCCTGGAGAATGGGGTTCACCGGCCCGCCGTCGGGGGCAGGCATGAGCTGGCAGAAGTTCTCCGCCCCGCCGCCGGAGCCGCCCAGCAGGCTGGCCATCTGCTGCATGCCGGACATGGAACCGCCCATGGCCGCGCCGCCGGCCCAGCTGGGCACGGCGGAGGAGCCGGCCGCGTCCACATCGGCGTCGGAGGGCACCAGAACCCCGTCCCCGTCGCGGGAGTAGACGGAAAAGCCCACGTTGTAGCCGTAGACCACGCCGTTTTCGCCCAGATACTGGTGGATTTCGCTGTCCGGATCGTCCAGATACCGCTTGAAGGCGGTGAGGTTGTTCTCCTTGATGTTGGAGGCCACCGCCTCGCTGGCCTCCAGCGCTTCATACCCGGCGTAGACCCGCAGGCGGTCCTCGGTGCGCTCCGGCTGCCCGCCGGCCATGCCGGCCTGGAGGCCCATCATGCCGGATATATCCACGGTTTGGGTGTCAATCGTGATGGGATAGGAGGCCATGGTGCTCTTCTGGATATCGGCGATATAGCCGTTCACCCCGCTGGACAGCGCCAGAATCAGGGCGATGCCGATGATGCCAATGGACCCGGCGAAGGCGGTGAGGAGGGTGCGGCCCTTCTTGGTCCAAAGGTTGTTGAAGCTCAGGGCGAGGGCGGTGGAAAAGGACATTTTCGCCCTGCCGGGGGCCTGGGCCAGGATCGTCCGGGGCTGCTTCTCCGGGGCGAGGGGGCTGCTGTCATCCACAATTCTGCCATCCCGCAGCCTGACGATGCGGGTGGAGTACCGCTCGGCCAGCTCACCGTTGTGGGTGACCATGACCACCAGCCGCTTTTCCGCCACCCTCTTCAGCAGCTCCATTACCTGTACGGAGGTCTCGCTGTCCAGCGCCCCGGTTGGCTCGTCGGCCAGCAGAATATCCGGGTCGTTTACCAGCGCCCGGGCGATGGCCACCCGCTGCATCTGGCCGCCGGAGAGCTGGTTCGGCTTTTTGTGGCCCTGATCCCCCAGCCCGACCTCCTCCAGCGCCTTTCGCGCCCTGGCCCGGCGCTCCTTCCCGGACACGCCGCCGATGGTGAGGGTAAGCTCCACATTGGCCAGGACGGACTGGTGGGGGATGAGGTTATAGCTCTGGAACACAAAGCCGATGGTGTGGTTCCGGTAGCCGTCCCAGTCCCGGTCCTTGTACCGCTTGGTGGACACGTCGTTGATGAGCAGGTCGCCGCCGTCATAGCGGTCCAGCCCGCCGATGATGTTCAGAAGGGTGGTCTTGCCGGAGCCGCTGGGGCCCAGGACAGAGACAAATTCGCTGTCCCGGAAGGACAGGCTGACGCCGTCCAGCGCCTGCTGGACCAGTTCGCCGGTCTGGTATCGTTTCGATATTTCTTTGAGCTGAAGCATGAGACGACTTCCTTTCCTAATGGATGGGGCCATTATGGAAGCCAAATCTCAAATCAACCTCAAGCAAACTTCAACCCAGCCTCAAATCGAAAAATTTTCTCCCGGTGTTGAGGTTCAGTTGAGGTTTGCGGTATAATATGGGCCATCATACTGGGAGGTGGGCGGATGTTTCATATATTAGTGGTGGAAGACGACCGGGATCTGCGGGAGCTGTTCTGCGCGGTGCTGTCGGATCACGGCTACACACCGCTCCCGGCGGAGGACGGAATTTCCGCCTTCGATGTGCTGGAGGGTGCCGATGTGGACCTCATCATTTCCGACGTGATGATGCCCCGGATGGACGGGTTTGAGATGACCCGCGCCCTGCGGGAGGTGGGCTACACCATGCCCGTGCTGCTCATCACCGCCCGGGAGAGCGCCGCCGACAAGCGGGAGGGCTTCCGGGCCGGAACGGACGACTACATGGTCAAGCCCATCGACGTGAACGAGATGGTGTGGCGGGTGGAGGCGCTGCTGCGCCGCAGTCAGATGGCGAGCCGGCGCAGAACAAAGCTGGGCGGCGCGGAGCTGGACTGCGACACCCTGACCGTCCGCACCCAGGCCGGGTCGGCGGAGCTGACTCAGAAGGAGTTCTATCTGCTCTACAAGCTGGCGGCCTCCCCCAACCGCATCTTTACCCGCCGCCAGATCATGGACGACGTCTGGGGGCCGGACAGCGAGGCGGACCCCCACACCCTGGACGTGCATATCAGCCGCCTGCGGGAACGGTTTAAGGACAGCCCGGACTTTCGGATCGTCACCGTCCGGGGGCTGGGCTATAAGGTGGTGGAGGGCGATGGCTATGCGCGGTAAGACGCTCAAACTGTCCACTGTGCTCTCCGGCATGATCTTTCTGTCCATGCACGTGACGGCGCTGCTGTCGATCTCGATGATGTCGGCGCTTTTGTCCGCGGGCGTCCGGGGCATCGTCATGATCCTGTCCGTCGCCGCCGCCTGCACGTCCGCGGCGCTGCTGATCCCCCGGCTGTTCAGCCGCAGGCTGCTCACGGTGCTGACCGGCATGAACCAGGCCGCCGGGGAGGTGGCAAAGGGGAATTTCGATATCACCCTGGATGAAAATATCCCCGTGGAGGAGCTGCGGGACATGGCCCACAGCTTCAACCGCATGACGCGGGAGCTGGCGGGGACGGAGCTGCTGCGAAGCGACTTTGTGGAGAACGTATCCCACGAGTTCAAAACGCCCCTGTCCGCCATTGAGGGCTATGCCACCCTGCTTCAGAAGCCAGGGCTGTCCGGGGAGAAGCGGTCGGAATACACCGCGAAGATCCTGTATAACACCAAGCGCCTGTCCACGCTGACCAGCAGCATCCTCCTGCTGTCCCGTCTGGAGAATCAGGAGCTGGACATCCCCAGGGAGACCTTCTGTCTGGACGAGCAGCTCCGGGAGGTCATCCTCTCCCAGGAGGAGAGCTGGTCCGGGAAAGGGCTGGAACTGGACGTGGACCTGGACAGCGCCGACTACTGGGGGAACCGGGACCTGCTGGCCCATGTGTGGCAGAATCTGCTGGGCAACGCCGTCAAGTTCACCCCGGAGGGTGGGCAGATCCGCATCCGGCTGCGGCGGGAGGACGGCGGGGTGCTGGTAAGCGTGGCGGATTCCGGCCCCGGGATGAGCGAGGATGTCCGGCAGCGGGTGTTCGAGAAGTTCTACCAGGGCGACCCGTCCCGGGCCTCCCAGGGAGCCGGTCTGGGGCTGTCGCTGGCAAAGCGGATCGTGGATCTTCACCGGGGTGAAATATCTGTCTCCAGCCGGCAGGGGTCGGGGACGGTTTTCACGGTGCGTCTTCATTTCCAGAAGCCGCAGTAGATGAGAAACGGTGCCGGGCCGCCACAAGGCCCAAAGCGGAGGCCAGAGGGGCCTTGCCCGCGCCGGGTGGGCCTCGAAAAACCCCCAGGCCACCTGCCCCCGCTCCCCCGGCGGTTTTTCTAATTTCAATCGAACATATGGACAATTCATTTTTCTTGGTGTATAATAACGCCAGCTGGTGGGACGCTGGAAAGGGGGTGCCGGATATGAAAGAGCGCGTTTATTTTGCCATCGACCTTCGCAGCTTTTACGCTTCCGTGGAGTGCATTGAGCGCAATCTGGACCCCCTGACCACCAATCTCGTGGTGGCCGACAAGAGCCGAACTGACAAAACCATCTGTCTGGCGGTCACGCCCTCTTTGAAAGCCTACGGCATCTCCGGCAGGGCGCGGCTGTTTGAGGTGGTGCAGAAGGTGGCGGAGGTGAACGCCCTGCGGCGGCAGAAAGCCCCCGGACGGCAGCTCACCGGCTCCTCCTGGCATGACCCGGATGTGAAAGCCCACTCGGAGCTGGCCCTGGACTACCTGGTGGCCCCGCCCCGAATGGCCCACTATATCGAATGGAGCACGAGGATTTACAACGTATATTTGAAGTATGTGGCGCCTGAAGATTTGTTCGCATATTCAATCGACGAGGTGCTGATGGACGTGACCAACTATCTGCCCACCTATAAGCTTACTCCCCGGGAGCTGGCCCGAAAAATCGTGTTGGACGTGCTGGACACCACCGGCATCACCGCCACGGCGGGCATCGGTACAAACCTCTATCTGGCGAAGGTGGCCATGGATATCTGGGCCAAGCATACCCGCCCGGACAAAAGCGGCGTGCGCGTCGCCGAAATGGATGAAATGAGCTACCGCCGCCTGCTGTGGGACCACCGGCCCCTCACTGATTTTTGGCGGGTTGGCCCGGGCTACGCCAAAAAGCTGGAGGCCCAGGGGCTATATACCATGGGGGACATCGCCCGGTGCTCCGTTGGCAGTCCCGCCGACTACTACAACGAGGAACTTCTTTACAGGATGTTCGGCGTGAACGCGGAACTCCTGATCGACCATAGCTGGGGATATGAGCCGGTGACGATGGCCGACATCAAGGCGTATAAGCCCGGGGCAAAAAGCGTGGGTTCCGGCCAAGTGCTCACCAGCCCCTACACCTTCGGCAAAGCCCGGATGGTGGTCTGGGAGATGGCCGACCAGCTCGCCCTGGATCTGGTGAGCCAGCGGTTGGCAACCAACCAGCTCACCCTCGCCGTGGGCTATGACATTGAAAACCTGCGGGATTCCCAGCGCCGGAAGCAGTACCACGGCGAGGTCAAGACAGACCGCTACGGGCGGCAGATCCCCAAGCACGCCCATGGCACCGCCAACCTGGAGGAGTACACCGCCTCCTCCAAGCGCATCACGGCGGCGATCCTGGAGCTGTATGACCGCATCGTGGACAGGAACCTGCTGATCCGGCGGATGTACCTCGCCGCCAACCGGGTGATGAACGAGGCCGATATCCCCGCCGAACCCGTCATGGAGCAGCTTGATCTGTTCACTGACTACGCCGCCGCCCAGGCCCAAAAGGAAGCGGAGGCGGCGGAATTGGCCCGTGAGCGAAAGCTCCAGGAGGCCATGCTGGGCATCAAAAGCAAGTACGGCAAGAACGCCATTTTGAAGGGGACAAATCTGGTGGACGGCGCTACTGCCGCCGAACGGAATTCTAAAATCGGCGGGCACCGGGCCTGAGAAAACGGAGGAGGACAGTATCATGATTGATCTGCTGGACAAAAATATCCAACCTGTGTCAGCGCCATTTGAAAATGTCGATTTTCGCCGGAATGGAGTGTCGTTTTTAACAGGACAGCATACAGGTGTTATACAGCCTTAACCACTATCCGACTTGCCGGTTTGAAGTCCGTCAAGCCCTGATTTATCAGCTTGTTTCAGGCTTGACGGACGAAAACGGCAAGTATAATTATGCAAAGGCTGTACACCATTACCCGCCATTTTTCGACATATCCTGTTCGGCGAAAAACTACAAAATCGCATCGGCGCTGACAACCTGGGATCGAAGAAATCGCCGAATACGTTAAAAATCCCTTGTTTGCCCGGTTTTGCTTGGAAATCAAGGAAAAATATCACTGCACCGAAATAATTGAGTACAGCTCATGCAGCATGGAAAAGGGCTGGAACGTCAAATTCAAAAAGGCGGGGAAATCGCTGTGCACGATATATCTCCGGGAGGGCTATTTTACCGCCATGGTCGTGGTAGGCCGGAAGGAAAAACCGTGCGTTGAGGAGATTCTCCCGGAATGCACGGCAGACTTGCGGCTCCTATATGACCGGACACGGGAAGTGAACGGCCAGCGGTGGCTGATGATCGACCTGGAGGATGAAGGGAACCTGTACCGCGATGTTCTGCGGCTGATCCAGATCCGCCGGAATGGTTGATCGGTTTATCAACAGGAAAGGCGGGCATACCCATGGGAGCCTATGATGACATCATCAACCTGCCTCACCCTGTCTCCGCCAAGCATCCCCGTATGCCCATGATGGACCGGGCAGCACAATTCAGCCCCTTCGCCGCCCTGGTCGGCCACGGGGCCGCGATCGAGGAGACCGCCCGGCTCACGAACCGAAGAGTAGAGTTGACGGAGGAGGAAAAGGCCCTTCTGGACGATAAGCTCCGCCTGCTGCTGGAGACGGGCAGGGAGGGCGCGATCACTTACTTCCTGCCCGATGGGCGGAAGGACGGCGGGGCCTATGTCACCGCTGTGGGGACGGTCAAAAGGTTCGACCAGCTGGAGGGGTGGGTCATCCTCACAGACCGGACGGCCATCCCCATCGAGGATATCTTGGAAATTGAAATCTAGGCACCGTTTGAAAATGGCAGCCACTACTATAAGTTTGCAGGGACCACTAAGGTCCAGGCAAACTTATTTTTTTGTGCCCGCAGGAGGTGAAAAGGGTATGGTTTGCTATACTTCCCGCACTTATGAAGAGCGGAGGACCATTCAAAAACTTTGGGAAGCCGGTGTTCAGGCAAAAGAAATCGCGGACAAGCTGGACGCCCCGCTACCCTCCATCTACTCGGAGCTGCGGCGCGGCCAGGATGGGAGCCAGTTGCCGAACAAACGGATGCGCTACAATGCGGACCTTGCGCAGTTGCGTATCCAGCAGTCTTTCGAGCGGAGAGGGCGCAGGACCGGAGAAGGACCGGACCAGAAAGGAGCGGACGGAGCAATGACCAACTTCGAGAAATTTACAGAGATGCCGGAGACGTTGGGCGAACTGCTGGCCTCTCTCACTGTGATTGACAGTCCGTGGGAGGACGCATTTCACAAAGCGTTCTGCGCTGACTGCGAGCGGGAGAACTGCGACGAGAAGAGCTGCCCACACAAGGCGGAGCGGAACAATCCGCTGTGGTGGCTGATGCAGGAGGCGGAGGTTGAGCAGGACACGCCGCCGGAGGAACTGCCGGAGCCGCTGCGGGAAATCAAGCAGAAATATCCAACGGTGAAAATCTACAAGACTTCTCCAGTCAGCCACGGCCTGAAAGGGAACCTGCGCTATATGGAAGTCGGCGCTGCAATGATGTTTGAGCTGGGGAAAGTTCTGTGGGCAGGGGAAAGAAAATATCGGGTGACAATCGAGTGCGACCCGGAAACGGGAAAATTCGAGGCGAAGCGAGAGGACGAGCCGTTGGAACGCCGCCCCATGTGGCGGGGCGGACGGCTGGACATGGAACCGGACCATGGGACGAGCCGGGAAGGGTGGAAAGAATGGCCGTCGGAACTGTCAGCGCCGAGACGGTTTTGTTGTTTTTCGGCGAACAGAAAATGTCGAAAAATGGCGGGTAAAAGTGTACAGCCTTTGCATCATTATACTTGCCGTTTTCGCCCGTCAAGCCTGAAACAAGCTGATAAATCAGGGCTTGACGGGCTTCAATCCGGCAAGTGATGTGGTGTATAAGGCTGTATAACACCTGTATGCCGCCCTATAAAAAACGACATTCCGTTTCGGCGAAAAACGACATTTTGAAATGGCGCTGACAGAACCACATAGGACGGAAAAACTGTTTGAAGAAATCAAGGCGAAAATCATAGAAAGCGGATGCACACCGGATGAAGGGATAAATGTCCTGGGGTCTTTACAGACTGTGTGCATAGATAATTTGAAGCGCGAAAAGAATCCACCGCGCCCATAGAAGGAGGCGGTGGATAAGGGAGACTACTTTTCCGGCGGAAGAATGGTTGCCGGGGGATAACTCACATAGGCCCGCAGCGCATACGGTTTCCCATCATAAATTTGCGGGTCTATCGAAGTAATACGCAGTTCGCCAACGTCTGGCACAAGCAGTACATCACCGGCGCTGACATCATCGTTAGGTTGAAAGTCGATAAACTTCAATTCACGGTTGCGTTTCAGGTTCTTATCCAAAACACCAAATACATCCGCAAATGAGCAGTCCCTTGCTCTGCGGATTTGAATACGAAGTCCCTCTGTGTTCAACAACGATTCTGCCAGCTCTTGCGGTATCTCCTTTTCGATACCGCCAAACAACAATGTATAGTTCAAGTTCCGTGTCTCCTTTCTTGTAGATTCCCGGCGGCGGGGCAACGCCGCCGGGACCAGTATACCAGAAGGAGCAAAAAAATTAAAGGAGGGGTGACAATGGCAAGGAAAAAGACATACCCCGGCGGCTTCCGGCTGACGCTGGCGACGGCGCGGCGGCTGGCCGTGCAGGAGTTCGGAACGGCAAAGGGCCTGAAACAAGGGAGCTGGCACAATTCCGAAGGGTTCTATGAAATGACGATGGGAAACCTGGAAATCGAAATCCACCCGGACATGAGCGGAAGCGGGTGCATCCAGATTGATATTGCCATGCAAGGAGCGCCGGGGCATATCTACCAGCTCCACGACCGGGATACTTTGCACCGGAACTATAAGGAAGAGGACGTACAGCGGAGGAAAGAGCGCCAGGAAGCGCTCGAGGAATGGGTAAGCGCGGGCGGGCCGGAGCCGTGCCACAAACTGATTGACCAGATATGGGACGAGCAATAAACCGGCGGAAGGAATACATTCTATCGCTGTCTTATGGGAAGGATTCTTTGGCCTGCTTGGGAGCAATAGAGGAATTGGGCTGGCCGCTGGAGCGCATTGTTCATTCGGAAGTATGGGCCACGGATACAATACCGGCAGACTTGCCGCCGATGGTGGAGTTCAAAGCGAAAGCGGACGCTATCATAAAGGCTCGGTGGGGAATTGAAGTGGAACATATCCGGGCAAAGCAAACCGCCGAAAGCCTGTTTTACCGGCGGCACATAAGAGGAAAACGCGTAGGGCAGATAACCGGCTGGCCCATGACAAAAGGGCCTAAAGTTGGATGTGCGTTGCAAACGGCGTTGAAAGTGCGCCCGATGCAGACCACCCAAAAGGACGCTGTTACATACTTGGGAATAGCGGCGGACGAACAGAGCCGCTACAACAATATCACAGAAACAAGGATAAGTCCATTGATTGAAGCCGGGTGGACGGAGGCACATTGCCGCCAGTGGTGCGAGGAAAACGGCTTGCTGTCACTGTCAGCGCCAGTGATAAAATGTAAGAAAACGCCGAGGAAAAAATGTAGATTAGTGGCGGAGGAGGCGAAAAAAAGATAGACTCCCAATAGGGCGAAAAAGAGCCCGGAAAGGGAGTCAGGACATGAAAGGAGCACAGTGGATG
>ERZ777011.1625-NODE-1625-length-22365-cov-4.983147_pt1 | contig 22365 bp, 25 predicted proteins | sample MGYA00374964_ERZ777011 | MGnify/ENA primary metagenome ERZ777011 (study PRJEB29310, sample SAMD00008975) | mouse gut metagenome | study: EMG produced TPA metagenomics assembly of the Metagenome analysis of fecal microbiota from mouse which was promoted... | reverse complement strand
CTTGCACAGACATTTCCCTGTCAGGAAAGCGGGCAGGTCTTGCCGGAGAGCGAAGCGGATTATTTTTTACGGTTGCTGGCCTGCTCAAAAGCACGCCTGCCGAAGATAGACCCCGCATCCTTATCGTTGAGAACGTTAAGCATCTTCTGTCAAGCAAGGGAGGCGGGGATTTTACCGCCGTTCTCCTTAACCTATGGGAAGCTGGGTATGACCTCGAATGGCAGTGTGTCAACAGTAAGGACTTCGGGGTCCCCCAGCACAGGGAGCGGGTGTACCTTGTTGGATATTTTGGAGGGATCCGTGGACGAAAAGTATTTCCTATCAGCGGAACAAACACAGCGGTTGTTAAAGAAATTATAGGAGGAAACCAGGGGAGCCGGGTCTATGATTCCGGCGGCCTGTCCGTGACCCTGACGGCCCAGGGCGGCGGAGCCGGGGGAAAGACCGGGCTGTACCTCTGCGGGACAAAGAAACCGGAGGAATGGATGGAGTGCCTGAAAGAGAACGGGAGGGAGGAATGCGGTGCGCTTAACTATGCCGGTTTCCTGACGCAGAAGAAAGAGCCGGATATGACAGGAATCTCCCGGTGTCTGGTGTCCCATTACAATGCAGGGGTCACAAGGTTCGGGGAAAGTTCCGGCGTGATGTATTGCAAAGCCTGTGACGGAAAGTGCGTACAGGCAATGGCGGCCCTGACGCCGGATAGGGAGAATAAGCGGCAGAACGGGAGGCGGTTCAAAAAGGACGGGGAGCCGGGCTTTACCCTGACCGCTGCTGACCGCCATGGCGTGGTGCTATTGCAGTGTCCTTACTACAACGGTATGCCTATCCGGGAAGGGACAAAGCAGGGCTATGTGATGGCAAGACATGGGGACGGAATCAACCTGTCTTATTTGAACAGTACCTATAAAAGAGGGAGGGTAGGAAAACAGTGTTCCCAGACACTTTTGACGGAGGGCGGCATGGGTGTGCTGGTCTACTGCCGCATCCGCAGGCTGACGCCCAGGGAGTGTTTCAGGCTGCAGGCATTTGAGGATTTTCTGTTTGACAGGGCCAGGGCAGCAGGGATCAGCGACGCACAGCTCTACAAGCAGGCAGGCAATTCCGTGACGGTCAATATTGTCTATGAGATTGGAAAGCGGCTTGCGGAAATGGAGGAATATATCCTTGAAATTTAACATCCTCTATGTGGATCCCCCCTGGGCATATAAGGTATACAGCAAAAAAGGGCAGGGGCGTTCTGCCGAGAACCATTACCATACCATGGACATTGAGGACATTTACGGACTGAATATTCCGTCCATAGCGGCGGAGGACTGCATCCTGTTTTTGTGGGTGACATTCCCCTGTTTGGAGCAGGGGCTGGAAACAATCAGAAGGTGGGGGTTTACCTATAAGACGCTTGGTTTCTGCTGGGTGAAACGGTGCAGGAAACAGCAGGAAAAATGGTTTTGGGGGCTTGGTTTCTGGACCAGGGCAAACCCGGAGCTGTGTCTGATTGCCACCAGGGGAAGGCCGAAACGTGTGTCGAAGGACGTCCATTTTGTTGTGGATACGCCGGTGGAGGCGCACAGCCGGAAACCGGATATTGTCAGGGAAAGGATTGTGGAACTGGTGGGAGACCTGCCCAGGGCGGAACTGTTCGCAAGGCAGACGTATCCGGGATGGGTATGCGTGGGTGACGAGATAGACGGCAGGGACATACGGGACAGCCTGCGGATGCTGAAAGAAATGTGAGAAAGGAGAAAATTTTGATATGGCTGCTTGAACTGCATGGTTTTATGGCGGCGGTTTCTGTCAGTTTCCTGTCAGGGATGCTGATGGATATGCTGCTGAAGAAACTGACCGGATCTGAAAAGGTCAGGTATGTGGCGGTGCTGGCTGCGGCCGCCACCGCCATAGTTATGGGAACATACGGGATAGGGTTACATACATTTGCCTGCATCCTGTTCCTGCAGGTGCTTTTATTTGCGGCAGAGTACGACATGGCGGCCCATACCGTACCGGATTATGTACCGGTGCTGATACTGCTGGCCGGAATGATTGAAGTGGAGTTTGCCCCGGCGCTTTTGGGGCTTGTCCTGGTGCCGCTGCCTTTCCTGGCGGCGGCACTGATAAAGGAGGGCAGCATAGGGGGAGGGGACATCAAGCTGATGGGCGCCTGCGGTTTCATGCTGGGTGTAAGGCGGGGCTATGCTGCATTGATGCTGGGGCTGTTCCTGGCGGTGGTTTTCCAGACGGCCTATGCAGGGAAAAAGGATAAAGGCTTTGCGCTGGTGCCGTATCTGGCAGTGGGATGTCTGCTTTCCCTTTTGGTGTAAAAGGCAGCCCTGCAGAGGCGGGGAAAACAGGCGGAACAAAGCGGCAGGGCGCAGAACTGCATGGATATTTGACGAATGTTGAGAGATTTTAACTGTAAAGGAAACGGAGGAAAGAAGATTGAAAAAATTAATGAAGAACCGGATTGTGATCGGGCTGGTCTGTATCATCCTTTCGCTGGTGATCTGTTTCGGGCTTACCCCGATGTTTAACAATGCGCTGAAGTCAAAGGTGCAGTTAGTCCGTGTGAATACGGAGATACACAAGGGCGACCAGATCACGGAGAAGATGCTGACAATGGTGGAAACCGGCGGTTACAATCTGCCCGGAAACGTGGTCTGCAGGCTGGAGGACGTGGTGGGGAGGTACGCCAATGCTGATTTATATAAAGGCGATTATATCCTGGAGAGCAAGCTGTCGGACACCCCTATGCTGAAAAATGCCTATCTGAGTAAGTTAAACGGGGAGAACCTTGCCATATCCGTCAGCATCAAGTCCTTTGCGGCCGGACTTTCCGGCAAGCTGGAGGCGGGTGACATTGTGACCCTTATCGCATCGGACGTGGGCGAGAGGCGGGAAACGCTTGTGCTGCCGGAACTGAAATATGTGGAGATCATTGCGGCTACGGCCAGCAGCGGGGCGGACCATGATGTGCAGGCAGATGTAAAGGACGGGGACGAGCAGGAACTGGCATCCACCATCACTGTGCTTGCCACGCCGGAACAGGCCAGGCTCCTTGCGGAACTGGAACAGACGGGGAAACTCCATGCCGCCCTGGTGTTCCGTGGCGACAGCACGCAGGCCGGCAGATTCCTGGAGGAACAGCAGAGGGTGCTGGAGGAACTGTATGCGGAAGAAAATGCGGAGGAAGATGCGGAGAGCGGGAAAGAGGCGGAAATCGGGGATGAAGCGGAGGAAGAACCCATTGTGGATGACGGGGAAGTGAATGCAGGAGGGCGGTAGGATGGAACAACATGGAAATATGCTTGCCATTGCAGGGAGCCCCGGAAGCGGAAAGACCTCCCTTGCGGTGAAACTGGCGGCAGAGATCGCAGGGAAAAGGAAGAACGTGGTTCTGGTGTGCAGCGATCCCTTTGTGCCGTCCATACCCTTCCTGCTCCCCATGGATACGGAACAGGAGGTGTCCCTGGGGGCGCTTTTGACGGCCCCGGCGCTGACACAGGAGAAGATACTGCAGGCCTGCGTGCCTGTGCCGGACAGGGAGTATCTCAGCCTGCTTGGGTATAAAATGGGCGAAAACCTGATGTCCTATCCCAAAGTCACAAGGGAGCGGGCGGTAGAGTTTCTGGTCTGTTTAAGGCATCTGGCGGACTATGTGATCCTGGACTGCACTTCCGTGTTTGAGGCGGATGTGTTTTCCATCCTTGCCATGGAAATGGCAGACCGGGTGCTGCGGCTGGGGACCGCAGACCTGCGGGGAATCTCTTATTACCGTTCCCATGCGGGGATGCTTGAGGGGCGGGCAGATACCGGGAAATACCTGGGCGCCATCGGAAATTATAAGGCAGGGCAGGAGTGGGAGGCCGCCGCGGGGCAGTACGGCGGCGCAGCATTTGTATTCCCCTATGTGTCCGAACTGGAAAAGCAGTATGACGGGGCGTGCCTGTGGGATGCCATGACTTCCAGGGAGGCCGTCCCGTTCCGGGCAGAAGTGAAGAAACTCCTGGCGGAGGTTTTCGGGCTTAATGAGGCAAAGCGGGGCGCCGGGAACGCAGGGAAAAAGAAACTGGCAGTGCGCAGCCCTTTTGTCTGGAAGAATAAGGGTGAGTTTTAAGGAGGGCATTTATGCAGGAAGTATTGAACATACATGAAACTGCCGGGCTGCTGAACAGGGGCATGGTATACCGGACGTTCCCGGAAGTGTTAAAGGATGTGCAGGAATATATCTCTAAAAACTTTGCATCCGTACTCCGTGACAACCCGGATGAGAACAGGGAGCTGATCGAGTCTTATATCGGGAAATATCTGGAGCAGGGCGGCGTGGGCGTGGAGGGGATGGACCAGCAGGAACTCTGTGAGCTGCTTTATGGGGAGATGACTGGTTTTTCCTTTTTGACACGCTACCTGTACCGGGAGGATGTGGAGGAAATCAATATCAATCAGTGGCGGGATGTGAAGATCACTTATTCCACCGGGGAGATCATCCCGGCAAAGGAGCATTTCAACAGCGCCGGCCATGCGGTGGACGTGATCAGGAGACTTTTGCACAAGTCGGGCATGATATTTGACAATGCGCAGACCATTGTGGTGGGGCACCTGAACAACAAGATCCGCATCACGGTCATGGGGGACGGCGTGATTGACCGGGAAAAGGGGCTGGCGGTTTCCATCCGTATCGTCAATCCCAGGAAACTGACGAAAGAACAGTTCGTGGGTTTCGGGACGGCCACGGCGGAGATGCTGGACCTGCTCTCCATGTGCTTTACCCACGGTGTGTCCATGTGCATCACCGGGGCCACTTCTTCGGGAAAGACAACCCTGATGAGCTGGATATTGGGCCAGGTTCCCTATAACAAGCGCATTGTCACCATAGAGCAGGGCTGCCGGGAGTTTGACCTGACCGCAGAGGATGAAAAGGGGAATGTGCTAAACAACGTGGTCCACCTGGTGACAAGGTTTTCTGATGACCCAAGGCAGAATATCGACATGGTAAAACTGCTGGAAACCACCCTCACCATCAACCCGGACTGCATTGCGGTGGCGGAGATGAAAGGCGGGGAGAGTATGCAGGCTATCAATGCCGCCAATACGGGGCATTCCGTGATTACCACCATCCATGCCAATTCCTGCGAGGATACCTATTACCGCATGGTGACGCTGTGCAAGCAGGAACAGCCGGGGATGGACGATGCAACGCTGCAGAACCTTGCCACGAAAGCATTCCCTATCGTGGCTTTTGCCAAGAGGCTGGAGGACAATTCCAGGAGGATCATGGAGATCACGGAGTGCGAAACCCTGCAGGACGGCAGGAAAAAGATGCGCACCCTGTACCGGTTTAATATCACGGACAATATCATGTCGGAGGGAAAGCCCAAGATCATAGGGCATTATGAGAAAGTGGAAAATCTGTCGGAGGGCTTACAGAAACGGCTCCGTGAGAACGGGCTGCCGCTGAAGATGCAGGAGATGCTTATGGCAAAGAGGTAAGGAGGTGTTTATGAGTCTGGTAGCAGCAAAAGCGCCGTATCTTCTGAAAGTATCGCTGGATGGGGATGCGCCCAACCCACGGGAGGATTACGGCCATATGGGGACCATGGTATGCTGGCACAGGCACTACAGGCTGGGGGATGCGCATCCCTATGAGGATCCCGGCGCATTTCTCCGGAAACTGGTGGAAAAGAATGTAAGTGATGATGAGGTCATCAGGCAGGCAAAGGCAGGGGACATACAGGGAGTGAGGCTGGGGTATGTCCGCAAGGAAAAGATATGGGCGGTGGAAAGCTATGATGGGGTGTCGCACAGGTGGGTCAGATGGTATGGCTTTGATGGGCCGTTTTCCCGGTGCAGGGCGGAACTGGCGGAGGCGGTCCGTTCCGAGATGGACAATTACGCGCTGTTAAAACTGGCGGAAAAGCAGTGCTGCATCCTGCCGGTCTATCTGTTCGACCATTCCGGCCTGCATATTTCCACCCTGGATCTGACAAAGCAGCCGGGCGGCCGGTGGGACGCCGGACAGGTGGGCTGGATATATGCGGACAAAAAAGCAATCCTGGCGGAGTATGGGAAGTGCGGCCCGGAGGAAATGAAACGGGCAGGCAGGGCTCTGACGGCGGAGGTGGAGCTGTACGACAAATACCTTTCGGGGGAGTGCTACGGTTTCCAGCTTTATAAGGACGGCGAGGAAACGGACAGCTGCTGGGGATTCCTTGGAGGGTTTGAGGAAGTCAGGGAGGATATGGCGGAGTGCCTGCCGGATGAGTGCCGGGATCTTATGGGGCGGCTGGTACAGGCGCCGGATATGCGGTGTATGGAGATTGCAGATTATGAAGAATTATTGGAAGAAATGGAGGTTTGACGTATGACAATGCTTGTAACCATTGCCTTTTTAATGGCTGTGGCAGGGTGTTTTATCATGCTGGGGCTGTCGCCGTTTACATTCCTGGACGGATTGGCGGGGTATCTGAAACCGAAAAGCAACAGCATGAAGAAACGGATCAGGGAAAGCAGGAAGAAAAAGGAACCCAAGGGGTTAAAACTGCTGTTTGCGGAAGTAAAGGAAATCTTAAGGCTGACCGGGAAAAGCGGGCAGTTCTCCATGCTGTGTGTGCTTGCCATGATCCTGTTTGTGGTGGGGGTGATGGCAGCCCTCACCATGGACAATGTACTGATGGTGCCGGTGCTGGCAGCGGGCCTTGCACTCCTGCCGTTTTATTATGTGAAATTTACGGCGTCCAGACATAAAAAGCAGATCAACACGGAGCTGGAAACGGCCTTATCCATGATAACCACCAGCTATCTGCGGAACAAGAATACCATCATCAGGGCGATTGAGGAAAACCTGCCGTATCTGAATCCGCCGGTGTCAGAGGTGTTCCGCAGCTTTCTCATGGAGGCAAAGCTGATCAATTCCAACACGGCGGAGGCTCTGGCGGGGCTGAAAAGCGGCATGGATAATGCGGTGTTCCATGAATGGGTGGATGCCGTCATTGCCTGTCAGGATGATTACAACCTGAAAAATACCCTGCCGCCCATTGTTTCCAAGCTGTCGGATATGCGTGTGGTGTCGGCGGAACTTGACCTGTTGATTTATGAGCCGGTAAAGGAGTATATCACCATGGTGGTCCTGCTCTTGGGGAGTATACCGCTGCTGTATTTCTTAAATAAGGAATGGTATGAAACCCTGATGTTTACCGGCTTTGGGAAGGTGCTGCTCGCTGTCTGCGGGGCGGTGGTATTTGTGTCCGTGGCGGCGGTGTCGAAGCATACCAGGCCCATTGAATACAGGAAATGAAGATTCTCTAAGGCACCGGAATACGGTGCCCAAGAGAATCTATATCATTTCCGGAAGAACCGCAGGCGGTTCTTCTTGCGAAAAGTTAGTGAGAGAGGTGATGATGAATTGCAGAACATGATTTTACTGCTCTTTGCCGTGTTTTTTACGGCAGGGAGCTATTTTATCCTTGCGGAAGTGTTTCAGATACCCACCTACCGCACCAGCCGGGCAATCCTGGCAGTGGGGAAAAGGCAGAAGAAACAGGCAAGGAGTGCGGATGCTTTTATTATGGAGCTTTCCGGCAGGATTGCCCGTTTCCTGCCCATGGATGCGTATAAAAAGAGGAAGCTGGCTGCAGCGCTCCGTTCCGCAGAGATTCCGCTGACGCCGGAGCTTTATATGGCGCAGGCATATGTAAAAGCGGGGCTGATATTCCTGTGTATCATCCCCTGTCTGCTGATTGTGCCAATCCTTTTTCCGGTGTTCCTGGCGCTGGGGATAGGGGTATTCTTTTCCGAGAGCGGGAAAGCGGAAAAGCTGGTAAAAAAGCGGAGGGAGGAAATTGAATTTGAACTTCCCAGGTTTGTGGCAACCGTCACGGAGGAACTGATGGCAAGCCGTGACATCCTTTCCATGCTGGAAACGTACCAGAAGAACGCCGGGGCAGCGCTTAAGAACGAACTTGCCATCACCACGGCGGATATGCGGACGGGGAATTACGAGGCGGCGCTTACCAGGCTGGAGGCAAGGGTTTCCAGCGCAATGCTCTCGGATGTGATAAGGGGGCTGATCGGGTGCATCCGTGGGGATGACGGCGTGGCCTTTTTCCGTATGCTGTCCCATGACATGAAGCAGATCGAAGTGCAGAGGCTCAAAAAGCTGGCCATGGAAAGGCCGCCGAAGATCAGGCGCTATTCGTTCCTGCTGCTTGCCTGTATGCTGATGGTGTATATGGGTGTCATGGGGTATCAGATATTGGGAACCATGTCGGGAATGTTTTAACAGGGAGGAGCCATGAAAAAGAGAATAAGGGATGTATGTAAAAACCGCAGGGGAGAGGGCTATATTGACACTGCCGTGGGGATATTGTGCCTCATGCTCGTGGTGGCGCTTGCCATGGTACTGTTCCCGGTGTTCATGAAGAAACAGCAGCTTGATTCCTTTGCGGAGAACATAGTCAGGCAGGCGGAGATCGTGGGCAGTACGGACGTGTCCGGCAGGATTGCGCAGTTAAAGCAGGAAACAGGGCTTGACCCGCAGATACAGTGGGACTGCGATTATTACAGCGGAAACAGGGTGCAGTTAAACGGAGATATACAGGTGACACTGACTCAGCGGGTTGATATTGGTTTCTTTGGGTTTGGCTCTTTTCCCATAGAACTGAAAGCAAGGGCAAGCGGCAAGAGCGAAGTTTATTATAAGTGAGGATGCAGGCATGGAAAAATGGAAAAGAGCAGTCGGAAATCAGAAAGGTATGTCCTATCCGCTTACGGTGGCATTGGTGCTGGCGCTGCTTATTGTATTGTGTGTGCTGGCAGAGTTTTTCCGGCTTTCCGTCATTGCTTACGGGGTGAGGGATTCCCTGCAGGAATCCGTCATATCCGTTGCAGTCACAAACTATGACGAGGTTTATGACGGGCTGCGGGAGGGGTACAGTGGAGGCTATTTTATGACAGGGGACTGCTGGGAAGAAACTCTTGATTATGGGGATGTGTATACCCAGCTTGACCGGATACTGGGGACGAACCCTGACGGCAGTTATCATGTGAAATGGCAGGGAAACGGATATGAGTACCGGATAACCGGCTTAAGTGTAGTAATCAGCAATGCGCCCTTTGCGCCGGGGAGTGCCGGGCAGAATTTTGAGGCGGACATTTCGGTGCAGCTGGAGATACCTTTATCCTTTGGGTGGGAGGCTCTGTCGCCCATCCGTATGACAGTCAGGACAAAAGCTGCCTATATGCCCAAGTTCTGAAAACAATGGACAGGAGTGCGGGATATGTGGTAGATTATGATGAGAAACAAAAAAGAGCAACGAAAAAGATTTTAAATCTGCCGGAAAATGTCTGGACGCACTTGAAAGTCTGGGGTATGATGAAGTTGGATAAAAGTAGGACAGCATTTGCCGTAAAAGCGATTTTATGGAAAGTGAGGTCTTTGAGATGAAAAAAGAATATGAGAAGAATAAGAAGCTGGTGGTGATTATCCTTGCTGTAGCGGCAGTGTGCCTTGCAGGAGGGCTGTGCCTGTATCTGGCAAAGCTGGGAACTCCGGCGCAGGCTGATGCAAAAGGCCGGCAGGAGACAACAGAGCCGCCGGAGGTAACGGTCCCTGAGATCAGCAGTCCGGAGCAGACTCCTGATTCAAAGGAAACGGCGGCTCAGGAGGAAAGCACTGCTCCAGAGGAAACTGCAGCCCCGAAAGAAACGGCTGTTCCGGAGGAAAATGGAAATGGCGGAGCAGAAACGGAACCCTCACAGAGCATGGAACCGTCATCTGCGGGCAGTCAGGCGGACGGGGAATCGGCAGGGGAGGGCAGCGAGCCGCCCAAGACCAGGGAAGATGCGCAGGCGCCTACAGAAAAGCCGGAACCTGCAGGCGGGGATGCGGCAGGGAATCCGGAGCAGCCGCCCCAGTATGAACCGGAGGTTACGGAGCCGGAACAGAAACCGGAGGAACCGGCAGGGGGAACCGTCAATGAGAACGGACAGGTGTATGTGCCTGGGTTTGGATATATGGATGCCCCGGATGCTCCGGTATCCTACCCGGCAGGGTCAAATGGAGATTGGGACAAACAGATCGGTGATATGAATTAAACAGAACAGGAATTATATTTGGGAGCATGGTGCAGGCCATGCTCTCTTTTTACCTGTCTTGACACGCTGTGATGCAACATGGTATAACAGGATAAACAAGCATATCTTTAAACTGCGATAAACAAGGAGGATGGATTAATGGGAAAGCCAGTAAAAAAAGAGAATGCTTTGCCGATGATACCGACAGCTAAACCGGATAAAGTTGAAACATATGGTGGAAAGCAAACAGCGCGTGTTACCAAGATTTATAAGCAAAAGGATGGTTCTGTTGTAAAAGCAACCAGAAAAATAAACAAAGATGGTTCTATTTCCGATAAGATTGAGCATAGGCATATGTAGCATTAAAAGTCCCATGTTCGGTTTGAAAAATGATTATATGCACTTTGATAGGTTCCCAGTGAGTTTATCTCGCTGGGAATTTTTGTGGTTAAAATTGGGAGGAAGAAAATTGAAAAGATCACTTATTGCAGTATTTCTGATATTTATTATGCTGCTTGCCGGAACCCTGACCGTCTATGCGGAAGGGAGCGGAAATGTGGATGGTGGAGGCGGCAGCCTGAACCATGGCACAAAGTCCTATAACTGGCCGGGTAATTCCTATCAGGGAGTGAGAGTGACCGTGGTGGATACACAATCAGGAGAGATTGTGGCAGGACCCGTGGATTTTTCCAATAAAGATTTATCTGGAATATCAGGGAAAATGATACATTTTGGAAAAGTAAGTAAGATGCAGTATCGGGACGGTGCGGCGCTGACCGCTCAGACATCACAGTATGTATGCTATAAGCCGACTACTGCTATGCCCAAGATCATATCAAGCAACAGCAGCAAGGCAAGCATCACGCAGATCAAGCGGTATTTCTGTTCGGAAGGGGCGGCATCCATGGTGGCCGAGAAAACAGGCATGAATCTGGCAGAGCTGACGGACGGCTCCTGTAAGCTGGTGATAGAGCCTGTCATCTACCTGATTTACAACAACCTGTATTTTGCCATGACGACCACGGAGGCAGGGCTTTATAACCGGATGCTGGGGGGCGGTCTGGGGGCGCATTTCCCTACGGTGGTTATGAAGAACCTTGCCCTTGCCCTGTTCCTTGAGAAAGCGGATCTTGGTTTTTCAGCCTATACCGGTTCCAAGACCACGGCGAGGACTACGGAAGAAATGATCGGGATGTTGGGTATCGGCATTATCAGTTATAAGGGTGCGCCGCCCACGGAGGCGGAATATGACGCTGTATATCGGATCGACACAGATGTTATCACTTCCACCACGTTATCTACAACGGACGAGATTAACAATGATGCCACGGCCACAGTGACCTTTTCCATGGGAGGCAGGAGTTACCGGATGACCGGGGTGGTGATGCCGAAAAACGGGAGCCAGCTTGTGTGGGTCAAATGGCATACGCCCTCTGTCCCCTGCGAGATCACCATCCATATATCATCAGATAAGGGGAGCCTTGCTACCACTACCATCAGGGCAAACGTGGTGGACTTAAATGAGAACCCGCCGCCTGACCCCATGGCGGACGACCGCTATGACGGTTACAGCAGGCCGGCATTACCGGCGGGGCAGGATGTGGCAGGCTTAAGCTGGGGAGTCTGGCGGTGCTGGTGGCACGCAAACTGGGTGTGGGTGCCTGACTGGGATTGGGAGAGCGGGGATCATGATGCAGGTTGTCCTGTGGGCTGTACTTCCAATCATGGGGAGTGGGTGGATAACGGGGAATGGAAGGACAAGGGCTGGTATGATTATGCCTGGGACGGCTATTCCGCATCTTTATCTGCATCCATGCAGATTGTGCCGGATGAAAAGAATCCAACCGCATCCGGCAGCACCATGAAATCGGGGTATGGCATTAACATGACGGCATCAGCCCAAATGCGCTCCGGCGCGCCCTCAGGCCATATCACACAGGTACAGACCTGTGTGGCCTATTTCCCGGAATTCCATTATGCCGAATACTGGAGGCTGCTGGAGAGGACAGCGCCGGGGTATTCCGCAGTGTTCCAGTTCTGGGAAAATGAATACAGCACTTATGGCAGAAGAACGCATTTCACGCCGGTCTGGTTCCCGGATGGGGATTATACCGTGTATGCGCAGGTCATGGATGCCTGGACGCCTGCGGGGATGCTGCGCATCCATTTAAGTGACGCCGTGACGGTGCAGGACAACCTGTTTTCGGACTGGCACGTCAGACCATTAAATTAGAATAGCGGAGGATAAGATGGACAGTCTTTTATTTCCTATAATCATGCTTGCCGTCACCCTGACAGGGGGCAGCATTTTGCTGTTGTTTATAAAAACAGCCAGGAAACGTCCGCAGACGGATGCGGACAGTGCGGCCATACAGACCGCACAGCAGTTTATCAACGTAAAGGACATCCGGGACAAGTACCTGTACACCCGTGACGGGATGGTGTTTGTCTATCTCCGGATCCAGGCCGTCAGCATTGACCTGTACAGCAGGGCGGAAAAGAATGCGCTGATAAAAACGCTGACGGCAGAGCTTTCCGACATCCAGTATCCTTTCAAATTCATGGCATTGTCCCGGCCGGTGGACATATCCCCGCTGATCACGGAAATGGGGGAGATGTTAAAGGAGGCGGAGGACAAGCGGAAAGAGCTGCTGCGGCAGGAAATCCTGCAGATGGGAGGGTTTGCCCTGTCAGGGGAGATCGTGGAGCGGCAGTTCTATATTGCGATTTGGGAGAAACAGGAGGAGGGAACCGAGAGGGAGCTGTTAAGGAGGGCATCCCTGCTCTGCGAAAAATTTGCGGCAGGGGGCGTGGCCTGCGGTATTCTGGCAGAAAAGGAGATCGTGCGGCTGCTCAACCTTGTAAACAACCCGTCCTACACCCATCTGGAAGATGCGGAAACGGCGGCAAGTATGCCCATGCTGAAGGGAGTGATATGATGAAGCGTACAGCGCAGGCGGCGGAACAGGCGCCGGTGAACAATGCCCTGTTAAATGTAGTGACGCCCATGGGACTGTCTTTTGAAAAGAACAGGCTTTCCATCGGGGAAAATATCGGAAAGGCTTACGGCATTATACGTTATCCGCAGAAAGTGGAGGTGGAGTGGCTCTCCAGGCTGACGAATATCCCCGGCACCTATGTGTCCATCGGTTTTACACCGGTGGATAACGGAGCCCTTATCAATGCCATCTCAAGGAGCGTGGTACAGCAGAGGGGGCTTGCGGACGGGGCAAAGGATCCCCTGTCAAGGCAGCGGGCGGAAAAGGCCGCCGAGGACGGAGAAAAGGTCATCATGCAGATTGACAGGGAGGGGGAGACCGTAGGGCTGATGAGCGTGGAAATTATGCCAGTGGCCGGTGATGAAAAGGAATTTAAAAGAGCCTGCCGCCGGGCGGAGAGCGCTGCCAGTGTCATGAAGTGCAAGATCAGGGCAATCCCCAACCTGCAGAAGGAGGCATTCATGCACCTTTCCCCCACATTCCCCAATCATGTGAAGATGGAGGGCATCCTGCAGAGGGTAGTCCCCTTTTCCACTTTTGTGGGCGGGTTTCCCTTTGCCAGCAGCGGTTTTAACGATGGGGAGGGGTACTATTTTGCCAAGGACACCAGCGGCGGCCTGGTGATCGTGGATGTGTGGAAACGGGGAGGGGACAGGACCAACAGCAATTTCTGTGTCATGGGCAATTCCGGGGTGGGGAAGTCCACGGCCATCAAGCATATCCTGCTGGCGGAATACATGAAAGGCACACGCATCATTGTGATTGATCCGGAATCAGAGTATAAGGATTTGTGCCAGAATCTGGGCGGTGACTGGATCAATGCGGCAGGCGGCTCCAGGGGGATGATCAACCCTCTCCAGGTCAGGCCGTCGCCCAGGGATGACGAGGACGAAAAAGAGGAACTGCGGCTGTACAGGGATGAGGGGTACGGCATGAATGACCTTGTCAATGGCCAGCTCAGTGAGCTGGCCATGCATATGAAAAATCTGGAAATCTTCTTCAGCCTTTATATCCCGTCCCTGACGGATATGCAGAAAGCGGTTCTCAAAAAGTGCCTGGTGGAGCTTTACCAGAGGTTTCACATCACATGGGAAACGGATGTGGCCGGGTTAAGGCCCCAGGACTTCCCGGTTTTCTCAGACCTTTATGCCTTGGTGCGGGAAAAGACGGAGGCGGAAAAAGAAAACTCTGTCTATACCGACCTTGCAATGCTTTTATATGACATTGCCGAGGGCGCAGACAGCTTTATCTGGAACGGGCATACCACGGTGTCAGGCGGTTCCCGTTTTACGGTCATGGACACCCATGCCCTGCAGGAAACAGGCGATAATGTCAAGCGCACCCAGTATTTTAATATCCTGACCTATGACTGGGAGCAGATGAGCCGTGACAGGGAGGAGCGTGTGCTGCTCATCTGTGATGAGGCATATCTGATGATCGACCAGAAAGTGCCCCAGTCCCTTGTCTATCTCAGGAATGTGATGAAACGGGCCAGGAAGTATGAGGCGGCGCTGGGCATCATCTCCCACAGCCTGGTGGATTTCCTGCATGAGAGCATCAAGCAGTACGGGCAGGCGCTGCTTGACATCCCCTGTTACAAGATCCTCATGGGGACGGACGGGAAGAACCTGAAAGAAACGGCGGACCTTTATGATTTGACGGAGGCGGAGCAGGAACTGCTTTTGGCAAGAAAGCGGGGGCACGCCCTGTTCATGGCGGGTGCGAAACGGCTCCATATCCAGTTTGACATACCGGAGTATAAATTCGACTATATGGGCAAAGCAGGGGGGCGTTAGGCGCTTGCCTGCTTTACAGAAAACGGAGGTGATAACATGGCAGATCCGGTTATTGTGAAACTGCTGGCGGAGGCAGCTTTGCAGGCCGCAAAGGATAAGGAGGGCAGGAAAAGGCTGTTTGCACTTATCCTGGGGCCGGTCATCTTTCTGCTGCTTTTGATTGCGTTGGTACTGTACATTGTCACAAGCCCTTTCTCCGCCCTGGCTGACTGGCTTTCCGGGGGAGAAGCCGCCGCCGTGGATGTGTTTCAGAAAGATTACGGTTACAACAATGACTCCGGCATCTTTGACAGGGACTTCCGGGAGGCGGACGGGCAGGAATATGACGAGGACATCCTGCTGGGCAGGGACGGGGAGATACAGATGGTTTATTATAACCAGCTTGACGAGCGCTGGAAAGAGGAACCATACGGACAGGACAAGATCGGCACCCACGGGTGCGGCCCCACAAGCATGAGCATGGTGGTATCCACGTTCACAGGCACAAATGTGGATCCGGTGGAAATGGCAGAATGGTCCTATGAGAACGGATATTACTGTCCGGGCGGCGGCTCCTACCACAGCCTGATACCAAAGGCGGCGGAACACTGGGGGCTCTCGGTGGATATGAGCCTTGAGGCGGAGGATGTGGCGGATGCCCTCGCAGAGGGAAAGCTGGTGGTTGCCCTTATGTCAAAGGGGCATTTCACAAAGAGCGGACATTTCATTGTGCTGCGGGGGATCACACCGGAGGGCAGAGTCCTTGTGGCGGATCCCGCCAGCCTGAAACGGAGTAATCAGGAATGGGAATTATCCCTTATCCTGAGTGAGGCAAAGCAGAGGGTGGGGGCAGGAGGCCCGTTCTGGGCTATATCAAAGTGAGAGAAAGGAAATCAGGCTATGATTTTATATTTATCATCCCAGCAGCATACCAATCTGCTGGACTTTCTGGCAGAGCAGGAGGATGCCCTGCCGGTTAAGAAGATGACGGGGAATTTCATGCTAAAGCAGTTTGTGGTTTATGATATGCGGAATTTCTCCCATTGTACGGAACTGGTGTTAGACCGTATCGCTTTCGGGGATGAGGACGGGGACTTTGCCCATGCCATTGAGGAATTTCTGACAATGTATAATGCCAGGATCACCGTGATCTGCGAGGGGCTGCGGGAGAATGACCCGCTGTGCCGGGCATTGCTGGATGCCGGGGTGGGTAATATCGTCACCAGCACAGAGATATGGGAGATGCAGGAGGAGATCAGGCAGTCCCTAAGCAGCCGGGGCATGACAAGGTTCTGCCCCAGGGAGAGGGAAAGTTCTGAAAAGCAGGGGGAACATTACCATTTCCATGCGGATCGTGTCAGGATTGCCATGGTAAGTTCCCAAAGCCGTATCGGAACCACCACCACGGCGCTGGGGTTTGCCGCATGGCTGGGCAGCGTGGGGGCAAGTGTGGCCTATGTGGAGAAGAATAGCAGCGGCATCATCCCTTTCCTGCGGGATGCCTATGAGATGGAGGAAGAGGCGGGCGGATGCCGTCTGGAGAAAATGTGGTATGGGACACAGGCCCCGGGGGCAGGGTTCCATTTCCTGATAGAAGATTACGGAACGGGCAGGCCGGAGCCGGATGCGGATATTCTGCTGCTGGTCTGTGGCATGAAACCTTATGAAATGGAGCATACCATGAGGCTCCTGGAGCAGTACGAGACGAGAACAGCTTTCATACTGTGCCCGTTTGTGGAAAAGTCATTGCGTGATACCTACGCAGAGGCATTCCAGACCGATTACCATAAGGTATTCTTTTTGGAATACCAGCCGGACTGCATGGACGGCGGCCCTAATGCAAAAGTTTTCAAGAATGTCATAGGGAGATATATTGTTGGGAACTGATTTGCGTATTATATGGATCGTATGATTGCAGAATTTTGGCGGATAATGAGCGGGCGGTATACACAGTTTATGGTGGGTAGACCGCCTAATTTTAACTCCGCCAGAGAAACAGGATAAATTAAGCGAAAAAATAAGAGAGGCAAGGAAACGATTATGAACCAGTTTGAGATGAAACAGTCAGCATATCAGTCACAATTAAAGAGCAGGGCATTGCAGGTTCTTATATATTTAATTGACCGTTCTGACAAGGAGCAGACCTGCTTTCCGGCTGTACCCACCATCAGCCGTGATCTGCATATCAGTATATCCACAGTCAAGCGTGCCATGCGGGAATTGGTGGAGGCCGGATATGTTACAAAGGAGAGCCGGTTTCGAGAGGGAAACAAGGGGCAGACCTCAAATCTATATACGTTGCATTTCGCAGAGAAAGCAAATGTTTCAGAACTGATTGTTGAGCCGGAGAAAAATATGCAGACAGAGAAATTGGAACAGACAGGTGAAGAACCTGTAGTTATTGCACAGAAAAATACAGACATTTTGTGCAGAGAACAATTTGCAGGCATACTGGAAAGCGAAAGTGTAGCGGAACAGAGAGAAAAGGGGAATACAGGGGGTTCTGATGAAGTAAACAGGCGCAGTTTGTTGATCTGGTTAAAATGTTGCGCAGATAATAACAATGCCGGAAAGACAAGGGGTATTGCCAGCGTAACTGGGAATAAAGTACAAGGACATTTGTCAAAGGGTGAAAATACTTGCATTACAGGAGATTTTTTCCGTGACAGGCAACAAATCATATTTGCCTGCCAGTGGCCGGGGGAGGGGGTCAGTTTGATACCTCCTTGAACTCCCAGTTTAACAGAAAGATTAAAAGCGGAAAAAGAAGTATTTTAAGAACCATACTATATCAACTCTGTGGTTTGGGATATAGTTCTAAAAAGCGTTTGAGTACGGTGGAGAGAAGCAGTAAATCATTTTCTGACAATTTTTCCACATCTTCCATTATGCCTCTGAGCAGGCTTGGATTATTGACAGAAGGATTAAAAAATTCAGAGGGTGTAATGTCAAAATAAGCGCAGATGTCAAGAAAGGCGCTCATAGAGGGAAGATTACGGCCGGAGGTTATCGCCTGAATATATCCCTGGCTGTGTCCCAGTTCCAGACTAAGCTGATATTCGGAGATATTCTTTTTCATGCGTAATTCATTGATTCTTTCCTGGATAAATTTTTCGTCCATTCCACACCTCCACAAAATAAGTTTATACTATTTCAAATACCCATAATATATTTAAAATATTTATATTTACAAAAATAAGGAAATGGTTCATACTTAGAGTAGTTAGTTTGCAATTTTAAAAAGATTAGTACCAAAACAGGCACAGGAGAAAGGGTTGAAATATAAACATGAAAGATGTATCATTTTGCAAAACAAATATTACGAGGTGTGGTATGTATAATATAGGAATATGTGATGACGGAGAAAATATTTGCACAGCTATTGAAAATATGCTGCTGCGGTATGCAGAAGAAAAGACAGTTCAGGTTGAGGTGCAGATTTGGTACACTGGAGAAGGGTTAAGAGATTATCTGGCGCAGGGTAATCACTTGGATATTCTATTTCTTGATATTGAATTATTTGAAATGACAGGGATAGAGGTTGGAAGTTACATCAGAAGCGTGTTGGATAATATGGGATTGCAGATCATCTATATTTCAGGAAAAGCGTCTTATGCCCTGCAGTTATTTAAAACGCAGCCTATGGATTTTTTAGTAAAACCAATTTTACAGGATCATATTAATCATGCGATGGATACGGCAATCAAAATCATTAAAAAGCGAAATGAAAGATTTGAATTTAGACAGGGGAAAGACTATTACTACATTGCCATGGGGGATATTATGTATTTTGAAAGCGGGGCAAAAAAGATAAAAATCGTAACACCGCATGATGTATATGAGATGTATGGTAAGTTAAAAGATATTATGAAAGGGTTGACAGATGATTTCATCATGATTCATCAGTCATATGTAATCAATAAAGAATATGTTTTGCGGTATACCTATGAAATGGTAGAATTGGTAAATGGAACAATATTAACAATCAGCAAAATAAATCGTAAACAGGTCAGGGAAAGGATATTGAGGGACGAATAGTTATGTTTGATTTTATGATTAGTGCCACAACTAATTTATTGCGAATCTATTTGATTTACCGATTTGTAAATATCTTTTTTGGTAAAGCAGTGCGAAAGAAAGAACAGATTTTGTTTATATGCGCTTGTTTTTATGTTCTCAATATGACACTGTTTTGGGCATTTCATACGATGTGGATTAATATTGTGTGCAACCTGATAGGAATCAGCGGAATTGTGCGATTGTATACAAAGTCGGTTAAAACAAATCTATTTGTAACAGGATCGATATACTTGATTAACATGGGGTGCGATATTGCTGGCACTATGCTGTTTATACAGTATGAGGACGGGCAGAGGTTTGACCAGATTTATGAAATGGTATCGGTATTTATGATTTTGGTGTGCCTGCTTTTGGCGGAAAAAATCATTACAATACATAGAAATGTAGAGCAGACACAGAATGTTTCACTGATAGTGGTGCCTCTATGCAGCATAATTATCATTTGGTTCCTGGCATATTCGGAGGTCTGCGAGGAAGTAGGGATAGCTGCTGTGGCTTTGGGATTGCTTATTGTTAACTTTTTTATGCTTTATTTATATAATCAATTGCTCCACTCTATCTCGCAAAAATATGAGACGGAGATGCTGAAAAATCAAGTGCAGATCTATTCAAATCAGCTTGATGCGGTCTTTCAGAGTGAAGAGAAGGTGAAAGCAATGCGGCATGACATGAAACACCATATGAATGAATTGAAACTGCTGGCAAACAAGTACAATGTAGTAGAAATTCAGGATTATATAGACCGTATGGAATATTTTATCCATAATCCTAAAGAGATTGTTTCTTCGGGTAATGTGGAGATTGACAGCGTCTTGAACTATATGCTGCAGAAGGCAAAGGCGGAATTAGAGACGGTTGATGTAAAGGTAATACTTCCTGAAGAAATCATGCACTCCTTTGATCTTAATGTGCTGATTGGAAATTTGCTGGAAAATGCAATAGAAGCAGCAAGGAAGACGGAAAGAAAATATCTGAATGTTTATATCGCATTACAAAAAGGTGTACTGAAGATTCAGATAGAAAACAGTTATGTGACAGAAACTATTTCGGAAGTAAATAAAAGAGATGGCAGTAGAATTTTCCTGACAACAAAAAAGAAAAAAGAACAGCATGGTATTGGATTAAAAAACGTCAAGAAAATTGTGGAGTTATATAATGGAAATATAGATATACAGACGAGAGGGAACATTTTCAGTGTTAAATTAATCTTATATATGTCAATGGTTGGCAATATGATATAGATATAAAAAAGCATGGTGAGAAATCTCCACCGTGTTTTTTTGCGTCCAATTTTGGCAAATTTATAGACCAATTATTCCAAGAAACGGCACAATTTGTAATTTTGTGGTAAATTCATTTTCGGAAGGGAGGGATGAAGCAATGCAGAAAATTACAGTTACTGTAAAGAAAACCATTGCATATCTGGCAAAGAAATCTGCCAGCGTGGAAGCAAATACGGCATGTCCTTGTGTCGGTTTTCAGCCCAAAGAGCCGCAGGCAGTAAAAAAGTTGCGTAAGTTTTGAGGGCAGAAAAGGTCTTGGCAGGAATGCTCCTGAGGGATGGGATTATCTCGCCGGACGATGTAGAGATTGTAGAATATGGTCTGGAAAACCTTGGGAGCAGTTTGCTTGGTATGCTGATCACTTTGGTGATTGGATATTGCTTTGACTTCCTGTCAGGTAGTTTCCTGCTGTGGTTGCTGATATTCCCATTAAGGAAGAATGCAGGAGGATTCCATGCAAAGACAAAAGCAGGATGCCTGCTGTTTTCATCAGCAATACTGCTGGTATCCATTATCTGTTTTGTGCAGCTTGGGTGTTCAGAGCTAGTTTATAGTTTGGTTTTCTTTTTATCTTTTTTCGTCATTTTTGTAATGGCACCAGTTGAGAATGACAATAAACTTTTGGATCAGACGGAGTACAGGATCTACCGAAAACGGACAAGGTTGGTTTTGCTATTGGAAGGAATTCTTTTTATGCTGGCCTCATTTTTGGGGTGGAAAGAGTTAATGGTTGTGCTGACAATAGTCTTCTTTATTGTAGGCATATCTTTGCTGGCGGGCAAGGTGAAGCGGCAGTTGCAGATATAAGCAGGTAATCTCACAGAAAGGGAAATACGGTATCATTGCTGTATAAAGGAAAATGTATAAAAGGCTAAAGTTACATAGGATAGTATTATTTCTGGTGCTGCTGTTTTCATTAACAGCGTGTACACAACAAGCGGACAGTGAGGAACAAAATATTTCCGCAGATATAGTAGAAAGCAATACTGATGTTGAAAAGGTGGGAAATGGTTCTGATATGCCACAAAACGACACCGTAGAGGGCTTGAACCAAGATATTCTTGCTGCCAGTGCCGGAACTATGGTAACGCAAATAATAGAAATTTCTGGCGGAGGAATTATTTCTATTAATGCACAGGTTGATTTGGAAGGTATCAGCCGTGTGAGTTGTTATAAGTATATACCGATGGAATTTACTGAGGAAATTAGAAGAACAGTACTTGAGAAGATGTTTCCTGCGGAAAGTTGGGATGTAAATGGGGCTGCAATGTACAATGAACAAAAGAATTCATGGGAATTTGAGACCCCACGTAAGGAAAGTTGGATGTATCAGATCAAGGATTCACAAATTCCCAGTGAACAAATTGTGAATATTGAACGGGTAGATATTGCATTAGATTATATGCGAACAAGTAAAATATCTCCCATACAGATTCTGAATGAGGAAGATGTGATGTTGTTTGTAGAAGTTACGGATAGCACTCCTAGAGAAATAGAACAGATAGGACAGGGAATTATTGATTCAGTAACAGATGCAAATTATTTGTGTAACTACATCCATATTTGTGGAGAAGACAGCGAACATCCTTATGTCAAGGCTGTCTTTAAACAGACAGTTGACGGAATGCCTGTAACGGTTTGGCATAATTTTAGTACAGCAACATCGAAAGGAAGTCCTTTTCCAGTGAAAGTATGGGGAACTTTATATTCGATGGAGGATATTGGATTGGATAGAGCAATACTGACACCAATGGAAGCTGTTGCAGCCATACAGGAACAAATTGATTCCATGCAGATACAGGAAACACAGATATGTATCACAAAAATCAGTTTGGAGTATCTGGCTGCTGCTTCTTCGGAAGAGATGCCAAAGATTATGCCGATTTGGAGATTCTGGATAGGAAATAATGAGAAGGAGAGGTGCATAATGTGCGAGCATATTTTTGCTGTAAATGCTGTTAATGGCGAATTGATTTGGACAAATCGAGATGCCTTTGCAGAGTAATAACATTTGGTGAAAGGGGTGAGTCCGATGGGGTAATTAATAAGTTTTAGAAGAAAGCGTACAAAACAATTTGGGAGGAAAGATCATGAAGATTACAGAAAGATGGACCTATGTCAATACTTTGGACAAAAAAAGTTGAAAGATTATGTTACTTT
>ERZ777011.1624-NODE-1624-length-22382-cov-8.016348_pt1 | contig 22382 bp, 16 predicted proteins | sample MGYA00374964_ERZ777011 | MGnify/ENA primary metagenome ERZ777011 (study PRJEB29310, sample SAMD00008975) | mouse gut metagenome | study: EMG produced TPA metagenomics assembly of the Metagenome analysis of fecal microbiota from mouse which was promoted... | reverse complement strand
TGTTTATGGGGGGATATTACCTCTTACGATAAAATACGTTTTAGAGGAAAGTTAGTGAAAAAAACTGAATCGGCCTACCGTTTGCTTCCGATATCACGATCCTGGATTATCAAAAATTGCAAGATTTGGGCGTTATGTTGCCTAAAATTTGCATATTTGCGCAAAAGTGTGTAATTTTGCGAATTGATTAACCGATTATATTACACATAAAGTATGATGTTAAAGACCGGATTTAGACTTGTGGGAGCGGCGGCTGTTGTTGCTTGCATGTTTGCTCCCGCGCCCGCACAGGCCAGGCGTCTGATGTCGGAGAATTTCGAGTATAATCAGGGAAGCCTTTATTTGCAGGGTAATTGGGTGCGTCACGCAAAAAACAATACCGACGACCCGATTCAGCTCATAGGCATGCCGCTGACTTATCCCGGATATCAGGACTCGCAGGTGGCCTTTGCCGCAAAGCTTAAAGGCCCTACCGAGGCAACTGCCCAGGAGCGTCTTCAGCGTTCGTTTACCGATACCGACCCCGTGACTGAGGGTGTGGTGTATATGTCGGCGCTGGTAAATGTACAGACTGTACCCGCTGGAGGCGACGTGTATTTTATGTCGATGGTACAGCGTGGGGCCAAAACTGATGCCACTATCGTTGACGGCAAGTCGGGCTCGGAATACGGACGTATTTTTGTATGCCCGGGCGATGCCGCGGGAACATTCAAATTCGGCGTTTCCAAAAATTCAGCCTCCGCAGTTGTCAAAAGTGGCGACATGCAGCTGAACACCACATATCTGCTTGTGCTCAAATACGAAGTGGTTGAAGGTACAACCAACGATATCGTCACTCTATGGGTTAATCCGGCCAATACCGACTCTGACCCTGCCGGCGGCATGACCGTAAGTTCGGGAGCCGACTCTTCGTATGGCATACAGGGACTTACTATGCGCCAGGCGACCGTAGGAACCAAGACCGGCAGCGACATGGTGATAGATGCCATACGCTTTGCCGACAGCTACGCCGACCTGTGGGACGGTGACGGCGGTGGAGGCGACGGCCCGCAGCCGCCTGTTGGCGGCGATGCCTCAATAAGCACCGTCGAGAAGATTGTGGACTTCGGGACTCTCTACCAGTATATGTCGGCCACGGCCACGGTACACGTCAGCGGCAAGGAACTCGCCGGCCCGGTTACAGTGTCGGTGCCTGCCGGATTCACTGTCAACAGCACCAGCATTGCTGCCGAGAATGCAATGGCCGGATTCAATCTCGAAGTCACTTATAAAGCGACTGCCGCCACTGCTCCGGCCGACGCCATACTTACCCTAAGGGCCGACGGCGCCGAGGATGTGAACCTGCCCATGACTGCCAATGTGGTACCGGCCAAGGCTGTGGGCACACTCAACACTTTCAACCTTCTGGGCGAGGGCGACGAAAACCTGTACTATTATCAGGGCAAAGCCACCGTAACTTATGTCGACGCTCCCAATCAGATAGTTTATGCGCAGGATATAAGCGGCTTTGCGGCACGCTTCTGGTACTCGTATTTCGATAAGTCGCCCGTAACAGCCGGCGATCAGTTTACCAATCTCTACTGCATGGTAGGCGAGAAGAGCTTCGGCGCCACAAGCATGCTCATGCTTACCGAGCCGCAGATAGTGCAGCAAGGCAAAGAGATAACACCTCTCGACATAGATGTATCCGAACTCAAGCGCGACCCCGAAACATATATCAACCGCCTGGTGCGTCTGACCAATGTCAGCTTCGACAATGCGGGCGAGAAATTCAGCACAGCCACTACCGGCATAACCGCCGGCGGTGTGGCGGCCTCGCTGGGCGTGTTTGCCGCAACCGACGTCATAGGCACAGAGATTCCGGCATCGGCCTCCGAAGTTGTAGGAATCAGCACCTCGGCATCGGCGGCTGTAGTGAAAGTGCGCTCGCTGGCCGATATAGTCACTGCCGCAGCGGGCGAACCATCGCTTGAAATAAGCGCCAGAAACCTGATTGACGCCAATGAATATCAGCCTGTAGGCAAAAGCGTAAATCTGGCCGAACTTACTATCGAATATCACAACCTGCCCGTTGCAGCGCCGATTTATATCACCGGCACAAACCGCAACATGTTCAGTGCCGATATTGAAGAAATACCGGCCGGAAGCGGTACTGTCAAGGTGACGGTAGTCTATACACCAACAGCTGTAGGCTTGCACAAAGCCAACTTTATGATTGACGCCACGCCTACCGAGCTGAGTCTGAACCGCTCGATTTCAGCCAAGGCATACGACCCGGACCTTTTGCCTGAACTAAGTGTAAACACCGAAGGACTGCAGCCTTTCAGCGCCAAGGTCGGCGAGTCGATGCAGCAGACTGTCAGCTATACCGTTGCCAATGGTCTGGATTATGGCACCATAAAGGTGGTGGGTGCTTCGGGAGCCTTCCGAATCAACAGCGCGTCGATGATGAAGAACGGCACCTATGACCTTGTGGTGACTTTCGCACCTAAGGCCGAAGGTAGCTTCAGCGATGTGATAGAACTCAGCACCGATATGTGTCAGCCCGTGAGCTTTACTGTAAGCGGAAGCACCAGTGGCGCTGCCGACCCCGAACAGCGTCAGGGCGACGAACTCACTCTGTCGACATTCACCGCCGGCGATGCCCGCGCTCTTGTAATAGAGGATTTCGAGAACTGCGGTAATCATAACAAGCCTCTGGCAGCCGACGGATGGACCAATGCAGCCGTTGAGGGTACGCGTGCCTGGTGGGCATATACTTTTGCCGACGAAGATAATACCGCGGCCAAGATTAGCGCCTACGATTCGAGCGCTTCACAGGACAGCCCCGCCGACATGCTGCTACTGTCGCCCGCGCTCGACTACAAGAACGCTGCCCAGCGTCTGCTGTCGTTCCGTGTCATGGGCGACTTCCTTACCGAAAATCCCGGCGATGTACTTGAAGTTGTATATATCGACCCCGTATTAGAAACCGATATTACCCCGGCAACTCCAGCCGAAGTACTTGAAAACGTGTGGATAGAGCCCGTTCAGGGACTCGGAATTCCCACCGTGGGCGACATGAACAAGGAATGGGTAGACTATGTGATAGACCTTGAGGGACTCGACCTGGCCGACCGCTTCTTCATTGGTTTCCGCTATCGTTCGACCCGCGGCATGAATACTACCACCGTGTATTATGTCGACGATTTCTCGTGGGGCCGTCCCGACCAGCTGTTTATCCGCACCGATCTGAGAGAACTTCAAATTTCAGCCACACTGAACACCGACAGCTATAGCGAAGCTGTAAAGGTCAGCGGTCTAAATCTCGACGAGGAAATCAAGGTGAGCATCACCGGATCGCACGCATCGAAATTTACCACCGATGTATCAGTGCTGCCGGCCGAGGGAGGCGAGGTAATAGTGAAGTTCAACAGTCCGGATGAAGGTCTGCACTACGCTTACCTGACACTGCAGAGCGCCGGCGCCCCCGCCACTTATGTGCCTGTGGTAGCCGTAAACAGCCAGGGCAGCGGCATAAGCGGTATATACGGCGATGACCGTGAGGTAGAGGGCGTATACACCACCTCGGGTGTGCGTATCGACCACGAGAACCCTGCTCCGGGTGTATACGTGATACGTTATGCCGACGGAAGCGCCGAGAAGCGCGTCATACGTTAATCTGATTTTTTAACGAATTCATTAAGGAACCCCTTTAGGGGTGACAGCATAAACAGTAAGTCTGTAATTATCGTTGTCACCACTAAAGGGGTTTGGCGTTTGTTTAAAAACGGATTCAGCACCGGCGTTCATACACAGTCTGAGCAATGGCCTGAGCAATGCGGCAAGCTCTAAATTTGTTTTTGCTGTTTGAAAAAAAATGAGTAATTTTGTTGTTTGTTTTAGATATCTATGTAAACAATGCGCCAATATATAAATCTTGATGACGGCACACGCCTGGCATATACAGTCAGCGGCGAAGGCAAACCCATGATACTCATGCACGGATGGGGCTGTAATGCCGATACTCTGGCATCGGTGGAAAAGACAGCCGCCGAGTCGCACAGGGTATACAATATCGATTTTCCGGGCTTCGGTCAGTCGCCTGAGCCTGCACAGGTGTGGGGCGTCGACGAATATACCCGTGCGCTGGAGGGATTCGTGCGTCGGCTCGGCATCGAAAAACCCGTATTGCTGGGCCACTCGTTCGGAGGCAGGGTAGGGATACTCTATTCCAGCCGCAATCCGGTCGACCGGCTGGTGCTGGTCGATGCAGCAGGTGTAAAGCCCCGCCGTTCGCCGGGCTACTATGTAAAAGTGTATAGTTTCAAGTTTATGAAGCTGGTCTACAGGCTAATTTACGGCAAAGTAGGCGCAGCAAAGCGTATCGAGGCCGAGCGCGCGCGCCGTGGGTCGGCCGACTATCAGTCAGCCTCGCCGCGTATGCGGGCCATATTGTCGAAGGTGGTAAACGAAGACCTCTGCCATGTAATGCCGGCCATCAGCGCTCCTACGCTGCTTATATACGGCGAGAACGATACCGCCACACCGGTGCGCGACGCCAAAAAAATCGAATCGCTTGTACCCGACGCCGGTCTGGTGGTATTCCCCGGTTGCGGCCATTACAGCTTTCTGGATAACCCATACCAGTTCGCAGCCGTGCTGCGTTCATTCCTAACCAACGAAAAATAATGATGATTGCATACACCATAATCACATTGCTGGCTTTATTAGCGGCAGCCTCCTGCGAGCTGAGCCGCGACCTTATGATGCTTCAGCAGAATTCATACCGTCCGGAACGCTATAGCCGCTGGCTTTGCGAGAGCGGCGATACCACCGCTCCCCGGCGCCTGATGGGTTTTGTAGTGTTTTTCATAGCTTTGTCGCTGTTCAGCCATGCTTTGGGCTCACAGGCACTGATGCTTTTGTTCGGTGCCTTTACCTCCTGGCATCTGCTTCGTCAGAAGTACAAAAAGCCATTGGTGTGGACTCCGCGGGCACGCCGCATATATGCTGTGGCCGCCGTGCTGGCCTTACTGACAATTGTCGGAGCAGTCTTCGCCTTCGCTTGCAGCGTGGACAGCGCCCTTTACAGCGCCGCCGTGGCAGCCCTGGGAGTGTATTGCGCCTCGCACTGCTACATGTTTGCCGCAGTGTGGCTGCTCAAGCCGGTCGACAAGGCCATAAATCGCAAATTTTATAACCGTGCCGCCGGACTGCTGCAGTCGATGCCCGACCTTAAAATAGTGGGTATCACAGGCAGCTATGGCAAAACAAGCACAAAACACTACCTGTACCGTATACTGTCGGAGCACTTCGATACTCTTATGACTCCGGGCAGCTATAACACCACACTGGGCGTGACCCGCACCATCAACGAGATGCTGAAACCCTACAACGAAGTGTTCATAGTGGAAATGGGCGCCAAAAATGTGGGCGACATTAAGGAAATCTGCGACCTGGTGCATCCGCACATAGGCATAATTACTGCAGTAGGTCCGCAGCATCTGGAGTCGTTCGGCTCCATTGAAAATGTGTGCCGCACCAAGTTCGAACTGGCAGACTCACTGCCTGCCGACGGTCTGGCTGTGGTGAACAACGATTTCGAGGCCGCCAAGGCGCGTCCTGTAAGTAATGTCGCCTGCGAGCGCTATGGCATAAAAAACACTGCCGGTGCCCGCTTTACCGCCGTGGATATAGAATACGACAGCTACGGCAGCGGATTCACCGTGCGCGACCTCGAGGGCAAACTGCCCGACCTGCGGCTGCGTACCCGCCTGCTGGGCGAATGTAATATAAGCAACCTTCTGGCTGCTGTGGCCGTGGCCCGGCATTTGGCTGTGCCCGACGACAAGATTGCCTATGCCGTGGAGCAAATCGAGCAGGTGGAACACCGTTTGAGCATCAAGCGCACACCGGGCGGAGTGACCATTCTCGACGACGCTTTCAACTCCAATCCCGTAGGCTCCACTATGGCCATGGAAGTGCTGGGCAAGATGCCCGGACGCGGCATTGTGGTCACCCCCGGCATGATTGAGCTGGGAGAGCAGACATTCGAACTCAACGCACAGCTCGGCGACGCGATAGCGCGCAACGCCGACATCGCCATAATAGTGGGCCACTACAACCGCGATGCCATTGTGGAAGGCCTGCGCCGCAGCGGCATGCCTGAAGACCGCGTGCGCCTCGTCGACAGCTTCGCCGAGGCCCAGAGTGTGCTTCAGCCCATGCTTCGTGCCGGCGATACAGTGCTTTACGAAAACGATTTACCCGATACTTTCAAATAATGAAGACAACAGTAGCCGTGTTCTTTGGCGGACGTTCCACAGAACACGAAATTTCAGTCATATCGGCCAATCAGGCCATGCATGCCATAAACCGCGAACGCTTCGATGTGGTTCCGGTATACATAAGCAAACAGGGTCACTGGTACACCGGCGACGCCCTCTTTGATGTGAAGAACTACCGCGACACCAAGGCTCTGCTGGCAAACTGCGAGGAAGTGTATATGCGTCCGATTTACGGCGATACTAATCTGTACAAGGTCAGAAAGCCCATGTTCGGCAGCGACGTACTGCGCCGTATTGACGTAGTGATACCTGTGCTGCATGGCGCCAACGGCGAAGACGGCACTTTCGAGGGCTTCCTCGAACAGTGCGGTGTGCCTTTCGCCGGCTGTAACACACTGGCCTCGGCCAACGGCATGGATAAAATAACCATGAAGCAGATACTCGCCGCCAACGGCATACCGGTGGTGGCTTACGAATGGTTCACCGACCAACAGTGGCACAGCGACCGCGATGCCATCATAGAGCGGGTAGAAAAGAATCTGGGTTATCCGGTGATTGTGAAACCTGCCAATCTGGGGTCGAGCGTGGGCATCAGCGCAGCGCACAGCCGTCAGGAACTGGTCGATGCCCTCAACGAAGCTCAGCGTTACAGCACCCGCCTGATTGTGGAGCACATGATAAAGAACCTCAAGGAAATCAACTGCTCGGTGTTGGGCGATGCCGACGAATACCAGACATCGGTGCTCGAAGAGCCAATCAAGAGCGGCGACTTCCTCAGCTATGAGGAAAAGTACCTTGGCGGTGGCGGTGGCTCAAAAGGTGGAGTCAAAGGCGCAGGAGCCAAGGGCTCGCGCCGAGGCATGGCTTCGTCGCAGAAGAAGTTCCCGGCCGACCTGCCCGACGAAATGACAAAGCAGATACAGCATCTGGCCGGCGAAACATTCCGTGTGCTTTCTTGCCACGGTGTAAGTCGTGTCGACGTTATGGTAGATGACAACAGCAAGCAGATTTACGTCAACGAAATCAATACAATCCCGGGCTCGCTTTCGTTCTATCTTTGGGAGGGAAGCGGCATAAGTTTCGATAAACTTATGGAACGCCTGGTGGCTCTGGCATTGAAGCGCCGCCGCCGTCTGGAAACCAAAACTCTGTCGTTCGACCAGAACATTTTTGCCATGAGCAAGGGCAACGGTGTGAAAGGAGCAAAACAATGCTGAATGTTAAGGGTTAAATGATTCATTTAACACTGCATTAATCAATACTTGAACGAAATAATAAAATCATCAGATATCAGATAATGGAAGAAGAAGTAAAAAATGAGGAAGCTAAAGGCTTGAACTTTGTAGAGCAGTTAGTGAAAGAAGACCTCGAAGCAGGCAAGAACGGCGGACGATTGAATACCCGTTTCCCGCCCGAACCCAACGGCTATCTGCACATAGGCCATGCCAAGGCTATATGTATGGACTTTGGCGTGGCTGAGAAATTCGGCGGCACCTGCAACTTGCGTTTCGACGATACCAACCCCGTGAAAGAAGATGTGGAATACGTCGATTCGATACGCGAAGACATACATTGGCTGGGCTTCGACTGGGGCGACCGCGAATACTATGCCAGCGATTACTTCCCTCAGCTCTTCGACCTGGCTGTGCGCATGATTAAGGAAGGCAAGGCATACGTCGACGACCAGACTTCGGAGCAGATTGCCGCACAGAAGGGTACTCCCACCACTCCCGGCCAGAATAGCCCATATCGCGACCGTTCGGTAGAGGAGAACCTCGACCTGTTTACCCGCATGAACGCAGGTGAATTCGAGGAAGGTTCGCGTGTGCTGCGTGCAAAAATCGACATGGCTTCGTCGAACATGCACTTCCGCGACCCCATCATGTACCGCATCATCAAGACTCCGCATCACCGCACCGGCACTACCTGGAAGGTGTACCCCATGTACGACTTCGCACACGGCCAAAGCGACTACTTCGAGGGCGTGACACACTCGATATGTACCCTGGAGTTTGTGCCCCACCGTCCGCTTTACGAGCATTTCGTAAAAGAGCTGGCCGATGAAAGCTACTGCCCCCGCCAGATTGAATTCAACCGCCTCAACCTTACCTACACCGTAATGAGCAAGCGCAAATTGCTGCAGCTGGTGAAAGAAGGCCTGGTGGCCGGCTGGGATGACCCCCGTATGCCTACCATCTCGGGTATGCGTCGCCGCGGCTACACTCCGCAGAGCATACGCAACTTTATTGATACAATCGGCTATACCAAGTATGAGGCCCTCAACTCGGTAAGTTTGCTCGAACACGCCGTACGCGATGATCTCAACCGCATCGCCACTCGCGTAATGGCTGTGGTAAACCCCGTAAAAGTTGTGCTTACAAACTATCCCGAAGGTCTGGTAGAGGAAGTGGAAATGGAAAACAATCCCGAACAGGAAGGCAGCGGCACACACAGCATGCCTTTCAGCCGCGAACTCTATATCGAACGCGAAGACTTCATGGAAAACCCTCCCAAAAAATTCTTCCGTCTTGCCCCCGGCCAGGAAGTCCGCCTCAAGGGCGCTTATATTATCAAATGCGAGGAAGTGGTGAAAGACGCTGACGGAAACATCACAGAACTGCGCTGCACTTATGACCCCGAAAGCCGCAGCGGTATGCCGGGTGCATCGCGCAAGGTAAAAGGTACTCTCCACTGGGTATCGGCCGGACATGCCGTAGACGCCGAAGTACGTCTGTACGACCGCCTGTTCGAGGTCGAGAATCCGGCCGCAGAAACCGAACGCGATTTCCGCGAGATGCTCAACCCGCAGTCACTGATAATTGCTAACGCCAAACTCGAACCTTTTGCAGCCGCACTCGGCGAGAAACCCGGCGAAAAACTGCAGTTCCAGCGCATTGGATACTTTACACCCGACTACGACACCAAACCCGGCGCACTTGTATTCAACCGCACCATTGCGCTGAAAGACAGCTGGGAAAAAGCTAAAGCCAAAAACTGATGGAGGACTTTTCCGACGAACGCGACGAACTTTGCCGGCGTTTCCGCCAGTCGCTCGCTAAACCTATAAGCGAGCGCTTCTACGACGAAGACGAGCTGGTGGAACTCTTTGATTACGCCGGAGACCTCAACGACGATTATCTGCGTATGGAGGTGCTTCTGTGCGGTGCCCGCTTTTATCCCGACAGCGAGCCGCTGCGCCTGCGCCGTGCCATTTTTTACAATGGTTTCGAGAGCGACGCCGAGCAGAAGTTCTTTCAGGACAACAGCGGCAGTGGCCCTCTTTGGGATATTCTGCGGCTGCGTTATGCTGACCTCGCCGGCGAACAGCTGGTAAAGGCGCTCGACGAGCTGCTGAGTACATACCCGGAGTTTGACGACGAAGAAATAATACAACTTGTGAATGTAGCTTCGCAGTTGGGCCAACTCGACTGGGTACTCAGCCGCATCGACGCCATACGCGCCCATACAACCTTTCCGCTCACCCTCCACTACGAAGTGGCTGTGGTGGCGGAGGAGGCCGGACGCTACGACCAGGCTGTAAAAATGCTCGAACTGCTTACCGACGAAGACCCTTCGAACGCCGAGCAGTGGTACATGCTTGCGCAGGACTACGACCGCCTGGAACGAACCGAAGACGCTCTCAACGCTGTGGAATTTGCCTTGGCCCTGTTGCCGCGGCACAAGCAGATGCAGGCTTTCCGCGCATCGCTGTTCCTAAAGCTTGAGCGTTCGCTCGACCTTGCGGTGCGTGAGTTGCAGGAAATACGCAAAGAGTACCCCGACGATCCCGAGCTGCTGGAATTGCTGTGCAATATAAACGACAAGCTTAACGGGCCGGTCGATACCAACCGCCGTCTGCGTGTGCTGGCTTCGCAGCCCAAACCGCAGTATGCCGCCATTACACTCTACCTGCTGCGTATGCCCATGGTAACCGATGGCGACGAGCACCATGCTTACGACCTGCTTGAGGCGTTTTTCTGTTCCAACGAAAGCGAAGGTACCAATACACGCGACAATTGGGTGACCTGGGCTCGCTTCTGTGCCGATGCCGGACACCGCAGGCTGGCTTTCCTGGTACTTGACTGCTTTAATGAAGTGGGCGATGAAATCACTGACCTGCCACTGTATCTGGAGCTGGCCGTGACCCTGCACCGCGACGAATGTGCCATGAACATTATTGCCGACAGGCAGGCGAAGCTTGGCAAGGACTTTTTTCGCGGCAATGTACAGATGTCAATGCTCTATGTGATAGAAATGATGCGCAACGGCAACTTCGACGATGTGCAGTGGATGATACGCAATGTCGACGCATCGGAATACGGCAATCCGGCCGACATGAGCTTCGACGACTGTATGCGCCGCAAGCTATTCCTGGTAATGATGGCAGAGATACATCAGAAACTCCAGCTTCCGCAGTACCGTACGGCCGAGGCATGGAAAGATTTCGACCCGCTGGGATAGTACGGATTCAGGTATAATGTTCCGTTTTAAACAGTTCGAACTCGATGATTGCCATTGCGGCATGAAACTCGGCACCGACAGTGTGGCTCTCGGTGCCTGGACAGAAATACAAGAGTCCGCCCGGACCGCGCTCGATGTCGGCGCCGGTTCGGGCGTACTTGCTCTTATGCTGGCGCAGCGCGCGCCGCAACTATTGGCCGTGGGCCTTGAATACGATGCCGGGGCGGCCTGCGACTGCCGGCGCAACTTCGCTGCTTCGCCTTGGGCCGGACGTCTGACTGTGGTCGAGGGCAATTTCCAAGACTATTGTCCGGATGTTCCTGTCGACCTTATAATAAGTAATCCGCCTTATTTTGCGAGCGGTCCGGAGGCTCCCTCCGAAGAGCGTGCGCTGGCGCGTCATGAGGGCTCGCTGAACTATTTTTCGCTTGTAGAATTTGCCGCGCTCCGGCTTTCGGACGAAGGCTCGCTGGCCATGATACTGCCGGCAGAGAAGTACGACGACGCTCTATATCGCGCCGAGTTGGCGCGTCTGAAACTACGCCGTCTGGCTTGGCTTTTGCCGTCGGAGGGCAAGCGGCCGATACGTGTAATGATGCAGTTTATGCGTCGCGACGGCCACTGCCATCAGGAAACTATCGCTGTCCGCCGTGGTGCGGCTATGACATCAGCATTTGCTACTCTTACCCGGGATTTCTATCTCTGATGGCGTTTGGCAAAGGCCAAGTTCTCCGATTTGGAGTATTCAACAACTCCTTTGCATGTCATTGGCAGTAAGTGCTTGAGGCGCTTGCGGACGTTATTGCACTTCTTTTACCAGACCACGTCGGTATGCTGCCAGCAGTTTGTTGAGGTCCGATACCTGCTCTACCAGTATACGCCCTTTGTCGGTATCGCGAACCTTGAGGCGCTTTGCCTTGAATTCGTTGAGCACAGTGTTCGATATAATGTCCTGGCCTTCCTCGATAGCTTTCTCGCACGATTCAAAGGGTTCGTGTTCCACCAGCTGGAAGCCTCGCGAGTGGTATACCAGGGTATATCCGGCGATGCCTGTTTCGGGTTGGTATGCGCGCGAAAAACCGCCGTCGATTACCAGCAGCTTTCCGTCGGCCTTCACCGGATTCTCGCCTTTCTTTATCTTCACCGGCACATGACCGTTGATTATGTGCGACCCTTCGGTGGGGAGGCCGAATTCGCGGAGTATGCGGTCGCATATCGCGCTGTCGTCGTGTAGCCGGTAGTAGTTGCCGCGAATCTCGCGGTGTGTTTCTTTGTCGGCTATCAGATAGCGCTCAAAGGTGGCCATTTTAGATTTGTCGAACAGAGGCGAGTCGGGGCCGCACCACAGATACCACATATAGTCTACGGCATATTCCTGGTCGCCTTCGTCGTTGCTCTTGCGGCATGCGAGCTGTACCAGACGGTCGATACGGTCGAATAGTTTTTTGCCGCTGAAAGTTTCGCCCTCGATTTCCACAGCCTTGAACGATGCGTCGGGGTTCATGGGCATCGACGCATGGAACATAAGGTTGTTGTTACGAGCCAGATACAGCGAGCCGTGGCTGAGCAGACAGCCCATGTGCCGGCGCATCTTCTCATTGTTCATAAATGTCAGGCTCAGCTGGTTTATGATTTTTTCTTCTTCGTCGGTCAGGCGGTTGGGGTCGGCGGGGTCAATGGTTGGGAAATGGCTGTCGAGCAACGGATATTCAGTGCCGTCGATGGCTATGGTACCTTTTGCGAAGTCGGCTATGCGCAGCAGGTTGCGGTCGTCCATGCCGAAATCGGGATGCCGTTCTATCATCCGGCCTTCCAATTTCCACTGAATCACGCACACAGCCTTGTGCATCTGGGCTATTACCTTGATTTCTTTGTCGGAGAACTGTCGCTGTGAGAACTTCAGCCGTGGCTTGTATAAGTCGAGGTTTACATCGCCGTAGGTTTCCATGGCAAATGTGGCCAGAGGCAACAGGTTGATGCCGTATCCTTCCTCGAGGGTTTCCATGTTGCCGTATCGCAGAGATATGCGCAGCACGTTGGCTGTGCTGGCACGGTTGCCGGCGTAGGCCCCCATCCACAATATGTCGTGGTTGCCCCACTGGATGTCCACGTTATGGTAGTCGCAGATCGTATCCATGATGATATGCGCACCGGGTCCGCGGTCGTAGATGTCGCCGATGATGTGCAGCGAGTCAATTGCCAGACGCTGTATCAGCTCGCTCATGGCAATGATGAAATCGTCGGCGCGGCGGGTGTATATGATTGTGGATATAATCTGGTTGAAGTAGGCGTGTTTATTTGGATCGGCCTCTGTTTCGTGCAGCAGTTCCTGGATTATGTAGCTGAAATCCTTAGGCAGGGCTTTGTTGACTTTCGAGCGGGTGTATTTTGACGACACGTTCTGGGCCACTTTTACCAGGCGGTTAAGGGTGATTTCGTACCATTCTGACATGTTCTGCTCAGTGTCCTTTACCAGTTCGAGTTTTTCGCGTGGGTAGTAGATTATGGTACAGAGTTCTTTTTTCTCGCATTCTCGCATGGAGTTGCCGAAAATCTCGTTTACCTTTCGCTTGATGGTGCCGGAGGCGTTTTTGAGCACATGCTGAAATGCTTCGTATTCGCCGTGTATGTCGGTGAGGAAGTGCTCGGTGCCTTTTGGCAGGTTGAGTATGGCTTCGAGGTTTATGATTTCGGTACTGGCCTTTGCAATCGAAGGAAACGATCTGGCCAGCAATTGCAGATACCTGAGGTCGGCCTGCAGTTCGGCTGTATTGTAATGGATGTATTCTGTCATGGCAAGTAGGTTTCAGATTCGTTCGACGTGGGATGCATTAACCCATGCACGCGAACTGTTGTTGATTTTTACATCGTACCATTTGGAGGCCTGCCGGTCGCCGGGAGTGGCCAGCGAGTCGATAATCTGCAGGCGTGCGCCTTCGGGCATGGGTATTATCTTGTCGGATGTGCTTTTGGGCGTGCGCGGCACGGTGTTGAGGTTGGTCACCGGCACAATCACCACGGCCTGCGAGTGGTCGGTACAGCCGGAGGCGGAGCTGTATGCCAGAACCATAACATAGATGGTCAGAGCCAGTACTATGATGCCTCCGAAGAAGCCTGTCTTGCGCAGCATCACACCGTTGCCGAATATGTATATGCCCAACATCACCAGCAGAAGAACAAACAGCATGGCGGCGCTTATAGCCCATACGTTGGGGGAGGCCCAGGCTATGATGGAGTGGTGCAGGTTGTTAAGGAAGGTGGAGTCGTCCTCCGGCAGGTTGTCGATACGCGAAAGGACAAAATCGCGGTTGGTGCGGGCATCGTCGAACGAGGGGTCGACTTTCAGTGCACGTTCGTAGTTGGCAATAGCCCGTCCTACGTTGCCGAGGCGGTAATAGCTGTTGCCGAGATTGTAGTAGAGCAGAGCGTCGGGGCCGCTCTCTGCGAGCGCTTCGGTGTAAAGCTGCGCTGCCTGGCGGAAGTTTTCCTCGTTGTATGCCGAGTCGGCCCTCTGGCCAGTCGACAGAGCTACAGCCGGCAGAGCAAACAGGCCGGCCATTGCTATGATAATATGTCGGATGATGCTGTTCATTGTTTTACTGACTCAAAATCTTTGATAACATTCGATGCGTCGCGGTAAAGACCATCGCGTTCCTGTTGCGAGTGTTCGGGAGTGAACCGGGCCATCTCGCAGTCGTCGAGAATGCGTATCGCCATATCGATGCTCTCGGGCTTAGCGCCGTAGTCGGCGAGTTGCTGCGATATATTGGCGCGGATAAGCTGCGACGGCGGCATGCCCAGTTTGTCGCCGAAATAGCCGTAGAGGGCTTTGGAGAGCTCTTCGTAGAATTTGTCGCCGCTGTCTTTAATCAGTCGGTGGGCTACGCGCAGGCGTTTGCGGGCTACGCGGTTGGCGCGCGACAGGCGGCGTCCGGCCACGTCGGCTTTAAGTTTGAGATTGCGGCGGTAAACCCATGTGATAAGCAGAAATAGCAGCACCATTGCCAGCAGGCTATATCGGTAGGCCGGACGCAACATCAGTGGGGTGGTGTAGTGGCGGGGAGTATCGCCGCACTGCTTTATGTGCAGTATGTCGGTAATGACGTCGGTTTCGGCTACCTTGGTGTTGCTTACACCGGCGGCGCCTCGCTCTACGCGTATGTCGAACTCATGGCCATTTACGGTCTTGTAGCTGGCGGTCTGAGGGTCGAAGTACACAAAGCGTATGCCCGGTATGGTGTAATCGCCTACCTGCTGCGGCATAAGGGTATAGTCGACGGTAAATGTGCCGCTGACATTGCTGCCCGAGGCCTTCGACTGTACGTCGGTCTTGGGTGTATAGGCGTCGATGCCTACAGGTACCTGCAGTTCGGGTGCTTTAAGATATTTGATGTTTCCGCTGCCGGTGATTTTAATATTGTAATTGGCAACTTCGTTGGTTCGCAGCAGCTCGGGGGTGAGTGATGTAGCGATGTCAAATCGGCCTACCGCTCCGTTGAATCCGGCTGGTTTAGGCTCAGGCAGAGGCAGTACGTTGAGCGACACTTCATTGGAGGTGGTGGTGATTTTGCGCTCTATTATTTTCGAAGTCACAAAGTAACCGTAGTACACCGGTACTTCCTGCTGCAGAGTAACATCGTATTTACCTGAGTTTACGATAAGTTTGCCGTCCTTCTGCGGATAAAGGATACAGCGTTTGAGTACGGCGGTATAGTAGTTCTGTCCGTTGTAATGCTCTATGCTCACGTTGAGGGGCACTTCGAGTTCCTCGCTCAGGAATCCATCGAACACAGGCTGTGTCTGCACCTGGAAGTTGCTTATGCCATGACGGGTATAAACTTTGATTTCCGCAATTACAGGTTCCTGTTCGTATACTTTCTGTTTGCTGAATGTCACACGCACAATAAGGTCGCTGCTTTTAATCGGCGGAACCTCAGCCTCAGTTGCGGCATCGGCATGGCGTGGAGCACCGGGCTGAGGGCGTCTGGCCTGTGCCGGAGCGTTTTTGTCAGGAGGCAGAATAGTGAAAGTGGCGGCTTTGCTCTTTACGTTCTGGCCGCCTATGGTGGCACTTATGGCAGGAATGCTTACCTCACCGGCTTTTTCGGCCAGATAGGTGTATGAATAGTCGACGTACGACTCGCGCGACATCTGGCCGTTGATATACTGCACCGATTCCATAGTGCTGACCGACGGGCCGTAGATGAGCTTACAGCCTTTGAGCGACGGAGCCTGCAGACCTGAGGCCTGCCCTCCGGTTGCACGGAAAGAGAGGGCGAACTTGCGTCCCTCAATCTGTGTGCCGGGGTTTATCAGCACCAGTGAGTTCTGGGCCAGGACTCCTATGCCTGCCACCAGCATCAGTAGCAGGGTAAGTATGCGATATTGTGATTTATGTGCGAACATGTATCGCTGAGGTGTTTAATGTTGAGTGTTTTAGGTGAATTACCAGGGCTTGCGCTGCGGCCGGCCATATACAGGTTCGGCGTCTTTGTCCTTGTCGCGGCGGGTCTGGTCTTCTTTCATCTGCACGGCGCGCAACTGGCGTTCGATGTCCTCGTTCTGCTGTTGTTGCTGCTGAGGCTGCCTGGATTGTTGCTGCTGGTCTTGTTGCTGGTCTTGCTGTTGATTCTGCTGCTGCTGTTGCTGCTGGTCTTGCTGCTGTTGCTGCTGGTCGTTGTTTTGGCCTCCGCCGTTATCATCCTTGAGTTTATCGAGTAAAATCTGTGCCAGACGCAGGTTCTCGCGTGCTTCCATGCGCTCGGGTTCGAGGTTTAGTGTGCGTTTGTATGCCGCGACGCTTTCTTCAAGTGTTTCCACGGCATGCTTGCGGTAATCCTGCATGCTGCCGCCTGCCATGGCTGCCATTCCGCCAGACATTGCGTTCTGTATGGAATCCTTGTCGTAGAAGTATTTGCCGTCGGAGTAATACAGGTTGCCCAGATTATAGTTCGAATTGGTGTAGTATGTGGTGTCGGAAGGTGTGCCGGTAAAGTCGGAGTAAGCTTTTATGGCCTGCTCGCGCATGGTATTGGGTACACGCAGACTGTCGGGCTGCAGCAACTGGTCGCGCTCCTCGTCGGATATAAGTTGCGACAGAGCCATGGCCCGGTTGAAGCGGGCCACTTTCGACTGTGGGTTAGCCTCGATGGCTGAGTTATATTGGTCGAGCGCGTCGGCATAGTCGCCGTGGGCGAAGTGCGAGTTGCCGCGTTCGACAGCCACGCGTTCGCGTCGCACGGTTTCGTCCTCTTTCTTTTGCGTCTGCGACTTGTTGTCGGCCGAGCACGATGTCGAGCCGGGCATAATCAGCGCTCCCATTCCGGCGGCGAATATCATATTTAAGAAGTGCTTGTTCATTTCTTTGCTGATGATGTGTCCCGGGCGTCAGCCGAGGGCTTGTTCGACTTTGTAAAGAAGTTAACGCGTTTGAGCCAGCCAATCTTACGGTCGAGCACAAATATGTCTACAATCAGCAGAATCAGGGCAATCCAGGCGAAAGTAGGGAACTGTTCGGCGCTGGTTTTGTAGCTGACTTTGCCGAAGTCGGTGGTGCCGAGTATTTTCAGCTGGTCGCTGAGATCGTCGAGGGCCTTGGTGGAGGCTCCGTTCACATATATGCCTTTGCCTGCCTTGGCTATGCTCTTGGCCAGCTCGACATTCAGTGCGGTGGTCACTGTCTGGCCGTCGTACTCAAGCATTCCGCCGCCGGGCATAGGCACCGGCATGGGCTTTTCGGTACCCATGCCTATGACGTTGATTTGTATGGTATCGGCGGCGATATCCTTTGCGGTCTGTATCACGGCATCGGGGTTCTCGAGATCTTCGACATCGGTAAGCAGCACAATTGCGCGCGGAGCTTTGCCGTCGCCTGAGAACGAATGCGCGCACATGTTGAGCGCGTCGGCAATGGATGTGCCCTGATCGGAGAACATCGCGGGCGAAAGGTCGCCGATAAACATCTTGGTCAGATAATAGTCGGTAGTGAGGGGCAGCAGTCGCTTGGGCTGTCCGGCGAAAGCCACAAGGCCAACCTTGTCGCCGCCCAGCCGGTCGACTAAACGCTCCAGTGTGATTCGTGCACGGTCAAGGCGCGAGGTGCCGTCGGGCGAGTCGGTCGACGAGGCGTACATAGAGTTCGATACGTCGAAAGCAATCATTACCTCAATGCCCTGAGCCACATCGGTGGTGTCGCGTTCGCCTGCACGGGGGCGGGCAAGAACCATCACAATGGCCGCGAGAGCCAGCAGCTCCAGAGTAATCTTTATGGCCGGTTTATATCTGGAGGCGTCGGGCATAAGCGGAGCAATCACCCCGGGACGTCCGAAGCGGCGTAGCTTTTTGCGGCGTGCGGCACGCGCCAGTGTATACAGTCCGGCGAACACGGCCACTGAGGCCAGCAGACAAAGCAATATGGGATTTGCGAAATCAAACATAAGTCTTGCGGATTATGGAATTGAGCGGGCGGCTGTGTAGCGCAACAGCAGTTCGAGGCACACCAGGCCGAAGCAGAGCCATGCCCAGAGCATGTAGTCGTCCTCGGTATGCGAGTAGTTGCGCACATCGAGGCGTGTGGTTTCGAGAGAATCGATTTCGGCGAATATACCGGCGAGAGCCTCGTCGTCGTCGGCGCGGAAGTACTTGCCGCCGGTGTTTGCGGCCATCTGCCGGAGGGGTTCTTCCTCAATCACCACCTTGTGCGGAGCGTACACAATGCGTCCGGCATAGTCGTAATGGTCGGGGAACATGGCGGAGCCATTCGAACCTATGCCTATCGAATATATTTTGATGCCGTATTCCTTGGCGGCGCGTGCGCCGTCGAGCGGAGTGGTTATGCCGGTGTTGTTCGAGCCGTCGGTGAGCAGGATGATACTCTTGCTTTTTACCAACGAGTCGGCACGCAGACGGTTCACAGCCGTTGCCAGGCCATCGCCGATGGCGGTACCGTCTTCAAGCTGGTTCACGTCCACGGCTTTCAGGTAAGCCTTGAGCGCGTCGCGGTCGGAAGTCATGGGCAGGCCTGTAAGGGCTTCGCCGGCGAACAGTACCAGGCCGATTTTATCGTTTGGACGCGAGTCGATAAACTGCTGTGCAACCTTTTTGGCGCGTTCCAGTCGGTTAGGAGTCAGGTCCTTGGCGAGCATAGATGTTGATATGTCAAGGGCAATCACAATGTCGGTGCCTTCGGTCGACGATGTGTTCCAGCGGTCTTTCACCTGCGGACGAGCCAGAATTACAATCAGGCAGCCCATCGCGGCCAGACGCAGTACAAACAGCAGATGGCGTACATATTGGCGCCATGAGCGGCCTATGCCGGCGAAAGCGGCCACCGACGATACTGCCAGACTTGGGCGTGCGTTACGCTGTTTGAGCACGTACCATACCACAAGCGGTATCATCACAAGGAAGAACCATAAGAATTTCGGATGAGCAAACTGCATTTATTTGATGTTTATAGGCTGTTAAATGTATAGTATCGCCTGCGGCTACTTTTTGTTTTTGCCGCGGTTTTTCTTGCGGCGCTGTTGTCGCGAGGGCGTTTCTTTGGTTTCCTCTACGGGCTTGGTCAGTTCTACCAGCTTGCGTACTTCGGCGTAAGCGTTCTGGTTTTCGTCGACTGTGGTGCGCATTTTGGCGAATTTCACAATATCGGCAAGTTGCAGCACGGGCGAAATCTGCTCGGTAAAGCGGGCTGTCTCGGCATTGGCCTGCATTGCCTCGACAATCTGCTTGGAGGTCATCTCCATGGCGTAGATTCCGAAGCGGCCGTTGAGATAGGTGCGAAGCACATCGGTGAGCTCGGTGAAGTAGTGTTTGTCGTTGCCCGACTGGGCCAGGCGCTGCTGGCGAATTTCGTTCAGACGGCGTATGGCGCGGTCAAACGGAGCCTCCGGCGGCTTGCGGAACACTGCGGCCACACGTTTCAGGCGGCCTTTCTTCACTATAAGCCACCATATCAGCACCACACCGCCTATGAGCAGCAGGCCCAGCAGCCACAGCCACCAGTAGTCGGCCACGGCGTCGGGGATATAGTCTACCCATTTGCGCTCTACAGTCATTAAAGGCGCATTGGGGTTGGTGGTGGCCAGTGAGTCGACATCCACGGCGAATACCTTCAGTACCAGAGGGTCGGTCTTGGCCGAGTCGCCCGGTATGTGGTATGTCATCACGGGCAGAGTCTGGGGGCCGGGATCAAATGCCTGATAGGTGTATGTGAAGTCGAGCTGAGTGCGTCCGTTGCCAAGGTCGGTGGAGTCGACATCAGATTCGAGAATGTCGACACCTCCGAAAGCCTGTCCGACCTGTGGCGCACCGGCCAGCACACCCGGTCCGGCGGGCTTGATAACCTCCACATGCAGCGTGGCTTTGGAGCCCATCAGCAACTGCATGGAGTCGGCTGAGGCTTTGATGCTCAGCTGCTGTGCGTTTACACCGGTGGCCGGTGTAAACGCCAGCATTGCTCCTGCTATTATATGCAGATACTTTTTCATAATGGTAAATTAACGGCGTCCGCGTTGTTTAAACAATCCCATCAGGGCTTTCACATAGTCTTCGTCGGTGGCCACGGAGGCGAAATCCACCTTCGAGTGCTTAAGCCTGCTGCTCATAAGCTGCTGGCGTTCGTACCACCAGCGGTCGTAGGCTTTGCGGACTTTCTTCGATGAAGTATTCACCCAGCGAGTCGAGCCGGTTTCGAGGTCGGCCATACGCACCAGACCGACGTCGGGCATCGAGGCGTCGCGGCGGTCATACACCTGTATGGCCATGAGGTCGTGGCGGTTGCGAGCTACCGACAAGGGTTTGTCGTATTCGGAATTATCAATAAAATCGGAAATCAAAAATGCGGTACTCTTCTTTTTCAGCGCATCGGTAAAGAACTTCAGTGCTCCGGCTATGTCTGTGCCTCGGCTCTGAGGCTGAAAGTCCAGCAGCTGGCTCACAATCATAAGAATGTGGCGTTTGCCTTTTTTGGGCGGAATGAATTTCTCAATCCTGTCGGAAAAGAAAATCGCACCGATTTTATCGTTGTTGCTTATGGCCGAAAAAGCCAGAGTAGCCGAAATTTCGGCAATCATGTCGCGCTTTTCAGGGCCTACGGCACCAAACGAACCGCTGCCCGACACGTCGACAAGCAGCATCACCGTGAGTTCGCGTTCTTCCTCGAACACTTTCACATAGGGCTTGTTGTGGCGTGCGGTCACATTCCAGTCGATGTCGCGGATATCGTCGCCGTACTGGTATTCGCGCACTTCGCTGAACATCATGCCACGCCCCTTGAAGGCCGAGTGATATTCGCCGGCGAACACGTTCTGCGACAGTCCCCTCGACTTGATTTCGATTTTTCTGACTTTTTTTATCAGTTCGGATGAGTCCACTTCGATAATGTTAAATGTGTAATTTTAAGCGCTTAGGGCACCTGTACCTTGTCGAGAATATCGGTGATAATCTCGTCGGTGCTGATGTTGTTAGCCTCGGCTTCGTATGTGATGCCGATACGGTGGCGGAGAACATCGTGGCTTACCGCAATTACGTCTTCGGGCACTACAAAGCCGCGCTGGTGCAGGAATGCATAGGCGCGGGCGGCGCGGGCCAGCGAAATGGAGGCACGGGGCGATGCGCCGAACGAAATCAGGCCGGCCAGGTCGTTCAGGCCGTATTCAGACGGGAAACGGGTGGCGAATACCAGGTCGACTATGTAGCGCTCGATTTTTTCGTCGACGTAAATCTGCTCTACTACTTTCTGGGCTTCGATGATTTCGCGCGGATGGAGTACCGGGCGTACCACAGGGCGTTCGCGGGCTATATTCTGGCGTATGATAATTTTTTCTTCTTCCTTGGTGGGGTAGCCAATAACCACTTTCATCAGGAAACGGTCAACCTGTGCCTCGGGCAGAGGGTAGGTGCCTTCCTGCTCCACAGGGTTCTGGGTGGCCATTACCAGGAAGGGTTCGTCGAGGCCGAAAGTATTATCTCCGATGGTCACCTGGCGTTCCTGCATGGCTTCGAGCAGCGCACTCTGCACTTTGGCGGGCGCACGGTTGATTTCGTCGGCCAGCACGAAGTTGGCGAAGATGGGGCCTTTCTTTACCTGGAACTGTTCACTCTTGACACTGTACACCATGGTGCCGACAACGTCGGCAGGCAGCAGGTCGGGTGTGAACTGTATACGGCTGTATTTTGCATCGATAAGCTGCGAGAGGGTTTTGATGGCAAGGGTCTTGGCCAGACCGGGAACGCCTTCGAGGAGTACGTGGCCGTTGGAGAGGAGGGCAATGAGGAGCGATTCTATAAGGTGCTTCTGACCTACGATAGTGGTGTCCATGCCACGGGTGATGAGTTCGATGAAGTCGCTTTTGCCGGCTACGAGCTCATTGAGTTCTCTGATATTTACAGATTCTGCCATAAATTGATATTGTTTTGTTATTTTTTTCTGTGATGAGCATGAGGCGGCTGCTACCACCTCCTGATTTGTTCCACAAAATTACAATTATAACAATTAATGTGTTAACGTCGAATGTTAAATATGCCTATAGAGTGCGAAAGCAGCTAAATCTTTAACTTTTTTTTATTAAATATGAGTGAAAACGTCCGGGCCGGAGTAATCGAGTAGGTCGGGAAACGAAAGTTTTCTGACCTACTTTCGTTTCCTTT
>ERZ777011.1622-NODE-1622-length-22398-cov-3.550956_pt1 | contig 22398 bp, 18 predicted proteins | sample MGYA00374964_ERZ777011 | MGnify/ENA primary metagenome ERZ777011 (study PRJEB29310, sample SAMD00008975) | mouse gut metagenome | study: EMG produced TPA metagenomics assembly of the Metagenome analysis of fecal microbiota from mouse which was promoted... | reverse complement strand
GCGGGCCGATGCACATCGAATCCCATGCAGTCCGGCGCGACGACGGAAGCCGTCCCGCAGGCCGCCGGTCACACGACGACGTTGATGATCTTACCCGGCACGACGATGACTTTCCGTACCTCCTTGCCGGCGGTATACTTCTCCAACTGCGGATCGGCAAGCACGGCGGCCTCGATCTCACCGGCCGGGGCCCCCAGCGGAAACTCCTTCTTGAAACGCATCTTGCCGTTCACCGAAACCGGATACTCGAAACTGTTTTCCACCAGATAAGCGGGATCGAACACCGGATACCTCGCGTCGAAGATGCTTCCCTCGTGGCCCAGACGGTGCCACAGCTCTTCGGCGATATGGGGCGCAAAGGGCGACAGCAGGATGAGGAGCGGTTCGAGCACCGCACGCTTGTTGCAGTCGCCAAGCTCGTTGAGGCAGATCATGAAGGCACTCACGGACGTATTGAACGAGAAGTTCTCAATATCCTCGCCGACCTTCTTGATGGTCTTGTGGAGCACCTTGAGCTCCTTCGCCCCAGGCGCCTCTCCGCTGACCGAAAACTCCCCGCCGCCGGGATGGAACAGCCTCCAGAACCGGCGCAGGAACTTGTGTACGCCGTCGATGCCGTTCGTATCCCACGGTTTGCTCTGTTCGAGCGGTCCGAGGAACATCTCGTACATACGCAGCGTATCGGCACCGTAGTTCTCCACGATATAGTCCGGATTCACCACGTTGTACATCGACTTGCTCATCTTCTCCACTGCCCAGCCGCACACATAGCGGCCCTCTTCCAGAATAAACTGCGCATCGGCGAACTCCGGCCGCCACGCCCGGAAGGCCTCCAGGTCGAGTATATCGTTCTTCACGATATTCACGTCGACATGGATAGGCTGGGTATCGTACTCCCCTTTCAGTCCGTGCGACACGAAGGTATTGGTGCCGTTGACACGGTAAACGAAGTTGGAACGCCCCTGGATCATACCCTGGTTCACCAGCTTGCGGAACGGCTCGTCCTCCACCGCCACGCCCAGGTCGTAGAGGAACTTGTTCCAGAAACGGGAGTAGATGAGGTGTCCGGTGGCATGCTCGATTCCCCCGATATAGAGGTCCACGCTGCGCCAGTAGCCGTTCGCCTCCCGGCTCACCAGCTCCCGGTCGTTGTGGGGGTCCATGTAGCGGAAATAGTAGGCCGAAGAGCCTGCAAAACCGGGCATCGTGCTCGTTTCGTAGGGATAGCCCTCGGCGGTATGCCACCCCTCGGCACGGGCGAGCGGCGGCTCGCCCGAACTGGTCGGCCGGAACTCCGGCACTTCGGGCAGCGTGAGGGGCAGGGCGGCCTCCGGCAGCGGGCAGGCCGTATCGCCCTTATAGTAGACCGGGAAGGGTTCCCCCCAATAGCGCTGGCGGCTGAAAATGGCATCGCGCAAGCGGTAGTTGACTTTTTTCCGGCCCAGGCCGCGGGCCTCTATCTCCGCAAACATCCGTTCGATGGCCTCCTTCACCTCCATCCCGTCGAGGAATCCGGAGTTGATCATCTTCCCCTGTTTGGCGTCGTAACTAGCGACGGAGATGTCGCCCCCCTCGACCACCGGCACGATGTCGAGCCCGAAATGGCTGGCAAAGGCGTAGTCGCGGGAGTCGTGGGCCGGCACGGCCATGATGGCCCCCGTGCCGTATCCCGCCAGCACGTAATCGCCGACATAGACGGGCAGCTCCGCACCGTTGAACGGGTTGACCGCATAGGCACCGGTAAAGGCACCGCTGACCCGTTTGGTATCGGCCATACGTTCGCGTTCGGAACGTTTCTTGGTCTCTTCGATATAGGCTTCGACCGTCTCCCGCTGCCCCTCGGTAGTCAACTCCCCGACCAGCTCGTGCTCGGGCGCGATCACCATGAACGTGGAACCGAAGATCGTATCGGGCCGCGTGGTGAATATCTCCAGCTTCCGGTCGCTTCCCTTGATTCCGAAAAAGAGCTGCGCTCCCGTGCTGCGTCCGATCCAGTTGCGCTGTATCTCCTTGAGCGACTCACTCCAGTCGAGGTCTTCCATCCCTTCCAGAAGACGTTCGGCGTAGGCGCTCACCCGCAGCAACCACTGCTTCATGCGCTTCTGCACCACCGGGAAACCGCCGCGCACCGAGAGCCCATTCACCACCTCGTCGTTGGCAAGCACCGTTCCCAGCCCCTCGCACCAGTTCACCGTCGTATCGGCCCGGTAGGCGAGCCGGTAGTTGAGCAGCACCTCCTCGCGCCGTTTGTCGTCCATCGCGTTCCACTCGGCCGCCGAAAAACGGAGCCTTTCGGTACAGGCGGCGCGTACGCCCTCCGAACCCTTCTGCGCAAACGCCCCGATCAGTTCGTCAACGGGACGCGCCCGCTGCTCTTCGAGGTCGTAATAACTGTCGTACATCTTCAGGAACGCCCACTGGGTCCAACGGTAGTAGGCCGGATCGCTGGTGACCACCTGACGGTCCCAGTCGTACGAAAAACCGAGTTTGTCGAGCTGTTCGCGATAACGCGCCACGTTCTGGGCCGTAGTGACGGCCGGATGCTGACCGGTCTGTATGGCATACTGTTCCGCGGGCAGACCGAACGAATCGAATCCCATCGGATGCAGCACGTTGAACCCGCAGAGCCGTTTGTAGCGCGTGTAGATATCCGAGGCGATATACCCCAGCGGATGCCCCACATGCAGCCCCGCCCCGGAGGGATAGGGAAACATGTCGAGGACGTAGTACTTGGGACGCGAAGGGTCGATGTCCACCTTATAGGTTTTGCGCCGCTCCCACTCCTGCTGCCAGCGCGGCTCTATCTCACGGAAATTATATTCCATAACTCGTTTCTGTATTTGTTCTTAAAGTGCAAATATAACAAATATATTCGCCGAACATCGAAAGCGCCCCCTCGGGCGACATCGCGGAACGCGGGCACGTAGCGATGCGAGGAAAACAAAATACGAAAAATCCTCTGAGAACCGCGAGCCGGCAGCCTCCCGATCGTGCAGGCAAGCCGGCCGCAAACCATTTCACTGCCGAAGCAAGACACCTGTTCCCGGAGTGCGCCGCCCCCGGAAAAGCGATCCGAGCGATGGACGTCCGCCGGAAAACCGCCGCCCGCCCCCTACGCCACGGCCCACCGTATCGTGAACCCGAGTCCCGCAGCCTGTTGCGTGCCGGGCCGCGTACCTCCGGAGCGCTCCGACACCCGGTCTTTTGAAATTTTCACACTTCATTAATTATTATTTGTTTTTACTCCGAAAACCCATACCTTTGTAATATCACTACGATTGAGAGTAGTGCCGAATTATAACGAGAAGTGGAGAGAACGGGCTCTATGAAACTTCGGCAACCTATCGCGACGATAAGGTGCCACATCCCGACCTGCCAAGGACAGGGAATATAATTACTATGAAGGCTTTGAAAACGACCGACTCGGAAAAGGCTCTTTCTACGATATGCGGCGGCTCCTCGCCCCGCCTGTTCCCCACGCATATGCGTATGCGCCAAGCGCGCTGATCTTCTTTTACCCCCGGAACACACTATCGACAACACCTGTAAGACAGGTCTTGCATAGTTCGTCGCATGCTTGCGACGTCTGAAATCGAATTACGTATATCGTTCAACAACAAAGTGTGGCATTCGCCACGCCTTACCATTTCATTGCCATGTCGAAAACCTATCAACAGATAAACGATAAGATACGCCGCGGCGAAGCGGTCGTACTGACAGCCGAGGAGGTGTCGGAACTGGCACGCTCCATGTCGCCGGAAGAGATCGCCGAAAAGGTGGATGTGGTCACCACCGGTACCTTCGGCGCCATGTGCTCCTCGGGTGCCTTCCTCAACTTCGGACACGCCGATCCGCCCATCCGCATGGAGCGTATCGAACTCAACGGAGTGAGCGTAAGCGGCGGCCTCGCAGCCGTAGACACCTACATCGGGGCCACGGACAGCAACCCCGCGAACCCCGCCTACGGCGGCGCACACATCATCGAAGACCTCGTCAACGGAAAAGACATCCTGCTGGAAGCCTGGGGAAAAGGCACGGACTGCTACCCCCGCCGCCACATCCGCACCTACATCAACCTGGACACGGTGAACGAAGCCTACCTCTACAATCCGCGCAACGCCTATCAGAATTACAACGTGGCGACCAACACCTCCGACCGGACCATCCATACCTACATGGGAACGCTCCTGCCGAAGATGAAAAACGCGAGCTACTCCACCTCCGGGGAGCTGTCGCCTCTGCTGAACGACCCTCAGTGCCGGACGATAGGCCTGGGGACACGCATCTTCCTGGCCGGTACCGAAGGCTATGTGGCCTGGAACGGGACGCAGTTCGACACCTCCAAAGAGACCAACCGGTACGGCATACCGACGAGCAACGCACGCACCCTCGCCGTCGTGGGCAACCTGCGGGAGATGAGCACCGAATACCTGCGGGGCATGTATTACGACCAATACGGATGCTCTCTTTTCGTGGGTATCGGCATCCCGATACCGATTCTCGACGTCGACCTGGCCCGCTGCGTATCCATCCGCAACGAGCAGATCGAAACCACCGTAGTGGACTACGGCAACGGCAACAAGGTCCTCGGGAAGACCAACTATGCCGCCCTGCAAAGCGGCGAAATCGAGGTCGGCGGCCAGCGGATAAGGACGGCTCCCGTATCGAGCCTCTCCAAGGCCCGCGAAATCGCGGAGCTGCTCAAGGAGCGCATCCGCAGCGGACGGTTCCTGCTGAGCGAACCGGTACGCCCCATGCCCGCAGGCACGGCGACCAAAAAACTGGAGATACGCGAAACCCCGGAAAGAACGTACTGAAAACGAAGAAGCCATGAAAAGAAAATACATGTTGTCGTTCTCGGAGAGTACGAGCGACCGACCGATCATCCACGATCTCATCAAACGTTTCGACGTGTGCATCAACATCATCAAGGCCGAGGTTTCGCCGGGGCTGACCGGCTCCATGCTGGCGGAGTTCGACGCCCCCGAAGAGGAGATCGAACGGGCGGTCCGGTTCCTCGGCACGCAGGGCGTGGGAACGGCCCTGGTCACCGACCAAATCCGCTTCCGCGAAGACCGGTGCATCCAGTGCGGAAACTGCGTGCTGGCCTGCTTCTCCAAAGCGCTGACCATCGGACCGCCCGACTGGCGCCTCTCGTTCCGGCGGGAGAACTGCATCCTGTGCAAACTCTGCCTGACGGCCTGTCCGCAGCATCTATTCACCATAGCAAACGATTGAGCAATGAAAGAGTATAAGATAAGAATCTACCGCAACAACTTCAACCGCGACCGCTGGCACACCTTCACGGTAAGTTACAAGGAGAGCGATCTGTGCATCGGCATCGACACGGCCTCCTACGTACCCGACATGGGACTCTTCGCAGCGAAAGCGCTGCGGGAACTGCGGCTCGCCATGGAGGCCTACATCGCCAACGACCCCACCTACGCGGTCATTCTTTCGCCTTACCACCCCGGGGCCGGGGCGCCGGAGATTCTGGTACGGATGGCGGAAGCCGCTGCCACGGCGGGAGTCGGTCCGATGGCCGCCGTAGCCGGAGCGGTGGCCGAATACATCGGCCGGGCCCTCCGGAAGGAATACGGCTGTCGGGAGGTGATCGTCGAAAACGGAGGCGACATCTACGCCGACATCGTGGAAGGAATGGACATTCCCGTTTTCGCGGGACAGTCGCCGCTCTCGGAGAAAATCGGTATCTTTATCCCCGAAGGCGGCCGCATCGGCATCTGCACCTCTTCGGGCACGGTGGGTCCGTCGCTCAGCTTCGGAATGGCCGACGCGGTGATGATCGTATGCGACGACTCCGCGCTGGCCGACAGCTATGCGACGGCATTCGCCAACAAGATCCACACGAAACAGGATGTCAACAAGGCGATTGCCGACATCCGGCAAATCCCGGCCGTTAAGGGAGCGATATGTATCAAGGACGACATGTTCGGCATATGCGGCGAATACGGTCTCAAGATATGGAAACAGGCCCTCGCACGATAGGCCGCAACGGCCGGCAAACGGAAGCCGAAGAGGGATTGCGCCCCGCACGGAACCCGCATGCCGGCCGGCAATAACCGCGAAGAAATGAAAATAAAAGAGATATTGGCAGCATCGCGGCAGACGCTCATCTCCTTCGAGCTACTGCCCCCGCTCAAAGGCGGCGACATCGGCAAGGTCTACAACGCCATCGAACCGCTCATGGAGTTCTCCCCCTCCTTCATCAACCTTACCTACCACCGCGACGAGGAGGTGATACGCCAACGGCCCGACGGGACGCTGGAACGTGTCACGGTCACCAAACGCCCCGGCACGGTGGCACTGGCGGCCGCCATCATGAAGCGCTACGACGTGGAGGTGGTTCCCCATCTGGTGTGCGGCGGACTCGACCGGCACGCGATCGAGAACATCCTCATCGACCTCCACTTCCTCGACATAGACAACGTCATGGCGCTGCGCGGCGATCCCGCCCCGGGTGAACGCTTCTTCACCCCCGCCCGGGGCGGCCATGCCTATTGCTGCGACCTGGTGCGGCAGATCAGCGACATGAACCGCGGCGTCTACCTCGACGAACTGCAGCAGAACTCCATCCCCACGCACTTCTGCATCGGGGTGGCGGGCTATCCGGAGAAACACTACGAATCGCCCAACCTCTCGCAGGACATCCGTAACCTGAAACGGAAAGTGGATGAAGGCGCCGCCTACATCGTCACGCAGCTCTTTTTCGACAACGCCCGCTTCTTCGATTTCGTGGAGCGGTGCCGCGCAGAAGGCATCACGGTACCGATCATTCCGGGACTGAAGCCCGTGTCGTCGCTCAAACACCTCGACATGCTCCCCCGCACCTTCCACATCGACATGCCCGAAGCACTCACCGAAGAGCTGTCGCGCTGCCGCACCGACGAACAAGCCAAACAGGTAGGCATCGAATGGGCGACCGAACAGGCCAGGGAGCTGAAGGCGGCGGGCGTACCCGCCATCCATTTCTACACCATGAGTCGCTCGGGCAACATCTGCGAGATACTGAAGCGGGTATTCTGACCCGGCCGCAATGCGGAAAGCGGACCGGGCCGGCAGCCGAAACGTCCCCTCCTCCGGCTCTTTCCGAACGGGACGGCAACCGTGCGACTGGGGCGAAACCGGCCCACCCCGACCGAAACGGCAGCCCCTCCGCAGCCCGGAACGCAAGCAGGCCCTCTTCCGACCACCGCCTTCTCCGAGGCCGTAACCGACCCCAGGCGCTCCTTCCCTTGCCGGAAACCATCCCGGCGGGGGCAAAGATGTCTCCAAGATAGCGGAAAGTTTCCGCAACCACCGCAACAAATAATACGGACGGCCTTGGCCGTCCGTATTATTTGTACAGTCCGCCGACAAACCGTTATCTTTGCAACGGGTAAAAAATAAGCGCAATGAAACCGACACTACTGATAATGGCAGCCGGCATGGGTTCCCGGTACGGCGGCCTCAAACAACTCGACGGCGTGGGTCCGTCGGGCGAAACGATCATGGACTACTCCGTCTTCGATGCCGCACGGGCCGGATTCGGCAAGGTGGTATTCGTGATAGGCCGCCACTTCGAACAGGATTTCCGCGAGAAGGTACTCGCCAAATACGAAGGCCGCATCCCTGTCGAAGTAGTCTTCCAGTCGGTAGACGCCCTCCCCGCAGGATTCGTCCCGCCCGCCGACCGGGTGAAGCCGTGGGGCACGGGACACGCGGTACTGATGGCCGCCGACACAATCCGCGAACCGTTCGCCGTGATCAACGCCGACGATTTTTACGGACGAAACGGTTTTGAGGTCCTCGCCCGGTTCCTCTCCGCGACCGACGGTCCCGGCCAATACTGCATGGTGGGCTACCGGGTAGGCAATACCCTCTCCGAAAGCGGTTCGGTATCGCGCGGCGTATGCGAAACCGACGGGGAAGGATTCCTCGCCTCCGTCACCGAACGCACCGAAATCCGCCGGCAGGAGGGACGCGGCATCATCTTCCGCGACGAGAATGACGAATACCGCACCCTTGCGGACGAAACGCCGGTCTCCATGAACATGTGGGGATTCACCCCCGACTACATGGAGTTCTCCGCCCGGCTTTTCGACCGGTTCCTTTCCGAACACGGGCAGGAGCTGAAGAGCGAATTCTACATTCCCACCGTCGTCAACGAGGCGATCCGCACCCAAGCGGCGAAAGTCAAGGTGCTCGACACGCATGCAGGCTGGTTCGGGGTCACCTACGCGGCCGATCGGCCCGGCGTAGTGGCAAAGATCCGCACCCTGGTGGACGCAGGCGAATACCCCGAGCGGCTCTGGCTGCTCTGAGAAGGCTTATCGTTCCGCTCCGGGCCCCGAAACACCGCTTCGCCGGCCTGCGGCAGGGCGGGACGCAGGCACTTCGCTACGGGAGGGACCGGAACGTCCCGGGCGACAGGTAAACAGCGAAAGCCAAAGAGCGACATACAAAGGATCATACATGCTCAATACAGGAAGGGACCGCCCCGAGGGGGGCGGTCCCTTCTTTCCATGTTCTCTGTTCCGGCGACCGGGGCGAGGGGCGGTGCGGCGAGTCGTCCGCACGATCCCGGCAGGCCGATCCGGTCGCAGGCTGCGGACCTTACCGCTTGCGGAGCGAAGTCAGGTTGTCGAGGTTGAACTTCGCCTCCCGGCTGCCCTGCTCGATGGCTTTGCGGAAGTGCGCCTCAGCAGCCCTGAAATCGCCTTCGAGCGCCTTCAGTACACCCATGTTGTTGTGTGCGCCCGCAAAATCGGTGAGCTTGTCGAGGTACTTGTGCGCCTCTTTCAGGTCGTTCTTACGGAGCGCGATGGCTGCCATGTTGTTGTTCGCCACGGGATCATCGGGGAAATAGCGCAGTGCCGTCACGAATACCGCTTCGTATTCCGGAGAATCGACCGGATAGGAGAGTGCGATCTGGTAGAACTCGTTCAGGCTGAGGTACTGCGGATGGGTCGAGATCACCTGTTTGCCCTCCTCTACCGTGAACGGCAGTACGGTGTAGTCGATCGTGTAGTCGGTCCTGCGCAGGCCGGGATACACCTCATGCAGCAGCATGTTGTAGGTAGCTCCCTTGTCGAGCGCACGGATCTTCGCATCGCGTGCATCGGCCGCATAGTTGTCGATGATGTCGAGCACCTGCTCGCGGTAACGGATATCGGAAGCGGCTACCCAGCGACGTACGCTGTCCCAATCCTCCGGTACGTTGTTCACCGTATAGAGCGATTTGTCGATGCCGGGATACCTTTTCTGCAGAAGATCGCGGATGGCATTCACACGGCCGAGCGACAGTTTCGCATTGAGATTATAAGAACCCTCCGGCGAAGCGTATCCCGTCAACTTGATTCCGGTCACTTTCACCTTGTCGTCCCCGGTAAGGCGTCCCGTAAACTTGTAGATATTCTCCAGCTCGGCGGCGTTGTCGAAAATATTCATGTCGACCGTCGTCTTGTTCACCTGGAACACCACACGCGAGGTCATGGTTTCCGAACGGGCTTTCACTATCTCCACCTCGGGAACGAGGAACATCACCTGCGGAGGCATCGGGTTATAGAGCGTTCCGATGGTCGAGGGATATTCGGCGATCACGTTCCGACGCGAATAGACATGGTCGAACCTGATCTCGGCACCGTCCATCCACCCCTGATAGGGGAACGACGCGGAGTACATCACCGTATTGGGCGAATCGACTTCCCACTGAACCCCGTTCCGGCGGGCATCCCGACGCATCTCGCGCACATAGTCGCGCGACAGCACCACCGTCTCGTAGGGCATCAGTCCCGACGGATTGGCGTTCAGTCCGTGGCCGCGCTCCAGCTCCTTGTAGCGCTTCTCGCCCACGATCACCACCGGCGCAAGCCACAGCTTGTTCTCGCCCTTCACCAGGTAGGGGGTAATCACGAACTCCTCGTTGGGTTCGAGCAGAATGCCGTCGTAATTGATCATCATATCCATATCGACCGTCTGTCCCACCAGAGCGGATTGATAGGAAACGACCTTCACTGCGTGGTGGACCGGCCCTTTCATGGGATGCATGTGCCGTCCGGCACGCCGCATCTCCTGATCCGCCTGCCGTTCGGCAACACGCATTCCGCGCATCTCCCTGCGCATTTCATTCTCCGTACGCTGTTCGTACCGCTTCATGGTGCGCTCCTCCTGCCTGAGGTCCTGCGCCGTCGCGGCGGTCCCTGCCAAAAGGGCTCCTGCCGTCAACAATACTGTCATCCTTTTCATCTTCAGTAATTTTAATGTGAATATCATCTTTTATGAACCATTCCGGGGCTCCAGGCGGCTGCACAATACGACGCCTGCATTTTACCATAAACAAATTATGTGCAAAACCCGACGCCCGCACGAGGGAATCTTCCTCCCCAGCCCGCTCCCACCTCCTCCCCGGCCCGCCCGAACGCACACAAACAGATAGAGACCAACACTTTATAAAATCAAAAAAGATAAAAGTCCCCACGGTCGCACCGCCTTTCCGGGAAACTCTTCCGAACGCTCCGCAAAGCGCCGTCTACGAGCGCCCGTAAAACACGGGAGGGGAAGCGACGCATCGCTTCCCCTCCGTTATGTCCCGCACCGCTTCCGTCAGAAAAAGCGCTTGCGCACGGCCCCGTTGCCTTTCTTCCGGCCCTCGGGATTGTAAAGCGTCTTGATGTTGGGATGGATCGAATCGAACGCCGGCAGAAAATCGAGCGGTTTCACCCCCTCGGCCAAAAGCACGAAAACCGTATCGTCGCCCGAGAGCGTACCGAGCACCTCGTCGTAATTCTCGTTGTCCACCATCACACCGACGGCCTTCGCATAAGCGGCCTTGGTCCGGATCACGATTATGTTGCCCGAAAATTCGATATACCGGATGTTGTCCGTCACCGACGAAGAGACCTTCCCCGACTGCTGTTCGCCCTGCAACGTTTCGGGCAACAAGTAGATATACCCCTTCTCCGCATCGGGTACCTTGATGGCCCGCAACTCCTTCATGTCGCGCGAAAGGGTGCTCTGGGTAGCATCTATGCCCACCCGCTTGAGCCACGAGAGCAGCTCCTCCTGCGAGGATATCTGTTCAGAATCTATCAGATTTCTTATAACGTCCAGTCTTTCAGATTTTTTGCTCATAAAATTCGGATTTTATGCCACATATTTATGCGAATATAAAGAAAAGTTCTTTAGCTTGTTCCTGCCTGCCGGTTTAATTACGAAAAATGTACGCCCCCGAGGCCGCGATACCCCGTCCCGGGGCTTTATATTTTGTAATTTTGCGAGGCCCGGCTTTGCCGGAGTACGCAATATGGAGAGCTACAAAGCGCACGGCATCGTACTGCACACGATCAAGTACGGCGACTCCTCGCTGGTCGCCTACATCCTGACCGACACCCACGGCCGGCAGAACTACCTCGTGCAGGGGGTGAAGGGCGGGAAAAGCAAGGGCAACAAGGGGGCACTGCTCCAGCCCATGTTCCTGCTCGAGTTCGAAGGCATTCCCTCCCGCCGGTCGCAAATGGATCGTCTGAAGGAGATACGACTCTCAGAACCGTTGCAACACATCCCCTTCGACGTGCGCAAAAGCACCATCTCTCTCTTCATGGCCGAAGTACTCTACCGGCTCATCCGGGAGGTGGAGCCCAATTCGCCCCTCTTCGGATTCGTGCGCGATTCCGTCATCGCCCTCGACCGCATGGAGGAGGGCATCGCCAATTTTCACCTCTGGTTTCTCGTACAGCTCAGTGCGTTCCTCGGCTTCTACCCCGCCAACGACCATACCGAAGGGGCATGGTTCGACATTGCCGAAGGCTCCTTCGTAGAGACCTTTCCCGACCATGCCCTCGCCCTCAACCGCGCCAACAGCGCCCTGCTGGCAACCCTCATGACAACGGAGGCGAGCGAACTGGGCACCCTGCAACTCGCACGCACCCAACGTGCCGACTTCCTCGACGCCATGCTGCACTACTTCGGCTACCACCTCGACGCGATCGCCAAAGTACAATCCCTCCGCATCCTCGGCGAAATCTTCTGAACAGAGGCGGGAGTCCTCCGGTTCCGCCGAGAGTCCGGAACTTCGGGAAAGCGATCGGAATTCCCCTGCCCCGTGTGCCGGCGATCGACGGATTCGCCGCAGCCGTCTCCGTACCTTTTGCAGATGCCCCTACGCATCGCCTCCTTCCAGGTTACCCATACATACTCAGGCGTCAACGCCCCCGCGAGATTCCGGCCCTCCTCCCCCGCCCCGACCACGTGCGTCCGAAATACCCCGGCAGCCCTCGCCGCCACGCCCCCAAGGACTCCGGTCCCAGGCCCCGACAGTTGCACGGGGTACGGAAACGTCACAGGGTACGGAATTTCCGTACCCTGTGACGTTTCGGGCAAGCTCCCGCTCCTTCCGGAACCGGAAACTACCGGATATCGATTTGCCGCACGCTCTTCCGATTCGATTCCTCCTCCTTTTTGGGAATCTCTATCGTCAGCACGCCGTTCTCCATCTTCGCCTGGACAGCCTCCACATCCACGTTATCGGGCAGTATCATCTGCTGCCGAAAACCGCTGTAGGAAAACTCCCGGCGAAGATAGGTACGCTGCGTACCCTCCTCTTCCACGCCATCGCTCTTCTCCTCGTTCTTCTCCATCGAAACGGTCAGTTCATTATCCTCGTTGATGTGAATCTTGAAGTCGTCGCGCGTCAGGCCCGGCGCAGCCACCTCCACCCTGTAATCCTTCTCCGTTTCTATCACGTTCACGGCCGGAGCCGTAGAGCTGGCCTTGTCGACCCACTCGCTTCCGAAGAAATCGTCCAAAATCCCCGGCAACCATCCCTGTGTCCTTCTGACTGGCATCATCTTGCAGTCCTCCCAATTCGCTTTAATCAGTATTTCAGTTATCCGTCCGGCCTATGCCGTACACCCCGGTCCGCAACCCGCAGGCGCATCACCCCCAAAGGCAAAGAATATGCCATTGTCCCGCACCCGTCCCCTGCCCGTAGGCAAGCGCCGTCTACGAAACGCACGGTATGCAAAACGTCACAGAACGCCCCGTCCGGCCCGGCAACATTCCCCGGTGCCCCTCCGCACCGACATCATCCGGCACGGACGCATAGGATCGGACACAGGTTCCCTCATTTCCCGCTTCGGCATACCGCTCCCGCCGGCAAGACACCGGAGCGCAAGACACCGGAGCACAAGACACCGGAGCACAAGACACCGGAGCACAAAAGAAACACGGACACACCGATACGGTAAAAACGATCCGGCGGACGTTTCAGAAACGTCCGCCGGATACAAGAAATCGGGACACGACACCGGCCCGTATGCAGGCCGGCCCGTCCTTATCAGTCTTTAAACTTCGCCGTCAAGAACTTGCGGTTCAGACGCGCGATGTGCGAGATGGAAACGCTCTTCGGGCACTCCGCTTCGCAGGCACGCGTATTGGTACAGCCGCCGAAACCGAGCTCATCCATCTTGGCGATCATGGCCTTGGCACGCTGAAGGGTTTCCACCTTGCCCTGAGGCAGTTTGGCCAGCGACGAAACGCGAGCCGCCACGAACAGCATGGCCGAACCGTTCTTGCAGGTAGCCACACAGGCACCGCAACCGATGCAAGCGGCCGCATCCATGCTCTCCTCCGCATCGTCGCGCGGCACGGGAATGGTGTTGGCGTCGGGTACGCCGCCCGTGTTGACCGACACGAATCCACCGGCCTGCAAGATCTTATCGAATGCGCTGCGCTCCACCACGAGGTCCTTGATGACCGGGAATGCGGCCGAACGCCACGGTTCGATGGTAATCGTTTCGCCGTCGCGGAACTTACGCATGTGGAGCTGGCAGGTGGTCACCTCGGTATCCGGTCCGTGCGCCTCGCCGTTGATGTGCAGGGAGCACATGCCGCAGATACCCTCACGGCAGTCGTGGTCGAATGCCACCGGCTCCTTACCCTCGTGTATCAGGTTGTTGTTCAGGATGTCGAGCATTTCGAGGAACGAGGTATCTTCCGAAATATCGTTCACCTCGTAGATCTCGAACCCGCCTTTTGCTTTGGCGTCCGCCTGACGCCATATCTTAAGTTTGAAATTCATCGTCCTTTGTTTTTACCGGTTAGTCCTTGTAGTTACGCTGTGCGACCTTGATGGCCTCGAAAGTAAGCGGTTCCTTGTACATGACAGGTTCTTCGTTCTCACCCTTGTATTCCCAAATGGCTACGAAAGCGAAGTTTTCGTCGTCGCGGAGCGCCTCGCCGTCGGGGGTCTGGTACTCCACGCGGAAATGACCGCCGCAGGATTCGTTGCGCTGGAGCGCGTCGCGGGCCATGAGTTCGCCCTGCTCAAGGAAGTCGGCTACGCGGAGCGCCTTTTCGAGCTCCTGGTTGAACTCTTCGTTCTTGCCCGGCACCTTGACGTCTGCCCAGAACTCTTTCCGTACCTTCCTTATCTCCACGAGCGCCTTCTCGAGGGACTCCTTGGAACGGGCCATGCCCACGTTCTCCCACATGATATGGCCGAGCTTTTTGTGTATCTCGTCCACCGTCTGCTTACCCTTGATGGAGAAGAGTTTCTCGATCCGCTCGCGCACGTTCTTTTCCGCCTGAGCGAACTCCGGTGCATTGGTGTCGATCTTCGGGGTCTGAATATCGTGCGAGAGGTAGTCGCCGATGGTGTAGGGCAACACGAAGTAACCGTCGGCAAGTCCCTGCATGAGGGCCGAAGCGCCGAGGCGGTTGGCACCGTGGTCGGAGAAGTTGGCCTCGCCGATGGCGTACAGGCCGGGGATGGTGGTCATCAGGTTGTAGTCCACCCAGATTCCGCCCATGGTATAGTGTACGGCCGGATAGATCATCATCGGCTCCTCGTAGGGGTCCACGTCGGTGATCTTCTCGTACATCTGGAAGAGGTTGCCGTAGCGGGCCTTGATCACATCCTTGCCGAGCCGCTCGATAGCGGTCTTGAAGTCGAGGAATACGGCCAGCCCCGTTTCGTTCACACCGAACCCGGCATCGCAACGCTCCTTCGCGGCACGGGAAGCCACGTCGCGGGGAACGAGGTTACCGAAGGCCGGATAACGGCGCTCGAGGTAGTAATCCCTATCCTCCTCTGCGATTTCGGATGCCTTCTTGAGCCTTGCACGGAGTTTCTCCACGTCCTCTTTTTTCTTGGGCACCCAGATACGGCCGTCGTTGCGGAGCGACTCCGACATGAGCGTCAGCTTGCTCTGGTGCTCGCCGTGCACGGGGATGCAGGTGGGGTGGATCTGCGTGAAGCAGGGGTTGGCGAACATGGCCCCCTTCTTGTAGCACTGCCATGCGGCCGAACCGTTGGAGTTCATCGCGTTGGTCGAGAGGAAGAAGACGTTGCCGTAACCGCCCGTGGCGATCACGACCGCATGTGCGCCGAAACGCTCTATCTCGCCCGTTACGAGGTTGCGCGTGATGATACCGCGGGCCTTGCCGTCCATCATCACCAGGTCGAGCATCTCGTGGCGCGGATAGCTCTTCACCGTCCCTTTGGCGATCTGACGGTTGAGAGCCGCGTAGGCGCCGAGCAGGAGCTGCTGTCCCGTCTGGCCGCGGGCATAGAAGGTACGCGATACCTGCGCGCCGCCGAACGAACGGTTGGCGAGCAACCCGCCGTAATCGCGTGCGAAAGGTACACCCTGAGCCACGCACTGGTCGATGATGTTGTTGGCCACCTCCGCCAGACGATAGACGTTCGCCTCACGGGCACGGTAGTCGCCGCCCTTGACGGTGTCGTAGAAGAGCCGGAATACGGAGTCGTTGTCGTTCTGGTAGTTCTTCGCGGCATTGATACCGCCCTGCGCGGCGATGGAGTGCGCCCTGCGCGGGGAGTCGGAGATGCAGAATATCTTGACGTTGTAACCGAGTTCGCCCAGCGAAGCAGCCGCCGAGGCGCCGCCGAGGCCGGTACCTACGACGATGATGTCGAGTTTACGCTTGTTGGCCGGGCTGACCACTTTGATGTCGGCCTTGTGTTTGCTCCACTTCTCGGTAATGGGGCCCTGCGGCACGCGGGATTCTATCTTTGTCATATCTTGCTTTTTTATATTCAGCGGTTTGTTAAAACTACATCAGGCTTTGTGCGTACAGGATAACGACTATCAGTACGAAGCCGCCCACGACAAGCGTCGAAAGGATATAGGAGATGCATTTGAGCCTCTTCATCCACACCTTGCTGTTCCATCCCACGGTCTGCATCATGCTCCACATACCGTGCGTGAGGTGGAACCAGAGGGCCACGAGCCATACGATGTAGGCGATCACGTACCCCACGTGCGAGAAGACGAACCGCACCATCAGGGCACCCTCTTTCGGACCGAAGCCGAGGCTGTTGACATGATCGCCGAGGATCTCGGTCCACTGCATGTTGTACCAGAAGTTGAAGAGGTGGAGCAACAGTCCGCCGACCACCACGAGTCCGAGGACGAACATGTTCTTGGACGCCCACTCCACGCCGCGCTCGCGCCGGGTCTCGGCATAGCGGACCTTACCGCGCGCACGCTGGTTGCCTACGGTGAGGATGAAGTGGAACACCACGCCGGCCGCCAGGACGACCGTTCCCGCAAGGGCATACCAGTTGGCCCCGAGGAAGTTCACGATCGCATCGTAAGCCTCGTCGGAGAAGACCAGCGCCCCGTTCATAATCATGTGAAATGTCAGGAACAAAATCAGAAATGCTCCCGTGATACTCATAATCAGCTTCTTGCCGATAGATGAAGTAAAGATGTTGGCCATAAAACGATGTATGTTATTTGTGTTTGTATTGTCCTGCGCAAGACCGCGGCGAACACGCCCCGCAGCCCCCTGCCTACAAACGGCTACAGATCGCAAAGGTATCCGATTGTTCTCGAAATAACAAACAAATCGGCTACTTTTCCACGACCCATTCCCATGCCCGGCACGCATCCTCCCGCCGAGGAGCGGTACCCCGCGACGGCCGCGGGCCATCCGCATCGGAAGCCCCCGTAAATAGGGTCTCCCGTGCCGGGAGGGCAACGTTTCAGCATCCGCCCGCCCTTTTGGGCGAAGGCCCGAGCGGAACGGAAAGCCCCACGGTGACGTTGCATATCTTCTGTCCCACCGGAATGAACTGCGGGTTGACCCGGAACATCAGGAAGTCCGTCCCCGCAAAGAAGTTGATCCACCCCGTATGGAAGTTGAGCGCGAAACCGAACGAGTTGAAGAAACTGTCGCCGATGCTCTTGTAATTGCCGGCCGCATAACTCAGCGAAGCCGTGAACCATGCGACGGGGCGCACCGTAAGCGCCAGCGACACCTCCGTCCTGCTGTAATATTCGTTCTTGCGGTGAGTGAAGAGCGCACCTGCCCCCAACAGGTTGTCGCCGAAAATATCGTATTCGGCGCCCAGCACGAATCCGGGATACATGCGGGTACGGGTCCGACCGGACGCCTCCCTGAATTTTGCGAACTCCCCGAAATCGAAATCGCCCCCTTCTCCGGCACTCTCCCACCGGCCCGTATCCGGATCGAGGAGATAGCGCATCCCCGCGAAGTCGTACGACGCCTCCGAACGTCCCACGAACGTATGCTTTTCATCCCAGTTCATGAAACCGAGATTCAATACGGCAGCCGAGAATTTGAAACGCTCCATCCACACGTATTCCGCGCCGAAGTCGAACGTCAGCCCGAACCCCGCCAACCCGCGGATGTTCGTGAACGCCTCCTCGCCCAGGTTCTCCATGTCGACATACCCCTCCGCATCGGTCGGCACCTCCAGTCCGTTCACGCTCATGGCGAGGGTACCCGCCGCATCGACGGCCCACTTCTCCCCGTTGAGCGTCACGTTCAGTTTGTCGTAACGGGCGCTGGAACGGGCCACGCCTCCCTTGAAGTTCACCCTGCCGCCGACGGTAAGCCCGGTGCCGATCCGCCGCGACCAACCCGCCGACACATTCACCAGCGCATCGGTGCCGAGCTGCAACCCGCTCATATCATAGGCATTGGCCTGGGAGCCGAGCTTCACGAACTCCACGAAACTCCGCGGCAGCCGGAAACCGCCCACCGCATCCGCCCCGATCTCCAGGGTCCAGAAGTCGCGCCCGGTATAGAACCCCGCCCCGAGCAGCGTCGTATGCAGGTCGACCCCCACGTTGTTCATGCTCCTGAGCATGGGCTCTATGTCGTGCCAGGTCACCCGTTCGTCCAGCAGCGACACCAGCGAACCGTCGGGCCCTTTGGGCCAGAAGATCGTCTTGAAGGTAAGCGCATCGGAATGGAAATTGACGGACACGGTACCCGCCGCCGGAATGTAAACGTATCCCCGATCGGGACGCAGGGCCGGATTGAGGTAGCCGCGCATCGTGGAGCCCTCCATGAAGTAGGAGGTACGGTACTGCTGGGCCGAAGCCCCGAAAGCCGCCAGCAACGCCAGGGCGAATGCAAAACATGATTTTTTCATGACAGAACGTGTTTCAGGTCAACGGGAATCGGATACCGCCCGTCTTTTCGAGACGCACGGAAATTTCGACATAGCTGTCGAGCCGGAACTTCACCTTCTCCAGGTCGGGACGGAGCAACGAGACGTTCAGCCCCTCGATTTCCGACAGCCGACCGATCGTTTCGGTGACATCCAGCCGAACCTGCGTAGCGTACACCTCTCCCTCGGCAGCCTTCGCAAGGGGAATATCATCGAAAGCGGCCACCACGCCACCGAAGGCATCGGTCAGCTCGAGACGCATCTCCAGCGCCAGCGGAAGCGTGCTGGCGACATGCAGCAGCAGTTCGACCCGATCGTCCTCCTCCGGCAGGAACGTATCCAGCACACCTTCGGGAACCAGCGGAATATCGAGCGGCAGGTTCGCCCGGAAAAGCTCCTCGCCGATATACATCTCCACGAGACCGATGTCCTCCAACGAGAAACCGTTCTCCTCCAATATCCGCTCCACCTCATCCGTTCCTCCGAGCAATCCGCCGAAGGTCAGACGGGCGGTGACGGGAGGCGTCGTGACCACATCGCCCACCGTGATATTCCCGCCCCCGGCAATATTTTCGAGGCTATACTCCCTCTCCACGCAACCGCTCGCTCCCATAGCAACGATGAGGCCTACAGCAATCCGCAGGCAACTTTTCATACAGCATTTTCCCATATCCGAACCTTGTCGATTATCCGGAGACTCCTCTCCAATTGCCACAAAGATAGGTTTTTCCGCCATAAAAACCTAAAATTACAGTCTATCCGCCGACCGCTCCCCGCCGGAGCGCCCACCCGCTGCCGGGAAGCGGTCGGGCCGCGGGAGTGCAAATCCCGAAGAACGATTGCACGGTAACGGATTTTCTTCTTACCTTTGGCAATAACTGAACGGGGCGCGACATCCCCGACCGATTTCTCAAACCAACACAAAAACGACATGTTCACCCAATTTCTCACCGTAGTCTGGCGTTTCAACCCCACGTTCATCCGGATAGGCTCGCTCGACATACGCTGGTACGGCGTCATGTGGGCGATCGCCATCGGCCTGGGCGCCCTCTTTTTCGTGCGGTTCTGCAAAAGGGAGGGCCTTCCCTTGCAGCTCGCCGACTCGATCTTCCTGTACGGCGCACTGGCCACCATCATCGGCGCCCGCCTCGGCCACTGCTTTTTCTACGAACCGGGCTACTACCTGGCCCACCCCCTCAAACTGCTCGCCTTCCGCGACGGCGGCATGGCCAGCCACGGGGCGGCCGTCGGACTGCTGCTGGGACTTTGGCTCTTCTCGCGCAAGAACAGGATGCCTTACCTCAGGTCGCTGGACCGGATCATGATCCCCGTCGCCATAGGGGGCGCCTTGGTGCGTCTGGGCAACCTCTTCAACCACGAGATCTACGGCCATCCGACCGACAAGGCGTGGGGCTTCCGCTTCATCGAGAACGTCAATGCGTGGATGAACGGTGCCGAACCGATCTTCGGCCCCGCCAGCCATCCCACGCAGCTCTACGAAGCGGCCGCCTACCTCCTGCTCTTCGGCTTGCTCTGCTACCTCTACTACCGGCGCGACGACGGCAGGCGCTACCCGGGACTGCTGTTCGGCGTAGGCCTCATCGGCATCTTCGCGGCCCGGTTCCTCATCGAATTCGTCAAGGAGGACCAGGTAGCCTTCGAGGCGAACATGACGCTCAACATGGGCCAGTGGCTCAGCGTTCCCTTCATCATCGCGGGCGTGGCGATGATCGTCTATGCCTTCCGCCACAAGCAGACCCCGCCGCCCCTGGAAGAGGTGCAGGCCCTCGCCGCCAAACGCGAGGCGCAGACGGCCGCACGCAACGCAAAAAAAAGCGGCGGACGCAGGAAATGACGCTCCCGCACGCTACGGCGCGGTTGTTGCTCCCGTTTGCGAAGAGTACAACGACACCGGAAAGGCCGGGAGCCCGACCGGCACCAAAACCTATACCGGCATGAACACGATAGAGAAACAGATATTCGATACGCTCGCGGCAGGCGGAGGCATCAACCTGCCGGGACTCGGCTCCCTGCATGTCGAGCGGAGAGCGACCCGATTCATCTCCGGAAAGACGCTCCGTCCCCCGCACAACCAGGTGGTATTCCTGCCGACCCAAAACCCCGCATACCCCTCCGCCGACACGACGGGAAACTATGCGGAGTGGCTGCGCCACACCGCGCAAGGCACGGAGGTCCGGGAGTTCAACGGCGTGGGCGTGCTGCGCGGCACGGCCTTCTATCCCTCGGTCGAGCTGCATGAACTGCTCAACCCGCAGGGGACCGAACCCGTTGCGGTAAAGTCCCGTTACGGAGCGGGGAGGAAGCTCCTCGTGGGACTCGGCGTCGTGGCCGCGGCCGCCCTGGTACTGCTGCTGGTCGTCCGCATCGGCGACTTCGCAGGCCGACAGGCCGACATCCGCCAGCCCCGCACCAACCTGCGCACCGCGCAGACGGAAGCCGCCGGCGCCGAGGCACGCGGCGAAAGCACGATCGCACCCACCGTAGCGGAAGAGGTGCGCGAAGAAGCGCTATCTGCCGGCAACACGGGGAGTACTTTTGAAACCGTCGCAGCGGATGCGACACCGGCAGCGACGGAAAACCTCCCGACGGACAACGCCCCCGCTACCGCCGACAACGGCAGCGAAGAGGCGATAGACAACATCCAGCACAGCCTCGAAGCGTACGCTGCGACCACCCCCAGGTATCATCTCGTGGCGGGCGTATTCTCCGACCCCGCAAATGCCGACAAGCTGATCGCGAAAGACCCGCTGGGCATCGGACGCGCGAATTACCGGAAAGTAGAATTCGGAAACGGCAAGACCCTCGTGAGTGCCTTCTCCTCCGCCGACCGGGCCGCCGCAGAGAAACGCAAACGACAGCTCGCCGCCGTGAACAACGAACTCTGGATATATGAAAAACCCTGATCCGTAGCGATACTTTCCGAACGGACCTTCAAAGCGGTACGCCTTTTTCCGGCGCACCGCTTTTTGATTCGCTCCGCCGATGCAAGCCCCGACCCTCTCCCGAACCGAACAGCGACGGCTGCGTCCGCCCGCCCCCGGCCGTCATTCGACGGGCTTTCCGTCTTTGAAATACTCCTCCGTAAATACATACTCGTAATTACGGACGGTTTCGCTGGACGATACCAGCGTATAGGACTCCATTTCCATTAAATTATGTTCTCTTTCAAAAACTGCAACCGCACCATTTTTGACCAGCAAATAAGGAAGACCGTTGCGCCATCTGAAAGGAAGAACAAAAGTCATTTCATCAAACGTTACAGTTTTGGTCTGCCCTGGTAATATCATAATCGTTTCATATAAATCCTCCGGATTCGCAACTTCATCATCGGACGTATTTCCATAATAGCATTCGATCGTAATCGTCGAAGCCGTCTGGTTAATATAGGTATCAATGTGTATAATGCGTATAATCCGGATGGCAAGAAATAAGGCTTAATACAGTCAGGCAGCCGACAAGCGTAAAAAATATTCTTTTTTTCATACGTTTATGTGTTAAGGTTAATGGTTACTCCTGTCTTTATTGTGAGACGCAAAAAGTTATCGTTTCGTTGCATCGGCCGTTTACAATTTTACGGATAATTTCCCTGAAGAAAAAGAATATTAGAAACGGGAGCTGGGCGTGCCGGCAACGAGGCGAGCGGCGAGAAGCAAGGCGGGAAGAGGCTCGGAAAGCCTGTCCAACAATTTACCCGACCGGCGGATCGGGCCCTGCGGAGCGATATTCCGCGGTTTTCGCGTATCCTCGGCTTTACTTCGGTTCCGTTGCGACCCGACCGGACGACATCCGGTTCGGCATGCGACTTTGCCTACCTTTGGCTTCGCCCAAGACACGCACGCTCAACAAAAGCAAGCACACTTGCTTTTACCCTCGGTTATCCGTATCTTTGACTTTGTCTTAGATACTCCGTCTCGGCAAAACCCGAATGCGAT
>ERZ777011.1620-NODE-1620-length-22433-cov-19.832157_pt1 | contig 22433 bp, 17 predicted proteins | sample MGYA00374964_ERZ777011 | MGnify/ENA primary metagenome ERZ777011 (study PRJEB29310, sample SAMD00008975) | mouse gut metagenome | study: EMG produced TPA metagenomics assembly of the Metagenome analysis of fecal microbiota from mouse which was promoted... | reverse complement strand
AAGGACGCATCAACCTTCTGTAGCCATCTTTTACAGCAGCCTTCACGACTCCTGCTACAGCTGCGGATGCAGTGCTGCGCACAAACATCCGGTTCAGACGATCCATCATCTCATCATCGTCGATAGAAATGTTCACCTTAAGTATGCCTTCCTCTTCAGCTCTTCTGATTGCAAGGTAACGATGAGAGTTACATGTGCGAAGCGGTTCGGAAAAGCTGAAATAGTTCTGATATTTCGCTCCTTCGGCCTCTTTTCCGGAGACTACTTTTGATGATATGGTTGCAGAACGCTGATAACGTGACCTGACTATGCTTCTTGCTTTCTCACTTTCGCTAACCCATTCCGCTATAATGTCAGAAGCCCCTGACAATGCCTCTGATGTATCCTTGACATCACCCTTGACAAATTTCATTGCCATAATTTCGGGAGATGATTCGGACGATTGTGACATTATCATTTTAGCCAAAGGCTCCAGTCCAAGAGCTCTTGCAGCCTGTGCTCGGGTGTTGCGTTTCGGCTTATATGGCAAAAAAATGTCCTCAAGTACTACCGGGTCAAGAGTCTCCTCGATTCTTGATTCCATTTCAGCTGTCAGAGCGTTCTGCTCCCGGATCACTTGAAGAATATATTCTTTTCTCTTTTCTATCTCGAAAAGAGCTTCATGTCGCTTCTTTATGTTATATACTGTCACCTCGTCCATTCCTCCTGTCGCCTCCTTGCGATAACGGGATATAAATGGCACAGTAGCACCTTCGTCAAGCAGTCGCAAGCACGCTGCGATATGTTTACGCAGATAACTGCCAAATTCTTTGGTGATTATATTAGCATGTACGTTTACCATCGGAATGAGTAATTGTGTGTGTGATTATGTTAAGACCTATTTTTTAATTAGCTTTAAAACTGTTATTTCAGGATTTGCCCCTATGCGGGAGGGAAATCCTACTGTGCCCACACCTATGTTGACATACATACGGTGAACAGAGTCGGCGTCGGCATACAACCCTCCCCAGGTTGAATAACGCCATACGGCAGGGGACACACCGGCAATCTCCATCTGCATGGCATGTGTGTGTCCGGAAAGAGTCAACGGTATATTTATTCTACTGTTACCTGATATAGAGTCGTTCCAATGCGCAGGATTATGGCTTAAAAGCACTTTGAAAACCGAATCTTCCGGTGTAGGATATGCCTTTGTCAACGATCCGTATATCGGAAACGGATGATCTCCGATATTTTCAACCCCAATGACTGCTATAGAGTCTCCGCCATGAAATATTTTTACAGATGAATTATTGAGCATACGCCATCCCATTGACGACTGAAGATCCTTAAGATATTGTATGCTTGAATCTTTTGCCGCTTTTGATGGCCAATCTGCATAGTCTCCATAATCATGATTACCCATTATGGAAAATACACCGTCTTTAGCTTTCAATCGGCTAAGCGGTTTGACATGTGGAGCTAATTCCGACGAACGAGAGTTTACAATATCCCCTGTGAACACTACCAGATCGGCATCCAACGAATTTATGGTATCAACAACCTTTGCCACGAATGTCGTATCATTGCCATAAGTCCCTGTATGAAAATCAGATATCTGCACTATACGGTATCCATCAAATCCTTTTGGAAGATCGGATGTGGGGATATCCACTTCTTTAACATCAATATTGAATCGATTGATCAATGCCCCCCACCACATAGCCACGAATGCAACAACTGCCAACAATGTTGCAAGCATGGATACAAGCCTGATCCTCTTCTTTTTTAAAAGGCGTGGGATATTGGCTAACAGATCAATAGCAACAAATATATATTTTGCAAAATAAACTGATAAGAACGCATACATCATCCACATTACGGAAAGCAACATTGAATTGTCACCTTCACGGCGAGGAAGAGAGACAGCACATATCAACAGAATATAAAAAAAGACTGATGACCATAATTGGACGCTGCCAAGAAGCCTGTTCCGTAATCTTTGGCACAAACTTCTATATATGTATACGTCTGAAAAAACACTTATTACTAAAAAGAAGAGGAGTGGAATCCAAGGGATACGCATAGTGAAATCAAAAGAGGGGGAGTAGGGGAGAGTTATGAAAACATCAGCAATATCCAGCAGCAATCAATTTATTGCGCAAAGGATTTGCATACATTGTATACATATAAGTGCGCATAAAGTTCCGCTCCTGGACAGTTATATCAGGAACATCTATCTTATCAAGCTGTCCTTCTATATAAGCTGTCACTTTTACAGCCTCCTCAGAAGAATATCTGTCAGAGTACATATCACTGTCGAAAGCTCGATCATAGGACACATAGTTGATAGGGAATATCTTGTATCCTCCGTGTATTCCGCAATCGATACTATGGCACACTCTGCGATATACTTCCTGCTTATCGGTATCGGCAGAAATACTTTCAATAATGGAGGATATGCAGGATGAAAATGCTATATGCACCCGGCCCTTATAGCCCATAAGACCAGTCTCCATGGAGAACAGATCATCATGCTGGCTTTTCTTAAAGCCTGGATCTCTATGCTTCAACAGATACTCGCGAGTCTTTAAATAATCGTTAGGGTCATATTCATAGGATATAGACACCGGGAATATGTTTAGTTCGGCAAGTCTCTCTGATACAGAGCCTTGACCACCAAGTGCCAGCATCTTTATGACACTCTCCTGAGTATGGTCGCTCGAATCCTTTGCACGGCCTTGACGCTGGGCTATCCATATGCTCTCATGTTTGCCGGTGATTGCATAGTGGATATATGCCGAAAGTTGTTTTGCTCCTTCAAGAGCTTGGCGAGCCGGCAGATTACGTTTGACGATAAAACTGCCGTTAAGTTTTACCAGATGCGTTATCCAGTCGTATATCAGTAGGTTATCACCGATTGCTACTTCTGACGTTCTCATTCCGTGTCTCAGGAAACAGAGATTTATGAATGATGCATCAAGTACTATATCTCTATGATTGGAAACAAAAGCATACGACAATTCCGGCTTGACATTCTCAAGTCCTGACATTGTTATTCCTGCAGAGGTGTGCGCTTCAAGCTCTTCAAGGAACTTTTGCATTATATTTATCTGAAAATCCTTCTTGGTGCGAGTGCTGCGAAGAAGGCTGACAAACTGTTCATAATCTACATCGGGCAGGACCCATCTGACAGCATGTTCAAATCCCGGTTCCTTGACCATCTCTGCAACTCGCTCGGCAAATTGCGAATCGTCATACGGAGCTATTTCTGTATAATCTAATTCTGGTGCGTCCATTACGCGCTGTTATATATATAATATATAATGAATAGTCGAAACAATAGTTGGGTCAAAGGTAGTCTATTTTACAATAATATGCAATACAGCACTCTCAAATTAAGTCTTTTTAAGAACGAATGACACAGTGGGGATAGGCGGACAGAATAAATATATCAAAGCTCTATTTAACATAATACTGATTATGAGAAAATCAAATGCGTTCTTTTTAATGATACTCCAATTGGCTGAATAATTATCCAAATATTTGGATAATTATATTATTTAATATATTTTTGTCAGCAAGTTACTTATCATTTCAAAAATTTACTATATGCAACCGCTGTTTTCTATCATCACAGTTACATATAATGCTGAGGATGTTCTTCCCGCAACGCTCAAAAGCATTAAAGAACAGACTTGTCATCTCTATGAATTGATCATTATAGATGGTAAATCATCCGATGCAACTGTCAAGATAGCTCAAGACGCGAATATCACTAACACTGAAGTTGTTTCAGAAAAAGACCGTGGCATATATGATGCAATGAATAAAGGACTTGGCCTGGCTCAAGGTGATTATGTAATATTTCTTAATGCAGGAGACTCGTTCCATTCGAAAGAGACTCTCGAACACCTTGCCGATGCCATTATGGATAATGATTATCCTGGCATTGTATATGGTCAGACCGACATTGTTGACAAAGATCGCAACCGCCTGGGCGACCGACATTTACTCGCCCCTGAAGTGTTGACCCTCGATAGTTTTAAAGATGGGATGCTTGTGTGTCACCAGGCATTCTGTGTACTTCGAAAAATCACCAATAATTACGATACTCGCATCAGGTATTCAGCCGATTATGAGTGGTGTATCAGATGCCTTCAACGCTCACACCGCAATCATTACCTGAATGAGACTGTAATCGATTTCCTGCATGGGGGGACAACAACTCAACATCATGTCGCTTCTCTTATTGAGAGATTCAACATCATGTCGCATTATTATGGTCTCTTCCCTACCCTTTTTATACATATGAAAAAAGTTGTATCCCATATAGGCAAAAAGATAGGAATGAGATAAATCACATCTTCACTTTATCGGGATTCTTAACTATAAAATCTTTCCAGGATTTCGGTCCGACAGCTATTGCGGGCTTTGAGGACTCGTAGTAATGACAGAGAGCGGCAGCAAGACCATCTGTCGCATCAAGTTCAAGTTCATCAAGCTGTGATAGAGGTATTGAAAGAATGCGTCGAAGCATTTCTCTGACTTGTTCTTTTGAAGCACCTCCGTTGCCTGTGATTGCCATCTTGATTTTTCTCGGCTCATACTCTACTATCGGAATATCACGCGATAAGGCGGCTGCCATAGCGACCCCCTGAGCTCGTCCAAGCTTGAGCATCGATTGAACATTCTTGCCAAAGAATGGAGCCTCAATTGCCATTTCATCAGGAAGATATTGTTCGACAAGTCCCAATACTCGATCATAAATCCTACGCAGACGCAGGTAATGACTTTCAAACTTGCTTAACTTTATAACACCTAATGCAATAAGCATCGGTTTCTTCCCTTTTATCCCAAGAACACCATAGCCCATGACATTGGTTCCGGGGTCAATTCCTATGATGATTTTGTCAAAATCCTTTACGTCCATTACGGATTGAGAATCTCCATGTAAGTGGTGAAAAACAGCATTTTTTCTCCCATCAGACCTGAGAGCTTTGCACGCAGATCAGCAGCATGATTGTCATGCCACAGTTCAGCAGTCTCTTTATTTTCAGCCATAAGTTGCACAGCATAACCTGACATACCCTCTTGTGGCGGCATGGATATCTTCGCAAAAACAGGCTTGACAAGTCCTCCGATATTGAGGGCTGAAGGGAAATAGACATCTGTCACCCATCTGCGGAATTCAGCATCTACAGTCTCATGAACGTAATATGTTGTGTTAAGTATAGTCATTTTGGATTATTTTTATAAGCTTTCTTATATGCGAAAAATGTAATCACAATTGTCGAGATTACTCCTAAAGGAGCTGATATCAACTTATCGGTGACACCCATGAACTGAGGTGAGAGAAACACAAAGTAAGTGGATATGAATGTCATAACAATAGCCGGGATCAAAGCTACCCAAAAGTTTTTCTTCCTGCGCACAAGCCATACATATATGGTCCATAGTGTGAATACAGCAAGAGTCTGATTAGCCCATGCAAAATATCTCCATACCACACCGAACTCGACTAAAGTGATTCCGAATCCGATTACAAAAAGAGGTATGCATACAATCATGCGGTTCAGGATTGGCCGTTGATCATAACTGAAAATGTCGGCAATTATAAGCCTTGCACCACGGAAAGCCGTATCACCCGATGTTATCGGGGCTGCAACAACACCGAGAAGGGCAAGAATTGCACCCACCTTGCCAAGAGTGGTATTGGATATCACATCGACAGCCCAAGCTGCATTATTTCCATGTGCTGACAATTGTTCTCCAAGTGCCGCCGGCCCATGAAAAAATGCCATGGCTATCGCCGCCCATATCAAGGCGATGATACCTTCTGAAATCATAGAGCCGTAGAACACCGACTTGCATTTCTTCTCGCTTGCCACACACCTTGCCATCAATGGTGACTGTGTGGCATGGAATCCGGATATGGCACCGCAAGCTATGGTAATAAATAATGTCGGTATAATCGGAAGAGCCTCAGGGTCAAGTTGGAAATTATGGAGAGTGGTAAGTTCTGGAATTTCGTATTCTCCTGACAGAAGGACAACAAGAAGTCCGGCAGCCATAGCGACTAATGCAACACCGAACAATGGGTAAATCTTGCCAATGACTTTATCCACCGGAAGCAATGTGGCTATTATGTAATACGCGAGTATTATATAGACCCATACCTGCTGAGTGACACTGCTCACCATCGTAGAGAGAAGTTGTGCCGGGCTAAGGATAAACACAGCTCCGACAAGGACAAGAAGTGCGATGGAAAACACTCTTACCACTGCTCGCGTACCCATTCCAAGATACTCTCCTATGACTTCCGGAAGGCTCTTGCCATCATGGCGGAGTATCAGCATCCCCGACAGATAATCATGCATGGCACCGAAGAATATGCAACCGAGAGTGATCCATAAAAATGCTACTGGACCGAAACATGCGCCGAGTATGGCTCCAAATATCGGTCCTGTACCGGCAATGTTAAGCAACTGTATCAAAAATACCCTCCAGCGCGGAAGCTTTATATAGTCAACACCATCCTCCATTCTTATGGCAGGAGTCACATTTGCATCATCAGCTTCGGCAAGCCGTTCAAGATAGCTGCCATATGTAAAATATGCTATGATAAGAAGTGAAAGGCAGATTATGAAAGTTATCATTGTTTTTGGATTTTAACGTTGTATCAAAAATACCATGGATGATTTATGATTTGCCAAATTCCTTCTGACGAGATTTCACCTTCGATTCTTGATGCTCCACGATACACCCTTGCTGAAAAATCCGAGTCATCAGCCCGCATATAATTACACTTTACTCTGCCTGAGGAATGGATATATTTTCCTTCGGAATCATATAATGCAACATGTGATATTCTTCCGTCAGGAGTGGCACTGAAGAACAATAGATCGGCTGAACGAAGTGATGAAATATCCTCCGGCTCTATTCGTCGTCCGATATTTATCTGCTGGCGTGCATCACGTAATGTAAGGATTCCGTTTCCATAGTAAGCCACCCTGACAAGTCCGGAGCAATCCACCGATTTTGTCGAGCATGCCCCCCACAGATAAGGGGCTCCGTATAGATAATAGCATCGGTCAAGTATCTTTTGAGCTTCGAATGGTTGTGACGCCCAATCTTCAATACTGCTTACACAGTCCGTAGATACCCATCCATCCCTTCCGTCAGGCAGTGTGACATGACTGAACCGTCCCCTACTCTTTTTGCCGTTTACAATCGAGCCGTTCACCAGTTCTGTTACTGTATTCCTGGGAGAAGAAATTAAAGTATCTCTGATAACCTTGACCTCTGACATTGATGTGACAGCAAGTCTCGATGAATTTTTCCAATTCTGCATCTCGGTGTCGCTGAGCCTTTTGACACTTGATATGTTCATATAACCAGTGTATCCGTCCGGACCTTCAAGCTTAAGCCATTCACTGCCATTGTCCTCAAGAACTTTCATTGGTGTGCCCATTATGGATTGAGACGACATCTCTGAAGCATGACTGCTCCCCTCTCTAATGCAGGCTACCGGTATATTAACAAGCACCCACTCCTGTTGCTGTTGGGCACTCAGCAATAAAGGCAGGGCAAAGAGCAATGACAATAAATAGTTTCTCATATCAATTAAACGATGACAATAAGAAATTAGTCTTTACATTAAGAACAGTTTCTCCGCATTAGCGGTAGTAGCGGATGCAACTTCGTTAATATCAATCCCCAGTGAATCTGCTACAACGTGAGCAGTATATACCATATATGAACTTTCGTTCCGCTTGCCGCGTCTGGGAACCGGAGCAAGATATGGAGAATCGGTCTCCAGCAATAATCTTTCAAGCCCTATTGATGGAAGAGTAGCACGAAGCATTGAATTCTTAAACGTAACTATCCCATTGATCCCGAAATAATAGTCCCCGGTTTTTCTTATCTTTTCAACATCATCAGGAGAGCCTCCGAAGCTATGGAATACACCTTTCACATTCCCTTTGTATCCGCCAAGCACCTCTATCACTTGGTCAAGACCATCTCTACAATGAACGATTATCGGAAGATTTTTTTCGACGGCCCAATTTACCTGAATATCGAATGTTTCCATTTGTTCCTTCTCAAAAGTCCTGTCCCAATAAAGGTCTATACCGATCTCTCCGATTCCCACATAGTCATCACAGCCAAGTTCTTTCGACACAATCTCAATACTATCCCTCCAGTCCGGCCCCACTTCTGTGGGATGCAGCCCCATGGCCATGAATGTATTGTCAGGATATAATCTATGAAGTTGTTTCATGGGCTCAATTGTGCCGCAATCTACGTTTGGCAACAGCATGCGGGTTACACCGGCATCAATCGCCCTGTTGACAGCCTCATATCTGTCCTCTTCAAATTCAGGAAGATATAAATGAGTATGAGAATCAAATAGCGTCATTTGTTCCTGGTGGCTGACTTTAGAGCAAGATCCATAAAGAATGAGCGGGCCTCAGGAGCAAGTTCCAGATGATCGAGACATTTTATTGCAGTATCGATATATGCGCTTATCAGTTCGTGGATACGCTGGGGAAGATCAAGCTCGTCATAGATACTCCTTACAGCTTTTATCTTTGACTCAGGATCGTCAGTGGTACCAAGCATAGATTTTATTCGACCTGACTTATCCTCATTCATAGCCATTATAAGAAGCCATGTCTTCTTGTCGTTCAGAATGTCTCCGCCAATAGATTTTCCGAATGTCTCTGGGTCTCCATAAGTGTCAAGATAATCATCCTGAAGCTGAAATGCAAGCCCAAGATTGACTCCGAAATCAAAGAACCGCACCTGAGTTTCGAAAGGGGCATCAGCCATAAGCGCGCCCATCCCGCAAGCACATCCGAGTAGCACTGATGTCTTAAGACGTATCATCTCCATATACTCCTCGACTGTAACATCTGTACGGCTCTCAAAATCCATATCATACTGCTGACCCTCATAGATATTCATGGCTGTGCCATTGAATAGCTCAAGAGCTTGCGGAAGCCGTTCGCCGCATTTCACAGCAAGCAGCATATTTGCGGTCGTAAGCATCGCATCGCCTGAAAGGATGGCAGTCTCTTCATTCCATTTAACATGAACAGTAGGACGACCTCGACGCACCTCAGCCTTATCCATCACATCATCATGAAGAAGAGTGAAGTTATGAAACATCTCTATTGCTATAGCCTGATGTATGGCAGTCATAGCCTCTTTGCCAAATGCCTCACAAGCAGCAAGGGCAAGCACTGGCCGAAGTCTCTTTCCTCCGCAATTGAGGGTGTAGCGTATTGGATCATACAGACCGCTTGGCTGTCCGGGCAATCTCAGATTGGATATGGCATCCGTCACGATCTGTAGATATTCATTATACTCTTTCATTGCAATTATGATTGGTCGGATTAAAAATGGAGGTATGGGTTATTTACGGCGGCGTTTCTTCTTCCCATGCGACTTATCGGCAAGAGCTTCTCTAACTGACGCCTTCTTACCCATGTAGTCCTCGCCCTTTATAGCCAGACCTTTGTCATCCAACAGGACAAAATCAAGTTGCTTCTTTTCCAGATCGGCACGAGCAACCTTGACATCCACATTGTCACCAAGCCTGTAACGATGATTGTGACGACGGCCTACCAGGCAATGGTTCTTTTCATCGAAATCATAATAATCGTCAGCAAGATCCCTCATGGGTATAAGTCCCTCACAAAGATTCTCTTTCAGCTCCACATATAGACCCCACTCGGTGACACCCGAAATGATTCCGGAATACGTCTCTCCGAGGTGTGACTGCATGTACTCTACCTGTTTGTACTTGATGGACGCACGCTCGGCACTTGCTGCCAGCTGTTCCATTTCGCTTGAATGCTTACACTGCTCCTCAAGTTTCTGTACAACCACGCTTCTGCCACCGGCAAGATAACGCTCCAGCAGGCGATGCACCATCATATCCGGATATCTGCGGATAGGAGATGTGAAATGCGTATAGTAATCGAAACCGAGACCATAATGCCCTATGTTTTCAGTCGAATATATAGCTTTTGCCATTGAACGGATGGCAAGGGTGGCAAGATAATTTTCTTCTCCCTTTCCTTTCACTTCGGCAAGCATCCTGTTTATTGACCTATTGATCTCTCGCGGAGTTCCTGATGACTTGACTTTATAGCCAAAGCCGCGGGCTATGGCTGAAAAATCGGCAAGGCGTTGGGCATCCGGAACATCATGGATACGATACACAAAAGCTTTTGGCTTTTTCTTGTCCTTTGGTTTCCCGACATATGATGCGACTGTCTTATTGGCAAGCAGCATGAACTCCTCAATAAGCTTATTGGCATCTTTCGACACTTTGAAGAACACTCCTAAAGGTGTTCCATCCGGAGAAATTTCAAATTTCACCTCGGCACGGTCAAATTCCACCGAACCCTCTTCGTAACGTTCCTTTCTCAGCTGTTTAGCCATCGAATCAAGCGCAAGGATAGCTTCCACGCAATCACCCATTCCGGTCTCTATCACGCTTTGAGCCTCCTCGTAACTGAATCGACGATTGGACTTGATTACAGTTCTTGCAATCATTGAGTTGTACACGCGAGCCTGCGCATCCATCTCAAATATCACAGAGAATGCCAGTTTCTCTTCATCAGGACGAAGAGAGCATATCCCATTGCAGAGATGCTCCGGGAGCATAGGCACGACACGGTCCACAAGATATACGGATGTGGCTCGCTTCTGAGCCTCCTTGTCGATGATTCCGTCAGGCTTGACATAATGGGTCACATCAGCAATGTGAACACCCACTTCATAACGTCCATTAGGCAGGGCCCTGAATGACAGCGCGTCATCAAAATCCTTAGCATCTGCGGGGTCAATAGTGAAAGTGAGCACATCACGCATATCCACGCGCTTCGCCACCTCTTCTTCGGTTATGCCGGCCTCAATCTTGTTGGCGGCAGTCTCTACAGATGACGGATACTTGTAAGGCAGTCCGAATTCCGCAAGGATTGCATGGATCTCGGCATTGTTCTCTCCGGCTTCACCAAGAATATCGATCACCTCACCAGAAGGATTCTTGAAATCCTGTTTCCATTCAGAGATTCTTACCACAGCCTTGTCGCCAGTCTTTCCACCTTTAAGCTTACTTTTTGGTATAAAGATATCCGTGGCGAGAAATTTCGAATCCGTGAGCAGATATCCGAAATGACGCTCCACTTTTAGAGTTCCGATGAAGGTCTGCTCTTTCTTCTCTATAATCTCGATCACCTCAGCTTCCGGCTCGGCTCCCCGACGATGAGCAGCTATATTTACACGCACTTTGTCCCCATTGAGGGCATGCATGGAATTGCGCTCTGCAATCATAAGAGTCTCACCATCATTGTCGGTGACAACCGAATTCTTACCGTTGTTTCGGCGGACAAAGGTCCCTACAGCCTCATTGCCTCTTTGTGGAGACTTGTATTTTCCTGGTGAGACCTCTATAATATCACCATTGAATGCCATCTCAACAAGCAGTAGTGCCACATTGCGCTGCTGTGCGGCTGTTGATGCTCCGATGGCGTGAGAGACTTGCCTATAATTATAGGTATTGCCTTTTTGTTGGGACACAAACTCCCCGACTTTTTTATTCAAGGCTGACGCCTTGCGTCCTGAAGCATTTCCTGAAGATGATTTTGACATAGTGGATGATATTATACAGGGACTTGGTCCCACTAATTATAACTTAATAATATTGTTTGCCGCAAAAAGGTTCACCGCTCCTTGCTTTATGCGTCAATATTCGCATAATTGGCGTTGGACTCGATGAAATCACGGCGAGGAGCCACATCTTCACCCATTAGCATGGAGAAGATTCGGTCAGCCTCAGCAGCATCAGTAATGTTCACCTGCTTGAGCAGTCGCTGTTCCGGGTCCATTGTGGTGTCACGGAGCTCTTCAGCCGACATCTCACCGAGACCCTTGTAACGCTGCACCTTAGTCTTTTCACCGTTCACAGCTATGAACTGCTGCACCTGGGCGTCAGTCCAGCAATACTCCTCATTTTTGCCACGTGAGCACTTATACAACGGAGGTGTGGCAAGATAGAGATATCCCTGCTCGATAATCGGGCGCATACGGCGGAAGAAGAATGTCATAAGCAATGTGGCGATATGGCTTCCGTCGACATCGGCATCGGTCATGATTATGATCTTGTGATAGGCAAGTTTTGAAAGATTTATCTCCTTGGGATCCTCTTCAGTTCCGATCGACACTCGCATAGCTCTGTACAGGTTAGTGATCTCCTGGTTATCAAGGATCTTGTGGTCCATAGCTTTCTCCACATTCAGGATCTTGCCTCGCAGCGGAAGTATTGCCTGGAAGGTGCGATCTCGTCCCTGCTTTGCTGTTCCGCCTGCGGAGTCACCCTCGACAAGAAACAGCTCGCAATCCTCTGCATGACGTGAGGAACAATCAGCAAGCTTGCCTGGAAGACCGCCTCCGGAGAGGGGTGATTTGCGAAGCACCTTATTGCGTGCATTGTAGGCTGCATGACGTGCCTGTGCAGCAAGAGCTATTTTCTCTACAATAGTTTTTGCCTGTTTCGGGTGCTCCTCAAGGTAATACCGCAGAGCTTCGCTGACAGCAGAAGAAACAGCACCGGCAACTTCACTATTGCCAAGTTTGGTTTTTGTCTGACCCTCAAACTGTGGCTCAAGCACTTTGACTGAAATAACAGCGGTAAGTCCTTCACGGAAATCATCACCGGCGACATCAACCTTCACCTTGTCAAGAAGTTTATGCTCTTCCGCATATTTTTTCAGTGTAGTGGTGAGTCCGCGGCGGAAGCCTGTGAGATGTGTGCCCCCCTCTATGGTATTGATGTTGTTTACAAACGAATGTACATTCTCGTTGTATGTACTGTTGTAAGTCAGAGCAACTTCCACAGGTATACCTTGACGCTCGGTGTTAAGATGTACCACGTCATTTATAAGAGATTCTTTGTTGGAGTCGATGTATTCAACAAATTCACGAAGACCGTCCTTGGAATAGAAAGTCTCGCTACGAGGATTCCCCTCCGAATCAAGATTACGCTTGTCTGTAAGAGTCAAAGTGATACCGGCATTAAGGAATGCGAGATCTCGCAGACGTATAGCAAGAGTGTTATAGTCATATTCAGTAACGGTGAATATGGAGTCATCCGGCCTGAATGTAATGGTGGTACCTGTAGTATCACTATCCCCTACCACCTGGAGTTCGGTAGTAGGTTTGCCGCATGAATATTCCTGCATATATATCTTGCCGGAACGGCGTACCTCAGCACGAAGATAGGTCGAAAGAGCATTCACACAGCTCACACCCACACCATGCAGGCCACCTGACACCTTATAGCTCCCTTTATCAAACTTTCCACCGGCATGAAGCACAGTCAATACCACCTCAAGTGCACTCTTGTGCTCTTTTTCGTGCATATCTACTGGGATTCCACGGCCGTTATCGACAACGGTGATGGAATTGTCGGTGTTTATAGTCACTTCGATATGAGAAGCATACCCTGCCAGTGCCTCATCGATGGAGTTATCCACAACCTCATACACAAGATGGTGAAGGCCCTTCGCGCTGATATCGCCGATATACATCGCGGGGCGTTTCCTGACGGCCTCAAGTCCTTCGAGAACCTGAATATTGCTGGCACTGTATTGTTCTTCTCTCAACTTTTCTTCTTCTGACATATCTGATGTTATTATTTTCTTTTTCTGTCTACAAAATTACTAAAAATTTCCCAAATCGGCAAAAGCGTGCAGCCCACTTAATCATTGACCATAATCTGCGAAAGCCGATGTTCAAGGTCAGTCGAGCTAAGGCGGGTGTGAAGCACTCCTTTATGTGCAACAGAGATGTTCCCGGTCTCCTCCGACACTACTATTGCAAAAGCATCGGTAGCTTGCGAGATGCCAAGTGCCGACCTATGCCGCAATCCGAGAGCTCTCGGGACATTGCGGTCATGGCTTACCGGGAGAATACACCCTGCGCTGCATATCCTGCCTCGATCGACGATCATGGCTCCATCGTGAAGCGGTGAGTTCTTGAAAAAAATATTCTCTATCAACCTGGAATTAATGTCTGCATCAATTATATCTCCGCTCTTTTCATAGGACTCCAGCGACATCTCCTGCCTTATCACAATCAATGCTCCTGTCTTGGTCTTTGCCATATTCATGCATGCATACACAATTGGGAGCACATATTTGCGTGCATCCTGACCGTTGTTGTTTTTTTCATGCCTGAACAGATTTTTAAGGAACCTCCACCTCTTATGGTCACCAAGCTCCACAAGGAACCGCTTGATCTGGTCCTGAAACAATATAACTATGACAAGCAGCCCTATACCCATGAACTGGTCCAGAATAGTGCCTATGAGTTTTAGATTCAGTATCTGGGAAGTCAGGACCCAGACCACAATGAATGCAAGAACTCCGAAAAATATGTTTATGGTGCCGCTCTCCTTCATTATCCTGTAAAGATAAAAAAGCAGGAGGGCTACTATCGCGATATCAAATGCATCTCTTATACCAAACTGGTCCACGTGTGTTTATATTAAGATTATAATGTGGATAATTCATACATTCTAACAGCCGCAACCGCCTCGCTGACATCATGAACCCTGAGGATTGAAGCACCTCTTGTGAGAGCTATCGTGTCAAGCGCGATTGTTCCAGGCAACGCTTCCATCGGAGTGATGCCGAGGCTCTTCGTTATCATTGACTTCCTCGACACTCCGACAAGAACAGGAGCTCCAAGTGATAACTTAAACAGTTGAAGATTGCGCATCATCTCGAAATTCTGTTCTGTAGTCTTGCTGAATCCGAAACCCGGATCAATGATAATATCCGACACTCCCATAAGGCGTAACCGACGCAACTTTTCAGAAAGGTCAGATATCACATCAGCTGTTACATCATGATATTCTGTAAGAGCCTGCATTGTCGACGGATTGCCACGCATGTGCATGAGTATGTATGGGGCGTTAAGATCCGCTACTGTTGCCCACATCTCCTGATCAAGATCTCCTCCTGAGATGTCATTTACGATGTCTGCACCAAGATTCACCACAGCCTCTCTTGCCACGCCGGCACGGAAAGTGTCGACCGACACTGGAATATCCGGTGAGATATCCCTTATCACTTTCATGCCCAAGGCTATTCGCCGACACTCCTCTTCCTCACTGACATCTGAGGCTCCCGGCCGCGAAGAATAAGCACCTAAATCGAGCATATCCGCCCCTGCTGTTATCATCTCCTCCACTCTTTTTGCAATTTCCGGAATTGTGGAGGATCTTGAACCTGCGAAAAACGAGTCAGGAGTGACATTGACAATGCCCATTACCGCCGGTTTGTCGTATTCAAATAAACGACCTCGGATATTTAATGAGAAAGGAGTGAACATCGGTGTCTGAATTGTGAGTCCTTGTGTTTGTTACAACATGCGAAGTTAGCAAAAAATATCCATATTTCAAAAACTATTTTTCAGATGCCAGGCAATAAATTCATGGCACTCTAAAAGGATACGAAGGAGCCCCTCCTCACGGAGTGACTCCTTCGTCGTCTTAGCAATAAGACTCTACAAACCTAACATAAAAACACATTTACTATTATGCAATTCGATTACGGTATTCCATACATGAAATAATACAAAAAGTTTTCATCCATTAACCTTTTTCCTTATGTGTTCTGCGAATGGATTTAAAGCGTCTCTTACTTATCCGTAATGCAAAATTAGCACCAATCCTATCCCATATCAAGCCGACAAGACTAAAGTTGAGATATTTTACAAGATATTTTAAATGTATATAATTAATGCTCAGTTATTTATATTTTTAGTGGATTCGTAAAAATATAGGTAATATTTAGACTTCAGACAATTGAAATAGGGCTAAACAGAACACTTGACGGACGAAAAAGACCAATATTATCAGATTTGATCATATTGATTTTATCCTCATCACATCCTCCTCAAACGAGTCTCTGTCAATCGCCCTACTCTTGAATTTGTTACGATAAGTGTATATCGTATAGACCGAATAATTCAACATCTGAGCAATACGCGAAGTATCCTCTATGCCGAGTCTCATCAGCGCGAGAATCCTGAGATCGGTATTCAGCTTTTCACCATCCCGCATAGTAAGTTTCTTTTCCGGCAGAAGAAGACTGTTCACGTCCTCTACAAAAGTCGGATATATATGCAGGAAAGCATCATCAAATATCCGATAGAACTCCTTGGACTGCTCCTCAACAAACTTTCCTGACTTGGTTAATTTCAACAAGTCCTCCCCTTTCCCGGCTGAAATCTTACGATTGACCAGCTTGCTGAATTGGTTTAGATTGTCCATATAAGTCGAACAAAGATTCAGGAATTGCGATAGATACACATCTTTTGTCCTGTTTGCCTCTGCAAGCTTTGATGACATGCGATGCTGTATCTCATTTTTCTTTTTAACAGTCTTGAAAGTCAGATAGAGGGCTATCAGCAATACAGCGAGGATAGCTATCACAACGAATATCCTGGTACGAAATGATTGAATCTGTGATCTATGAGCATTTTCTATAATAGGCATCTCCTGAGAAGTCTGTATAATCCTGAGTGCGACCTTGCAGTTCACGGCGTTCTGAAGAGCATGCGACAGATAATCATGTGCTCTTTTGATGTCATCACGACTATACAACAACCTCCCGAGTTCCTGAAGAGATGACACCTCAAGGGTAGCGCATCTTATATCAGATATAGCCGACAATGCCAGGTAATATATACGCCCGTGGTAATCACCATTGACATTAGAGATGTCCGACAACAGGTGACACGCACGTGCATACAATGGGTTCTCGTCATCAATATCCGCCACAAGGCTCGTAAGCTCCCTTCCGCCATATCAAACTTTCTCGAATAGAACAGGTGTTCGGCATAGTTCAGCCTGTACTGCGGAGTTTCGTGATCAAGCTCCTTGATAAGAGCTTTTTGGCTTTCTATTTCCCTGTCTCGATATTCTCTGTAGACTTCGGAATAATCGGAATAGAAATTTGAGATGTAATTGTACATCTGCCTTCTGGCATCGTAATACTCAGCTTTCATACCTTTAGGGACAGACGCTTCTGATATGGAATCCATTATGCTCTGTGCGTTTGTTATGAACAGAAGCAGCGGCATAAAAGTGGCTCGTTTGATAGCAAATCTTGTACGTATCGAGTCATTGCCATGCTCTTTTGACATCTCATAACCTCGGTTATAAAATATCAATGCCGAATCAACCTTATATGCATTATACTCCTCCCCTATCTGAAACATCAACCTGATCTGCTCCGATTCAGTCAACTTCCTATTAGAAAGCAGTGATTTAAGTGAGTCTATTGTATGTGTGCGCGATTCTATATATATGTCACACCTCTCCAACTCGCTATCAAGCCTTTTAAGCATACGCGCCACATCCCGCTCATCAATCGTCGGTTTTGCCGACGTGATGAGCGGAAATATGGCGCATATTGTTATAATTATTCGCAGGAACATCATTTTACAGAAAGAAGATGCATCCAAGAGGCTAATGTATATCTATTTCAAGCTTTCCGTAAGCTCGTTCAGCCTTCTCGCGAGCCTCTTCCACCGTATCGGCCGTGGCAAGAATCACACCCATGCGGCGATGCCCTTTGACTTCCGGTTTTCCGAATATCCTCATCTGCACACCAGGTTCTTCAAGCACTTTTTCAAGATTGCCGATCTCAATGCAGCTTGATTCGCCCTCTACCACTACGGCACGAGAGGCGGAAGGACCGAAGAAACGTATCTCAGGCACAGGAAGCCCGAGAAGTGCGCGGGCATGAAGCGCAAATTCACTCATGTCCTGTGATATCATTGTCACCATTCCTGTGTCGTGCGGGCGCGGTGAAACCTCACTGAATATCACATCGTCACCTTTCACAAAAAGCTCGACGCCAAATATGCCATATCCTCCGAGCGCGCTTGTGATCTTGCCGGCTATCTCCTGAGCCTTGTTCTTGGCCTCGTTATTCATGGCCTGAGGCTGCCATGAATAACGATAATCACCGTCAACCTGAATATGCCCTACCGGCTCACAGAAAGTAGTGCCAGCTATTGAACGCACTGTCAGCAATGTGATCTCATAATCGAAATCAACAAAACCCTCTACTATGACACGGCCAGCCCCGGCACGGCCACCCTCCTGGGCTATGCGCCACGACCGTTCAATGTCATCCTGAGTCTTTATCACGCTCTGCCCATGCCCGCTTGACGACATGATCGGCTTAACGACACATGGGATGCCTACAGCAGCAACAGCATCGACAAACTCACTGTAATCCGAAGCGAAACGATATGGGGAAGTCATGAGACCAAGCTCCTCTGCCGCCAGCCGGCGTATGCCTTCACGATTCATTGTGAGATAAGCGGCATGGGCTGTTGGGGTAACATTATAACCCTCCTTTTCAAGCTCCACAAGGACTTGTGTCGCGATAGCCTCCACTTCCGGGATTATATGGTCAGGTTTCTCTCTCTCAATATTCTCGCGCAAGGCTTTTGGATCAAGCATATTAAACACTAAAGCCTTGTCAGCGACATGCATCGCAGGAGCATTGGCATACTTGTCACATGCCACAACTTCCACTCCCAGCCTCTGAAGTTCGAGCGCCACCTCTTTGCCAAGCTCTCCGCTACCCAATAGCATAGCTTTTCTGCCACACGATGTCCACTTACTTCCAATCTTAGACATATACCTATTTTTAGATTTTAATGAATATAATTACTATTTCCGCATACAAAATTACAAAAATTCCACGAGAGTTCTCAATAATTTTTGCCGGAGTGAGTATTTATTACTAACTTTGTAGCCAAAGAATCACTTTGATGCATTATTACACTTTAAAAACTGATCATACAATAATATAAAAATGCGTTATCCACTCGCAGGGTAACGCATTTTTTCTTATTTGCCATATTCGTCAATTATTCTCACAACTCATACCATTATGGAAAAGAAACTGAAGAAAGTACTCGTACTGGGTTCAGGTGCACTTAAGATCGGACAAGCAGGTGAATTTGACTATTCCGGATCTCAGGCACTCAAAGCCCTACGCGAAGAAGGTATCAGCTCAGTGCTGATGAATCCCAACATCGCAACGATCCAGACATCTGAAGGCATTGCCGACAAGGTCTATTTCCTCCCTCTGACACCATATTTTGTTGAAGAGGTCATAAAGAAAGAGCAGCCTGACGGACTTCTGCTCGCGTTCGGCGGTCAGACCGCCCTCAACTGCGGCACAGAATTGTACCTAAGCGGTGTCCTTGACAAATATGGTGTAAAGGTGCTTGGCACTTCAGTCGAGGCTATCATGTATACCGAGGACCGTGACCTCTTCGTAAAGAAACTCGACGAGATCCCGATGAAGACTCCGAAGAGTCACGCTGTTGAATGCATGGATGATGCCCTCAAAGCTGCTCGCGAGATAGGCTATCCGGTAATGGTCCGTTCGGCTTATGCGCTTGGCGGTCTTGGAAGCGGAATCTGCACCAATGAGGAGGAGTTTGTCAAGCTTGCTGAAAGCGCATTCACATTCTCCAGTCAGATTCTTGTAGAGGAATCACTCAAAGGATGGAAAGAAATAGAGTTTGAAGTTATCCGCGATGCCAACGACCACTGCTTCACGGTCGCAAGCATGGAGAATTTCGATCCCTTGGGCATCCACACAGGAGAATCAATCGTTGTGGCTCCCACCTGCTCTCTCTCTCAGGAGCAGGTGGAAATGCTTCAGGAACTTTCCCGCAAGTGCATCCGCCATCTCGGCATCGTAGGAGAATGCAATATACAGTATGCCTTCAATGCCGAGACCAACGACTATCGTGTCATTGAGGTGAACGCCCGCCTGTCGCGCTCTTCAGCCCTTGCATCCAAAGCCACCGGCTACCCGCTGGCATTCGTTGCCGCAAAGATCGCTCTCGGATACACCCTTGACCAGATCGGAGAGATGGGCACCCCTAACTCTGCTTATGTGGCACCATCTCTTGATTATCTGATATGCAAGATTCCAAGATGGGACCTCACCAAGTTTGTAGGTGTGAGCCGCGAGATAGGCTCAAGCATGAAATCGGTAGGCGAAATCATGTCGATAGGTCGCTCATTCGAAGAGATAATCCAGAAGGGTCTGCGCATGATCGGTCAGGGAATGCATGGATTTGTCGGCAACGACGGACTGCATTTCGATGATCTCACACGCGAACTCTCCCACCCCACCGACCTGCGCATCTTTGCTATAGCCCAGGCTCTCGAAGAGGGTTATACCATAGAAAGGATTCATGAGCTTACCAAGATCGACCCATGGTTCCTCGGTAAGCTAAAGAACATTGTGGACTACAAAGAAAAACTTTCCACATATAATAATATAGAAGATATCCCCGCCGATGTGCTTCGTGAAGCCAAGGTACTCGGATTCTCCGACTTCCAGATTGCACGTTTCGTGATCAATCCCAAAGGAAATATGGAGAAAGAAAATCTTCAGGTGCGCGCACGCCGCAAGCAGCTCGGCATCCTTCCTGCCGTAAAGCGTATCAACACTGTGGCAAGCGAACATCCCGAACTGACCAATTATCTCTACATGACCTATGCCGTTGAGGGATATGATGTCAATTACTACAAGAATGAGAAATCAGTCGTGGTGCTCGGGTCTGGAGCTTACCGCATCGGCTCGTCAGTAGAGTTCGACTGGTGTTCGGTAAATGCCATTCAGACAGCCCGCAAGCTCGGATATAAGTCGATCATGATCAACTACAACCCCGAGACCGTGTCGACTGACTACGACATGTGCGACCGTCTGTACTTCGATGAACTTTCTTTTGAGCGAGTTCTTGATGTGATCGATCTTGAGCAGCCCCGCGGAGTGATTGTGTCTGTAGGAGGACAGATACCTAACAATTTGGCGATGAAGCTTTATCGCCAGTCAGTGCCCATCCTCGGCACATCCCCGATATCAATCGACCGAGCCGAGAACCGCAACAAATTCTCAGCCATGCTCGATCAGCTCGGCATCGACCAGCCTGCATGGCAGGAGCTTACAAGCATCGATGATGTGAAGGATTTTGTCGACAAAGTGGGCTATCCTGTGCTTGTACGCCCATCCTATGTATTGTCTGGTGCTGCTATGAATGTATGCTACGATGAGGACGAGCTCGTCAACTTCCTCAAAATGGCAGCCGACGTCTCCAAGGAGTATCCTGTTGTGGTATCCCAGTTCCTGCAAAACACCAAGGAGATCGAATTTGATGCAGTGGCACAGAACGGAGAGATCGTAGAGTATGCCATCTCAGAGCACGTGGAGTTTGCAGGTGTTCATTCAGGAGACGCCACTCTTGTGTTCCCGGCTCAGAAAATTTACTTCGCTACAGCACGGCGCATCAAAAAGATCAGCCGCCAGATAGCCAAAGAGCTCAATATATCCGGACCGTTCAATATCCAGTTCCTCGCCCGTAACAACGAGGTCAAGGTTATCGAATGTAATCTTCGCGCATCACGCTCATTCCCGTTTGTGTCAAAGGTGCTGAAACGCAATTTCATCGAGACCGCGACACGTATTATGCTTGATGCCCCCTACACTCGTCCCGACAAGTCGGCTTTCGACATTGACCGTATCGGCGTTAAAGCATCTCAGTTCTCTTTCTCCCGACTCCACAAGGCCGACCCTGTGCTTGGCGTAGACATGTCATCCACCGGAGAAGTGGGATGCATCGGTGATGACTTCGACGAAGCTCTTCTCAATGCCATGCTCGCCACTGGCTTTAATATACCCGAGCGTGGTATAATGCTCTCGTCTGGTGCAGCAAAGAGCAAGGTGGATCTTCTCGACCCGAGCCGTCTTCTTGCAGCCAAAGGATACAAGATCTATGCAACAGCAGGCACAGCAGCATTCCTTAACGAACATGGTATACCTGCCATTCCGGTATACTGGCCCGACGAATGTGCCGATGCCGAGGAGAATGTGATGAAAATGATTGCTGATCACAAGTTCGACCTCATTGTAAATATCCCCAAGAACCACACCAAGCGAGAACTGACCAACGGCTATCGTATACGTCGTGGAGCCATTGACCATAATATTCCACTTATCACTAATGCCCGGCTTGCAGGAGCGTTCATCGAGGCTTTCTGCCACATGAATGTCAATGATATTAGCATCAAGTCATGGCAGGAGTATAAGTAAAGCTACTCTTTAAGGAATATATATCTTATAAAGTACTCAAATAAAGTGGACTAACCATCAGTCCGCTTTATTTTATCCGCAAAAACAAACCAATTGGTTTGTTTTTGCGGATATTTGGCATCTAAATAGTACAAAAAGATAGCCGTCTGATTATCAGCGATAATCAGACGGCTGCTTAGTTAGTCAGCGGAGAGACAGGCTCCAGAACCTACGCTTTCAGAAAATATCATAAAATTG
>ERZ777011.1619-NODE-1619-length-22437-cov-6.552855_pt1 | contig 22437 bp, 34 predicted proteins | sample MGYA00374964_ERZ777011 | MGnify/ENA primary metagenome ERZ777011 (study PRJEB29310, sample SAMD00008975) | mouse gut metagenome | study: EMG produced TPA metagenomics assembly of the Metagenome analysis of fecal microbiota from mouse which was promoted... | reverse complement strand
CGGAAAATTTCATCCTCACTGATAGACGAGTCCACACGATAGTCCTCGCCGATGAAGAACTGAATCTCGAACTGGGTGATATACCCACGGGACGTGGTGGCGAACTGTTCCGGGGTTAGGCCAAGGGCGTCCTTTGCCCACTGTGCACACGGCCTTACGTCGCCAATCTTTTGCATATAGGGCATACCGTTTAGAAGAACAAATGCTCTGCGGTTCCTGATACTCAAGATGTCCATCTCCTTTATTCTGTATAGGTGTACCAAAGAACGATGCGTCTAACACAGAATTGAAGAAAGATGTCAACATCCCTAAAGTTTTACTAACAGTAGTATTAGCTTTCCCTCACAAGGCTGGACGATACAATACTCTTCAGTGCAGTTGGACTAAACCCGACACCACGGTCTCCCAGACGATACCCTCCCTTAGCTACGGCCCAGCTGAGTACTGCGGGGTTATATCCTTTAAGGAGCAAGCCAGTGTGACCACATCGGGCGAGGGCGGAGGCTACTATCTCTAAAACCTTTGGAACGGATTGCTGGTGTAGGTGCCACCACCCGTCAACCTCAAGCTCGGCACAGCCCACATTCGCGAACAGAGTGAACAGGATGGAACCTTGTGTGGTTAGCTGTAGCATACCATCACCGCCGTTAACCTCTACTGGTAGTCCGCACTGGTCCCGAAAGAGTTCCACAAGTCGGTGTAGCTCTGCAGGCTGTAGGAGATTAGCCGGAGGGTCTCTGTGCTGTATCATGCTTCGTCGGTGGCCGCCGTTGCAACACAGAGGCGGCTACGCTCCAGGCAGATATGCTGCACGGCCTTGGCATCGAGCAGACCGGCCTTAGGTGTGTGGTCTGCATTGAGATTCATCTTCTTCATATGCTATACTCTCACCTTTCTATTCAGGCTTCTGCCACTCGGTGACCTCGAATCCATTATCTTGAAACCAAGACTGCACAGGCCATCGTTCAGAACACTGGTTGGTGGGAGCCTCGTGGAATATCAGCACGAAATCCAACGGACGCTCCAACTCCAGCAGGTCCTGAAAGTAGCTGGAGGATTGCTCCATATACTTCATAAAAGACTTGGCATCCAGCTTGTCCAGTTGCTGGCGATACCTGCGGAGGAAGGTACACTGTGTTGGGTCCTTCGTGACACACTTATCCAGTCCACTACACTGATTAGCGCAGGTACTGTCCGGAACAAACATACCCGCGCGGACACCATTTAGGACGCCACGCCGGTCTTTGTAGATGTGGTTCTGCCCCTTGAAGTCATGGAACCACTTAGGGTCCCAGACAGCAGTGGACAGCGGCAGCTCCCAGGGTCGCAGGAAGCGTACCATATAGAAGTACGATGTGTAGATTTTCATACCTTCGTTGTCCTCTCCGAGTTAGGTTCGAACTACTTTAGAAGCAGAAAGATGTATACTCCCAAAGCCGTGATGCCCATCACAGCACTATACGTTAGCAGGATAGTGACGATTAGGATAAGTCCAGGAGATATCTCCTTACGCTTCTTTGGGTGGGTGTCTTTATTCTTGTCCATGACTTTTGTCCTCCTGCTGGGTCATTGTTAGAACTGACCGACATAGACAAAGGCATTACCACCATCTTCGCCGGTCAGGATGAACCCCATACTACAAAGCCACTCTGCGAATTCCTGCTCCCGCACGTCATTCACGAGAATCCTGACGCCGTCAGAATGCACCCTCCGGGTGATAGCCTTTAGCATCTTGGAGTACGTACCAGCCTTGTGATTGCGCAAACGCACAGTGTCGATGAATAGGGTACGGTGCCTGGTGTACATTACCCACACCGACCGGCGGTCCTCATTAGACAGGGTGAGCTTGTATCCCTCAGGAATCTCCTCGAAGAATGAATCAAGGGACACACCTTCGCCGGCTTCCATGATGTTGATGAGCTCAGTGCACAGCTCAAAAGGGATGGCGTAGGAAGGAGCCACCGAGCCAAACAAATCCATCTTCTGCATTTTCTATAAACCTCCTTAAACGGTAGATAACTTGATTACTACCTGATAATAGAAAGCCACCTTCCGTCTCGGAAATGTAGAGCTGACCTGTTAAATGGGAGTCATGGCGGTGTCCTCGAACTTGAGAAGATCGTCCTCGTCAACAGGTACCAGACCCTTGCCGGACAGACGACCGGCATATAAGGTGCCTACCTGAAGATTACCATTGATGCGCATGGTAGGAGGCAACTGCTTTATCTTGCCCTCCTCATCACACCATATGGTCAACTTGCCATAGGTGATGGATTCGACCCAGCCGCCGATAAGCTTCTGAGCCTGCTCCAGGGAGAGGACCTCAGTGAGGTCCTCCTGAACCCCTCCAGGTTTATAGCACCTAACTACTTTTGCCATTTCGGTTTACCTCCTCAATTGTATTCAAAGGCAGATGAGTAACGGAATAGCACCTATTAGGGAAATATGAAGGACACCCCTATGAAATTGGAGCAAAGCAATTGGCCTCTGAGATTTTGTTCTCAGAGGCCAAAATATATACTGAATGTAATGTAGGGTCAAGCTTATCTCCTCGCCTCTACTTCAAATGCATACTGGTCAGACCGCCCTGGTGGGCTCCAAATGTAGAACCCTCATTCGAATAGCGTAGCACACTGCTCTCAATAGCATCCCTGGTGTCCTCTATCTCTTCAATAGTAGGTGGACGGAAACCCATCATCTTAACTTGATAAAGCGGATTGTCCATGTAAGACATAGGGAGCGTACAGCAAGTCATCGGACGCCCTGAGAAGATCCTCATTATGTCCTGCAGCTGTGACAGCATCCAGTTACAAATAGCGAAGTCTGGTGACTGCCTAACAGCGAGGAGACTGTTGCCTTTAATGATTTCAAAATCATTGTCAGACATACCGCGACAATAGATTGCACCTGTTACCATGGCTTGCTTCACAATTGACATCACACGGCACATAACCAACCCGATGTTCAGTGCGCCGCGTCTATCGAGATACGTGTCCAAGATAGTGTTCTCGCCTTTGAAGTAGTTCTCAGTAGTAATCTCGACCTTACGACGAGCCATCTTAAAAACCTTGCACTCTTCTTCGGTATAGGCATTGACAATACTTCCATCCGCGCTTTCCATAAAGAGCTGTATCCGGTTCTGCCTGACCATCTGCCTGAAATCCTCGGCAGATACTACCAGCAAAGGCTCCACCTAAGGAACCTTTACATTCGGGACACCACGCATATCCCGGAGCAGAAAATGCGTGCGCTCCTTCTCAGGAGAAATAGCTACTCCCGCAGGATGATAGGGTTTCATATAGCCACACCTCCTACTTGGACACCAGACGATACTTCTTGATGAAGTCCAGAACCAGCATAGAATAACTGCCGGTCATGGTATCATAGTTCACCTTGGAACCCTGGCGGTAGTTAATAACCACACGGCTGTGCGGCTTCCGGATAGTTTCCCATACGCTGTTAGGGACCACGTCTACAACGTTAGATTGCCTCACTCCGTCCTGAGTCGCTTTAAGATTCATCTTCTTAGCCATTTGCAGATACCTCCCATCTTTAGGTTTCAGTGCTGTGTTGCTCCACAAGGTACGCAACCTCCATAGGAGAGCACACATAAGGTGTCGTCGAAATCGAATAACGTCACCTTTAAATCTGTTAGGTCGATTATCATCAACACCACATCTATCTCTATTTAGTTGTGAAGCATACACTCGTTATTAGATATGCACTACGCGGATACTGGACACAATAGATGAATCCTGCGTGGACCTGAACTTCTAGGGAGGAAGGAAAAAGGCCCTGCTCCCCACATTATCTGCGAGGAGCAGGACCGAGAAAGGAGACTATGAGAGCCAAGGCTCGTACGGTTTAGTTGGCTCGGGCACACCATCGTAGTACATTAGATATTGAAACAGTGTACCAACCTCGAATGTGAGAGACATGATAGGGCCATACCCGCTGCCGTTACAGGATAGAACATACATTCCCTCAAGCTCTGCGGCCAGTGCATCGACTGGATAGTTATTCTTGCACTCCGCACCATAGGTGCGCATGGTGAGGCCGTGCTCAATTACTTTGAAGATCATGCTCGGGCAACTCTTATCGAAATCATTGGCAACCCAGGATAGTGCCTCCGGTAGCTCGCGGCCTCGGAAATCATACCCGACGAAAGAGCAAGACCCGTCAGGATTACTGTCAGCGAAAATCAATTCCATGGGATGATGCCTCCTTATGCTTCGTGGTATCCCACACTTCTACAAGGTCCAGGGCACACTTAATCAGCTCATCGCTCACACCACACTGTTTAAGTGACTCAATCATTAAGTTGCGCTCACTCAACCTCTCGTTACGAATAATTTCTTACAGTGTCATAGCACCGCCTTGAAGTTTGCACTCGCACACTCTGCTACAATAATTAGAACCTGCCTAATCTGCTCGACACTCACACTATACTGCTCGAGGGGCTTTGTGTAGGGATCAAAGCCCCATACGTGCCTCATGACATACCTCACGATATCCTATCTGATACCCCTCTCAGTATCCCTCTTGATAGGCCTCCTGGCGATTCTCCCAGATGACCGGTAGGAAGTAGGCTATAATATCTTCAGAAACACCCTGAGCAGCGAGTCTTTTTCTGTAAGCCTCATATGCTTCCTCACGAGATTTCATATACAATGCAAACCGCCTTTCTTCTGACTTGGTACGGAAACAATTCTTATTGGAGATTCAGGGTGCCCAGGCCGGACGAGCCTGGTACATTGGGGTCACCTTCCTCCTCCACAGCTGACTTTTCTGCGGCGAGGGCAAAGGCACGCTTAAGCAGTTCATCACTCACACCGCACTGTTTAAGTGACTCAGCCAGCAAATCGCGCTCTCTCATTCGTACATTATAAAGAACCTCCTGCCAAGACATATAATCCCTCCTTTCTTCAGGACTGTAGCGCATCCTCTTGACCTCAAAATCCGCACTCTTCACAAGTGTATTACCTGCAGGCACACGAGACGTCTCAAGATAATTAAGAAACTCCAAAATATCCTTAGACACCGTTGTCCCTACATTATTCTTATAACGAGTACAAAGATACATAGTAACTTCGTGAGCCGGCAACTGCCTCTCAAGACCCAAAATGCATGGCTCCTGCCTGTATACTGCACGGCCCTCGCCAAAGGGGTCAAACCTACAAATAAAAATGACATAGGAATCAGGCAAGGCAGCGTAGCCCCTACGTCTGTCGTACTTACTCTGGGTAAGCATCGCATGATAATATCTCGCGCGATTGATAAGCTCGAGGATACCCTTCTCTATCTGATGTATCACGAGCAATGATGGTTTACTTACACTGGTGTATAGATGACAGTCAAAGTAAATAAGAACAGCGAAAAGCAAAGGGTCCTGTTTCTTAGCCAGATGATGCTAAGAAACAGGACCCTTTAATCTTGTTAACCGCCCTACTCAGTCGAGTGACAGCACCCGCTCTTCTTGAGTGGACTTGTTTCTGACCAGCATACGCGTAGGCTCGTGCGTAATAACCAGCCACTGGTGAGTGTCCAAGTTATTTAGCACAAGCAACTTACGCTCCGCCGCCGTAGGATTCCTACCTTTACGCATTAGTTAGACCTGCCTTTAATCTTTACATGTTTCCCTTAGCCCAGGTTCATGGCGGACAAAGAATGGCCGGCTCTGGACGGGGTGGTGGCCTTCTTTAACTTCTGGTCATTCAACAGGGTTCTCATCCGGGAACTGACGGCATTCAGCTCGGAGATAAGAACACCGTAGCACAGGTTAAGACGACGCACCACTTCTCTCGCCTTGGTTCCGCTATAGTAGGCGACCAGCAAATCGCACTGTGTAGCATTAGCCACCCGCAAGTCCTTGAGGCATTTCTGGAAATCCTCATCGGTGACGGCAAAGTCATTGGGGGCAGCGTCCATGGTGCGCACATCAGAGCCCGTATTCCACAACTCGATAATATGCGAAGCTTCACCCACAGCGAATACGACTGCCTCTGCTTTAGAGTTAAATGCTCGCCGGACATCGTGCACCTCCGGCATCTGCTGAGAGATGTTATTCGAGGAGTAGCCGGACAGATAAAGCATGAACACACTCCACGCCGCATCCTGTTCAATCTGAAAACGCTCGGGATGCTCGTAGGCCTCCTGCATCAGTGTCAAATCAATGTTGGCCACTTTGCTGAAGTCCTCGATATCAGTAACGCTGGCATACTTCTGCTCTCTGGCGCGCCGGCCAATGACATAACCAACATGTCGGCCCACGCGGTTAACTCGGCTGCTCACCGCCCCAGCACTGAGGTCGATAGTGGCCGCCAAGTCCTTCCGAGTTTTCCCGCTAATTACCGCGAGAAATAGGTCACTATCCTCCTGCGTAATCTTGCCTGATGACACCAGGGTTTTGAGGACGTCCATAACATCACCCAGAGCGACATCATGCTTCTCGCAAAAGTCAGACCCCAAATTAGCTTGTCCCATTTTAATTACCTCCCAATGGATGTGTAGTATCTTGCATGCAGTTCCACAGATAACTGCGGTCAAACCGCCAGGTCACTTTATTTATCTGTTTATTCGGATAGAGCATTTCAAGGTAAAGGCTTAAGTTCACACGAGCTGCCTTAAGCTCAGAAATCAAATAGGAATACGAGAGGCCACAGGCCTCAACTGCCTCTCGGGCAGTACGACCGTCACAATACGCTAAGAAGACAGCACGCTCCAACTTTGTCCACGCGGGCATAGTAGAAGCAGCCTCGCGCAACTCGTCCTCCATCACACCGCGGTCCTTAGCTTCCTGAGACCAGCGGTCTCCCTGCGGACAGTCCCAGAGAGTAACCATGCGCTCAGCCTCATGCAGCACACCAATCATGATAGAGAAGTAGCGATAGAGCTTCGTACTGATGATAGTGTCTTCGCCCTCCACATTACCTTGGAGCCGCTTACAAAACTGCTCATGTAGCTCAATGTCAGGGTGCTTACGGAAGTTTGTAGGAGCGTCCACTAACTCCTGCACCAACCCGACAGGTACACTAGCCATACTAGCGAAGCCCTCAACAGACTTCACCATACTGTAGTCCGACCGTATGCTGTCTTCGCGCCACGTATGATATAGCATGCTCCCAACACGACGTGTAGCTTCGTTTACAGTTGTCATACTGACATGATACTTGGACGCGAGCTGCTTCGTGTTATGCCCGTAGATGGCGTCGATGAATAGCTTACGATTACGCAGCTCGGGCCCCTCCACGCTCTGTATGTCGAGCGTTGCGGCAAGACTGCGGGCTTGCTCTGCGGTCATCTTGTAGAGCAAACAGTACTTCTCCAAAAATGTCTTCCTCGGCACCGTGTATCTCTCCCTTCAGATTAGGGCGACTTGCTCTCCTCGTCCGAAGCAATATCCAGGGACTTAAGCTGTTCGCCAACCTTAATGAACTCTGAGTAGTCCTTCTTCAGCAGCCGCTGTAGAGACATAGACCTTTTGTAGATATACTTGTTAAAAAAGTCAACTTCCGCAGTATCCCTGGTGATAATGAAAACAAGCTCAAGTCGCTTACCCGTTAGACCGCGGTGAGCACGACCCATTACCTGTTTTATGCGGGTAGTAAACTCGTAGAAGACCACCACATCCGCGTCGATGTTTAGTGACTCTGAAACCGAAGTTATCAGCACATCCACTTCGCGGTTATTGAAGGAGTCAAGCATCCTTTGCCTCTCTGCCTGCTTGGTGACACGCCCTGTTAGGGACTCAAAGGTGATGCCGACATCCCTGAAGTGTTGTTCAACCCACTCACGTACACAGTGTAGATGTACGTAGACAATCACCGACTGTCCTTTCCGTTTGCGGTCAAGCACTACCTTGACAAGACGCTCAACCTGATTGACTGCATTAGGTCCCTTGATTACCCGGAATACATCTCCCTTAATGTTACCAACTTGATGGGGCATAGGAGTGACGATTTCAGATGTTGTTATGTAATCGCCCTTCATATCATAGTCGCCACGGTTCACAGGAAGGTAGCGGTCGAGATAAGCACCGTAATTACTCTCATCACGCTGGGAAGAAAGATTGCGGTCTATCAGATTCATAATGCGATAGAACTGAGCGTTAGTCCTCGTAGCCGGTGTAGCGGACAACCCGTCTACATAAGAGATGTATCGAGTCAGAGCTCGAATCATGAAAGCTGTGTTAGACGAATCCCAGTTACCGCAATGGTGGGCCTCGTCGACCACCACTGATTCAATCTCGGTGAGATGGTTATAGAGAAACAACACTACGTTAAGGTTTCGAAAGCTTTCATAAGTCATCACGAAGATGGAAGTTCTCTCCCAGAGATTAGAAAGGCGCCCAGCCTCTCCTCGCTCACCGCTAATTACCTCGACGGGTACAGCGGCGAGCGAAGATATATCACTGGGCGCCTGGATTATAGAGTCGTGAATAATCACGAAGATATGCTTCTTCTCGGGGTTGCGGTTCAAGAGGCCGCGAACGAACACAGCATAGGTGATTGTCTTGCCAGTGCCGGTATCGAACCCGAGAAGCATCTTCTTGTTAATGAGGGCTTGATAGACGCCCACATTCTGGAAAGATGGAAGTTCCAAATCCGGGATGATATTCTCTATACACAGTAGAGGATTCACCCGAATGTCACCCTCCTTAGGAACCGCTGGATACCATCAGAGGCACCAGGGCTGATTGAGGAAATCATCTGTAATAGATGGAGCATACGCTGCTCAGCGGGCTCCTCCTGGATGCCGCCGATGGCACGCTTTATGGCCGCAGAATTCTTAGTCCTCCGGGCCAGGACATCGGCAGGCCAGTAGTCAGCGCGCAGGAAGGCAATGTCACGGGAAGCCATTTCCTCCTGCAACTTTCGCAAGGCGTCCTCATCCATTAGGTTGACGGACAGACTGTCCAAAGCCTCAACGCTACCAATCGCCATAAATGTATCAAACATAGTAATACCTCCAGCAAGACAGGATACCTGATTACCTGTACTGCCGCACCACTCATAGCCTCCGCCACGCGGTCTAACTATTTACTATTGGCACTTGAACAGTAGAGTGTCACTTATCTTTAGGCTGTTGTGTTAACCCGCCGAACGATTGGCGAGTATATTCTCAAGCTCCGCGGAGCTGATAGGGTGTAGATTTAAGTCCAGCACGATGGCGGACTTGGCACTTAACGGATGGAGAATCCGGATAGCATCCTGCTCCTTTCCGCACAGACCAATAGTGTAGTAAGGCTTGGCCGAGAGTTGCAGAACACACAGTTCCACATCCTCACCGAAGTGCTTCTGCTCCAGCTGACGATAGCGGCTGGAGTGGGCCAGGGCATCGCGTACACTCTCCGGCGAGGCGTAGACATGCACTGCCATCTGGTCTTCTCCGGATTCGAAGGCACACGCATCCAGGCGTGGCTGGAGTCCCTGCTTCAGTATGCTCGGCAGACATTCCTTCCGCGTTATATGATAAATGGTTTTAATCTCTCTGCGACGGTCCATGTGTAGGTCACTCGCCTTTCTCGTCGGGGGCTTCTTTCTTTGGCTCTCCCGATACTTTATTCCGATGCTCTTCTGCATCCCTGTCGGCATCTCTGGCAGCGACGCAAAGGCTTGAGATGACTACGCCATAGATGGTACCGAAGGCGAAGCAACCAAGCGCAATGAGTACACAGGCCACCACGGATATCTGTGCATCCAAAAATGAATCACTCCAAACTCATACGACTGATAAGCGACATAGGATTGACGCTTACCTCCTTACTCTCAACCTCAGCAGCCTGCTTGAGGAGCTGCTCCATGACCTGCGCCGCATTGGCGCGACCATCCAGAATAGATGCCGCCAACTCCTCCGTGAGGGGAAGCTCCTGCTCCTCACACTCCGTAAGGAACAAAGGCTCTGCGGCCATCATGTCGGTGTAGAGCGGGGACACATGCTCATAGGCATAGTAGGTGCGCCCAGACCACTGGACGGTACCCATCAGCTCCCCCAGCAGAATACTGGGGGACACCTTCCGCCGTTCACAGTACTTGTTGATGGCCATGGTGCAGGTCCCCTGCGAAGCATTGTGAAGGTCGAAAGCGATGATGGTGTAGATGGCGAAATCGGCCACCACATCGCGAAGCTGCTCAGAAAGCTCCCGCCTCTCATCGTCAGACACAATCATGAACTTGCGCTCCTGGACGGTCTGCAACGCGTTGCCCAACTTGTAGACGCCGTCATGTAAACGATAGGAGGCAGTGCCCATGCGGCCGTTGGTTACGCCGGAAGAGACGTTAGGGAACAGGGAGCGGAAGTCCTCGATGAAGTTTTCCTTCAGGACCTTGCCGCTCTCGGCGGCGAGCACCGGAGGGCTCTTGCGGGTAGTAGACTGCTTCATCAGCTCCTGGATGGGAGCGGCGGCCTTGGCCATAGAGAAGGCGGTGTCAGTCAAGGTGAGCATCTCGCTCAGAACAGCATCAGCATTCTTGATAGTATCAGCAATAACCTGCATAGTATACTACTCCTTCACAATTTTATTGAGGTCATTATAGACTGTGCTTACCAGCTCCTCTACCTGGTCGTAGTCGATTTCCACGGTGCGCTTGGACTTGGCAACCTCTTTAGCGGCTAAGGCTTTCTTGCGCACATAGTAAGCTACGGGGAACAACGGGAGCTGGGAAACCAGGAGGACCCATTTGTGGTAGAGCACCAAGTCGACCACTCCGAGGATAGAGGTTAGCAGTGCCACTACAAATAGACCCTCTGCGAACTCGTCTTGGATGTTCGCAGGCATAACGAAGATGTTATGCATAACACGAGACACCAGCCGGAACGGTGCCACGATTAGGTATGAGATGGTATTCAATAGGCCGGAGCTTCCCTCAAAGCTGTAGGGGTGAATGTCCGGTGAGTACACCTTACGCTTGCCATCATCCCGCATCATTTAAATGACACCCCCAAACTTCAATGCTACCACCATTATTAGGGTGAAAATAAAATAGTCCAGCCCAATGCCAGACCCTCTAAATCCAAGGCGAAACACGTAGGCCGAAACCAGCGACCACACGATAAGAATGAAGGGAGCCACCAAAAGCGGTAGCACACTCAACAAGGTGTCTAACATCTTTAGAAGAGTCCTCCTTCCTTATCCCTGCGCATAGAGACCAGCTGGTACTCATGGACCTCGGAGAACACACCGTTCTCGATACGATACGCGAAGCACCACAAATCCTTGGGCACCACGAAATCATTCTCCAGCGCGTATACCACAAGCCCAGGACGTGTGAACACTACCCGGACGACTGTAGGTATGTTTCGCGTTCTATCCCAGGTGCCAGCGAAGTGTGCGGTATTATCGAAGTTGATAGCCTCCCATACATCTGGCGAGCATAGGGATTTGATTTGGCCTTCCCGGTTATAGACGTCTGTGATGCTCTCATACTCATAGAGCAGGCGCACCATAGAGATTCCAATATCATCTACGGCCGTGGAACTCTGGAAGGTGTTCACAGAGATGTAACCAAGGATAATGCTTATGACCATGATGAGGGCAGCGAAGCAACGAAGAAACACTTTCACTTACTGCCACTCTCCATTCCACTCACTGTCTGCTTTAGAAACAGGCTGGAGGCGAACGAGGTTATAGGAGCTAATACGCCCTTCACCAGTGACGCGATAGAACAGACCAATACGACAAGGCAGGTCATTCCCATCGGCATCCATGAGCATAATCTCCAGATAGTTCGCCTTTACATTGCAAACACGATAGGTGGCCGCCTCGCCCCGCTCATGAAGGAACACCGCATTAAAGTCACGAAGGGTTTGCGACCTACCATCATGGTCAATAGTACTTGTGTCTACACCCGTAATATACTCCTCGATAATCTCCTCCTGATGAACGTAGCTCTTGGCCGGAATGAACTCATCGAGAAAGGTTAGGATAGTCTGTGGCGGCTCGACTTCGGCCTGCGACTTCTGCTCCAAGTAGTCCCGAGTCTTGAAGGCGGCCAAGAGTGTTATTGCTGCCAAGACCCAAAGAACTACGGTTAGCACCCAGCCATAGGACCGCTTGTTTTTATCCATAGACAAGTGCCTCACATGACAAAGACCGGGTAACGCTTTAGGGTCTCCGGGGTAATCTCTTCGCCGGTCTCCGGGTCCTTAGTCACCTTCTCCACGATGAAGTTAGAGTGACCAGCCGGTGCGCGCACCGTATGGAACCCCGGTTGCTTTCCGAGTATAGCCTTGCCGATGGGAGTATCCGTAGACAAGGCATGGTCAGACATTAAGTTCTGCCCAGGGGCCGCACCACCATACATCAACAGACCATCGAAGATAGGCTGGGGCTCCTTACCACCGTTCTCCGCCAGGATAGCCGCATGTGTCATGGGGGACGGGGTGACACTGAACACCCGAAGGTGAATCACGCAACCCTCCTCGATAACCCTTGCATTAGGGTTAGCCCTAATGGGTTGCATACTGAGGGCAGGGGCGAGAGCATCCAGCTCCTTGACGATGCGGGCCATCTCATCCTTAGCAGCATCATACTCAGAATTCTCGCGGAGGTCACCCATGGCGAGGGCTTCCTGTAATTGCACAGAAGCCTTCTCACGGTCAACACGAAGGTCCGCGATTCGCTTCTCGATACCGCTAAGGGCAAGGTAGTGTATTCTTTGTTCTGCCATTACGAGGCCTCCCATTCAATATCATTAGTAGCAGACACCGAAGCTCCAGTGACATAAACTTGGCAACATCAATTCTCCCATCAGACTTAACCGGAAGGTCATCCGCCCACATATCCAAGAATGCCATCAACCCTGTGTAGACACTGTCATAAGACATAATCACAAACTGGAGCTGGGAAGGGTCTATACACCTGGCACTGTGCACTGGGTAGCTCGAGAAGATAAAGTGCAGTGTTGACCCCGGTGTAAAGCGGTGGCTATCACCTGGCGAGGCAAACGATGGCCAGAGGCCTATACAGTCCGCAGGCAGTTTATAGTCACCGGTGCAGAGGGCGTTTATGAGATAGTCGAAGTCATCTCGGGTTAGCCACAGTCGATGTACTGCAATATCCCGCAGTCCAACACAACCAGTCATCTTTACGCCACCTCCAGGTTAGAACCGGTGCATAACTACAGGGTAGCGCAGGTAGTCACGCTTATCCGAGGGATTATAAATAGCCGAATAGGATTCCTTATCATAGCGTGGCACAAGGTCATTCAGCTTATAATCACTTATGATGAATGTAGATAGACCAAAGGCGGCCCTTGCATCCAGTACAGACTTGAGCAGCGGTATCTCATCGAACCGCTCATCAGAGTGGTCCACGAACATAAAAACCACATCCAGGGCTATGAGGTTATCCCACTGATACTTCCCGTATAGCTTATAGAAGGGATTCATTTGGGAGACCTTCTGGAGCCTGCGCCAGTCCCCGGTGGACAATAGGGGAGCCACAGTGAATCGCTGGGCAAGGGCAGTCTGCATACAGCAGTAGGCAAACTTGTTCTTCCCGGACTTTGGGGGTGCTCCGATGAACATAGAGAACGCCGGAATTCTCCCGCTGAGGAACTGATTGTAGACCTTCTCCAGGGCATTGTCATATTGCTGAAGCCTTAGGGGAATGTCACTACCTTCGGGCTTCTCCCACACGACGCCTTGGTAGACAGTCGGGATTAATTCGGTAGGGACTTCGAGGTTAAGCAACTTCACGGTGTTGGAACTTCTTGGCGTCAGGCCGCACCTTGGGCACCCGCCTTCCTTACCTTCGTTATTACAAAAGTGACACCGTGTTCGTTGCTCCGCGATAGCCGCCTTGCCGATACGTGTTGCTGGGGCTGTGCTCTCGCTGGGCATAGTATCACCACCTTTAGGATGCACAGGAGCACAACAGGTGCTCCTGCAAATAGAAACAATAGAGCTGCTGTTAGATTGACTTCCCCCTGACCGGTTGTCCATCTCGATAGAAGCGAACTACCAAGTCTTTGCGAGGAACTGTTTCGGTGTGTCCGTTAATTAGGTAGGCTATCCTGTAGGGAACTCGCGGTGCCCCTGAACCTTGAGCTGTTTGCAAGAGGTCTTGCAACTCTCCGATGGTTAGGATATCACCATGGAGCTCAGCTGGAATCTCACAATCATCGGGGACAATTACAAGCGTCACAACTTTAGGAAAGCAACGGAACTCTGAATAATAGAGGTCGCAGAAACTACGGGCATGAATGTTGTTCTGCTGAATAACATTGAGGGTAATATATTCATCAAGGTCATCAGTTCTGCCATGCCACTGATAGAGCTTCCAGCGATGGTCCCCATAGCTTCCCACGATGCGCCGCACACGCTTTAGCTCCAGGATGTAGACAAGCCCACCATAGTAAAAGACAATATCGAGCTCAGTGTTCCCCGTCTGGGTTAATAGGGTTTCTATCCGGACATTGCGCCACACCGCATTGGTGTAGTGCCTTAACGTCTCGACTACATGTTCCTCAAATTGTGCACCGGCACGATGAGTGTTCTTAATGAAGTTGGCCTCACGCCAAGAACGCATGTACATAAATGTGCTCCCTCTCATTTACAGTGCGAAGGGTATGGGTGCTCGTGATGCGCCCATCAAGGGGTCTTAGGATATCTCGGCTACGCGGTCTCCAATCTTCACGAACATAGAGGTGAGAAACTTGGTAGCGATATTCCACGCCACCGCTTTGAGCTCCCCGATGGTGGTATACTCACTCCGGTCGATTGGAAGGTAGAAGATACGGATAGAGTTGTTGCTGATGTGACGCTCGATAACATCGCGGCAACCACTGCGCAGGACAAAGACGGTGGCCTCATCGGAGGCAGGCCGGTACTTGAGCTCTGCTGTGAGTTCTCCAGTTGCGACGGTATCGCATAGAGGAGCGCGGTAGACCTGCAGGGACTGATAACAAGTTTCGACCTGTTCCCAGTTAACTGTGTTAGTTGGCATAATGTGGCATCCTCCTAATCCTGTGCCGTGGCAGGCTCAATGTGCTTCAGCACGAGTATCTGGTTAGCCATGCTCAGCAGGGCATCTGTCAGGCGGCTAATGGCAGCATTATAAGCCACCCGCTTGAAGTGCTCTCGGTCAGCAAAGCTCCCACTGCACAGGTCAAGCGCGATGCTTCCGTCATTGCAAATGGTCGCCTCGCCACGCTGGGTAGCCTCAAACCAGATAACGCGGAGGGTGAGTGTCCCCACGGGTGGCAGATGTAGGAGCTGAAGCTCCTCAGTGCGAATCCCCTGTTCGCAGTAGGCCGTCCGCCAGACAGGCTGATTAGCATTGGAGGGGGCAGGCTGTGTCGTAAGTTCAGACATAATGGTACCACCTTTCTCTAAGTAATAGAATATTACATCTCTCACTACTAAATGTAGCAAGCCCATACACGGACCGTCGGAAATGAGGCACTTAATATATCTTCTTTACTATTATTCATAAAAGTGCAAATAATTTATAGACAAAGACTATGGCCTGGAAGCTTCCACTTCCAGGCCGTTTTTTATTCGTGCATGGCGGCTTCCCAACTGCCGTACTCATAGATGCCGTCGATACCACAGTGTAGGGCATTGCAGGATTCCCTTAGACTGTCCCAAGACATCCCTTGAGAGACCTTGCCATACTTATCGACAAAGGTAAACTCACGGACACCGGTGCAGATAGCGGAGTATCCCTCATTGCCCGGGTTATTATCTATAGGGTGCAAGGGGTAGACACCTCTAAGTGTAAAGGTGTCCCACCATTCATCATCCATCGAGATGCCACTCTCCTGCAGACGGCTGTTATAAGGTTCCCTACGCAACCAGTCAGTCGGCCACCCCGAACCATCCTGAATAAAGATAGGGTCAGGAATCTCAGCATACTTGTAGTTGGTCCTCAGGGGGATGCTATTAGCCGTGAGGACCCTGGCCGCCTCGCCTGCACAAATAACTAATTGCCACCCATTGATATCCAGAACGTACTCCTCTGGAATATTCTTTAGAGCAGAATTGAGGGCATCGGCTTCCCTACGAGACAAGTCGATACGCTCTATCTTAGAGCCGAGCGGTGGTGTTGCATAGCCACCCTGGATGATATACCAGTCGGTCCAGATAAGGGATGGGTTACTCTTGTGCCGCAGAAGATAGAAGTCACTATCGATGGTGTCCCTGTGGATAGAGATGTGCCAGTCCAAACACCCTGCGACGAAGTCATAGAGCAATGGCTGGGTGTTAGGGTCTATATCCTCTAAGGCCGGAAGCTCAGTGATAGGGGCTTCCGTAGGGGTCACTGACACAACAGGGTCATTGTCGGGATGCACCTTTGTTCGCTCTTTGCAGGAGCAAAGAGTTAATAGAAGAACGGAACAGACGAGAACTATTTTATACCAACGAGGTATCAATTTCCATTCACCCGCCTAACGATTTACCGAATAGACTTTAGGCAGCTCCTCAAAGATACTGCCATATTCGAACATGAACTTCTCCCAATAGGTGGAGGAGAATTCAGGATTAACACAGCGATAGACAAAGCAGTCACCAAATGAGGCATCGTCTGTGGTAACCTGACGCATTCTGGGATAGTAGGCATATTCGGTTCCAACGGAGGCGAAGGATGCTTCATAGACGTTGACATTAGTTCCAGGCCAACGTTCATTGGCAACCTGTTCACCAACCCAAATCATCATATGCCTTCCGGTGTTTGCGTACTCCCCGTCGGGGTCACTGGGACTTGGGGAGATTAGAACATCACCGGGCTGTAGAACATTGTCGGACACCTTACCGAGATACTCCCACTTAGTGGTGCCTTCGAGGTAGTCCCGGATACTGCCGACATACATTCGCCTACAGTCGTTATCGATACCAGACAATAGAATGGCTGTAGTGACGCCTACATCACTGGAGGCAAAGTATTCACCGTTCTCCAATACATTCTTACCGATGCTATGACAAGCCTGCCGGTAGTACTGGAGGGTACTCTCTCCAACCATCTCAGGAGCATTATAGCTGTGGTCGCTTACACGGATAACCTTCTTATCGGCGGCAAGCAGTAATGCTGTACGGGCCAGGAGCAAACCCTGTGGGGTCACACCTTTAACTTCCGGTCCCGAGAAAGGATTATGCCAGTCGGCCTCTAACTTATAGAACCAGGGGTCAGTGCCACTGTACTTGTGGTAGAGTTCGGTGGCCCTTCGTAAACCATAGGTATGACTTGCGTAGCCATCAGGGTAGGTGTCCGGGGCGGTCATGGAACTGTAAGCAGGCATACCCACACCGCACCAGACACGAGTAGCCCACTCAAGGGCAGAGACGCCTGTGCTATACTTAGGGTCTACACCGGGGACATCATTTATGTCCCAGGCCCAGGGGAGACTGAACTTATTGTTGATGATGTAACTCACCTGGAACGCCGGGTCTTGCCAGGGAACGCCAGCTGCCATAGCCGCCTGAATTAGGGCGGTTGCATTAGCGGTTGTTTTGTTATCTCGGGAGTACCACCAGACATCAGATTCCTGAGTTAGACCAAGACCTATGTTACAGTTACCGTTGTCATAGACTGCCCGGTCGAAGCCGGCCCCGTTAAGCCACCTTATCCACGCGGCATTGTCCTCCACCTTATCCATCACGGCACCAGACGGTCCAGGGTAAATCCAATCGGTCTGATAAGTGTAGGTGCCCTGCATGATATCGCTGTAGGAGCCACCCTCTGCCATCATGTAGGTCATAGCTCCGATGATGGCGTTAGGGGTGTAGCCTTCCTTATCCATCAGATAGATGAAGAAGCGATAAGCGGTGTCTACGTTACAACGTTGCTCAAGCGGGAGACTGCGGGATATATGTACAGGGTCTACGCCCTTATCGACGTACTTCTGGGGGCCCTGATAAACAGGGGCAGAAAGACGTGTGACGGAACCCTGAGGTTCCGTCACAATAGATGACGCAGGATGATAGTGGCCGTGCTCCTCATCGTACTCGTAGTACTGGCCGTCCTCGTCATAGTAGGGCTGGTACTCCTCGTAGTGGTCGTGACCATCATCGGCGGGTAGAATGATGGACACCAGGGGAATGACGAGGGAGAGCAGAAGAGCGACCACAAGCAGAATAGTCACAGCAATGGTAAACTTATTCTTCTTGGGCGTGGCCTTTTGCTTGGGCTTGGGCATTTGTATCACTCCTTTACTTGAGATAATAGAGTGCTTTCTTCTTGCAGTAAATGTGGGCAACTTTTCAGGCAAGACAATGGCCCTGGAGCTTTGATACTCCAGGGCCATTAGGTAGGATTGGTTTAATCGTAGGGCTGCCACTCGTCGTGGGTGTACATACCGACGATATCATACCCCATGTCATTGCACAGAACACGGAGGTCCCACCACCGGAATTCGGGATAGGAGCCACCCGTGGAATCACACAGGAGGAACTCCTCTTTGCCAGTGCAGATTACCCAGTAGTCGATACCGTTGTTATAGGCGGTCTGGACAATGTCGTACCTCTGCCTATAGCTCCAGGTGTCCCACCAAGGGTCCCAGATATTTATGCTGAGGTCATGCATCATTCTGTCCGCATAGAACGGCTGGCGCAACCATTCAGTGGGCCAGCCAGCACCATACTCTAAGGTCTTTTTAAAGTAGCCACTGGTGTAGTCGGGGTTTGCAAGAAGAGAGAACATCCGGAGTTCCAGGTCACCCCATTTACCATCCGCATCGAACCCGTGTACACCTTCCTCATCGTAGACAGTAAGTAGGAACAATTCCCAGTCACCCTCGACGATATGCCGCTCCTCGGGCAACTCCGATACAAGCGACTCGAACGACTCGAGAAGCTCCGGAGTGAGTTCCATAGAGTTTATCTTGGAGCCCAGGGGAGGCGTAGTAAAGCCAGTTTGCACGACATACCAATCATTGTGCAACACCGAGGGGTAGTCTGTGTTCCTCAGAATATAGAAGTCGCTGGTGAACTGGTCACGGTGAACAGGGATGTGGTAGTCCAGGCAACCCGCAACGAAGTCATACAGCATAGGGGTCTTTTCGGGATTCAAGGAATCGGGCGCTGGAAGCATATCCACGATAGACGGCATCGGCGTAGGTTTAACCGTCGGCTCCGCACCCGGTTCATCTGTGACCTCGGCCGTTGTGTTCTCGTTCGTATCCCAGGTATCCTCGCGCGGCCCAACGAATGGCGGGGAGGTAGGCTCAACGGTAGCCGTCGGCCGTGGGTCCTTGGTGCCTTTAATAGCAGGCTTGCTCTCGATAGGGTCCTCCGTCGCACACGCAGATAAGGACATACACAGCATAACAACGAGCACCACGCGGAGTAAGAGATTCTTTTTCATACTACCACTCCTTACTAATTTGCAGGCACAGTGCACTTGTTACCGTTGGAATCCGTGTAAGGCATCCCTGGAAACAACGTAAGACAATCCATCATATCAGCATTTCCACCCTGACTACGACTGGGCCACAACTCCAGGTGTAGATGTGCTCCGAAGGAGTTACCAGTGTTTCCGGTCTGCGCGATTTGTTGCCCACGCTTAACCTTATCACCAGCAGCCACCAAGAAGGAACCCTTCATCAAGTGAGCATACAAAGTGACCTTACCATCAGGATGTTGGATTGTTATATAATTTCCCCAAGAGATGTCACCGGTAGTATACTGGGCGTTATTACGTCCATCGGTAACTTTGAGTACTATACCATCCACAGGAGAATAGAGAGCGGTACCCTCGGGTGCACGAAAATCATAGGCGCGATGCCCTTCCCATTTACCGTTTAAGATACGCATACCGAAGTTTGAAGTAATCTTACAATCGATTGGGAGCACCCACGCACACGAACCGTAGATAGGCTGATTAGAGGGAGTAGTTGTAGGAGAGGTAGATTCGGTAACAGTAGTCTTTGCCCACTCAGTTGGGAGTTCAGTAAAAGAGCTTCCACGCCCTGTTCTGAACTGTTCCCACTTGGTACCACTGTATACCGGATTCTTACAACGATATACAACGAAGTTACCCCAGTAGCTTCCCTTCGGATTACACTGACTTATGTCGGGGAAGTAGGAGGCCGGGTTTCCGGGGTCCTCAAGGGACGCCTGGTAGACATTAGATGTGGTGCCAGGAAAACGTTCACCAGCAACATTCTCACCAATCCAAATGGCGATATGATAGCCATCATCATTTTCGAATAACACATCTCCAGGCTGAAGTTGGACCTCGGACATTTTCCCTAATCGTTCCCAAACACTGGAGTTCTTGCAGTGAGAAATCAGTGTTGAACACCCGCCAAACGAGACCCAAGACGGGTCCACGCCAGCCAACATTACAGCCGTAGAAGCAGCGCGGTCACACGAGGCAAAATAGTTGTTTGTGCTCTCGAGTTCCATCTTAGCCTCACGGTAGTAGCGCAGGCCAGGGTCAGCGGCCATCTCAGGATTATTGTAGCTGTTATCAGCGGATACTCGATTGAGCTTGCCACTCACGGACCTATCACGACCGGCAAGCATAAGTGCACATCGAGCAATCATTAAACCCTGCGAGGTTGTATTATCATAGGCGGGGCCAGAGAAGGGGTTATGCCAGTCGGATTCTCCCGAGCCTACCTGTGGGGCATACTTAAGGGAACCATCCGAGTTATAGAACAGTGGGTCCTTACCACTATACTGATTATAGAACTCAGTGGCCTCGTCTACGTGAGCTATATGGTTCAAGTAGTTTTGGTCATTGATAGAGGCACGGTGTACATAGGACCAGCCGGGCATACCGATACCGCAGTAGGCGCGACCCGCCCACTCGGTGGCGGTAATCTCAGTGCTCGACTTAGGGTCTGGCCCGGGGTTCTGGTCCAGGTCCCAGGCGTAGTCCTGGGTGAACTTACCGTCCACATAGAACGGAACCTGAAATGCCGGATTCTGCCACGACCTACCTTCGGCCTCGGCGGCATTTATCATATCTGTGGCATTATGCGTAGTACCACTTAGCACATAGGAAGAGCCAGACAGAGTATATATATCAGTGGACTGCACCAGTCCGATACCGATATCAATGCTGGATTTATTTACCTGGGCAGGTCCATCATGGGACAGCCACTTTAGCCAGGCAGCATTATCCTCGGTCCGGTCACGTGTTACACCACTTGGGCCCTTAGCACTGTTTAACCTCTGGTAGGTGTAGGTGCCCATTGTGTAGGACCCACCACCGGCCTCGGCCCGCATATACGACAGCATTCCGCAAATAGCCTTAGGAACGAACCCACGCTGGTCCATAGCATATACAACACACCGCCAAGCAAGTTCTTTGGTAGCTATCTCATCTACGCTCATACCAGAGATGGCTGCCTCTATAGCTGCTCCAATATTCTCCGGGTCATACTTCTCAACGTAGCCCGGAGAAGATGAGCTACCCGTAGAGCCTGGAGTGTAGGACTGGCCTGAGCTATCATACCAATGAAAGTCCTCGCGCCGCCTGGCCTCCAGGTCCTCGTCATTATTCATAAGGACAAACCAGTACAGCATGAAGTTATCGGTGGCTATGAAGATAACGAATAACAAGGCAAGAGGGATTAGTACCATGGCAAGATAGTCCTTGATGCCAAAACGCCTACGATGCTTGTTCTTCTGGAATAGACCCTTCAAGCCTTTCATCTTTGGCATTAGCATAGGCTACTCCTTGATGGTTCTGGTTCTGAATGCCTTGGATAGATGGTCAGGAATCTGCACTTTATAAACAGTCTCCAGAACCTCGGTGCCAGTATCTGCCACACAACAGAAGCAGTTACGATAGACCTGCTGACGCTGTGAGAACAGTTCGAGCTGACCAGCTAACCAATCCTTACCAAAGTCCTCACGGATGGTCCGGATATCATTATCCTCACAGAAGCCGCACAGGTAGGAAGTTATGTTAGACCGAATGTCCTGACCTTCTTTACTCTGCAAAACCTTCAGGGAATTGAGCAAAAGAAAGATAACTGCATTGTTCGAGCGCGACCCGGTGACGTCCGAACACACGTAAGACAGTAAATTGGCGAAATTCGACACTCTTTGGAGCTCCTCATAGAAGCAAAACAGAAATTTACCCCGGGTCTTCAGGATGGACTTCTTCTTAGAGTCCAGATGCTGAACCATGAAACAGCGTAGGACATCGAGACTGTCCGATGCGCCTTGGTTCTTGTTGAACTCATAGATAACAAACTTAGCCTCCAGCACGTCTCCAAGAGAAATCTCATTCTGGAAGGCATCAGAGAACATACCAGAATCGCCGAAGTAGGCGTTGAGACGGGCACGTGCCAGAGACACCATCTTGCGTTGCTCCTCAGTGTAGGAGGTAGTGTTCTGCAGAGATTCAAGGACAGGCAACACTTCAGCGTAATGCATATCCCGGGTCTCCTTAAAGGAGGACGGGTTGCCTGGGTCGATACCTCTTAGGCTGTACATCTTCATCACAGCCTCGCGCATTACCATCTCCGCATCGTTAGGGTT
>ERZ777011.1609-NODE-1609-length-22582-cov-8.729835_pt1 | contig 22582 bp, 17 predicted proteins | sample MGYA00374964_ERZ777011 | MGnify/ENA primary metagenome ERZ777011 (study PRJEB29310, sample SAMD00008975) | mouse gut metagenome | study: EMG produced TPA metagenomics assembly of the Metagenome analysis of fecal microbiota from mouse which was promoted... | reverse complement strand
GGGCACTGTCAAGAGCCGCATATTCTTCGCCCGCAAAAAGCTCCAGCAGCGTTTCTCCGACTACCGCTGATACATCTCTGACTTTATTCACACAATATTATTTCAGTTCCACTCAGAGGCTTATTTCAATCACACTGCGGTTGCGGGCCACTACCAGTCCGGCACGGGTACTTACGTTGCTGTAAGAGGTAGTGTTTTCGGCCAGTCCGATACTGCCCAGCATACCTACAAAACTCTCGCTTTCGTGCCAGTCGTACATGTACCAGTTGTACAGATTGCGGTCGAGGCTGAACAGAATAAGGCGCATGTAGCAGCCATCGGGCAGGCTGTCGTCCGGTTCGGCCGATACGCGGTGCAGGCTGATATTCCTGAACATCAGGTGCAGAGGGTAGCTGCTGCCGCGGAAGCTGTTGTCGCTGAACACGGTAAAGCCCCAGGCATCGGAGGCGAATACGGTTTCGAGAGCGTCGATATGCTCCGAGAATATCGGCTCCATGTCGAACTCCGGATTGCCGCAGTTAAAGTCTACATCTTCGTTGCTGCAGTCAGCAGCTTCCCAGGCCAGCTGAAAGTATTCGTTAATACCGGAGCGGTCGTTCACAGGCAGCTTTATATTCATGCTTATGTGAAAATACTGATATGCATAACTGCCGCCATATGGATCATCTTCGAACAGGTAATTGTTGACTTCCACTGTTTTGTCGACCTGTGCCGTGCCGGTAAGAGGCTCGAATGGTATTGTCACTACAGCGTCCGCAGTGCCGTACTTCGGACTGCAGGCCCTCAGGCTTACTTCCTGTCCGGCCTGAGGCTTGTATGGAATGAGGTAGCCCGAGCGCTTGCGTTCCGCACCGTAGGCATCGGTTTCAGTCCACTCGCTGTAGGTGGCGCGGCACACCGGATTGCCGTCGGCGTATACGTCAACGGTACCGTCGGTAACTGTATGGTCGGCCTTGTATGCTTCGTAGTCGTCGTAGCGCCAGCTGTGTGAAAGCTGCACGGTAAACTCCTCTCCGGCATCGATTACCGCGTTCATGCACAGCACAGGAGCGCTGTCGATTTTAGGCTCGAAGTCGGTATAACAGGCAGTAAGCAGAGGCGCGCACAGCAGCAGGGGAAGTTTTTTCAGAATATCCATGTGTACGAAAATGAAGGAATTATAGGTAAGAGATGCAACTGTTGGAATCGGGGGCGGTCGTGTCGCCAGTTGCGGAGTACGGCCACCACATTCATATTGCAATAAGCATTGTAAAGACTGAAAGTCCAGTATCCCCGGCGGGTCTGGCGTGTGAAGCTGAGGTCGAGTCGGTGATAAAAAGGCAGGCGGTAATTGTTGACATCGGTGTCGAGAGGCACGTCGGCGCTCCAGTCGGAGATTATGGGCGACTCCCATACCTGTATCGGTAGGGTGACGCGGTTGCCCGACATGCCGGTCCAGCTTGCCCCCATGCTCCAGATGTCGTTTATCTGCCACTGCAGCAGCAGGTTTATTTTATGTCGGTTGTCGTTGCGGGCGGGGTATGGTCTTCCGCCGTTTCGCTCCGCGAAGTGTCGGTCGGCCCACAGCAGCGAGTAGCCGAGGTGTCCGCTGATGTGTCCGCTTTCCTTGCTAAGTTTAAAGTCGACGCCTTTGGCGCTTCCGTTGCCCGAAGTAAAGCGTCGGTCGGTTTGCCAAGCCGGAGCCAGATAGTAGTCAGTGCGGTATTCAACCAGGTTGTGCATCCACTTCCAGTAGGCTTCGGCTGATACGGTCCAGTCGCTTCCGATGCAACGGTATGCGCCTATGCTGATTTTGTCGGCTGTCTGAGGCTTGAAATTTCCGGTAACGGGTACCCACTGGTCGGTAGGCAGCGATATGTAGCTTTGCGACAGCTGGTGTACATACTGCACCGTGCGGCCGTAGGCGGCCTTGAAGGCCCAGCCGGGTCGCGGACTGTATCGCAGCGACAGGCGCGGCGACGCTGCCGGGTGTAGCTTGCTGTCGATGGCGAATAGCGAGCCGTGAAGGCCGGCATTGAGCTGCCATCTGTCCGACAGGCGCCAGTCGTAGCCTATGTAGGCGTTCAGTTCGTTGGCCCGGTAGCGTTCGGTGGTATCGCTGACTATGGCCTGAATGCCGTCGGTGGTAATGCTGTGGTGGCTGTCGGTGGGGTGGAAATTATGGAAAGTGTACGAGGCGCCGAAATTCAGTCGGTGTGCCTCGGCCGGATTCCAGTAGAAATCACTGCGGAATATCCAGTCGTTTATATTATTGTTGCTGTCGGAAACATCGAGGCTCTCGCTGCTCATCTCGCCCTGCACATATTCGGCGTAATACCAGCGGCGTTTCAGTCCCGAAAAGTAACGGGTGTATGCGGTGGTGAACTCACCCGAGAGTCCGTCGGAGAAACGGTAGTTCCAGCCGGCCGACGCCACCAGATTGCCCCAGCGCAGTTTGTTGTTGTCGTCCTCTTTGTAGCTGTCGGAATTATCCTTGTTGCCGCCCTGCAGGAAATCTTCGCCGTAATATACCATGAAATGGACATTCGAACGGGGCGAAAAACGGTGAGTAATCTTGGCGTTGAAATCGGTGAAAGCATAGCGGAAGCGCAGGTCCTCATCGAAATTGGGGTCGTTAAGGCTATTGTTGATGGCCAGTAGTGGAGCGGTGAGTACATCGTACCACGAGCGCCGCAGTGCTACCGAATAGCCGGTGCCGCCATGACCTATGGGTCCGGAGATGTTGAACGCGCCCGAGGTCAGACCCAGACGGGCCAATCCGTGATGCCCGTCTTCGCCTCCGCCGCGAGTGCGTACGTCGACGAACGACGACAGACGCCCGTCGAGCCGCGCCGGAAAACTCGATTTGTAGAAGTCGACCGACTTGACCACATCGACGTTGAAAGCCGAGAATAGGCCGGCGAAGTGGTTTACCTGGTACAGGGGCACATTATCGAGGGTGTAGAGGTTTTCGTCGGCATTACCGCCGTGCACGTGCAGGCCTGCCATGCCCTCGGTACCCGCCGATACACCCGGCTCGAGCTGTAGGGTTTTCACTACATCGCTCTCGCCGAATATCTGCGGGGTATATATTATCTTTTCGGCCGACAGTCTGTAGCTTCCTATTTCGGCCGACTCCAGTGCGCGGTTCTGAAGCCGCGAGCCGGTTACTTTCAGCTCGGCCAGCTGGTTGGCCAGTTCGAAAGGCAGCTCCACACTGTCGGGCAGCATACGTGGCGCCACCGTCGGCAGCGGCTTTATCCTTGCGGGTCGTCGGCTCAGCATCACGTTGTCGCCCTTGATTTTATAGCGGATGTCGGTGTTTCGAAACATATCGTCGAGTACTTTGCGCAGAGGGCGGTGGTTTGCGTGCACCGATATTTTCATGCCGTCGAGCAGTCCGGCGGCGTACACAAAGTTTTTGCCGCTCTGTTGCATAAGGGTCTTGAACACAGTTTCGGCGTCGGCGTTGTGAACATCGACTGTCACTCGCCGGGCAGCGGCGCTCATCCCGAGCGTCACTGCCAGAATGAGCAGAATCAATCGCATATCACTATATCTGTGCCTAATAGTTCGTTGATGGTTTCCACCAGGTCGTAAGCATTGCCTTCGTAGCTGAGAGTCAGGCGGTAATCCTCTATTGGGATATTTGCCAAAGTAACTCCGTACACGCGGCAGATTTCATCAGTTACCTCGCTGAGTGATGCGTTGCTGAATTCCAGCCGCACCACTTTCATGGGCTCGGCCACAGGAGTGCCTGCCGGGGGAGCCGATTGTAAAGCGGAGTCAGTTCCGTCCGGAGCATAAAAATTATAATATCCCACAAACAGAGCCGATGCAGTCAGGGCAACTGCTCCGGCTATTACAGCCACACGGCGCAGCATGGCAGGCCGGCGGCGGAAGCCCAGCCGACGCAGACCGCTCGCAGTATCGAATGCTCCCCGGCGATAATGGCGGGCCACAAAGTCGAGGCTTTCGTTAAATCGTTCGGTCTTCATGTCAGAATTCTATGCCCAGACGTACCATCAGGCCTGTTTCCACTCTGTGACTGACTGTGATATCTCCATGATCGTATCCGGGGTTCTGCCAGTCCCATTTATCGTAGTCGAAATTGTAATAGTTGTATTTTACACACTGCAGGTAGCAGCCTACGCCCAGGTTGATGGCGAAAGTTCTACCCCAGTTGAAACGGTAGCCCACGGTAGTCTGCCACAGGAAACCGCCGTCGGAGGCCAAAGTCCAGCCCAGACGCATGTCGGCGTAGGGGGTAAAACGGCCGAACTGCAAGTCGGTGCGCACATCGGCGAATACCGGAAAGTAAAAATTGGAGGTATAGGTGTTATTTTCAATACCAATACCGGCACCTACAAACAGCTGTGGTATAATCTGATATCCGTGGGTGGTGGATATGCCGGCATGGTGGGCGTGCTGGCGGGCGAATCCCGGAGCATTGTGTTTGAACAAAGCATAATCCGCATCGATAAATCCGCGGTAACCGGTTTCGGGCTGCTTTGCTCCGGCAGCAAGGGCCGAGCAGCAAATCAAGGTTGCGATAGTAAGTTTTTTCATTGCATAAATGTGATGTTCTATTGCTAAGAGCCACATTCTGCAAAATCCCCCTATGCTGAATGAAAAAAAATATTATAAAAAGGGCAGGAAGACCACCGGCATGCGGAATCCGGTGAGCTCGCCCCGCAGTCGGCTGTAAGCCTTGGTAATCTGGTTTTCGACAGTTTTAACCGAAATGCCCATTTCGTCGGCAATCTCGGCATGGCTTAGGCCGTCGCGCTTGCCGAGCAGGAATACACGGCGGCAGCGTTCGGGCAGCGCCTCTATGGCGCGCCACAGAGCGGCATCGCGTTCCGAGGTGTCGATTTGTTCGTCGCTAAGCTCGGGCAGGTTGTCCACTGCTTCCTCGCGGCGTCCGCAGTCGCGCAGCCAGTGCAGAGCCTCGTTGCGCACGGCACCATAGGCATATGCCTTGAAATCATCGATTTCAAGGCCTTCCTCAATCTTTGCCCACAACTTCAGAAAAGCCTCCTGTACAATATCCTCGGCCTGTGCGGTATTGCCGCACAGGCGCAAGGCGTACATGCCCAAAGGCAGGTACAGGCGCCGGAAGTTCTTCTCGAAGTCGCGGTTATTCATTGCTGCCAGGCAGAGTTTCAAGCAGGTTAATGCGGAACTTCAGGGCGGCATTGCCGGGTATCGCTCCGGGTATACCGCTTTCGCCGTAGCCCAGCGAAGCCGGGAAAGTAATTACGTATGTGCCGCCCGGCTTCATCATCTTCAGACCCTCGGTAAAGCCCTGCACGAGATTCTGAATGGTGAATACCACCGGTTCTTCGGTGGTGTCGAACACCTGTCCGTCGCTCAGGCTGCCGGTGTACAGCAGGCGTACCGAGTCGTTGTCGGCCGGCATTGCGCCCTCACCTTCGGTAATGACCTGGAACACCAGCCCCGAAGGCATGGTTATGGCACCCGGCTCGGATGCCGCCTGCTCAAGGAATGCCGCCTGCGACTCAGGCGTGAGCGGTTTGTTGGCCTCGGCGCGAACCGAGTCGACATACTGGGCAATCAAGTTATCGGCCTCGGCAAGGGTGAAGCCGGTGTCCTTGCCGTCGAGTACTTTCAGCACCGTGCTGATAACCTGCCGGCGGTCTACACTTATGCCCATGGCAGAAATCTGGTCGACCGAGCGGTTCAGGGCAGTGCCCAGCACTGTACCCATGGCTTGTTCGAGTCTATAGGCCTCCGGGTCGGTGTCGGCAGCAGAATTCTTCTGCTTTTTAGCCGATATGTCGGCGGAGCCGATAAAAGCAATAGCCGCGATCGCGGCTATTGCAATGAATACTTTAAATTTCATAAATTACTTCTTTACAACCTCGATGAGGCTTACATCGAAAATAAGAGTGGCGTTCGGGCCGATAATATTGCCTGCACCCTGCGGACCGTAGGCCAGAGCCGAAGGTATAAACAGGCGCCATGTTGAGCCGGCCTTCATCAGTTGCAGGGCCTCAACCCAGCCTGGTATAACCTGAGTAACGCCAAATGTGGCGGGCACACCGCGGTCCTCGCTGGAGTCGAACACAGTGCCGTCGATAAGCTTGCCGGTGTAGTGTACCACTACCTGATCATCGGCGTTGGGCTGTGGGCCGTCCCCTTCCTTAATAACTTCGTATTGCAGACCGCTGGCAGTAGTCTTAACTTCGGCGCGCTTGCCGTTCTCAGTCAAGAACTCTTCACCAGCCTTGGCGTTGATTTCTCCCATCTTGGCGGCTTCCTCGCGCTGTTTTGCCTCAAGTTCGGTAAAGAACTTTTGGATTTCGGCCTTTGCTTCGTCGTATGTCATCTGAGGTTGCGAGCCATAGAAAACGGCGGCCACACCATCGGCGAAGTCCTGTACGTTGATTGTCTGTATGCCGGAAGCACGGAAGTTATTGCCCATGCTTAGACCAAGAGCGTAGCTCAGGCGGTCGAGTTCTTTATTTTCCATAATTATAATAGAGTTTGAAATATATCGTTTTCAATAGCAATAACAAAAACCGTGCCGCTTTTGTTAAAAACAAAAAACTGTACCGGATGTAGAGAAATTGCCGCTTATTTTGTATCTTTGCACAAAAATATAACAAAGCACGATGAACGATAAGTTTGAAATGGTGGCCAAGACCTTCCAGGGCCTGGAAGATGTGCTGGCAGAAGAGCTCCGCTCCCTTGGGGCCGAAAATGTTATGCCCGGTAAACGTATGGTGGCCTTCGAAGGCAATAAGGAACTGCTGTACAGAGCCAACCTATGCTGCCGCACCGCCCTGCGCATTCTCAAACCTTTCTTCAAATTTACTGCAAAAGACGCCGACAGCCTTTACGAGCAGGCCAAGGAGTACGACTGGTCGCAGCTGCTGACAATCGACAAGACATTCCAGATTGACACTGTGGCCTACAGCGACGAGTTCTCGCACTCGCGCTTTGTGACATACCGCATCAAGGATGCCATAGTCGACTGGTTCAAAGACCGCTATGGCGCCGACAAACGTCCGGGCGTGCGTCTGGTCGATGCCGACGTAATGATTAACGTGCATATAAGCGGCACCGACGTAACCCTGTCGCTCGACTCCAGCGGCGAGTCGCTGCACAAACGTGGCTATCGAGTGGCTCAGACCGAAGCCCCCATCAACGAGGTGCTGGCAGCCGGCATACTGTTGCGTAGCGGCTACCGAGGAGATTGTCCGCTGGTCGACCCCATGTGTGGCTCAGGAACCTTCCTTATCGAGGCTGCCATGATTGCCGCCAACATCAATCCCGGCATCTATCGCCGCAGCTTTGCCTTCGAGCGCTGGAAGGATTTCGACGCCGACTTGTTCGACAGCATATTCAACGACGACAGCGCTGAGCGCGATCCCATGTATCCCATCGTGGGCGCCGACATATCGCCCAAAGCCATCGACATAGCCCGCGAGAATATAAAAAGTGCCGGTATGGCCAAGTATATCAGCCTTGAAGTCAAGCCTATATCGCGCTGGAATGAAGCTCCGCAGCCGGCAGGCATACTTGTGACCAATCCGCCTTACGGCGAACGCATATCGGCCCCCGATATGGACGCCCTGTATGCCACAATAGGCAACCGCCTGAAAAATGTGTTCCAGGGATACCATGTTTGGATTATAGGCTACCGCGACGAATACTTCGCCAAAATCGGTCTGGCCGCCTCCGAAAAAGTGCCCGTACTCAACGGAGCCCTCGAATGTGAACTGCGGGAATATGTGATTTTCGAAGGCGACAAGAAATCATTTCTCAAAGCCGGCGGAAAACTCAAGAACCACGTCAATGACGCTGATGACGAACGTGCAACTCGCAAAGGCGGAAAGGACCGAAAGTTCCGCGACGGCGCTCAGAAAGATCGCAAATTCCGCGACGGCGACAGCAAGGAGCGGCGCTTCAAGGACAAAGACCACAAACACCGCGACGATTTCGACCGAAGCAACAAATTCAAAGACCGCCCGATGCGCGAAGACATACAGCCCGACAGCGAAAACCCGCTGGCCGTACGGCGTAACCCGTACGCTTTGCGCTCGCTTCAGGGCAAGAGCCCATCTCTGCCTCCTCAGAAAGGCCCGATAATGCGCAGCCGCGGATGGAAAAAGAAGTAGCACTGTTGCCTCCGCAGCTGTTCGGCTCCACCGCATACTATGCGGCAGTGGCCCGTTTTGCCGATACTGCCGTAGACTTTTCGATGCGCGCCGACAAACGTTTCAAGGCGGCACACCGTTATAAAATAGTGGATACACGCGGTGAGCTATTCCTTACTGTACCGGTATGCCATCTGTCGGGAAACCGCGGATGGAACGATGTATGTATATCCGACCACGGACAGTGGTGGAAACTGCACATCACAGCACTTGAATCGGCCTATGGACGAACACCATTCTTTGAATTCTATATCGATCGCATTCTGCCTCTTCTGACCGACCCCGCTCAAAGCAGTTTCAGCACCATCGGCAGTCTTAACCGTGAAGCCGACCGACTGATACGACGTATTCTCGAGCTGCCCCCCGCCCTCGAGCCTGAGCAGTTGCCGGAAACATATACCGATTTCCGACGCCACGATTTCAGCGACATAAACCTGCCGGAGTACTGGCAGATTCGTGCCGATTCGCTCGGATTCCGGGCCGGCATGAGCATACTCGACATGATATTCAATATTGGACCCGAGGCTGCTCTGCTAATCAGACGCTGACAAATACAGCCGTCATTGCCTTACTTCTGAACCTGTTAATTTACTTCGTTTTACTTTATTTCTTCTCAATTCTTTAATGGACATCCTTAATTTCGACGAAGTCATAGACCGTCATGGCAGCTTCGCAACAAAATACGAGGAACTACACGAAAAATATGGCCGCAGCGACATCATGCCATTGTGGATTGCCGACATGGATTTTGCTACTCCGCAGGTGATAATCGATGCCCTGCACCGCTGTATCGACACCCGGGTGCTGGGTTACACCACAGCCCCCGACGAGTTCTGGCAGGCCATAAGCGGCTGGCTCACACGTCGCCACGGCTGGCAGCTGAACCGTGCTGACATCGACTTTCTGCCCGGTGTGAAAAAGGGCTTCGGCCTGGCTCTGAACTACTTTACAGAAAAGGGCGACAAAATTGTAATCCAGCCTCCGGTGTACCATTCGTTCCGTTCTGTAATAGAAGGCAACGCTCGGGTGGCGGTCGACAATCCACTGCTGCGTACACCCGACGGCAACTACCGCATGGACCTCGAAGGTCTTGAGCGGATAGCCGCCCTGGAACATCCGGCGATGGTGGTGGTATGCAATCCGCAGAATCCGGTGGGGGTGCAGTGGCAGGCCGACACGCTGCGCCGCGTGGCCGATATCTGCAAGCGCCACGATATAATACTGCTCAGCGACGAAATATACGGCGACCTGCTGCTCGACGGACGCCGGCATATACCCACCGCAATGGTATCGGATACTGCAGCCGAAGTGACTGTTACACTCGGAGCACCGTCGAAGAGCTTCAATATTCCGGGCATATCGAGCGCCTGGACTGTAGTGAAGTCGCCCCGTCTGCGCTACGGCTTCTTTGCCTGGCTGAAAGCCAGTGAGTTCGACACTGCTCCCACCTGTGCCATTGCCGCCACTACGGCGGCATACAGCCTCTGCGACGAATGGCTCGATGCCGTCCTCGCCTATATAGCCGACAACTGTCGCTTTGCCTGCGAGTATATCCACAGCAATATTCCGGCTGTAAAGACCCTGATGCCTGAAGCCGGATTCGGTCTGTGGATTGACTTCAACGACACAGGCCTCAGTCACGACCAACTCTGCGACCGCATTATAAACCGCGGATTGCTGGCGATAAGCGGCGGCACCACATTCGGCCGCGAAGGTGCCGGATTCATGCGCCTCAATGTAGGTGTACCGCGCAGCGAGCTGCTCGAAGGTCTGAAGCGCCTCAAAAACGCCATACTGTAATGGAACTGCAATTCGTAAAAATGCACGGAATAGGCAACGATTTCGTGCTTGTCGACTGCATGGGCAGCGACACTCCCGAACCCGGACAGCTGGCCCGCACACTCTGCCGCCGCCGCTTCGGCATAGGAGCCGACGGCCTGTTGGCTGTGTGCCCCTCGGATGTGGCCGACTACCGCATGCGCATATTCAACGCCGACGGCAGCGAGGCCGCTATATGCGGCAACGGACTGCGCTGTGTGGGCAAATACGCTTACGAACATGGCATATCATGCAGCCCCACGCCTGCCGTAGAAACCGGCGCGGGAATACGTCGCCTGCATCTTGCTATCGGTTCAGATAACCGAGTCGAGGCTGTTACAGTGAATATGGGCCATGCAGTCACCGCCCCGGCTCAGGTGCCGCTAAACACCGTAACCGCACTTATCAACAGCCCTGTTGAAAACTGCGGCGAAGAACTGCGCCTCACTGCCCTGTCGGTAGGCAATCCGCATGGCGTGGTATTTGTCAGCGACCTTTACGGCTGTAAATTCGAGCTGCTGGGTCCGCGGCTGGAATGCCACGAAATCTGGCCCGAGAAGGCGAACATCGAATTTGTGCAGATTATCGACAGCCACCATATAGCCATGCGCGCCTGGGAACGCGGTGTGGGCGAAACACTTGCCTGCGGCAGCGGCGCTTGTGCGGCAGCGGCCGCAGCAGTACTCAACGGCCAGGTCAAGTGGCCGGTGGAGGTGCAGCTCAGTGGTGGCACACTGTCCATCTCCGCCGATGCCGACGGCTCACTGCTTATGACCGGGCCTGCCGCTGAAGTCTTTAGCGGCATCGTCAGGGTTTAGCCGCCTTAAGTCCGGCAGCCATTACGGCAAGAGAACCTTCTGTGGCAAGGCAGCTGTTGTAGGCGTCGCTGCGGTTGCTCTGACGCTTTTTTTGAGGTAGTAATGAACTTTTCCGGCGTCCGATTGTTTACACGGTAGATTAAACTACTACTGATATGAAATATCTCACAAACGAAAAACTGGTGGTTGTCGGCGCAGCCGGCATGATTGGTTCCAATATGGCCCAGACTGCAATTATGATGGGCCTTACTCCTAACATCTGTCTTTACGACCCGTATGCACCGGGTCTGGAAGGTGTGGCTGAAGAACTGTTGCAATGCGGATTCGAGGGCCTGAACCTTACCTTCACCTCCGATATCAAGGAGGCTCTGACCGGTGCAGCCTACATAGTCAACTCCGGTGGTGCGGCACGTAAGGCCGGCATGACCCGTGAAGACCTGCTCAAGGGCAATGCCGGAATAGCCGAGGAATTCGGCAAGAATGTAAAAATGTACTGCCCCGATGTCAAGCATATTGTGGTGGTGTTTAACCCCGCTGATATCACCGGTCTTATAACTTTACTTTATTCGGGCCTGAAACCATCTCAGGTTACCACTCTGGCCGCGCTCGACTCCACACGTCTGCGCAGCGAACTGGCCAAATATTTCAACCTGGCTCCCGACGAAGTGGTAAACTGCCGCACTTACGGCGGACATGGCGAACAGATGGCCGTATTTGCTTCTACAGCTCAGGTGGCTGGCACTCCGCTACTCGAAATTATCGGATCTCAAAAGTTGCCCGCAGCCGACTGGGAAGGCATACGCCGGCGTGTGGTACAGGGCGGCAAGCACATAATCGACCTGCGTGGCCGCAGTTCGTTCCAGAGCTCGGCATACCTGTCGGTCGAGATGATACGTGCAGCCATGGGCGGCGAGGCTTTCCGCTGGCCTGCAGGCGCATATATCAACAACGGTGAGTTTAACCACATAATGATGGCCGCTGAAACCACCATAACCAAAGACGGCGTAAAGGCCGAAATAGTAGAAGGCACAGCCGAAGAACATGACGAACTACGTCGCAGCTACCAGCACCTCTGTGCCCTGCGCGACGAGGTAATCGCCATGGGTGTGATGCCCCCCATCGACAAATGGAAAGAAATCAACCCCAACCTCTGATATTACTAATAATGATGAGCGGGCTGTCCGGATTTCGGACAGCCCGCTCTTTGGTATTATATAGTAACGTTATTTGAGAGTGAAGGTCTGCGACTGCAGGCGTTCGCTGTCGGGGCCTGCCATTACTGCGAATTCGCCGGGTTCGGCCACATATTCGAGTTCGAAGTTATAGTACTTCAGCAGGTCTACTGTTATGTCGAAGTCCACCACGGCAGTTTCGCCGGCCTTGATGTGCACACGCTTGAAGCCTTTAAGCTCCTTTACGGGGCGGGCCGAAGTGCCTACCATATCGCGGATGTAGAGCTGTACAATCTCGTCGGCGTCATACTTGCCGCTGTTGGTTACTTTCACGCTGGCACGGATGCTGCCGTCGGCTGTCATCTCGGTGGCCGAGAGGGTGAGGTCGGAGTAGTCGAAGGTGGTGTAGCTCAGACCGTAGCCGAAGGGATAGAGCGGTGAGTTGGGCGAGTCGATGTAGCCCGAGCGGAATTTCTCGAATTTCACATCCTGCTGTTTGGGCCGGCCAGTGTTGAAGTGGTTGTAGTACACCGGAATCTGACCCATGTTGCGGGGCATGCTCATGGTGAGTTTGCCCGAGGGCACTACATCGCCGAATACAACGTCGGCAATGGCGTCGGCAGCTTCCGAACCGCCGAACCATACATTCATTATAGCGGGTACATGCTCACTTTCCCAGCTGAGTATGGTCGGACGGCCCGAGAAGTTAAGCATCACTACAGGCTTGCCGGTGGCCAGCAGAGCCTCGAGCAGGCGGCGCTGGGTGTCGGGAAGCGAAATGTCGCTGCGGCTCGACGATTCGCCGCTGAATTCCGACGATTCGCCCAGAGCGGCAATAATCACATCGCTCGAACGGGCCACGCTCAGAGCTTCGGCCAGCAGCTGTTGCTCGGAGCGTTCGTCGCGCATCTCGCGGCCGAACATGGTGGCGTTTGCCTCAAGTTCGGCATCGGCGGTAAGGTTCGAACCTTTGGCGTAGACTACAGTGGCACGGTCGCCCACGGCATCGCGCACACCTTCATAGAGAGTTTTGTATTTTTCGGCTGCGGCGGCCACGCTCCATGTGCCGGGCATGTTGGCGCGGGTGTTAGCCAGCGGACCAATCACGGCTATTCGACCGCTTTTCTGCAGCGGCAGCAGATTGCCCTCGTTTTTCAGCAGCACAAAGGTTTCGGTAGCTATCTTGCGAGCCTCAAGGCGATGTTCGGGGGTGTAGATGTCGGTCTTTTCGCGTTCTTCTGATATATACTTGTAGGGATTCTTGAAAAGACCGAGTTTGTATTTTGCCTCAAGTATGCGGCGTACGGCGGCATCAATCTGACCCATGTCGACCAAACCTTCGTCGAGGCTCTTTGCCAGGGTGCCATTGAAGCCGTCAGCCACCATGTCCATGTCGGTACCGGCTTTCAGAGCCAGAGCCGATACAGTCTGCAGGTCGCCCAGACCGTGTTCAATCATCTCCGAAATGGCGGTGTAGTCGGTAACGATAAAGCCGTTCCAGCCCCATTGGTCGCGGAGTACATCGGTCAGCAGCCAGCGGTTGGCGGTGGCCGGCACGCCGTCGATGGTGTTGAACGAGGTCATAAACGAGCCTGCTCCGGCATCAGCTCCTGCCTTATAGGGCGCGAAATACTCGTTGAACATACGCTGTCGGCTCATATCCACTGTGTTGTAGTCGCGGCCTCCGTCGGGTGCGCCGTAGAGAGCGAAGTGTTTCACACAGGCCATGATTTCGTCGTTGCGCTCCAGGTTGTCGCCCTGATAGCCGTGAACCATGGCACGCGATATGGCAGCACCCAGGAAGGGGTCTTCGCCCGAGCCTTCCGAAGCGCGGCCCCAGCGTGCGTCGCGGCAGATGTCGACCATGGGGCTGAAGGTCCAGCAGATACCGGCTGCCGAGGCCTCGATGGCGGCTATACGGGCCGAGCGCTCTATGGCGGTGGTATCCCATGAGCAGGAAAGGCCCAGCGGAATGGGGAATACAGTTTCGTAGCCGTGGATTACGTCCATGCCGAACAGCAGAGGTATGCCCAGACGGCTTTCCTCCACGGCAATGCGCTGCAGTTCTTTGATTTTTGCCACGCCTTTGATATTGAACACTCCGCCTACCTGGCCTTTGGACACCATGGTGCCGATGTTGCTGCTCTGGGCCTGTCCGGTGACGATATCGTCGGAAGCCGGCAGGTTGAGCTGGCCGAGTTTTTCCTCAAGGGTCATTTTGCCCATGAGCTCGTCTATAAAGGCGTTCATTTCCGAATCGCCTCCCGACTGCTTCTGGCCGCATGATGCCATGGCGGTCAAAGCCAGCGCCGCGGCAGCCGAGTAAATTATGGATTTCAGTTTCATATATGGTAATTAAACGGTTTTCGGGTTATGATATAACGCAGATAACAGATTCTGAGTGTTTTGATGTTTCGAAACCGAGTTTACGCAGGCCTTCCTGTATTTCCGGCGCCCCCATAAAGAGGTTCCATATAAGGCCGCTGCGGTAGTTTTCAATCATCGGTGCTATGGTCAGCTGGTCGATGGCCAGATAGCGGGGGGTAATCCAGTTGTCCTGCTCGCTGAAGGCGTCGTAGAAGCCGTATTTGCCGCGCATCTGCTGGCCCTTGGAGTAGAAATATCGTGCGGCGCGCATCGATTCCTCGGGAGTATAGGGCATCGACGACAGTGCTGCTGTGGGGGTAATCACGCCGAGGTCGTTGTTGGGAGCATGGGCCGAGTATCCGGCGGTGGAATATGAGGCGGTCAGACCCCAGCAATCCTCGCCATAGCCCTTGTAGTTATGTGGATTGGAAACGCAGTAGAGATAGTTCGACTTGGCGTGGTTTACGTTCAGCTGCCAGTAATCGGCATATTGGTCCTTGAGGCCGCGCGGGTCCAGGCCTATATATGAATAGTGACTCCAGAACAGGGGGCCGCCGGTAGCTTCGGCGCCATTGTGTTTCAGTATCAGGGGCAGGCCCATGAACTTTTTGTCGCTCACTATGCCGCCGTCGCGGGCCCAGCCTTTGTGGTAGGCCGAGGCCGGTATGCTGTGTGTGGGCGACGATGCTGCCAGCACGTAGGTAATCAGGCACTCGTTGTAGCCTTCGAGCGGGAAGTTCATCTCCCACTGGTATTCGGGCGACCAGTGCCAGTACAGCACGTCCCGGCCTCCGCGGGTGTACCAGTCGAATTCCATGTCGCGCCACAGTTTGTCGATACCCTCGGCCACCTGCTTCTCCTGCTCGTTGCCGTCTTTGAGATACTCGCGGGCGGCCAGCAGACTTGCCATCAGGAATGAACTCTCCACCAGGTCGCCACCGTTATCTTTCTGGCCGAAAGGCTTCACCTTGCCGGTGGGGCCGTCGAGCCAGTGAGGCCATACACCGTGGAAACGGTCGGCTTTGCCCAGATAGTCAACTATTTTGGCCAGACGCTCCACACCCTCGCCGCGGGTAATGAAACCGCGGTCCATGGCGGCTATGATACCGGCGATACCGAAGCCCGAGCCGCCGGTGGTAATTACCTGTTTGTCGTTGTCGGGGTACACATTGTCCATGTGGATTCGTTCCGGAGCCAGGCCCGAGGTAGGTTCGGCACCCTCCCACATGTAGTTGAAGTGGGTGCGTTGGAGCCAGTCGAGAAATTCGTCATCGTCAGCGAAGGCGCTTTCCTCGTTGCCGGGTTTCTTTTCCAGCTCTTCGTCAGATGCTTTGGTACAGCCGGTGCAGGATGCAAGTCCGAACGACGCGAGAGCTACAAATAGGAATTTAAAGTTCAATCTCATGTAGTACTGTTTAATCTATTTAATCGGTTTAATTGCTTTTGAAATATCGGAGCGTCCGCTCTCGCCCAGAGCCTCGATGGCAAAATAGTAGTCGCTGTCGCGGTCAAGGCCGCGCATGTCGTAGCTTGTGCCGTCGAGCACGGTTATGGCGTTATAGAGTTTGTCGGGCGCTATGCCGTAATATATATTGTATCCGTAGGCCCCGTCGACCGCTTTCCAGCTTATCATGGCGTTGCGGGTGTCGCTCTTTGAGCGTACAGCCTTAAGCCCTTTGGGAGTGGCCGGCGCCGGGCCGTCGGCATTGCCGAACACGCGCAGGCCCGACACCGCAAAATGGCCGGTGGGCATGTGCAGGTTCTCCACCTTTATATAGCGTGTCTGCAGCGGGGCGGCCAGCTCTATGTAGTCGTGAGGCACATCTTTGTCGTTGTCGCTCTTGTCGGCTACCAGAGTCCAGTCGCTGCCGTTGTCCGAGGCATACACGCGGTATTGGTGATAGAGGTCGTTGGCGCGGTCGTGCTGGTCGGTCTTGTGGTCGTAATGGTTGAGCTGTATAGCGCGCACAGTCACAGGCCGCAGCAGGTCTACGGCAATCCACTCGCCGGGTTTCTTACTTGCAGCCGCCCAATAGGTGCGCATCGACTCGTCGGTGGCGTTGGCAGCCACGTGGATGCTGTCGGTCGACGACACTGTCACCGGTTTGCGGTAGCTTAGCAGCATCCAGCCAGCGAAGCGACGGGCCGGATCGGCTATGTTGTGCAGGGCGTTATAGTTGGGATAATCGCCGAAAGCAGCCGACGAGTACATCACGCCGTCGGAGTCGAATGCCGTGGGGTAAAGACCTATGCGGCGCTCAAACTTGTATTTGAGCGACAGCATGCAGGTGGATACATGCCAGTAATTGCCGTCGGAGTCGCGGAAGGTGCCCCCGTGGCCCGAGCCCTGTACATATCCGCCGGGCTTGTAGCTCATGGGGTTATGCTTCTGATATACAAAGGGGCCAAGAGGGTTGTCCGACACGTACACGCCGTCGGCGTACACCTTGAACTCGGTGCCGGGTGCGCCGTACTGCAGATAGTAGCGGCCGTTGTGCTTGGTCATGTATGCGCCCTCGGTAAAGGGTGCCAGGGTGGTGGTATCGTCGTTGTTCATGCCAAAGCGTTCCCAGCCGTGTTCGTCGGGATGCAGGGCCATGACATCGTGTATTTTCGATACCGGGTAGAAGTCCTGACGGCTCACCTGTACTCCTTTGAGCGGGTATTCGTTGCTGGAGCCGTAGTAGAGATATAGTTTGCCGTCGTCGTCGAGAAACAGGCAGGGGTCCCACGAGGGAAGGGCGTTGCGGTCGACGGCGCGGCGGAATTTTCCTGATTTGGGGTCGGTGCTGTACCATACGGGCAGGCCCTCGTAGGTAGAACCGGTGTAGAACAGGGTGTCGCCGCTGACATATGCTGCAGGGGCACACTGGTCGTCGTCGGTCGGACGGCGTTTGAACGAGGCCAAGGCGAATTCCCACTCGGTGAAGTCGCGCGAGTAGTGGAATCCGTCCTGATTGGTTGAGAAGAGGAAGGCTTCATTGCCGTACATCAGGGCCATGGGGTCGGCCGAAGAGCGGAACGAGCCGTTGGGCCGTACATTGTTGTTGTAAGGCTCGAAGTTATAGCTGATGTTGATGGGGTTGCAGAAAGTCTGCGGTTTATAATTGTCGTGGTCGTACCACCGGGTGGCCACGGCCTTGGTGCGGGCTTGCAGAGCGCGAGGCCCGGCGGGGCGCAGCTGCACACGTACGCCATCGGTGCGGCCTGCGGTGGAGTGGTTTTCCAGCTGCATGCCCGGATAGTATACGTAGAGGGCGGTGTCGGCCGGCGAGCCGGTGATGCTGAAGCGTCCGTCGGCATCGGTTGTGGCGTGTATGGGGCTGGCGAAGAACATTACAGTGGCGCCTTCGAGAGCCCGACCATCAGGACCACACACGGTGCCCCGTATGGTATGCTGCGGAGTTACGGTGATAAAGTAGTCGCTTACCTGCCCTTTGACCACCCTGATTGAATCGGTGGCAGCCGGGACAGTCAGCGCTGTCAGCGCCATTGTGGCGAGGATGATGGATAAGCGTAAGTTCATGGCATGGATTATTGAAAAGCAGCGCGGTGCGCGATGCACCGCGCTGCCGTATTGATTATTAGAACAGTGTCAGAGTGGTGAATGGCTCGTTCAGCAAGTCCGGAGCCAGGTCGAGCTGAGTCTGGGGTATGGGGAAGTAGGTTTTGTCAGCAGTCCATCCGTTGGGACCCAGAACCGATGCCGCTTTGCCGGTGCGGACAAGGTCGGCATAGCGCTCGCCCCATTCGCAGCAGAGCTCCATGCGTCGCTCATCAATAATCTGGTCGACGGTTACGTTGGTAAGCTCAGGCATGTTGGCGCGTTTGCGTACAAGGTTGAAAGGAGTGTCGCCGTTCTCGCCAAGACGCACCTTTGCCTCGGCGTTCATCAGCAATATGTCGGCGTAGCGCAGTATGCGCACATTGTTGTTGCTGCCGTAGGTGGTTCGGCCTTCGGTAAACTGATCGAGCGGCAGGTACCATTTGCCGTTCCAGATATTGGTGTTGTTGGGGTTGCCGGTTGGTTTCACCAGGTCGCCTGAGGGGGTGGTGGTGCCGCCCACCAGGAAGGAGGTGGTGGCGCGCACGGTTTCACCGCGGTCGATGGCCCAGTTATAGAAGCTGTCGAAGTAACCCACGAAGTTCCAGCCGCCGGTGCTCTTGAGCACGGTGTTGTCGTTGCTGATGGTGGGGCCGGCGCAGTTGAAGAACTGGTCTACGCCGATATAGTCACCCGAGCCAAGGCCGAAGTCGGTTACCTGACATTCGGCGAGCGATTCGTTGCAGAGGCGTCCGGGTATCTTCCACATCTGGTAGTAGTCGGGGTAGAGCTGGAACAGGCCGCTGTTAATCATCTCGTCGGTGAGAGTCTTTACCTGCTGGTAGTTGCCCAATTGCAGATATATTTTTGCGGCGAGGGCCTGCGCGGTGTAGCCCGAGAACGCGCCCACGTGCTCCATCTGGTTGGGGCGTACCTTGGGTGTGTTCTTCATGGCGTAGTCGAGGTCAATCAGCGCGTACTCATACACCACTTCGCGTGTCGAGGGGGTAAAGTTGTCTTGATAGTTGTTGTTCAGAATAGGCACATTGCCGAAGAACTGGGCCAGGCGGTAGTATGCCAGGGCGCGTATTATGCGCACCTCGCCGCAGTAGCTGCGGTACTTGGCCATGTCGTTTTCGTCGCTGATATGCTGTGCGTAGTTGTCGAGAATACCAAGGGCCTCGTTACAGATACGTATCATCTGATAGTAGTTGCGCCAGGTTTCGTTCACGCCCCACCATGAGCTGTTGTACTGGTAGGCGTTGCCCATGGTCACAAGGTCGCCCTGGTCATCGACACGGCCCGACCATACGTCGCCGTCGCGTATTATAGTCATCAGATTTACAATCCAGTGCATGTTGTTGGTGCGGATCGACGAGTAGCAGCCGCTGACGGCTCCGTACATGTCTTCGGTGCGGGTATAGTCGAGGCTCTCGCCGGGCAGAGTCTTTTCCGGTTCGATGTCCAGGTAGTCGCAGGAGGGCAGAGCCACCATGGTAAGGCTCAAAGCGGCTGCGGCGAATATGTTTTTGAAATTTATTTTCATTGTTGATAGTTTTTAGGCATTAGAAATCAAGCTGCACGCCGAAAGTGAAAGTAGAACTGAGCGGGTACACCTGGGTATCCCAGCCCTCGGCGCCGTCGGTGCCGGTGAGTTCGGGCGAGAAAGTGTTGGCTTTGAAGAACGAGAAGGGGCGGTCGGCGGTAAGGCTCAGACGCACGCCTGGCATGGTGTAGTTGCCCATCTTGATGTTCTGGAAGGTGTAGCCCATGGTGATATTTTGGATGCGGAAGAAGTCGGCCGATTCAACAAAGTAGCTATTCGAGGCTGTTGCCGACGAACTTACGTTCCAGCTCTTGGTCAGTGCCTTGGCCGAGGGATATTCGTTGGTCGAGCCAGGACCGGTCCAGCGGTTTACGTACTGGTCGTGGTCGAAGTTGTAGTTGCTCTGTGCGTAGCGCAGCTGGCGTTTGCGGTTGAACATCTTGGCGCCGGCCTGGCCATAGGTGCTGAGGGCGAAATCGAAGTTGCGGATTGAGAAGCCGAAGTTGAGTCCGTAGCTTACCGAAGGCAGGTACGAGCCGAGTGTCACGCGGTCGTTGCCGTCAATCTGGCCGTCATTGTTGATGTCGCGGTATTTGAAGTCGCCGGGTTCGAGGCCGTTGGCCACGGCAATGGGGTCGGCCTTGATTTCTTCCTCGGTCTGGTAAATGCCTTCAACTTCATATCCGTAGAAGGAGTTCATGCGCTCGCCTACCATGTTTACGGTGCGTCCGCCGATAATGTACTGCAGACCGCCGCGGAGAGCTTTCACACGGTTGTGGAGAGTGGAGAGGTTGGCTCCGATGTAGTATTTGAAGTCGCCTACACGGTCGTTCCAGTTTACGGAAATGTCAACACCGGTGTTGAGAATCTTGCCCCAGTTGCCGGCCAGAGCATTGCCGAATATGGGGGTTGAGGGCGAAATCACGGCCTCGGTGGTGAGGCGGTAGAACCAGTCGAGTTCGGCGCTGAGTCGGCCGTTGAGGGTCTGATAGCTCAGACCGACGTTGGTTTCGGCTACCTTTTCCCAGCGCAGCCAGCTGAAGAACGAGTTGTCGTAGAAGCCGGTCACAGGTGTGCCGATGCCGGTGCCCATTGAGCCGAAGATGCCCGAGGCTCCGTTGCCGGTGGTGATGGATGCGAAGCCGTCCGATGCACTCACCTTGTCGTTACCAAGAAGACCCCACGATGCGCGCAGCTTCAGGAAGTCGGCCCAGTTCTGTCCTTGCATGAACTCTTCGTTGCTGATGTTCCATGCGGCGCCTACCGAGGGGAAATAACCCCATTTCTCCTGATACTTCGACGAACCGTCGGCACGGAAGGTAAACATAAGCAGATAGCGGCTGTCGAAATCATAGTTCAGTCGGGTGAACACACTCTGGCTACGGTAGCGGGTACCGTTGTCCTCGGCCTTGGTGGTGTCGCCATTGCCGTTCGCGAGGTACCACCATTCTTCGTTTTCGTAAGGTACATTCTGAGCGGTGCCTTTGAGGAAGTGGTAGCTTTCCTGACGCATGGAGTAGCCTACCATGGCGCCGAAGCCGTGCCGGCCCCATTTGTCCTTATAGGTAAGTACGTTGTCCCATACCCACTTGTTCCACTGGCTGTCTTCCTTGATAAGCTCCGATACCTCGCGGTGCTGGTTGTTGCTTACATAGTAGGGTATACCCATGTTTACGGCGCGGGTGGAGGCGAAGTCGTAGCCGTAGCTGGTCTTGAAGTTGAGCTTCTGGGGCAGGATGGTGAAGTCGGCGAAGAAATTTGTCATCGCCTGGTAGTTGCGGTTACGTGCCTTGTTGTAGAACGCAGTCGCAACAGGGTTGTAGAAGTTGTTTGTGAAACCGAGGATTTCGGGTGAAGCGAATTTCTCAGGGAATGTAGGTGCATAGTTCTGGTCATACACAGGCATGATAGAGGGCATGTTGAATGCCTGCTGCCAGGCGCTGGCGTTGGCATTGTTCTGGGTGCTGTTTGAGAACACGCCGTTGAAACCTACTTTCATCCAGTTGGTGGCCTCATAGTCGAGCTGTGCGCGGAAGTTCAGTCGCTCGTAGTCGTTGTCGGCCTTCATTATACCGTTTTGGTAAAGGTAGCTCATGCCCAATGAGTAGGTGGCGCGTTCGCCGCCGCCGCTGATGTTGAGGTTATGGTTGGTGATAACGGCGGTGCGCAGCAGCTGGTCGTACCAGTCGGTATCGGCATTGAATGTCAGGTTGTCCATATTGCCGCCGAAGTTGTCGACCGATGCCTGCAGGAAGCTGCTGTAAGCGTCGGGGCTGGCGTCCATGAGCATTTCGGCGTATTCGTGCGCGTTACACATTTTTAGCAGGTGAGTGGCTTTCTGCATACCCACATAGCCGTTGTAGGTGATTTTGGCTTTCTGGTGCTTGAAACCCTTCTTGGTGGTAACGAGAACCACGCCGTTGGCGGCCTTGACACCGTAGATGGCGGCAGCCGACGCGTCTTTCAAAATCGACAATTCCTGGATGTCATCGTTGTTAAGCCAGTTGATATCGTCGTAGAACATGCCGTCGACAACATACAGGGGCGAAGCAGCGGTAAAGGAGCCGATACCGCGAATCTGCACTGTGGGGCCTGCACCCGGAGCGCCCGAGTTGATGACGTTCACGCCGGGAACCTTGCCTGCCAGCGCTCCCATGGGCGACGAGCTGGGTATGTTGGTAATATCTGCACCGCTCACTGTGGTAATAGGGGCGGTAAGGTCCTTGGCTTTGGCCGAACCATAGCCGATTACCACCACTTCGTCGAGGTGCAGGTTGTCGTCTTTCATCACTACATCGAGATTGTTGCGGCCGTCCACCTTTATATCCTGAGTGGCCATGCCTACATAAGAAATGGTGATGGTGGCATCGGAAGGTACGCCCGGCAGTGTGAAATGGCCGTCGATGTCGGTGACTGTGCCTTCGGTCGAACCTTGTACATTTACGGATGCGCCTATTACGGGTTCACCGCCCGCATCGGTTACCGTACCTGTTATCGTGCGCTGTGCCATAGCCATGGCCGAGGTGCACAGTAGCGCGATCAGAAAAGATAAGATTTGCTTCTTCATCTGTGTTTGTTGTTGGTTTGGTATTTAGATTAATTTAAGTTTCGCAAGTTCAACTTGCTGATTTCAGATTGTAAAATTTAGCGAT
>ERZ777011.1608-NODE-1608-length-22606-cov-3.826083_pt1 | contig 22606 bp, 21 predicted proteins | sample MGYA00374964_ERZ777011 | MGnify/ENA primary metagenome ERZ777011 (study PRJEB29310, sample SAMD00008975) | mouse gut metagenome | study: EMG produced TPA metagenomics assembly of the Metagenome analysis of fecal microbiota from mouse which was promoted... | reverse complement strand
AGGAGGGGCCCACGCAGTGGGAGGATGCCTTATCACATACCCCTGGTAAGGAGGGATCCACGCAGTGGGAGGATGCCTTATCACATACTACTGATTCCTGGTTGAAATTTGAAAATGTATATGTTAGAATGGACAGGAAAATGAGATATTAAAATAGTTCATGCAGAGGAAACGTTATGAAAAAGAGAATGAAAAAGATTGCCGTAATGATCGTACTGACCGGAATAATGCTGTGTACTGCCGCCTGTGGCAAGGGTGATGCAGTGAAGGATGATTTATATACCTATCTGAGTAATATGCAGCCGATTCAGGAGCTTCAGAAGGAAGCCATCAATGAATATAATGGTTATGTGAATAATAATGATTCAAACTCACAGGAGTTATTGACCGCGTTGCAGAGTTCGATCATTCCAAAGTATGAAAATTATCTGACGGAATTAAATGCAGTTGCAGCAGAGACGGAAGAGGTTCAGAATGTAAAGACAGTCTGTCTTAACGGTGCCAATAAACAGATGGATGCACTGAAAAAGGTAGCAGAGGCGATTGAAGCCTGTGATACGGACATTCTGGCAGAGGCCGATGCACTGATCACAGAATCGGAAACCATATTTACAGATTATGAGAATCAGTTAAATACGCTGGCCGGAGAGCATGATATCAGCCTGGTGAATAATGATACAGGTACAGACAATAGTGAAGAGAATCCTTCGGAAGAGAACTCCGGCGGAGAAGCAGAATAGAAAAAGGTAAAAGGGTGTTCAGACAGATGGTTTGTAACACCCTTTCTTAATCGGCACATTTACACATGAGATTTCCCGGAGCAGGGAGGGACGAAAGGAGGATCCTTATGGAAAAAAGCGGGTTGGATGAACTGTTGACAGAACCGGTGGAAAGCAGCTGGGTTGTGAGCGGCTTTCAGTTTGACAATGCAGAAGAAGCACAGGCAGCGAGGCAGGAGCAGTTGAATATTGAGACATTAAAAAACCGGATTGATCTGACAAATGAAGAGAATATGCTGTCACTGTACTGCAAGCTGGCGGAAAAAAGGGTATTTAAAACACCTGTGGGATTTCAGTTTCTGGGAGAATTCCGTGATTTTCTGACTGGAGATCTGAAGATGGAGGAAGAGAAGCTTCCGGTCATTTATGTCCCGCCGGCCAGAGGGATTCCCAGGGTGCAGCAGGAGCAGTTGGAATTCCTGCAGAATGAGAGCAGACAGTTTGATATTCAAAAACGGAAGTATCTGATCACGATAGGTGTTCTGATCTTTATTGTTGTTGCCATGTTTGCTATTACCGTATTGAATCCCAATGTCGGGTATATTAATACAGAGAATAAGATACTGAACCGGTATGCCGGCTGGGAAGAGGAGCTGACAAGACGGGAGGCAAAGATCCGGGAGCGGGAAGCAGAACTCGGGATTGATTCATCAACAGAAACGGAAACGGAGCAGAATGATTTCACGAAACCTTAAAAGTAAAAGAACGGATTTCTTTTTCACAGATTTATCATATTCCTCTGGTATAGTGAGTTCAGAATAGCCGTTGGGGGTAGATACATGGAAAGGATCAAGATTTTAATTGTAGATGATGAAAGCAGAATGCGTAAACTGGTACGGGATTTTCTGGTGCATAAGGATTTTCAGGTGTTAGAGGCAGAAAATGGCGAGGAGGCATTGGATGTCTTCTTTGAACAGAAGGACATTTCTCTGATCATTCTGGATGTTATGATGCCAAAACTGGACGGTTGGCAGGTGTGTAAGGAGATTCGTCAGTATTCCAAGGTGCCGATCATCATGCTGACAGCTAAAGCAGACGAGCGGGACGAGCTGTTAGGATATGAACTGGGAATTGATGAATATATTACCAAACCGTTTAGTCCAAAGATTCTGGTTGCCCGGGTGGAGGCAGTACTTCGAAGAACCAGTAACCTGCAGACGGATGATGTATTGCAGGCAGGAGGCATTGAACTGGATATTAATGCTCATATGGTTAAGATTGACGGGGAACCGGTTGAGTTAAGCTTTAAGGAATTTGAATTATTGCATTATTTTGTTATGAATCAGGGGGTTGCCCTGTCCAGGGAGAAGATATTGAATAATGTATGGAACTATGACTATTTTGGAGATGCCCGGACGATTGATACCCATGTAAAGAAGTTGAGGAGCAAGTTGAAGGAACGGGGAGAGTATATTAAGACCATATGGGGAATGGGTTATAAATTTGAGGTGTCAAAATGAGACATTCCATTCAGTTTCGATTAACTATTGTTTCTATATTTTCGATCGGCGCAATCATTTTAGTAAGCTGGATCCTGTATCACAGAGGTTCCTTTTTTCTGTTTGAGGCGGAGGCAAAGGAGAATCTGGAGAGCCTTTATCATCAGGTGGATGCCCTGTTTGCACACAGTGAATGGAGCGATGAAGAACTGAAGATTGGTTTTGAGGGTTTAAGCAATCCCAATAATGCGATCATTGTTGTCAGTGACGGAGTCAGTAAGATCTATACCACTACTAATGAAAAGGGTATGATGTTCGACAGTCTGAATTCCATGACGAAATTGATAACCAATCCGGGATTTCTTGGGAGCGGGCGCTTGTATATGGTTGAAGAGCATCAGGATGACCGGATGAAGACCGGATATTATGATCTGACAGGGTTCCTGGGTAATGGTTATATGATCGTAATCCGTACTTCCATGGATGCGATCAATAACAGTGCGGAATTTACCAATCGAACCTTTCTTTATTTCAGTCTGTCTATTATGCTGGTGGCAGCTATCGTTATATCATGCATCAGTTGGTATTTTACAAAACCCATACATGATATGGCGATCGTGGCAAGGCGGATGTCAAATCTGGATTTTAATGCACGGGTACGGGTGAAGTCAAAGGATGAGATCGGTGAACTGGGAGATACGATGAACCGTTTATCCGTGAAACTGGAATCAACAATTTCTGAACTGAAGACAGCCAATAATGAACTGCATCATGATATTGAGAATAAAAATCAGGTAGATGAGATGCGAAAGGAATTTCTGTCTCATGTTTCCCATGAACTGAAAACGCCGATTGCGCTGATCCAGGGTTATGCAGAAGGGTTAAAGGAAAGTATTAATGATGATCCGGAGAGTCGGGATTTTTATTGCGATGTGATCATGGATGAAGCGAATAAGATGAATAATATGGTGAAGAAGCTGCTTTCCCTGAATGAGCTGGAGTTCGGGCAAAGTCAGGTGAAGATGGGCCGGTTTGATATAGCCGAACTGATCCGGAATATCTGCAGCACTTCAGATATTCTGCTTGAGGAAAAGGGAGTTACGCTGGAGATGCCGCCGGAGGAGCCGGTTTATGTATGGGCAGACGAATTCCTGATCGAGGAGGTTGTCATGAATTATGTGACAAATGCGATTCATTATGTTTCACAAAACGGAAGGATCAGTATCCGTCTGGTTCCGTTGGAGAAGGAACTGCAGGTTGTGGTGTTTAATACCGGAAATCAGATCCCGGAAGATGAACTGGATAAGTTATGGATCAAGTTTTATAAAGTGGATAAGGCAAGAACAAGAGAGTATGGCGGAAGCGGAATCGGGCTGTCCATTGTAGCAGCAGCCATGGAGGGACATGGAAAAGCATATGGGGTGCGGAATGTTTCAGAGGGAGTTGAATTTTATTTTAATCTTGACACGGATATTTCTTGATGGCAGGCAGGAAACGTGCTAATATTATGGTATTACTAATTGGAGGTGTCCATATGAAAAAACTATGGTGCCTGCCTGCTGTTCTGGTGGTATCATTTTTATTGTCCGGCTGTGGGGCAGTGATCTCAGAGGAAGACAACCGGATAATAGCAGAATATGCGGCAGATTTGTTATTGAAGTATGATAAAAATTATCAGGAACCGTTGATCGAACCGGAAACAGAGTCAGAAGCGGATACGGATACATCCGAACCTGCGGAAACGGTATCCGACGAGACAGCTTCTACATCAACGGAGGAAGATGAGACAACAGAGGCTTCTACGGCAGAGACTATCAGAGAAATTACAGATATTGCGGAAGTGCTTGGTCTCGAAGGATTTGCCATTGAGTTTGATCAGTGTCTGTTTTTGGATCAGTATCCGTCTGCAGAGGAGGAGTCCCCGTTAGTATCGTTAGATGCCGAACCGGGGCATAAGCTGGTAGTTCTGGAATTTAGCATTTCCAATCAGACAGAACAGGATGCTGAGATCGATCTGTTGCATCATTCGATTGATTATAAGCTGGTGATGAATGATTCGAGAGAAGCAAAGCCGATGCTTACAATATTGACGGATGATCTGGGTACGTTACAGAGTGTAGTGCCGGCAGGGAGCAGTCAGAAGGCAGTTCTGGTGTTCCAGATGTCAGAAGGCATGATCGGGCAGATTACGTCTTTAAAGGTTCGGGTTACATATGAGGATGAGGAGTATATGCTTCGTGTACAATAGGGAGGTGTTAGCTTGGAGACGAATATTTTATTAGAGAGTGGAACGAATGAACTGGAAGTACTGGAATTTGTAGTGGGAGGTAATCATTATGGGATCAATGTTGCGAAGGTGAAGGAGATCCTTACGATGCAGCCGATTACGCCAATACCGAATTCACATCCTTGTATTGAAGGTATGTTTATGCCACGGGGCGATATCATAACAGTTATGGATTTATTTTCTATACTTGGCTTTGATCATGATATGGAGTCTGATTCCGATATGCTGATCATTACAAATTTTAATAATCTTCATATTGGTTTTCATGTGGAACAGGTGCTGGGGATCCACCGGATTTCCTGGAATGAGATTGTAAAACCGGATGTTACGATCAATGCAAATGGCAGCGGAATGTCAACCGGTATCATTAAAAAGGGAAATAAGCTGATCCTGATTCTGGACTTTGAACGTATTGTTGAGGAAATCTGTCCGGAAACAAGTCTGAAGGTATCCGAACTGGAAGAGTTAGGAGAACGGGAACGAAGTGATGTACCGATCCTGGTGGCAGAGGATTCCCCGATGCTCTCCACTATGATACGGGATTCCTTAGAGATCGCCGGTTATACCAATTTGACCATTAAGGCAAATGGACAGGAGGCATGGGATATGATCTGTACGCTGAAGAAGAATAATGGTGTACAATATGGCGTCAAGCTGCTGATCACGGATATCGAGATGCCGGTCATGGATGGACATCGTCTGGTACGTCTGGTGCGGGAGGATGATGAATTGAAAAACATTCCGATCATTATATTTTCTTCCCTGATCAATGATGATATGAAGCGGAAGGGAGAACTTTTAGGGGCTAACGCACAGGTTTCGAAACCGGAGATCGGTGACCTGGTACATATTATTGACGGTCTGGTCGGCTATGGTCAATAGTTATTATTATGGATCGGAAACAGGAATAGATGAAATGAGATCACATAGAAAAAGAACAGGCATCATTTTCATATGATGCCTGCTTTTTTATACCTCTGATCCTGAATCTTTTGCTGTTAATCTAACGGAAAACCGCCGCTGATCTCATCATTCAATACATAATATGCGGTGTTTTCCTCCGGCTTGATATACAATTTCAGTGTCTTTAACTCGGATGCCTTATTTCCATTATCAACCCAGATGCGCTTTGCTTTTGCAATGATCTCTTTTTCATCTAATTGTTTTCCCTGATATTCAATATACATTGAAGACTTCATTGTAATCCCTCCTTAAATATGTATGGTAAACAACCACTATTCATAATATATTATATTTCTTTGTGAAATGCAACTTGTTTTTTAGCAGGGCTTATTGTATAGTAAACAGGAGAGACTTCATGAAGAAGGTGAGTGTATGGATGAGAATTATTTAGACCAGTTATTAAAAAATGTTGAGAATGAAGTGATGACGGAAGAGGAGCTGGAATCACCCAATCCTTCCATCAGTGAGCTGGTAATACCAGAGACGGAGCCGGAACTGGAGGAAACACTGGCCAGGGACGCAGAGAATATCCAGGATGTTGCATGGGCGGATTCAGAGATTCCGGTGGAAGAGCTTTCCGAGCTGGATCAGTTGGATGAACTGGCGGACATGGATATGAATTCCATGGATTTTGAAGATATTGATTTTGATGATGTAGATATAACGAAAATGAAAATGGATCCGGTTTCGTTTGAAAAGGAAATGGAGGATCTGTCAGAACTGAATATTAGCGAGACTTATTTGGACGAAACGGATGATCCGGCACTGGAGCAGGCGCTGCAGAGCCTTTCTGAACTGGAGAATACGGATGATGGTTATGTTGACACTCTTTCTGGAGACGAAGGTTACATAGATACGCTGATAGAAGCGGTAGGGAATTCTTCTGATTCTCCTATGACAGAGATGCCGGATCTGAGTATGGACATGGATATGTCCGGAGACGGAGCAGATGTTGATCTGGATTCTCTGATCAATGAAGTATTTTCAGATGCCGGAGCGGTGGGAGAGAGTCTGGAGACTGTTTCTGAACCGGAAGAGAAAAAAGCAGATATGGAGGCTCTGAATCAGAGTCTGATGGATACCACCTCCTCTTCCAATGATAATGAAAATATGGAAGAGTTATTTGCCATGCTCGGGATTGAAGGGAATCCTGATGCAGCTGCGTCAATTCCGGAAACCGATGAGATACCGGATTTTGAAATCCCTCCCGAATTGGCAGATGTTCCGGATATCAGTGAAAAGAAAAAGAAAAGAAACCGCTTTCTGGATATTCTGTTCGGAGATGATGAAGAAGATGAATTAACCCCGGAGCAGGAAGCGGAGCTTGCAAAGAAAAAGGAAGAAAAGCTTCAGGCAAAGCTTGAGAAAAAAGAACAGAAGAAGATGCAGAAGGCAGAAAACGATGCCAAGCGAAAGTCAGCCAAGGAAGGAAAATCTGCAAAGCTTGCAGAGAAAAAGGCAGCCCGGAAGGCAGAGGATGAAAAGCTGCTGGCAGAAGAGGGACCGGATAAAAAGCTGAACAAGGTGCTGGTGGCCCTTGTTATGATATTCTTTTTCTCTATAGGTGGATTTATTATCCTGGGTACCAGTATCTTCGATTATACACTGGCGATCACGAAGACGACCAATTATTTCCAGCGTCAGAAATACGGTATGGCATACCGTGAGATTCTTGGAGTGGAGGTAAAGGAACAGGATCAGGAATTAGAGGATAAGGTGTACACGGTTATGTATGTGGAACGCCAGTATGAGGCATATGAGAACTATGTACGACTGGATGCACCGGATCTGGCACTGAATGCACTGGTGCAGGGACTGGGGAAATATGATGACTATTACGAGGATGCAAAGAGCCTGGGTATTGTTGAGGATTTGAATAACGCAAGGGGAAAGATCGTCAGTGCCTTAAGCTCTGTCTATGGGGTCAGCCCGGAAGATGCATTGGCATTGCTTTCTCTGGATACAGTGGAATATTCCCGTCAGATTGAGGCTTTATCTGCGGAAGTCAGTTTTTCCACGGAGGAAGAATAATACAATAGAGGATATAACAGAATGATAGCGATTATTGATTATGATGCAGGGAATATGAAAAGTGTGGAAAAAGCACTCCGGTATCTGGGAGAAGAGGTATGCATTACCAGAGACCGGGATGAAATTCTCAGTAGTGACAGGGTGATCCTTCCGGGTGTGGGAAGCTTTGGTGATGCCATGCATCGGATCCGGGAATATGGACTGGTGAATACAATCTATGATGTGGTGGAACAGGGAACTCCGTTTCTCGGAATCTGTCTGGGTCTCCAGTTACTGTTTCAGACCAGTGAAGAGTGTCCGGGAGTCAGTGGACTGGGACTTTTGGATGGAAGGATTGTGAGGATTCCGGAGGCAGCCGGGCTTAAGATTCCGCACATGGGCTGGAATTCTCTGGAGGTAAAGCCGGAAGCTGCATTATTTCAGGGACTTCCGGAGCAGCCATATGTGTATTTTGTCCATTCCTATTATCTGCAGGCAGATCGGGAAGAGGATGTGGCTGCATCAACCATTTATAATGTAAGGATTCATGCATCCGTGGAGCATGAGAATCTGTTTGCCTGTCAGTTTCATCCGGAAAAGAGCAGTACGGTGGGATTGCAGATCTTAAAGAATTTTATTCAGATCGGGGAGGAAACATAAATGCATACAAAAAGAATCATTCCCTGTCTGGATGTACATAACGGACGTGTGGTAAAGGGTGTGAATTTTGTTAATCTTCAGGATGCAGGAGATCCGGTAGAGATCGGAGCAGCATATGATCAGGCAGGTGCAGATGAACTGGTGTTTCTGGATATCACTGCATCTTCAGATTCCAGAGCGATCGTAGCTGACATGGTAAGACGGGTGGCTGAGACTGTATTTATTCCGTTTACTGTGGGCGGAGGGATCCGTACCGTAGAAGATTTTCGGGTGATCCTGCGGGAGGGAGCCGATAAGGTTTCGGTTAATTCCTCTGCGATCGAACGTCCGGCCCTGATCTCCGAGGCGGCAGATAAGTTCGGCAGTCAATGCGTAGTGGTTGCAATAGACGCCAGAAGGCGGGAGGATGGTTCCGGCTGGAATATATATAAGAATGGCGGACGTATTGATATGGGACTGGATGCAGTGGAATGGGCGATGCAGGCAGAACGGATGGGTGCCGGAGAACTGCTTTTGACCAGTATGGACTGTGACGGAACCAGGTCAGGATATGATATTGAATTGACCAGACAGATTTCGGAGTCCGTTAAGATCCCTGTGATCGCATCCGGCGGCGCAGGCAGACCGGAGCATTTTTATGATGCCCTGACTGAGGGCAGAGCAGATGCAGTGCTGGCTGCCTCTTTGTTTCACTATAAGGAACTGGAAATTTCTGATCTGAAGCAGTATTTACAGAAGCGAGGGCTTGCCGTCCGTTTATCAGATGGGAGCAGAAATGGATGAGATAAAATTACAATATAATACACTGGATGTTGATACGTATCTTGCACTTCGTTCCGGTGTAAGATGGAAGAGCTTAAGCCGGAGACAGGCAGAGCATGCTCTGAAACATAGTCTTTATGTGGTCAGTGCATATCAGGGTTCCGTCTGTGTGGGTATGGGAAGGCTGGTCGGAGATGGAGCTGTCATCTGTTATGTACAGGATCTGATCGTTCTGCCTCAGGCGCAGGGAATTGGAATTGGTTCTATGCTGCTGGATACGTTAGCAGCCTATGTAGAGGAGCTTCGACAGGAAAATACAGAAATGATGCTTTGTCTGATGTGTGCCAAAGGCCGGGAGAAATTCTATGAATCCCATGGGTTTCTGGCAAGACCGACGGAGCAACTGGGGCCGGGAATGATCCGGTATTTGAATTCCCTTGACAAATGAAGAGATAGAAGTATAATAAAGAACGGTGGCTGAGTATTCGTCCCAGGCAATCATGGAAGCTGCGATTGTCTGGGACTTTTGTTGCTCAGACAAACGTCGAAATCCGTCAGAAGTGTTTCAAAACGGGACTTCCGGGGTATACTGAGAACAGACATTTTCAGAACAAAGCGTCTGATTTTGAAGAATTTATGTTTTTGTACTATAAATTTGATTTTGAATATGCTATAATTCCCAATGTGTGGGATTATCGGTTGTATTGACCGGATTTTGCATTACCAGAACATTTAATAATGAGGAAATGAAATGGCAGAACAGAATTTGCAGAAGGCATCAGGAAGAAAACGAGTGAATCGAATGAAGAAGGCGATCCTGCTCTTTGCAGCCGGACTGATCCTGGCTTCCGTGATCCTGAATATAGTATTATTAGTTCGTGTCGTTCAACTGAATCATCTGATCCAGCAGTTATACGGATTGGTATTCTGATTCTGATATAGTAACCGCCAGCAAGGAGGATAACATGGGTTTTTTTAAGGATTTTAAGAATGATATGAAGCAGGCTGTGAATGAATTGATTCCCGGCAATGAGGAAATGGTAAGTGAATATGATGACGAGGATATGGTGAATACCCTGGAAGAGGAAACCCTGCCGGAGGATGAAGAATATGTGAATACAATGGAGCAGGATTCGAATCCGGCGGAAACTCCGAAGACGACAGATACGGAGGAGGAAACCTTTGAGGATATCGATCTTGCAGATCTGAATGAATTTGATCTGCAGGAGGAGGATTTTGAAGATTTTGAAGAGGAACCGGAGGAGTCTGTCGGTACGACGATGGAGACCGGGCATTCGGAATCAAAACGGATTCCTTCGGATGAACTGGCCCAGTTGCTGGCAGAAGCAGCTGCAGAACATCCGGTAGTAGAGGAACCTGTGGCAGAGGAGCCTGCTTCTGATGAAGATACGGATATCCTTACACTTTTGGGAATCAATGCAGAGAGTCCGGCAGAGGCTGCTCCGGTTCAGGAGGAGACTCCGGCTCCAGAGCCGGCTGCAACGATGAAAAAGGAGCAGCAGAAGGCAGTCAGGACACCAAAGCAGCCGTCAGCAGAATCAAAGACAGAAAAGAGGGAAGCAACGACTGATACAGCGGTCAGGACAGAGAAAAAGGATAAAAAGGCACCAGCAAGGAAACAGGAGGAGAATCCGATGGCGGAGGATAAGATTATTGATATTACGGCAATGAAGGGGGCAGATACTTCTGCTGTGCAGGATACGGAATCCGGTCTGGATCCGGAGGTAAGCGACAGCACCACCTATATTTCGAAGGGTACCAGGATTGAAGGAAATTTATTTACGGATGGATCCGTAGATATTATCGGCAGCGTGGAAGGCGATGTGAACTGCTATGGCAAGCTGATCGTCAGTGGAGAGATCAATGGTAAAGTAAATGCAAGTGAAATTTATTCTAACGCGGCACGGATAACCGGAGAGATTAACAGCGCCGGCAGTGTAAAGATCGGTGTAGGCTCTGTGATCGTAGGTAATGTGGAAGCGCAGTCGGCAGTGGTTGCGGGTGCAGTGAATGGGGATCTGGATATTAAGGGACCTGTGATCGTGGATTCTACGGCTGTTATCATGGGAAATATCAAATCCCGTTCGGTACAGATCAATAACGGTGCCGTGATCGAGGGATTCTGCTCACAAAGCTATTCGGATGTTGATGTTAAGAGCTTTTTTGCATAAAATGAGGGGAAATGATCTGATATGGAAGAAACACGGATTTTATTGAAGCTAAGCGGTGAAGCACTGGCAGGCGAAAAGAAGACCGGCTTTGACGAAGCTACTGTGATGCAGGTGGCAGATCAGGTGAAGCAGGCATTGTCGGCAGGCAAGCAGATTGCGATCGTGATCGGCGGCGGCAACTTCTGGAGGGGCAGGACCAGTGAACATATGGATCGTGTCCGGGCCGACCAGATCGGGATTCTGGCAACCGTTATGAACTGCATTTATACGGCAGAACTGTTTCGGGGAGTCGGAATACCGACTGTGATCATGACTCCGTTTGAATGTGGTAATATGACAAAGCTGTTCCGTAAGGAGGAGGCAGTGGAAGCTTTAGAAGCAGGAACTGTAGTTTTCTTTGCCGGAGGAACCGGACATCCGTATTTTTCGACGGATATGGCAACCGTTTTGATGGCGGTTGAAATTGAAGCGGATGTTATTTTATCCGGCAAGGCGATTGATGGTGTGTATGATTCGGATCCGAAGCTGAATCCGAATGCGAAGAAATATGACAGGATGGAGATGCAGGATATTGTAGATCAGAAGCTTGGAGTTATCGATCTGGCTTCTGCAGTCCTGGCAATGGAGAATCATATGTCAATGAAGCTTTTTGGCCTGAATGGTGAGAACAGTATTTTAAATGCCATGACAGGATCCTTCACCGGTACTTATATACATGCATAGGCAGATTTTCGGGAATCCGCCTTACTGACAGACAGGTGAAATCGGGTATAAATAACAGGAGGAATGAAGATGTTAAAGCAGTATGAAGAGAAAATGGATAAGTCACTGGATAGTTTGATAAGTGAATTTACGAGTATCCGGGCAGGACGTGCCAACCCGCATGTACTGGATAAGATCCGGGTGGATTATTATGGTCAGCCGACTCCGCTTCAGCAGGTGGCTAATGTTTCAGTGCCGGATCCGAGAACATTGATGATTCAGCCATGGGAAGCCTCTCTGATCAAGGAGATTGAAAAGGCAATCCAATGTTCGGATCTGGGTATCACACCGAATAATGATGGAAAGGCGGTTCGTCTGAACTTTCCGGAATTAACGGAGGACCGCCGGAAGGAGATGGCGAAGGATATTAAGAAGAAGGGCGAAAATGCCAAGGTTGCGATTCGAAATATCCGTCGGGATGCCAATGATGCATTTAAAAAGCAGAATAAGGCAAGTGAAATATCAGAGGATGAATTAAAGGATCTGGAAAACCGGGTACAGAAGCTGACCGATAAGTTTATTGAAAAGATCGATAAGGCAGTTGAAGAAAAGACAAAGGAAATCATGACGGTATAAGAAGGCAGGCATTGGAATATAGATAGAACATATGATTTCCTGCATATGTAATAGATGGATGGATAACAGGAGGCTGTATGGAAAAGGAAATCAATGGGGAATTACTACAGATTCCAGAACATATTGCGGTCATTCTTGACGGGAACGGAAGATGGGCGAAGAAGCGTGGAATGCCAAGGAATTACGGACATTTACAGGGTGCAAAGAATGTAGAGAAGATCTGTATTGACGCCGGTGAGTTGGGTGTGAAGTATATGACAGTGTATGCCTTTTCTACTGAGAATTGGAAGCGCTCGACAGAAGAAGTGTCAGGTATTATGAATATTCTCCGGCAGTATCTTGCCTCCTTCAAGACCCATGCCAGACGGGAGCAGTTAACGGTACGGGTGATCGGTGACCGTTCCAGACTGGCTGATGATATCAATCAGTTGATTGATGAGCTTTGGGATATGAGCAAGGATCATCAGGGGTTGACATTATCCATTGCATTGAATTATGGAAGCCGTGATGAGATTACCCGGGCTGTCCGGAGGATTGCGGCGGAAGCACAGGACGGGAGCCTGCAGCCGGAACAGGTGAATGAAACGCTGCTTTCTTCGTATCTGGATACCGGTTATATGCCGGACCCGGATCTGTTGATCCGTACCAGTGGTGAATTGCGGTTATCGAACTATCTGTTATGGCAGCTTGCATATACTGAATTTTATTTTACAGATGTGTTCTGGCCGGATTTTAACAGAGATGAGTTGATAAAAGCAATCCGGTATTACAATGAAAGGGATAGACGTTATGGCGGAGTCTGATAAGGAAAAGAGGGAAAAAGCACAAAGCTTTTTTGTCCGTCTGGGCAGTACCATTGTTCTGATATGTCTGGGAGGAGGCGCTTTATATGTGGGCGGCTGGTTCCTGACACTGGTATTAATGCTGATTTCACTGTGTGGTGTATTTGAACTGCTGCGGGTGTTTCAGCTTCATAAATCATCGCTGGGAGTGGCTACCTATCTGTTTGTTGCTTTATATGATATCGTATTGAAGCTTCAATGGGAGAATTATATTCTGCCGCTCTATATTTTGTATCTGCTCGTCATTTTGACGATCTTTGTCCTGCAGTTTCCAAAATACGAAGTAAAGGAACTTGCCTGCGCATTTTTCAGTTTGTTCTACGTGGCGGTATCGTTAGGTTATATTTATCAGCTCCGACAGTTAGGAAATGGGATGTTTGCGGCCCTGGTACTTCTGTGCGCCTGCGGCAATGATATTTTTGCCTATATGGTTGGGATTCTGATCGGCAGGCATAAGATGTTTCCGCGATTAAGCCCAAAGAAGAGTGTAGAAGGATTTATCGGCGGAATTCTGGGGGCGGCTTTGTGTGGTTATATTTTTGGTTTCGCATTCCAGTCATCGGCAGTGTATGGTGATCATAATTATCCGATCCTGTTTGCTGTGATCTGTGGGATCGGAGCGTTGCCGGCAGTGGTAGGTGATCTGGCGGCGTCAGCCATTAAACGCAATTATGATATTAAGGACTTTTCGCAGATCATACCCGGGCACGGTGGTATTCTGGATCGGTTTGACAGTATGATATTTACTGCTCCGATCATTTATTATCTGATCACTATTTTGCTTCAGGCTTACCTTTAGAAGGAGGACGGAATGAAACAGATTGGAATTCTGGGCTCGACGGGCTCTATTGGAACCCAGACATTGGAGATTGTTCGAAACCATACGGAAGAGCTTCAGGTGACAGCGCTGGCGGCAGGAAGTAATATTGAACTACTGGAACAGCAGATCCGGGAATTCCGTCCCAGAATTGCTGCCGTATGGAAGGAAGAAAATGCGGCTACACTAAGGACAATGGTCCGGGATATGGATGTCAGGATCGTATCCGGTATGGAAGGGCTGATCGAGGCTGCAGTGTTGGAGCAGAATGAGATTCTGGTTACTGCGATCGTGGGCATGATCGGTATTCAGCCTACGATCGCTGCAATCCGGGCAGGAAAGGATATTGCCCTTGCAAATAAGGAAACACTGGTAACAGCCGGACATATCATTATGCCTCTGGCAGAGAAATGTCATGTAAGGATCCTGCCGGTCGATAGTGAGCATTCTGCTATTTTTCAGTGTCTGAATGGAGAAAATTCCAGGGAGATTGATAAAATATTGTTAACAGCATCCGGAGGGCCGTTCCGGGGAAGAGATACAGCGTTTCTTTCAACTGTTCGTCTGGCGGATGCACTGAAGCATCCAAACTGGAGCATGGGACGCAAGATTACGGTCGATTCTGCGACGATGGTAAATAAAGGCCTGGAGGTTATGGAAGCAAGATGGCTGTTTGGAGTCGGACTGGAGGATATTCAGGTGGTAGTACAGCCACAGAGTGTAATCCATTCCATGGTGCAGTTTCAGGATGGTGCTGTTCTGGCACAGCTTGGTACACCGGATATGAAGCTTCCGATTCAATATGCTCTGTTTTATCCGGAACGACAGTTTCTGCCGGGGAAGCGGCTGGACTTTGATACTCTGGCTTCCATCGACTTTGAGAAGCCGGATCAGGATGTCTTTCGCGGTCTGTCTCTGGCTTATCAGGCAGGCAGGGCCGGAGGCAGTCTGCCAACTGTGTTCAATGCCGCAAATGAATTTGCGGTTGCCCGGTTTTTAGAAGAACGGATCCGTTTTCTGGATATTTACCGGATTATAGAGGAATGTATGGAAGCTCATAAAAAAGTGGAACATCCATCCGTAGACGAAATACTGGCTGCGGAGCAGTGGACCTATGAATATATTGAGAGCAGGTGGAAATTTGAATACAGTCATTAATATACTTGTTATTATTCTGGTATTTGGTATCATTATCATGATACATGAGCTGGGACATTTTCTAATGTGTAAATTAACGGGGGTCGGAGTAACGGAATTTTCAATCGGTATGGGCCCCTGTATCTTTAAACGGAAGCGGGGAGAGACCCAGTATTCCATCCGTTGTCTTCCGATTGGCGGTTATTGTATGATGCTGGGTGAGGATGAGGATAACTGTGAGGATGAGCGGGCATTTACCAATAAGCCGGTCTGGTCCAGGATCGCAGTGATCGTTGCCGGCCCTTTGTTTAACTTTATCTTAGCATTTTTTGCGTCTATGTTTCTGATCGGCATGGCCGGTTATCTGACCGGTGAGATCAATTATGTTGCGGAAGGCTCTGCTGCTGAACAGGCAGGAATCCAGACGGGTGATGTCATCACGCATATTAATGGGGAAAAAATCTATGATTTTCGCGAAGTGTCTGTTTATATGCAGTTCTATGACTCCGAGGAACCGGTGCTGCTCACCCTGGAACGTAACGGACAGGAACAGGAGATCAGTGTCAGGCCGAAGCGGAATGAAGAAACCGGATTGTATCAGCTGGGACTTCAGGGCGGTTATCATCCGGACGGAGAGATTTATAGCAGAACCAGGGCAGATCTGTTTACCAATATCCGTTATAGTGCATTGGAGGTCCGTTATTGGATCAAAACGACGTTTATCAGCTTAAAGGAGCTGATCACCGGAAAGGTTGCAGTCAATCAGGTATCCGGCGTGGTAGGTGTGGCAGAGATGATGAACACGACCATGAATGAGGCAAGAGAGACCGAAGGCGCCTTTATGGTGTTGCTGAACGTCATAAATTTTATCATCCTGATCAGTGCCAACCTGGGCGTCATGAACCTGCTGCCGCTTCCGGCCCTGGATGGAGGACGACTGCTGTTTCTGCTGATAGAGCTGATCACAAGAAAGCCGATCCCGAAGGAAAAGGAAGCCATCGTGCATGCGGTCGGTCTTGTTTTGCTGTTTATTGTAATGATACTCATTACCTTCAAAGATATCAGAAACTTGTTCGTATAATCATGGGTGTAGCGTCAAAGAACATACCTGGACTGCTTGCAGGCCGGGGAATGTTCAAGACGCTATACGAGTGAAACGAGCACCGAGAAACCGAAGGTTTCGAGGTGGGCAATCATGAGCAGGAAGATGCAGGAAAAATGTATAACTCGGGAGGAAGCCTACTATGGGAGCGTTTACAACTCGTAATGACACAAGGAAAATTCAGATTGGCAGTCAGGTGATCGGAGGCGGCAATCCTGTTCTGATCCAGTCAATGACAAATACCCGGACGGAGGATGTAACAGCTACCGTTGCCCAGATCCACAGGCTGGAAGCGGCAGGCTGCCAGATCATCCGTTGTACTGCAAATAATGTGGAAGCGGCAAGGGCGATCGGGGAGATTAAGAAGCAGATTCACATTCCTATCGTTGCAGATATTCATTTTGACCATCAGCTGGCGATTCTTGCAATGGAATGCGGCGCCGATAAGATCCGGATCAATCCGGGCAACATTGGCGGGCCGGACAAGGTACATGCTGTAGTGGATGCTGCGAAGAAGTTTCAGGTTCCTATCCGTGTAGGGGTGAACAGCGGCTCTCTGGAAAAGGAATTAATTGAGAAGTATCATGGAGTGACAGCAGAAGGCATTGTAGAAAGCGCTTTAGATAAGGTTCGAATGATAGAAGAGCTGGATTATGACCAGATCGTCATCAGTATTAAATCTTCCGATGTAATGATGTGTGTAAGGGCGCATGAATTAATTGCCGCCCGGACGGATTATCCGCTTCATGTGGGGATAACGGAGGCCGGTACCCTGATGCGGGGGGCAATCAAGTCCTCGGTGGGACTTGGCATTATCCTGAATCAGGGGATCGGAGATACGATCCGGGTATCTCTGACCAGTGATCCGGTGCAGGAGATCATTGCGGCCAAGCAGATATTGAAAGCGTTGAATCTGCGGCAGGGCGGGATTGAGGTGGTTTCCTGTCCGACCTGCGGAAGAACTGCCATTGATCTGATCGGTCTGGCAAATCAGGTGGAGGAACTGACAGCGGATTACGAACATCTGAGTATTAAGGTTGCCGTTATGGGCTGTGTGGTAAATGGCCCGGGTGAGGCGAAGGAAGCAGACTTAGGTATTGCAGGCGGTAACGGAGAAGGCCTGTTGATAAAAAAAGGGGAAGTTATACGGAAGCTGCCGGAGGAACAGCTCCTGGACGCGTTGCGTTATGAACTGGAGCATTGGAATTAGCAGGGAGGGATCAGGATGGAAGATGGAAAGATCTGTATATTACAATTATTTCAGTCATATCGTCCATCCAGGATTCTTCAGGAGCATTTTGATGATGTGTACATTGACAGGGTGCGGTTTAGCAGACGATCCAGAATATTACATATCTTTGTAGTATCCCGTCATTTGATCCATCATCAGTATGTGCTTCAGCTTCAGAATGAGATATTGTCTTTTGCAAAGCAGGCTGTGGGAGGGGCAAAGGCGGTAGAACTCCGGATGCTGTATCAGTTGTCGGAGCGTTACCGGTTAGAGGAAATCTATCAGGAATATGGCGACAGTCTGTTGTATGAGATTAAGGAAAATGATCCGATCAATTATCTGCTGGTAAAGGATGAGGCATGGGTCGTGAATGACAATGTCATTACGATTCCCATGCCTGATTCTGATCTGGCAAAGTGTCGGTTTGGTGAGATTCAGGGATTTTTGATCCATTTGTTTCAGGAGCGCTTTGGCATGGAGGTGCAGGTAGGATTTAATTTCCGGGAGGAAGATAAGAAGGCACTGCGCGAGGCACATGAACGAAGGCTGCAACAGGAGCAGGAGCAGCATCTTAGGCAAATGGAACACCTGCGGGCTTTGGACACAGAGGGACAGGCTTCTGGCATGGAAGACAAGGCTTCCGATGCAGATGCGGGCAGTCACGGGACAGCCAAGGAAGGGAACCGGAGCCTGGAGAGCAGGAAAGGCAGAGAAGCTGATACAAAGTCGAACAAAACCACAGGAACTGCAAAAGCAGGAAAGCCGGAGACGGTCGGAGGAAGTTATCCTGTCTATGGAGATCAGGGGAAAGGTACTGGCGGAAGAGGAAGCTTCCGCCGGTCTGCTCTGCATGCATCCAAGGATCCGGAGGTATTCTATGGCAGGAACTGTGAGGGTGAAGTAATCCCCATCTCGGAAATTCAGGGAGAGATCGGAGAGGCTGTGGTACATGGACAGGTGATCAAGCTGGAGACCAGAGAGATCCGGAATGAAAAGACCATTGTCACGTTTCATATCACAGATTTTTCAGATACTATCAGCGGTAAGGTCTTTCTGGCAAATGATGATCTGCCGGTCTTTCTGGAACTGTTTCGGAACGGAGGCTTTTACCGGATCAAGGGGATTGTCTCCTATGACACCTTTGCCAATGATATTACCATCGGTTCCATTGTTGGAATGAAGAAGGCAGGAGATTTCCGTACAGTCCGGACGGATCAGTCCGTGGAAAAGCGGGTGGAGCTGCATATGCATACTGTCATGAGTGACAAGGACAGTGTGGTGGATATCGGCAAGATCATCAAGCGCGCAAAAGCCTGGGGACATAAGGGGATCGCAATTACCGACCATGGCGTGGCGCAGGCATTTCCGATTGCGGATCATACCCTGGACAAGGGAGATGATTTTAAGCTGATCTATGGTGTGGAAGGATATTTCGTGGATGATCTGAAGAGTCTGATCATCCGTCCAAAGGGACAGACCTTCTGGGATACCTTTGTAGTGTTTGATATTGAAACCACGGGAAAAAATGCGAAGTTTCATAAGATCACGGAAATCGGCGCTGTCAAGATTGAACAGGGAAGAGTGACGGACCGGTTTTCCCAACTCGTAAATCCGGAACGACCGATCCCTTATAATATTACCAGACTGACCGGGATCACGGATGAAATGGTGGCCGACCAGCCGAATATTGAGACGGTACTGCCCCGGTTTCTGGAATTCTGCAAGGATGCAGTCCTGGTGGCGCATAATGCCTCCTTTGATACCGGGTTTGTAGGCAACGAGGCCCGGGCGCAGGGACTGGAGTTTCAGAATACGATCCTGGATACCCTGGGACTGGCGCATATTCTGCTCCCACATCTGGGTAAGTTTACGCTGGATCGCCTGGTAAAGGAATTGAAGATCGTTCTGGAAAATCATCACCGGGCGGTCAATGATGCGGAAGCTACAGCGGAAATGTTCTTAAAGTTCGTACATATACTGGCAGACCGGGGCGTGGAGAATCTGGACGCATTAAATACGATGGCGGCGGCATCTCCGGATAATATTAAAAAGTCCAGACGGTATCATGGTATTATTCTGGCAAAGAATGAGATCGGGCGGGTGAATCTGTACCGGCTGATCTCCATGTCGCATCTGGATTATTTTAATCGACGTCCCTTAATGCCGAAGAGCATGATCCAGAAATACCGGGAGGGACTGATCATCGGCTCTGCCTGTGAAGCCGGAGAGCTGTATCAGGCGATCCTGAATGGAGCGGATGATGCTGAGATTACGAGAATCGTGGATTTTTATGACTATCTGGAAATTCAGCCGATCGGAAATAACCGGTTTATGATCGCAGATGATAATTATTCCATTGAGTCGGAAGAGGATCTACGGGAAAATAACCGTCTGATCGTAAGGCTGGGGGAGGAATTCCATAAGCCGGTGCTTGCAACCTGTGATGTGCATTTTCTGGATCCGGAGGATGCGATCTACCGGGCGATCATCCAGGCATCAGAGGGTTTTAAGGATGTAGATAACCAGAGTCCGCTCTATTTCCGGACAACCGATGAAATGTTAAAGGAATTTGAATATCTGGGACCGGATAAGGCGAAAGAGGTGGTGATCACAAATACGAACCGGATTGCAGATATGATCGAGTATATTAAACCGGTGCGGCCGGATAAGTGTCCACCGGTCATTGAGAATTCAGATGAAACCCTGACCGAGATCTGTTACAACAAGGCACATGAAATCTACGGGCCGGAGCTGCCGGAGGTCGTTGTGGAACGATTAGACCGGGAACTGAATTCGATCATATCCAATGGGTTTGCGGTATTGTATATCATTGCACAGAAGCTGGTCTGGGATTCCAATGATCATAATTATCTGGTCGGTTCCCGTGGTTCGGTGGGTTCCTCCTTTGTGGCAACCATGGCAGGTATTACAGAAGTGAATCCGTTATCGGCCCATTATATCTGTCCGGAATGTCATTATGTGGATTTTGATTCGCCGGAGGTCGTTGCATTTTCCGGGAATTCCGGCTGTGATATGCCGGACCGGAATTGTCCAAACTGCGGGCATAAACTGTTAAAGGAGGGACATGATATTCCATTTGAAACCTTCCTGGGCTTTAAGGGAGATAAGGAGCCGGATATCGATCTGAACTTTTCCGGAGAGTATCAGGCAAATGCGCACCAATATACAGAGGAATTGTTTACTAAGGGACATGCTTTCCGGGCGGGAACGATCGGAACCATTGCGGATAAGACTGCGTATGGCATGACCATGAAATACTTTGAGGAGCGGGAGGTTAAGAAGCGGAGCTGTGAGATTGAACGTCTGTCTGTGGGCTGTACCGGAGTAAAGCGTACCACCGGACAGCACCCGGGCGGTATGATCGTGCTGCCGAAAAACGAGGAGATTTATTCCTTTACGCCGATTCAGCACCCGGCCAATGATCAGAATACACCGATCATTACAACCCATTTTGAATACCATTCCATTGATCATAACCTGTTAAAGCTGGATATTCTGGGGCATGATGATCCGACCATGATCCGAAGGCTGGAGGATCTCACCGGTGTGGATTGTAAGACGATCCCTCTGGATGATAAGCAGGTTATGTCCCTGTTCCGCAGTACCGAAGCATTGGGGATCACACCGGAGGATATTGGCGGTGTTCCATTGGGTTCTCTGGGCATTCCGGAGTTCGGTACAGATTTTGCCATGCAGATGTTATTGGATACCAGGCCTACTATGTTCTCGGATCTGGTGCGGATCGCCGGTCTTGCCCATGGAACGGATGTGTGGCTGGGAAATGCACAGGATCTGATCAAGTCCGGTACAGCAGTCATTTCGACTGCGATCTGCTGTCGGGATGATATCATGGTCTTTTTGATCCATAAGGGTCTGGAAAAGGGATTATCCTTTACCATAATGGAAAGTGTCCGGAAGGGGAAGGGTCTAAAGCCGGAGTGGGAGGAGGAGATGCTGAAGCATGATGTACCGGAATGGTATATCGGCTCCTGCAAGAAAATTAAATATATGTTCCCGAAGGCCCATGCAGCGGCTTATGTCATGATGGCATGGCGGATCGCCTGGTATAAGATCAATTATCCACTGGAGTATTATGCTGCATATTTTAGTATTCGTGCGGATGCATTTAATTACGAGACGATGTGTATGGGACGCTCCAGGCTGGAGTATCACATGGAGGAAATAAAGAAATCTGAGGATAAGAAGAATAAGGATTTAGACAGCCTGAAGGATATGCGTCTGGTATTGGAAATGTATGCCAGGGGCTTTGAGTTCCTGCCGATTGATATCTACCGGGCGGATGCCGAGCGTTTTCTGATCGTAGAGGGCAAGATCATGCCGGCCCTGTGCAGTATTGAAGGGCTGGGCGGCAAGGCGGCGGTTCAGGTGCAGGAGGCGGCGGCAGAGGCAATGAAAAAGGGCGGATTTTCCTCCAAGGACAATCTGCGGGACATGGCAAAGATTGGAAAATCAACCATTGAGAAGTTCACACAGCTTGGTCTGCTTCAGGATATCCCTGATTCTGACCAGTTCAGTTTGTTTGACTATATGGTACAATAAACGCGAACGCAGCTCTTTGAACATTCAGCGACTGCTTGCAGTCAGATGAATGGTTAAGGAGCTATGTGAGTGTAACGAACACTGAAAAACCGTAGGTTTTGAAGTGCGCGTTTATGCGAGATGTAAATATGGTACAATAAGGAAACGTATCACTTATCATCACCCTATCGGGTGGTGATATGGTACAATATACGCGAACACAATGAGGCAAGCGGCTGCGAAGCAGACATTTGGCGAATGTGCGCGAACCATGATGAAGCAAAGCGCAATCATGGTATAATAATATAATTGCTTTTTTAAAAAAGTAACTGCTGAAATATCATTAAATTGAACAAAATATAAAAAAGTGCTTGCATTTTCTGACACACTTTGATATACTGACAAAGTCGTATCAGACAAGCATTCTGGTTCGTTGGTCAAGCGGCTAAGACGTCGCCCTCTCACGGCGAAAACAGGGGTTCGATTC
>ERZ777011.1603-NODE-1603-length-22666-cov-3.274689_pt1 | contig 22666 bp, 22 predicted proteins | sample MGYA00374964_ERZ777011 | MGnify/ENA primary metagenome ERZ777011 (study PRJEB29310, sample SAMD00008975) | mouse gut metagenome | study: EMG produced TPA metagenomics assembly of the Metagenome analysis of fecal microbiota from mouse which was promoted... | reverse complement strand
CTGGACCGGGTCGCCGAGAGCATCAACATCGCCTTGGAGCAGACCGAAGGGGTGACGGCCGTCATCGAGAATACCGCCGGCCAGGGTTCCAACGTGGGGTTCGATTTCGAGCACCTCGCCTATATTATCGATAAGGTGGAGGACAAGTCGCGGGTGGGCTATTGCATCGACACTTGCCATGCGTTTGCGGCGGGTTACGACCTTTCGTCGGCTGCGGCGTGCGATGCCGTTTTCGCACAACTCGACCGGACGGTATCCCTGGCCTATCTGCGGGGCATGCACCTCAACGACGCCATGAAGCCGCTCGGCAGCCGTGTGGATCGCCATGCGCCGCTGGGCGAGGGAACCATCGGACTCGATGCGTTCCGCTACATCGCCGCCGATGCCCGTTTCGACGCGATTCCGCTGATTCTCGAAACGCCGGTGGAGGAGCGTTGGCCGGCGGAGATCGCCATGCTCTACGATTTTGCCGGGGGAAGGGAGTAGCGATACTGCTCCGGCGGGGCGAGGCGATGTTTCTCCCGCCGGGGCGAACGGCAACCCTTTACGGATGGAGTCGCGGCGAAGTCCGGCAGGAGCCGGTAGAGGAGATGTCGCGTCCGGGCGTATCGCAGCGGGAAAACGGCTGCTCGTTCCTTTCGGCGGCGTAGGGAGGAACCGAGCCGTGGATGAGGGGAAATAAGAAAAAGGGTATGCAATTATGCATACCCCGTATTTCGATACGGACGAACTCCGCCGCTTATAAAGCGTTTACGTGCTTCTGGATGCTGCTCTTGAGGTTGCCTGCCTTGTTGGCGTGGATCACGTTCTTCTTGGCAAGTTTGTCGAGCATCGCGCTCACCTTCGGAAGGAGTGCTTCGGCAGCCGCCTTGTCCGTGGTGTTGCGCAGTGCCTTTACGGCGTTGCGGGTCGTTTTGTGGTAATATTTATTCTGAAGCCTGTGTGCCTCAGTCTGACGAATCCTCTTTTGAGACGATTTGTGATTTGCCATGTCTTGTTGCTGTTTTTAACTTTGGTAGCCCATAGGAGAATCGAACTCCTCTTTCAAGAATGAAAATCTTGCGTCCTAACCGATAGACGAATGGGCCATGGAAAGGTTGTTTGAAACTTTCGCGGTGCAAAGATAGACAAAAAAGCGTTAGGTGCAAATATTTTCCGAAAAAAATAGCGGAAGAAGGGATTCGCCGGGTGAAAAAGGTTACCTTTGAACGTACTGCGGTTCGGCAGACTGTTGGTACGGGGGAGGAACGTTCACTGAAAAATCGTTTCGCGGAGGCGCCGGGCGTCTGTCGGGCGGTGCGCATCCGGGCGCGGAGTCGCCGCGGCGGGCGTCGCTCCGCATGAAGGCAAAAGTAGAGAAGATGAAAGGTTGCAAGGAGGTGCCGGCAGAGAAGATGCCCGGCAACGTGATCGAGATGATCGGCAGGCAATGGATGCTCGTGACCGCCGGCGACGGGGAGAAGTGCAATACGATGACCGCCAGTTGGGGCGGTATCGGTTTTATCTGGGGCAGGCCTGCGGCCACCGTCTATATCCGGCCGCAGCGTTACACCAGAGAGTTCGTGGATGCCGAGCAGCGGCTCACCCTTTCGTTTATGGACGAAAGGTATCGCAAAGCGTTGGCATACTGCGGTGCGCACAGCGGCCGCACGGAGGACAAGATCGCCGCAGCGGGGCTGACCGTGGCCCGTACGCCGGACGGCACGCCCTGTATCGGCGATGCCGCGCTCGTATTGGAGTGTCGCAAGATGTACCGCGACCGGTTCGGGCCAGCGGAGTTTCTCGACAACGGCCTCGTGGACGAATGGTATCCCGAAAAAGATTTCCATTATGTCTATATTTGCGCCATAGAAAAAGTATACGTCAGGGAGTGACGACACAAAGAGAGGAACAATAAAAAGTATGGAGAATTTTATTTTTCGGAATCCGACGAAGCTGATCTTCGGAAAGGGGATGATCGCCCGTCTGGCGGAGGAGATACCCGCAGGGGTGAAGATCATGGTGACTTTCGGCGGCGGCAGCGTGAAGCGCAACGGGGTGTACGAACAGGTCGTGGCGGCATTGGCCGGTCGCGACTACATCGAGTTCTGGGGGATCGAACCCAATCCCAAGATAGAGACGCTCCGCAAAGCCGTGGAGCAGTGCAAACGCGAGGGGGTGGGCTTCCTGCTCGCAGTGGGAGGCGGTTCGGTGCTCGACGGTACGAAGCTGATCGCGGCGGCGGTACATTACGACGGCGATGCCTGGGATCTGGTGCGCAACGGCAGCCTCATCGGAGAGATCGTGCCTTTCGGCGACGTGATGACGCTTCCGGCCACGGCATCGGAGATGAACCGCAACGCCGTCATATCGAGTACCGCCACGCGGGAGAAGTACGGCATGAAGGTGGATTATCCCCGCTTCTCGATACTCGACCCGCAGACCACCTTCTCGCTTCCCGCCTACCAGCGTGCGGCCGGTATGGCCGATACGTTCATTCACGTCATGGAGCAGTATATGACCGTTGCCGGACAGTCGCCGTTGATGGATCGCTGGAGCGAGGGGATCCTGCAGACGTTGGTGGAGATCGCCCCCAGGGTGCTGGCGGAACCGCACGATTACGACACCATGGCCGATTACATGCTCTGCGCCACCATGGGCCTCAACGGCTTCATCGCCATGGGCGTCGCGGAGGACTGGGCGACGCATCAGATCGGGCACGAACTGACCGCCATCGAGGGGCTTACCCACGGTCATACGCTCGCCATCGTTTTCCCCGGTCTGCTCAAGGTGCTGCGCGGGCAGAAGATGTCGAAGATACTCCAGTACGGCGAACGTGTCTGGGGAATTACGGAGGGCGACGACGAGGAGCGTGCCTTGCGGACCATCGACGCTACCGAAGCGTTTTTCCGGTCGCTGGGGCTCCAGACCCGGCTGCACGAGGTGGGAATCGGCGAGGAGACGATCCTGGAGATCGAGCGTCGTTTCAACGCGCGGGGCGTGGCCTTCGGCGAAGGGCGTAACGTGACCGGAACGGTGGCCCGTCGTATTCTCGAAGAGGTGAAGTAAGGGGCCCGGTACCTCGCTGCGCTCCCGCAGGAACGTTTCGGGTGCGGACATGCCGCTTTCGCCGCGGCGAGGGATACCGAGTGGATCTATCCTGCCGGAAGAGGAGGGCCTCCTTTCTCCGGCAGCGTTTTTTAGGTCCGGTACGGTGCCGTCCTCCCCGTTGCGGGGGGCGGCCGTCCGGCCGAGTGTTGCGCGGTTGGAACGGAAAACCGGTGTATGTGCCGGACCGGGAGCGGGATCGGCGCAAGGATACCGAGAGATTGAATGCTTGATAAAGTGTATCGTTATGGTCGATAATGAGAAGGCGGTCGTTCCGGAGCGGACGGCCGAAGCGCATCCCCTCGAACCTTTCCTGCCGGAGGGGGCGCGGTTGCTGATGCTCGGCAGCTTTCCGCCTGCCCGGTCGCGTTGGTCGATGGAGTTCTACTATCCCAACTTCCAGAACGACATGTGGCGGGTGATGGGGTTGGTGTTTTACGGCGACCGCGAGCGGTTCGTGCTGCCGGGTAGCCGTCGCTTCGATCGGGAAGCGATCGAGACGTTCTGCCGGGAGCGGGGGATAGCCCTCTCCGATACCGCCGCCGAGGTGATACGCGCCCGCGGCAATGCCGCCGACAAGTTTCTGGAGGTGGTGCGTCCCTTCGACCTGACCGGTATGTTGGAGCGGTTGCCTCTGTGCCGGGCCGTGGCGGTGACGGGACAGAAGGCGGCGGAGACGTTGGCTGCCGTGGCGGGCTGCGAGCCGCCTGCGGTGGGGCATTTCTCGGAGTTTCGCTGCGGGGAGCGCCTGCTGCGCTTCTACCGCATGCCTTCCACCTCGCGGGCCTATCCCAAGCCGTTGGAGGAAAAGGCCGCCGTCTATCGGCAGATGCTACTCGAAACGGGCATTCTCTCCTGACTGCGGCCGGTGTCATTGCGGGTATCGTTTCGCGCGTCGCAGCCGGAAAGAGTTGCCCGGCGCGGTGCGGGGGAGGGGCCGCGACGGAAAGAGACGTTTTGCCGCATAGTTATTTTTTATAATTTTGTGATTCGTTATAGCTTCGCAAATGACGATCGTACAGTTGGAATATTTGCTCGCAGTGGTGAACTTCGGCAGTTTTTCGTTGGCTGCCGAACGGAGTTTCGTTACCCAGCCTTCGTTGAGCATGCAGATAAAGAACCTTGAAGAGGAGCTGGGCGTGGTGCTGCTCGACCGGACGAAAAAGCCGGTGATGCTCACCCAGGCCGGCGAGGTGGTGGCCGAGCGGGCCCGCGATGCGGTGAAGACGTTCCACTCGATCTACGAAGATGTGGCCGTGCTCAAGGGGACCGTGTCCGGCGTGCTGCGGCTGGGGGTGATCCCTACCATCGCGCCCTACCTGTTGCCTCGCATGGTGCAGGATTTTGAGGCACGCTGTCCCGACGTCCACCTGGAGATTCGGGAGATGATTACGCCGCAGATCGTGCGGGCGATGGAACACGATGAGATCGATGCCGCCATCCTTGCCGGGGGAACGTGTCCGGAGGGAATCACCGAGGAGTGTATTTTCGACGACAGGTTCTATGCCTACCTCTCGCCGGAACACAGGCTCTTCGAGCGCTCCAACATCCGGCTGGAGGACCTCGACCTGAAGGAGATGCTGCTTCTCTCGGAGGGGCACTGTTTCCGCGATCAGATACTCGATCTGTGTCCCTCGAAGGGGGGCGCGCATGCCTCGTATTATTTCGAAAGCGGTTCGCTCGAAACGCTCATGCGCATCGTGGACAGCACGGAGTATATGACGGTCATTCCGGAGATGGCCGTTCCCTACGTGTCGAAAGAGCATACCGCGCAGGTGAAACAGTTGGCCAAAGGGGCCGTTTCGCGCAAGATCGCGGTGGCTGTCCGTCGTACCTATGTGAAGGATTCCATCGTCAAGGTGCTCAAGGAGTCGGTGGCGGCGGTAGGCGTCGTCGGCCGGGGATGAGGCGGCGTATGGCATAACGGTCGAGAGACGCGCTCCTTGCGAGGGGCCGGATTTTTGTAGTAAAAAAGACGTACATTTGCCGGCGTTCCGGCGGGTACGGTAAATAAAACGGAAAAAGAGAGTATGGAGGAGTTGTTGGAAACGATCGTTTCTGCGATAGACGACAAGAAGGGGAAAAATATTCTTTCGCTCGACCTGAGGGGATTCGACGGTGCGATAACCGACGCTTTCGTGGTCTGCAACGCGGAGTCCACCACGCAGGTGGCCGCCATTGCGGACGGTATCGAGGAGAAGGTGTTCGAGAAGCTCGGTCAGCGTCCGCGCAGGACGGAAGGGTTGCAGAACGCCGTCTGGGTGGTCGTGGATTATGTGGATGTGATGGTGCACATCTTCCAGACCCAGGCCCGCGAGTTCTACCGTCTGGAAGAGCTTTGGGCCGATGCGCCCTCGACCCGTCACGGCGAATGGGAATAATAAAACGCGGGGAAGCGCGTTAAGGTTTCGCGGCATGGGCTTCGGGCACATGCCGCATGATATTGTCGGAATATTGAAAAGAAAGATGGCATTCAAGAACCAGAACAACAGGAGCGGCGACAGGCGCCCGCAGATGCGGCCGGTCGGCTACGGCATGTGGATTTACGGTCTGCTGTTCCTGCTTATCGTCGGATGGTCGTGGCTGGGCGGCAGCGAGGCCCCCGTGAAGACCAACTGGAATACGGTGGAGCAGATGATCGCCGAGGGCGATGTGGAGAGCATCGAAGTGGTGAACAAGGAGCAGGCCAACGTCCGGCTCCGCAGCGGGGCGTTGGAGAACTATGCGGCCCGTCCCGAATACAGGAACATCCCCCGTCGCGGCACGCAGTTCGTCTTCAACATAGGCGATGTGGCCACTTTCCGGGAGGATCTGGACAAGGCCGAGGAGCGGTACGGGCAGTCGGTGTTGCTTACTTATGAAACCAAACGCAACATCTGGCTCGATGTGCTCGGTTTCCTGCCTTTCCTGCTGCTGATGGTCTTCTTTATCGTCATGATGCGCAATGCTTCGAAGAATGCCGGCGGCGGACAGGGAGGCGTGTTCAACGTGGGAAAAGCGAAGGCGCAGGTAGTCGACGCCAACAACAAGGACCGGGTGACCTTCAAGGATGTGGCCGGTCTGGAGGAGGCGAAGGTGGAGATCATGGAGATCGTGGACTTCCTTCGCAATCCGCAGAAATATCGCGATTTGGGCGGAAAGATTCCCAAGGGAGCACTGCTCGTGGGCCCTCCGGGAACGGGAAAGACGCTGCTCGCGAAGGCGGTGGCCGGCGAGGCTAACGTGCCGTTCTTCACCATGAGCGGTTCGGATTTCGTGGAGATGTTCGTCGGCGTGGGAGCTTCGCGTGTGCGCGACCTTTTCCGGCAGGCCAAGGAGAAAGCGCCCTGCATCGTGTTCATCGACGAGATCGATGCCGTGGGGCGTGCCCGCAGCAAGAACGGCGGGTTCTCCAGCAACGACGAACGCGAAAATACGCTCAACCAGCTGTTGACGGAGATGGACGGTTTCGGTACCAATTCGGGAGTCATCCTGCTTGCCGCTACCAACCGTGCCGACATCCTCGACAAGGCGCTCATGCGTGCGGGCCGTTTCGACCGGCAGATAGAGGTGGGGTTGCCCGATGTGAAGGAGCGTGCGGAGATATTCGACGTGCATCTGCGCAATATCAAGCTCGATCCCGACCTCGACCGCAGTTTCCTTGCCAAGCAGACGCCGGGATTCTCCGGTGCCGACATAGCCAACGTCTGCAACGAGGCGGCGCTGATCGCTGCACGCCACGACAAGAAGTGCGTCGGGCGGGAGGATTTCCTCAGCGCCATCGACCGGATCGTGGGAGGACTGGAGCGCAGGAATACGATCATTACGCCGGAGGAGAAGCGGCTTATCGCCTACCACGAGGCCGGTCACGCCACCGTGAGCTGGATTCTCGAGCATGCCAATCCGCTCATCAAGGTGACCATCATTCCCCGTGGCCGGGCTTTGGGTGCGGCATGGTATCTGCCCGAAGAGCGTCAGGTGACCACCCGCGAGCAAATGCTGGACGACATCGCCTCCACGCTGGGCGGTCGGGCGGCCGAACAGTTGGTGTTCGGCACGCAGGGATCGGGTGCGCTGAACGACCTGGAGGTGGCGACCAAACGGGCCTATTCGATGGTGGCTTATCTGGGCATGAGCGACCAGGTGGGCAACATGAGTTATTACGATTCGTCGGGCCAGGCGGACATGGCGCTGACCAAACCCTACAGCGAACGGACTGCCGAACTGATCGACCGGGAGGTGAAGCGGTTGCTCGACGAAGCCTTCGCCCTGGCTACGCGGGTGCTCGCCGAGCACCGGGAAGGCTTTACGCAGCTCGCCGAACTGCTGCTTGAGAAAGAGGTGGTCTTCTCCGAGGATCTCGAACGGATATTCGGCAAACGCATCAAGGATATCAAGCGGGAGCAGGCGGCCGCCGTGCGTTCCGGAGAGGTTGCCGATGCCGTGCCGGCCGGCGATGCGGATGCCGGGGACGACGTCGTTGCCGCAGGGACGGAGGAGGTTGCCGTCGGCGGAGAGGCTGCGGACGTATAGCAAGCGAAAGAGGCCGGTCCGAACGGGCCGTGCCGGAAGGATACGCATAAGACATTGACCGGGCGGGAGCATGACTCCCGTCCGGTTTTTTGTGTGCCTGCTGTCGACGGGGCGGTGCCGGCGCCGTAGGCAGCGGTTCTTGGCTTTCGCTTCCCGGTGGGCGGTCGCCGGTACGGTGGGCGGCCGGATGCTTGCAACCTTCGCTTTTCGGCCGCCTTCGGCGCGGGCAAAGGGGGCCGGTGGTATGTGGTATCCCTTCGTAGGGTGCCTGCGGGGAGGAGGCCCTGCCGGATGGGTGTTGCGGTATGCGCTGCGTGCGGACAGGAAGATTTTTGCGGGCGGGTCCGGTTGCGGTGCACGCTCCGATGCTGTCGGCCTTTGTTCTGCGGTAATGTCGCTTTTCGGCCGCTTTCGGCGCGGGGCAGACGGTTCGGTGTCCTGTCGACAGGGGCCGTCGGCGAGGCGGGAGGAAAGGAACGGGAAGAGAACGAAGTGCGAGGAAGCGTGGCTGCCGGGCGTGGGGCAGGGCGTTTGCACGGTGTTCCGAGGGCGGAGGTCCCGCTTCGGGGCGTTCGTAACGTCCTCCGGCAGGTGCGTGCGGCGGGAGAGCGGAGAGGAATGGGAATAAGAAGAGTTGCCGGTTTCGTCCCGCCCGGTGTTTCCCGCAGGGTTCCGTTTCGTCCGGTTTCGTCCGTGCGGATGCTCCGGCGGCGGTCCGTGCCGGCGGTATTTTCGGATTGAGCGATAGTTGGTTCGGATTTATTCCATATTTTTGTCCCGACGGTCCGGAGTTTCCGTGCGTTCGCAGATGCCGATAGGGTCCGCGGCGCGGGAGGGTCGCAAAACGGTTGGATATGGCGAAATTTGGTAAAGAATTGGCAGTAAGGGCACTGAGCGGTGCCGTGCTGCTGTTGGTCGTCGTAGGTGCGGTGGCTGTGTCGGAGTACGGTTTTGCGGCGCTTGCGGTGACTATATGCGTAGGTAGTCTGTGGGAATTCTATCGGATGGCCGGCAAGAAGGGGATCGTCATCGATCGCGTGTATCCGGTCGTCGCGGGGGGCGTGGGCGTGGCGATGAGTTTTCTTGCGGCCCGCGGAACGCTGCCGCTCGTGTGGCTGTCGATCTTCTTTCCGCTGCTTTATGTGATATTCGTGTACGAGTTGCGTCGTCGGCAACCCGAACCATTTACCAACATTACCGTGGCGGTGGGGGGACTGGTGTATGCCGCGTTGCCGATGTCGCTGATGTGTTTTGTGGCTTTCTACGGCGGACGTTACGATGCGTGGATGATCCTTTGCTATATTTTCACGGTGTGGGTGAACGACATCTTCGCCTACCTGACGGGCGTGCTGTTCGGCAAACACAAGATGTTCGAGCGCGTTTCGCCCAAGAAGTCGTGGGAAGGTTTTGCGGGCGGACTGCTCTTTGCGGTTGCGTTCGGCGTCCTGTGCGGGGCGCTACGCGGCGAGAGTCTGGTGTGGTGGGGCGGTCTTGCGCTCGTGGTCGTGGTCAGCGGGGTGTTGGGCGATCTGGTCGAGTCGATGTTCAAACGTGCGGCCGGAGTCAAGGATGCCGGGGCCATCATGCCCGGACACGGCGGGTTCATGGACCGTTTCGATGCGCTGATCTTTTCCGTACCGTTTGTTTTCGCATATTTTACTATCTTTGCCGACTGACGGGCCGGGAGGGGAGTTGTTCTTTCGCGGCATTGCCCCGTTCGGGGGCGTAAACGATTCTTGCATGATGAAACTTGCCAGAGAGGGGTATTCTATCGTATTGTATACATTCGCAGCATTTGCAGCCGTTGCGGTGGGCATGGCTTTCGCAGTGAAATATGCCGGAGTGCCGCAGTGGCTCTTCTGGGCGGTCGCGGTGCTGCTTTTCGGCCTGTTCGTTTGCGTGGCGCTCTTCTTTCGGGAGCCGACCCGCCGCGTCTACCGGAACGATCCGGACACGGTCTTTTCCAGTGCCGACGGCAAGGTGGTCGTTATCGAGGAGGTCTTCGAGGGAGAGTACCTGAAGGAGCGCTGTCTGCAACTTTCGGTCTTCATGTCCATCACCAACGTGCATGCCAACTGGTATCCCGTAGGGGGAGAGGTGGTCTACCGCAACGACCATCCGGGACGTTTCTTCGTGGCCTGGCACCCCAAATCGTCCGAGGAGAACGAACGTACCACGACCGTGGTCGATACCGGTCGTGAGAAGATATTGTTCCGTCAGATCGCCGGATTGGTGGCGCGACGGATCGTCAACTACGCGAAGGCGGGTGAGTGCGTGCAGCAGCACGCCAAGTACGGCTTTATCAAGTTCGGATCGCGTATCGATATTTTCCTGCCCCTCGACTGCGAAGTGCTCGTGAAGCTGGGCGACAAGGTGCGCGGCGGCCAGACCCCGCTGGCGAAACTGAAAAGATAGCGCGGATGAACGACGGAAGGCAGACGACCCACACGACGAAATATGTCGTCGGAATCCTCGCCACGCTCGCGGGGCTGCTCCTGATGTGGTATTTCCGCGATATCGTGGGGTATGTCATCGCCTCGGCCGTACTTGCGATCGTCGGATCGCCTTTGGTGGGATTGGTGAAACGCGTGCGCGTGCGGGGGCGTTCGGTGCCCGATTGGCTGGCGGCCCTGGTGGTGCTGTTTCTGCTGTGGGGCGTGGGCGTGGCGATGTTCGCCATCTTCATCCCGCTCATCTTCGGCAAGCTGACCGCCCTGGCGTCGGTGGATTTCTCCACTATTCTCGCCTCTTTCGAGCAGCCGTTGCGCAAGTTGCAGCATTTCCTCGAGGATTATTTCTCGCTGAACGTATCGACGCTCTCCCTTTCGGATACGATCGGGGCGCAGGTGGAGCGGCTCTTCAATCCGGAGAAGCTGCAGAATTTCCTCGGTTCCCTGGTGTCGGGTGTGGCGAGTGCGGTGATCGCCCTCTTTTCGGTCACGTTCATCACCTTTTTCTTCCTCAAGGACGACGGGTTGTTCCTGCGCATCATGCTCGCGGTGACGCCCACCCGTTACGAGGGCAACGTGAAACATGCGCTCGGTTCGGCTTCGACGCTTCTTTCGCGTTATTTCATCGGGATTCTCGCCGAGTCCGCCTTGATGATGCTCATGGTGTCGGTGTCGTTGATATGCTGCGGTTATCTTCCGCAGAACGCTTTCTTCATCGGACTCATCGTGGGGGTGCTCAACGTAATTCCTTATGTGGGGCCGTGGCTCGGTTTCGGCATCAGTCTGCTGGTGAGCATGGCTTTCGTGGGGGGCGACACGACGATGACCTTCATCGTCCTTTCCCTCGCCATCACCATTCTGGCGGCCCAGATGATCGATAACTTCGTGTTGCAGCCGTTCCTTTACTCCAACAGCGTCAATGCGCATCCGCTGGAGATATTCGTCGTCATTCTCATGGCGGGCCACTTCGCCGGCGTGGTGGGAATGCTTTTCGCCATTCCGGGCTACACCGTACTGCGTGTCATCGGCAAGGAGTTTTTCAACCACTTTAAGATCGTCCGCAAACTTACCGAAAAGATCTGATTCCTGCCGCCTTCGCGGCCTCCGCGTCGCGGGCCCTCGAGGGGGCGGAAGAGGGGCGTGCGCTGCCCCGTGTCGTTTTCGTGTACCCTCCTTCTCCGGTTCCTCCGACCTTGTTCCGTGTCGTCGCAGATGCGTGCGGCGTCCTTCGCGTGCGGTGTCCTCCGGCCTCTGCCGCAAGGCGTCCCTTATTTGTAAAGGATCATCTGGGATTTTGGGTAGAGGTTGTTGATGCGGTTCCCGATGCGTTTGGCCCATCCCAGGGCATACCCTTCGAAGGTCATGAGGTTCATGCCCTCGTCGGGCGCCGTCTGCGGGGAGAACTCCTCCCGGCGCAGGTAGTGCAGGGCGTCGTCGTAGGAGAGCGGCGTCTCTGCGGCAGCGCTCCGTGCGAGGTCGTGGAACATCGCCAGCGAGTGGTCGGGTTTCAGCCGTCCTCCGAACAGTTGTCCCATGCAGACTCCCGAATGGAGGGTGTTGAGGTGCTCGCCGATGCTGCGGATGTCGGCGAACGGCACGGCGTAGTAGCCGTAGAGGTTGTCGCCGATACGGGCGAAACGCATCAGTCCCGGCTGGCCTACCCAGCGGGAGAGCTCGGCCGTTTCGCTGCGCGAGGCGTCGGCGAAAAGAGTTTTGCGCGGTTTCGGGCGGACCGGACGCCCCCGTTGGCCCCCTTTGCGGATGGCGGCGGCGAAGAATCCCTCGCCTGTGATCTGGTGGGGCCAGAAGCGGAAACAGCGTATCCCGTCCGCTTCGCTCTCCTGGATACCCCATTCGGCGGGTACGGCCACCCCGGCGTCTTCGCCTCCGAGCTCTCCGGCTATCCACCGTACGTTCTCCTCGTTCTCCTCCCTGTTGAAGGTGCAGGTGCTGTAGATCAGGAGCCCTCCGGGGCGGAGCGCTTCCCACGCATCGGACAGAATCCGGCGTTGGCGTCCGGCGCACAACTGTACGTTCGCCTCACTCCACTCCTCGCGTGCCTCCGGATGCTTGCGGAACATGCCCTCTCCGGAGCAGGGTGCATCCACGGCCACGATATCGAACCATTCGCTCAGGCCGGCGAAGTGTGCCGGGTCGTTGTTGGTGACCACCGTGTTGCCGATACCCCATTTGCGGATGTTGTCGGCGAGCGTGAGGGCCCTGTTGCGGATCACCTCGTTGGCCACCACGATGCCTTCGCCGCCGGCGAGGGTGGCGTAGAGGGTGGCTTTGCCGCCCGGCGCGGCGCACAGGTCGAGTATGCGGGCCCCGTCGGGTTCCGCTGCGGAGCGCAGCAGGTGTTCGACGAACATGGACGAGGCCTCCTGCACGTAGTAGGCTCCGGCATGGAACAGCGGATCGGTCGTGAAGGAGGGACGCAGGGGCAGGTAGCGCCCGTAACGGCACCAGGCCACCGGTGTGCCCTGGGCCGGCGATTGCGTTTTGTAGGGATTCCAGCGCACCGACACCGGCGGGGTGCCTTGCAGGGCATCGAGCAGGACGGGGGTGTCCGCTCCTGCGGTGAGGTGCAGGCGTTCGGTGAATGCTTGCGGAAAGGGAATGGGCATGGGTCAGGAGTTCTGTTCGAGGCTTTTAATGTAGGCTACCGTGTCGTCGACGATAGTCGGATTGAGAATGAAATCCTCGCGGTCGATGTCGATGGTCAGTACGCGGCCCGGGTAGATGTCGTCTATCCAGCGGTTGTATCGGTTGTTGAGCCGTTCCAGGTAGTCGAGGTCGATGTTCATTTCGTAGCTCCGTCCCCGTTTGAGTATCTGGCTGACGAGCGTGGGTACGCTGCCCCTCAGGTAGATGAGCAGGTCGGGGGTGGGAATCAGGTTGGCCGAAAGGTCGAAAATCCGCATGTAGGTGTCGAAGTCCCGCGACGACATGAGGCCCATTTCGTGCAGGTTGCCGGCGAAGATGTAGGCGTCTTCGTAGATGGTCCTGTCCTGTATGATATACCCCGTACGCTCCTTGATTTGCATTCCCTGCTTCATGCGGCATCCCAGAAAATAGATTTGGAAATGGAATGCCCAGCGGTTCATTTCCTCGTAGAAGTCGGCGATATAGGGGTTGGAGATCTCTTCGAAGAGCGCCGTGCCGCCGAGCCTTTCGGTCAGCAGTTCGGTCAGCGAAGTCTTTCCGCTTCCGATATTTCCTGAAATGGCGATGTACATGGTGTCTGAACGTTAAGGGGTTGGGTGCGGTGCCGGAATCAGGCGCTCGCTTGGCCGTCGCGACCGGCCGGGATCGGCTGCGCAGGAGCGGGTGCTGCGGCCCGGATGAGTTCGTCGGCCCAGGTGCGGTCATTGTAGAGACGGGGTACCTTGTTCTGGCCTCCGATTTTGCCGTGGGCCCTCAGCCACCGTTCGAACGTCCCCCTCGGGACCGCCGTAATCTGGGGACCGGTCAGCGTGGTGTCCTTGAAACGTTTGGCTTAGTCGGAATTCACCCGTTTGAGCCCTTCGTCCAGGGCGTGCGTGAATTCCTTCAGGCTCGCCGGAGGGGTGCGGAACTCCACCACCCATTCGTGGGCACCCTTGCTGCGTCCCTCCATGTAGACGGGGGCTACCGTATATTCGGCCACTTCGGCTCCGGTGGCCGTGCAGGCCTCGTCCATGGCCGATTCGGCGTTGTCGATCACGATCTCCTCGCCGAAGGCGTTGATGTAGTGTTTCGTGCGTCCGGTGATCCGGATGGTGTAGGGCGAGGTGGAAACGAACTGTACGGTGTCGCCGATCATGTAGCGCCACAGTCCGTTGCAGGTGGAGATCAGCATGGCGTAGTTCACGCCGGTCTTCACGCCCTCGAGAGGGACGACGGCACTCGGATCGCCCATGCGGTCGGTCGGGAGGAATTCGTAGTAGGTACCGTAGTCGAGCATCAGCAGCATGTCCTGCCGGCCCGGTTCTTCGGCGATGGCGAAGAACCCTTCCGAGGCGTTGTAGGTCTCCATGTAACGCATGTCGGGCGAGGGGATGATCTTCCGGTATTGGGCCTGGTAGGGGCGGAAATCCATCCCGCCGTGGATGAAAAGCTCCATCCGCGGCCATATCTCCAGAATGTTGTCCTTGCCGGTGTATTCCAGTACGCGGTTGAGCATGACCAGGTTCCATGAGGGAACGCCCGTGAACGAACGGACGTCGCAGCGGGTCGACTGCTCCGAGATGCGCCGCACCTTCTCGTCGAAGTCGGGGATGAGGGCCGTCTTCTTGTCGGGAATGCGGAGGACGCTGGCGATGGCGGGCGTGTTCTCTATCAGGATCGCCGACAGGTCGCCCGACATCGTGCGGTCGCCTTCGCGCTCGATGCGCTTCGAGCCGCCCAGGGTGAGCATCTTGCCGTTCACCACGTCGGTCTTGGGGTAGAGGTGGCAGTAGAGGGCCATGATGTCTTTTGGTCCCCGCATGTGCGACCGGTGCAGTCCGGCATGGGTGACGGGAATGTATTTGCTCTTGGAGCCCGTCGTCCCGGAGGACTTGGCGAACCACCGCGCCTCTTCGGGCCACAGCACGTTTCGCTCTCCGCGGCGCATGCGCTCGATGAACTCGCCGATGGTTTCGTAGTCGTAGAGGGGAATCCGCTCGCGGAACTGCTGCTGCGTGGCGATGCCGCCCATGCCCAGATCGCGGCCGAACTCCGTCTGTGTGCCGTTGGCGAGCAGGTAGCGGAACTGGCGTTCCTGTACTTCGGCGGGGTGCTCGCGGAAATAGTCGATCTCCCGGAGCCGGCGGGTGAAGTAGAGGTTTATGAGTCGTGTGAGTGCGGACATGTGCGGTGGTTTGGTTTACGGGCCACGGTGTGCCGTCAGTTGAAGTATTTGCCTATCTTGGGGATCGCTCCCGGCAGGGAGAAGACCACGGCGCGGTCGTAGGCGTTGATGCGGAAGTCGGCGTCGGGAATGAAGACCTTGTCGCCGCGCACGATCCCGCCGATGATGGCGTTCTCCGGGAATCCCGCCTGACGCACCGTCGAGCGGGTGATGGGCGCATCGGGTTTCACCACGAACTCCAGCACCTCCGCTTCGCTTCCGGTCAGGCATTTGATGGCCTGCACGTCGGTATCCATCGTAAAGCGGAAGATGCGGCTGGCCGTTATCTGTTTCTTGTTGACAATGGTGTCGATGCCGATGCTCTCGGCCAGGTTGATGTAGGTGAGGTTCTCCACCTCGGCGATGACCTTCTTCACACCCATCCGTTTGGCCAGCATGGCGGTGAGGATGTTGGTTTCCGACCGGCCCGTGACGGCCACGAAGGCGTCCATGCTGGTGATTCCCTCCTCGGTCATGGCGTCGATGTCGCGCCCGTCCTCGTTGATGATGAGCGTCCGGTCGAGCGTTTCGGCGAGTTTGTAGGCTTTGTCGGCGTTGTATTCGATGAGCTTGACGTTCAGTTCGTCCTGCAGCTCGGTGGCGATCCGCACGCCGATACGGCTCCCTCCGAGGATCATCAGGTTCTTGATCGAAACGTTCGTCTTGCCCGAATAGTTCATGACCCGCTTGGCGGCTTCGTTGTTGGTGATGATGTAGACCGTATCGCCGTCGTAGAACATGTCGCGCGAGTGGGGGATGATGGTCTTGTCGTCGCGGCTGATGGCTACCGGGCGGAATGCCGCCCCGCTGAGCGCGTTGATCTCCGCCACCGTCTTTCCCGTGAACTCCGAGGAGGCGTCTATGGGGAAGACCACCAGGGCGAGTTTGCCTCCCGAGAAATCCACGTATTCGGTGGTGGAGGTGTGTCCCAGCAGGTTGATGACCTCCCGCGCGGCGATCTTTTCGGGGTAGAACAGGTAGTCGATGCCCAGGTTCATGAACATCTCCTTGTTGTTCGGTTCGAGGTATTCGTTGTTGTCGATGCGGGCGATGGATTTGCGGGCGCCGAGCTGTTTGGCGAGGATGGCGGCGAGGATGTTGATGTTCTCTTCGTGGTTTACCGCGATGAAGAGGTCGGCTTTGCGGACGGACGCTTTCCTGAGTGTGGCGAAAGTGGTGCAGTCGCCCTCGATCGTTACGATATCGGACATGCCCTCCACGTCGTCGAGCAGTTTGGCGTCGGCATCTATGACCGTTATGTCGTGGTGGCCGCCGCTGAGCATCTTCGCCAGGTGGTTGCCCACCTCGCCGGCCCCCGCAATGATTATTTTCATCGGAGATATTTATGAAAGTGTCCGCAAATTATCCGCACAAATTTAATAACTTTACCGGGGATTAGTTAAAATCGTGCCAATAATTCTGCCGCGGGGAGGCCGTGGTGCGGACCAATTTGCAAAGAATATGTCTACAATATTAATAGTCATAGCGATAGCTGTGGGATTGGTGGCGTTTTTCGTGCTGGGAATGTCGCTTACGCTGATCTTCAAAGGGCACAACATCCAGTCCGAGATCAGCGAGAACGAAAATATGCGGGCACGGGGTATCAAGTGCGTCATTCAGGAGACGCGGGAGCTCGACGGCCTGGATGATTCGTCGTGCGAGGTGGGCTGCGGCGGCGACTGCGGCAGCTGTACGCCGGAGCGGAAAGACGAGGCCGCGGGACGCTCGTAGGGCCGGCAAACGGCCGGGGCGGACCGCCGTTCGGTCTCGTTCCGTGAAAGAGATGAAAGCGTAAGGGGCGCGTGCCGTTCGGCACGCGCCCCTGTGCATTCTGGTCGGCTTGCCGCAGACCGGCGAGGTCAGTCGTCGAACCACTTGCTGCGGCAGGCGAAGGGAGGGTTGACGAGCGACTCCTTGTTGTAGCGGAGCGGTGCGGGGGCGTCGAGGGGGTAGATGCGCCCGCCGGCACAGGAGATGATCGCCTCTCCGGCGGCCGTGTCCCATTCGTAGGTTTCGGTGGTGCGCGGATAGTAATCCACGGTGCCTTCCGCGACCAGGCACAGTTTGTAGGAGCTTCCCTGGCGTATCACCTCCGCGTCGGGATGGCTTTTCCGTACCTCTTCCAGGTGTCGGTCGGTGGCTCCGTCGCTGTGGGAGCGGCTGACGGCCACCTGCAACGGTCGGTTGCGGTGAGGGAGCAGGGGAAGCTGCCGGGCTCCCGAGACGATCTCCGCATAGTCGTATTCCGCCGCGGTGTCGGCTTCGACGTCGCAGCGGCGGAAAGCGCCCCGGTCGGGGTCGGAGAAGTAGATGCGTTTGAGGTAGGGCACGTAGATCACCCCGAAGACGGGGCGGTTGTCGGCCATGAGGGCGATGTTGACGGTGAATTCGCCGTTGCCCTTGATGAATTCCACTGTTCCGTCGAGCGGGTCAACCATCCAGAACAGGTCCCAGTCCTTGCGTTCGGTATAGAGCATTTCGCGTCCCTCTTCGCTGAGAAGCGGGATGCGCGTGCGGCTGAGGTACTCCCGGATGGCGGAGTGGGCGAGGCGGTCGGCGACCGTGATGGGCGACCGGTCGCTCTTGATGGCCACGTCGAGGGGCGCGTCGCTTTCGTAAATCTCCAATATGGCCGCACCGGCCCGGATGGCGGCGTTGTAGGCTTTGGGCAGCAGATACTCTTTTTGTTCCTGGGTGATCGTCATGATTCCGTATGTCGTGTTTCGTTGTTCGTGTGGGGAGCGCTCCGCATTTTTCGTACCGTTTCCGGCGGTCGGGCGGGGTGTGCCGGGAGCTTTCCCTTTCGGTGAAGGAACGTACGCCCGCCGGTGCCGATTGTGGCGGGACGCCGGTTTTTGTCCGTCGCCTACTTGAGCCGGAAGAGCGGGAATGCGCCGTCGCGCACATCGACGTTGATGACCCGCGGTCCTTTGTAGCGGGTGCCGTCGGGGGCTGTCCAGGTTCCGCGCGGCAGGCGGACGGTGCGTTTCCCCGTGTCGTCGAGTACCGGTGCGATGAGGTACCGTGGGCCGAGCATGTACTGGTCGGTGCAGTTCCAGAAGCCCTGTCCGGGGAACTGGTACTCCATGTGGCGCATGAGCGGCTCTCCGGTGGCGCTCGTTTCGCGGAACAGCTCTTCCATGTAGTCGTTCAGCTCCATGCGTCGGGCGACCGTGCGCCGCAACGCTTCGCGGCGGGCGGGCGAGGCGAGAAGGCTTTCGTCCGCGGGAACGGCTGCCAGGGGCATGAACAGCGCGAGTTGTGCGGCCCGCAGGAGCAGCTCGTCGGAGCACTCTCCGGCCGAGGAGGCCAGCGAAAGATAGGGGTAGATGTGCCCCGTGAGGCCTGCGTTGATCGCGTCGGAGAGTGCGTGCCGCATGGATTCCCACGAGATTTCCGGCGAAAGGGCGATCGAGTGGGGGCGCCACTGGGCCGGAGCGTGGGGCGAGAGGGGGAGCATGGCTGCGCCGGAGTGCTCGGCGAGTTCCGCCCAGGCCTCCGCGCAGGTCGTCGTCCGCCGGTCGCATTCCGGTATGCCGGCGTGCGGAAGGGCTTCGAACCGGAGCGCGGTCGCCCCTTCGGCCTTCAGCAGGGTCAGTTGTTCCTCCATGTAGCGGACGGCCTGCGGAGCGGCGAGGTCGAGGTATGCGTAGTAGCCGGAGGGAGTGTGCGAAACGATCGGCTCACCGTTGCTGTCGGTAAGCAGCAATCCCTCTCGGCGTGCTTCGACGTAGCGGTGTCCCGCGGCGGGAATGGCGGGGGTGACGGTGAACATGAGGCCGAACCCGCGGCGGGCGAGTTCGTCGGATGTCCGGCCGAAGTCGTCGTAAAGGTTGCGGTCGAAACACCCCTTGCCGGTGGGGTCCTGCCAGCCGTCGGCAACGAGCAGGATGCCGGCCGGATAGCCGCGTGCTGCGAGGGTGTCGGCAGCGGCGAGCAGTCCCTCGCTGTCCGTTGCGGTGGGAACGGCGGCGAGCCCCGTGTCGTAAAGGAAGGTGAAGGGAAGACCCGTGCTCGGGGCGTTTTGCGTCCAGGCGTATTTGTGTACGCCGTAGAGGTAGGCCTCGCGCAGCGTCCGGCCGCCTTTTTCGATGACGGGTGCGGTGCCGGTCGGCACGAGATCGAACGCCTTACCGTCGAAACGCACCTCTACCGGATCGGCGCACCACATGATGCGTCCGAGGCTGGAGACCATGAAAGGGGGGGTGCGGCGTACGCAACTGTCGGCCGTTCCCTCCCCGAAGGGGGAGACGAAGGGAGTCGCCGGCCCTCTTTCGGAAAAGAGCCCCCACCATTTTTCGTTGCGGAGCGGTTCGAGACGTATGTGCTGCGGGGTTTGCGCCGCGGCGACGGCCGCGAAGAGCGCGAGTGCGATTGTGAGGAAGTGCTTGTGCATGAAGTGTCTGTGTGTGAGTCGTGCTTTGTGGTTCTCGGCTGAGCCGGGGAGAGGGAATCCCATTGCAAAATAAAGCAAAATCCCGCATTGCCGCAAGACGCTTCCTTTCGTGACGGATGCGGTGCGGAGTCGCCGGCCGAAAAAAACGGGGGATATTTGCTTGGTACCCGGAAAATAGTTATCTTTGTACGCTGATTCGCAAAAAATTCTTTAAAAAGAATATATGTACGTAATAGTAGAAATCGCAGGCAAACAGTTTAAGGCTGAGAAAGGTCGGAAACTCTATGTTAACCGTCTTCAGGGGGATGAAGGTTCCTCCGTGAGTTTCGACAAAGTCCTGCTAACGGATAACGACGGTCAGGTCAAGGTAGGCTCACCTGTAGTAGAAGGAGCTTCCGTGAATGCGAAGATACTGCGTCATCTCAAGGACGACAAGATCATCGTGTTCAAGAAAAAACGCAGGAAAGGGTATAAGGTAAAGAACGGTCACCGTCAGTACCTCACCCAGGTACTTATTGAAGACATAACAGTCGCTTAACATTAAAATTCGCAGAAGATGGCACACAAGAAAGGAGTAGGTAGCTCTAAGAACGGTCGTGAGTCGGAAAGCAAGCGACTCGGAGTGAAATTGTTCGGCGGTGAGTTTGCCAAGGCCGGCAACATCATCGTACGTCAGCGCGGTACCGTACACAACCCCGGCGAGAATGTCGGCATGGGTAAGGACCACACGCTCTTCGCGTTGGTGGACGGTACGGTTTCGTTCGCGAAGAAGACCAACGGCAGGTCTTACGTGAGCGTTACCCCGGTGAACGAGTAGTTCTCCGCATACGATAAGATGAAAGGGGCATCCTGCAAGGATGCCCCTTTTGCGTGCGTCGCGGTCGGAGGAGCGTCGCTCTTACCGGTAGTAGAAAGTATAGGTATGCCGCATGTCCATGCGCGGTTCCGTGACCGTGAGGGTGGAGAGCCGTCCGTCCGCGTCGAACTCGTAGGCGAGGGTGTGCAGGGCGGGGATGGGGCCGCCTTCGAGGCGCAGTTCCGAGAGCAGGTGGAGGCTGGTTATGCCCGGACGGCCGATGTTGGCGGGTATCGGGCCTCCGGTCGGAAGAAGGTAGTTGTTGGTGAGGGAGTTGATGTCGATGCTATAGTCGTTGTAATGGGCGGTGTAGGTGCACCGCATGCGGGCCTGTTCCAGATACGGTTCCTCGTCCTCTTCCCACATGGCGAAAAAGAGGTCGGCCTCCGTCATGTCGCCCTCGGTCCAGCGGATGTTCCGCATGCCGCTGTCGATTTCGGCGTTGGTCATGGAGGCCAGCATGTCCTGCGGCCCGTAGGAGTAGACATAGCGCTCCTGGGGCTCCCCTTCGGCGAAGAACTCCCGGATCGTTCCTGTGGCGTTCAGGGGGAGGTGACAGATGTATGCTGTGTCGTCGTCGGCATAGGTCAGGATGAGTACCGTTTCATCGGGCAGGTAGCGGTAACGCTCTTCGTAGGGGGTGCCGAGATCCTCCGTCGTATAGGTGATGCCGGCGACCCGGCCGGGCTCATCGTAGGTGATGGCATAGGTGCCGGAGTAGCTCTCCGGACCGTAGGTGCAGGTATAGACGATGTCGGTCACGCAGTACTGGTAGGGAGGGTCGATCGGATCGACGATGACGGGATGCGTGTTCTCGTGGCGTTTGTCGGTGCAGGAGGGGAGCAGTGCTGCGGCGAGCGCGAGCGCGCCCAAAGGTCGAAATGCAAATTTCATGGTCGTTGGTTTTAGGGTTGAACGTATCGGTTGTATCTCGGCCCGTTTCCCTTTCGGGGCGGGTCTTTAGTAAGATGATTTTGCGCTGCATTTTGTTGCACGGCGCAAATATTTTTCCGGAGTGCGTAAAATAGTGACGAGTTATTTGGCGGATTCGAATATTTGCTCTACTTTTGTACCGCTTTCGGGAAGTGATCCCTGCAAAGTATGTGAAAACCGCTCCATTCGTCTAACGGTTAGGACAGCAGATTCTCATTCTGCAAATACCAGTTCGATTCTGGTATGGAGTACGAAGGCAGACGCCGGACTGTAAGGTCCGGCGTCTGTTGTTTTATCCGGTCGGGCGTGCGGCAAGCCCCCGGCCTTTGCCGATGTAGGGCTTTTTGAGTACCTTCGCGAAAAGAAATGGAGGGTAACGGATGGAACGCGAGGTTTTGAAAGAGTTGCTCGATGCGTTGTACGACCGGTACGATACGGTGGATTTCATCGCGGATGATCCCGTGTCCGTGCCCCACATGTTCACCCGGAAGGAGGACCGGGAGATAGCCGGGTTTCTGGCGGCAACTGTCGCGTGGGGCAATCGGCGGGCCATCGTGCGGAGCGGTCGGCGCATGATGGAGCTGATGGACGACGCGCCCTACGACTTCACGATGGATGCCTCCGGGGCCGAACTGGGCAGGCTCCGGCGCTTCGTGCACCGCACCTTCAACGGCGACGACCTGGTGGCATTCGTCACGTCGCTGCGCAGGGTGTGTGCGGCGTGGGGCGGTATCGGCGACTTCTTCGAGCGACGGTACGCCGCAACGGGCGATCTGCGTTGCGTGCTGGCCGAGTTCCGGCGCGAGTTCTTTGCCTGCGATCATCCCGTGCGCTGCGAGAAACACCTCGCTTCCATCGAGCGGCGTGCCTCCTGCAAACGGTTGAACATGTACCTGCGGTGGATGGTGCGCGACGACGGGCGGGGAGTGGACTTCGGCCTGTGGAGGACGATTCCCGCCTCGGCGCTCTACCTGCCGCTCGATCTCCACAGCGGAACGACGGCGCGGGCGCTCGGGTTGCTGCAACGCCGCCAGAACGATTGGCGGAGCGTGGAGGAGGTGACCGAGGCGTTGCGGACGCTGGATGCGGCCGACCCCGTGAAGTACGACTTCGCTCTGTTCGGGGCGGGGATCGACGGTGGCTTCGGTCCGCTTTCGGGGATATAGAGGCGGTTTGCGAGGGGCGGAAAGTGTGGTCGAACGGTTTTTGTCCGCAAATGAAACGATGAAAGATATGTATGGAATCGGATTGAAGATGTGCGCCGTACTCCTGTCGGCGGTAGTGGCGGCGGGGTGTTCCCGCGGCGGGGAGGAGCATGCGTTGCAGGCTCTCGGATTGCAGGGACGGGTGCGTTCGGTCGTCGCATCGGCCTATCGGACGGCGGAGTGCGACGGAGGAACGGAGCAAGGGAGCCGGACGGAGGATGCCGGGGCGAATGCTGCGTATCGGTTCGATGAGGCAGGCAATCTCGTGTCGGCGGAGTATCTTCCCGGAGGTGTCCTGTCGGGCTGGGAAGACTATGTGTACGCGGCGGACGGACGGTTGGAACGCATCGTTTC
>ERZ777011.1602-NODE-1602-length-22738-cov-8.214698_pt1 | contig 22738 bp, 18 predicted proteins | sample MGYA00374964_ERZ777011 | MGnify/ENA primary metagenome ERZ777011 (study PRJEB29310, sample SAMD00008975) | mouse gut metagenome | study: EMG produced TPA metagenomics assembly of the Metagenome analysis of fecal microbiota from mouse which was promoted... | reverse complement strand
AGCAAATGTCTACATATCTAATTCTTATCAAAAAAGATTTTTACCCATAGACACAAAATTTTTTACAGCCTCTTGATTTTCTCTGTGGTTTCAGAATTTTTGTAGCCAATCTGTAGCCACAATATCTCCTCACTCCAAATTTCTATCTTCCAACAATTTTTGCAGCTCCTCCTTACTTGGAAGAACAGTTTGATACTTGCTCGCAAATATCTGGCTATTATTTTCAGGAAGAGTCATCTCAATTACAGCATCCTTTTTATCCTTACAAATGATAATCCCAATAGTCGGATTCTCATCTTCCATTTTAACTTTACGGTCATAATAATTTACATACATCTGCATCTGGCCTATGTCCTCATGCTTTAGTTTCCCAATTTTAAGGTCAAACAGAACAAAACAACGCAGTAAACGATTGTAGGTCACTAAATCAACTCTATAATGATCTTCCTCAAAAGTAAAACGCACCTGTCTCCCAACAAATGTAAATCCTCTTCCGAGTTCCAACAAAAACTGTTGCAGATGGTCTATAATTTTTTCTTCCAATTCCGATTCTGAATACGATGCCAACTCTGGCAATCCAGTAAACTCCAAAACATATGGATCTTTAAAAATATCTTCCGGGGATTCAATTACCTGTCCTTCCTGCGCAAGCTTCATAACCTCATTTTTATCTCTGCTCAGGGCCAATCTTTCATAAAGCGAACTTCCATACTGTCTCCCCAATTCATTTTTATTCCACCCATTACGATATGACTCAATTTCATAAAAATGACGTTCATCTTCATTCGTAATTCGCATTAAAATCAAATAATGTGACCAACTCAAGTAAAATTTACGTCCTTCTCTCGTTATCGGCAACTGTTCAGATTGGGTAAATGCCGTTTCCCCAATTGAGTCTTTGGAATAAACCATATAAAACTTGCGCATTAATTTCAAATTTTCATAAGAAAACCCTCGCCCAAGTTCTTTTGTCAGTTTGTCTGATAACTGTCTTAAAATATATTTCCCATATTCCGCTCGATTTTTACCTTGTTGCTCTTCCTCCACAATTATCCTGCCTGCCTCATAATAGGAATAAACCATTGTCGTATTAACAGCCGCCGCAACACTCTTTTTTGCATTTTGAAATAATTGTAGTACCTGTTTGTAGAAACTTTCTTTTATAATTTCGTCCATAAAATTTCCTTTCATAATTACACATTTTAAATTGGGTAAATACCATTTACCCAATTCAAATGCATCTCATTTATATCCCTGACCTGATGTTTGTTTTTGAAATCTCAGTTTCATATTATGTCTAAATTTTCTTCAATATAAACTTGGTCTTCTCAACCGGATATGGTACTCCCGCTCTCGCATACTTCCCAACCGAAACAACTTTGCCTTCCATTTCCTCATTGACGGCGCCGACCGGCACAATGACACCGTCACCTATCTGTATTGTATCATCCTCGGTACGATATGAAAACGCCCGGTTTGAGAAAGGAAGCAGCACTCCGCAATAAATATATATGATTTTATCATCGACATGAGCCTGCGTTTGTGCCTGTCTGGCGCTTTGCCTTTGCAGTCTTTCCTCCCGGCGTTGTTTTCTTACCTCTTCGGCCTTTTCTTCCCATGCTTCATATTTATCATTATCTTCCACACGGTTTATATACTCAGCAATCTCTTTTTCCCATTCCAGTATTTCATCCTGCACCATTCCGATATCAATCTCTTTGACAATCGGCAGGAGCCTGTCCCGAAACCACTTCATGGATTCACATTCCTCATAACTTTTGCAATCCGTTATCATACATCCCGTTAGTCTGTTTATTTCTTTCCACTGACCGTCCGCCTTGTCCAGCTCCTTTTTGAAAAGAGTTTCCGCCATGGCTACCTTTCCTTCCCTGATTGCTCCTACAATCAGTCGGGAAATTCCACTGGACAATGCAGTCCCTGCTGCCATAAAATTCCGATAGAATTCCGGATTCTCATCCATATAGTGGACCAGCTTTATTATGTACCCGTCAGGGAAACTATAATATCTGTCTATTACTTCCACACTCAGGTCATTGCCTGCATAATCATCATATTCAGCATATGGCAAAAATTGCTGCAGGCACCACGACCATATCTCAAGAGAAAGAGGAATGTCATATCTCGCTATTTTAACCATGATCTCTGCGAACTCCATTTCCCTTGTTTCTTCTTCCTCCGGCAGGGAACAGGGCAGCTTAAAATGATCCTTTATCGCCTGTGCATAGAGGAATCCATATTTATAGGAAAAATAATTCGCAGCAAGTACGCGATCCGCATCTTCCACAATAAACCGGCAGCGTTCCTTTTGTTTCTTCTCGCGTTCCTCATCGGAGTATACATGAAATTCGTTTGCCAATGTATAGGCTGCCTGATATCTGCGCTCATTTGGATAGTCTTCTCGTTTTATTGCATTAAGCTTGTCAAGCGCCGGACAACTCACTGAGAAGCTTAATGTAATTCCTGCATTTTCTTCGCTTCCAACATATTCCTCTGCTAAATCAGAATCGTCAGAATCAATCCCATATTCTGCACCGTTTTCGCCTTCATCCTTACAGCTATATTTCTCTTCCGTTAGCGCTTCTTCATATTCCTCTTCTGAATCATAATCCTCAGGAGCAATCCCATACTCTATGCCATCTTCACATTCATCCCGCCAGTTATATTTTGCTTCCGTTAGCGCTTCTTCATATTCCTCTTCTGAACCATAATCCTCAGGATCAATTCCATACTCTATGCCATCTTCACATTCATCCCGCCAGCTATATTTTGCTTCTGTTAATGCTTCTTCATATTCCTCTTGCGAATCGTAATCTTCAGGATCAATTCCATACTCTATACCATCCTCGCATTCATCCCGCCAGCCATATTTGGCTTCCATTAACGCTTCTTCATATTCCTCTTCTGAATCATAATCCTCAGGATCTACATCATATTCGTCTCCGTCTTCGCAGAAATTTTTCCAACTATTATCAGCAGCATCATATCCGGAAGCAATCGAATAATCGTCGTCTGTGTTTTTATCAAATGCGCCTTCACTTCCAAGTATGGCTCCAAGTTTTGCTATATCGCTAAAAGAACGTTTTCCCATACCGAAAGCTATTCCTGTCGCCTTATACGGATCAGGTTTTCCGTTTTCATCCTTGCTTGCCTGTACGGCTCCCCATAATGCTGCGTTTTTTGCCAAGTCGTCAAAAAATCCCATACCTAAACCCCTTTTATACCCATCTGTATCAATAAAATTCTTCAAGAAATAGATTCACATAAATTTAATATAAACATATTGAATATTTATCGGTTTTTTATCGGTGCTTTCTCTTTCAGCCGCGCCAAAATCATACGAATATGAATCATCTAATGAAACAATAATTCTAAAAATGTCGCCTTCCATAAGTTCCGGCATCTTTCCCGAATAGTATTTGCTATATATAAATATATTTCGTACACCGGAAGCAAGCTGATCCGCATATCCTATATTTCTGAAAAAGGATGCAATAACCGGATTCTTTGGAATTGGCTCCAAATTGTACTCAGTAATATATCCATCGCTTGCTGCACGATTAGCATTCTCCACGTACATGCGCTCTCTTTCAATGAGAAATTTGGCAGTATAACTGTTGGTAAACTCTCGATGCATCAAAATATTACTTACCATTTCTCTTAAAATAGCATTTCTCAGACTTTATTAACATCATCTTCCCCCAAAAATTTGTCCAGTAAATGCTTTTTACCCAGGAAAAATGGGTAACAACTTTTCACACATTAATCCATCTTGTCAAGCTTGTCGAACGAAATGTTAGGATCTTCCTTCTTACAGTTGGATTTTACTTTCTCTGGTATTTTCCCAAGGAAATAGTTTTCTATAATATCCCATATTTCCTCATTAGTAAACCCACCTTCATAGATATAAGTAAGCATTTGGACAGATATCAGATGCCGTTCAGATACTATTTCAAGCAATCTGTTTTTATATCTTCCCGGATTATTAAGTATATTTTTCAGGTTGCGGATCTGGTTAACATAGATATAAAGTTGACTGTTTGCTCCGCCAGTCATCTCAAATTGAAGTACATCAAGAGATTCAAGAATACCCAGTATGGTACTCATCTCTTTTGCATTTTTCCCTTCTGTATCAAGTATATACAGTGCTCCGCCCTTATTCTCTTCCTGTATTCTATTAAATCCTTTCTCGACCCAATTAAAATATGAATTAATTGCCGTCTTAAACTGATACTTCACTTCACCGCTCTGAAGTTCTCTTCTCTGATAAATGGAGTTTGTGCCGTGTGAGTAATTTCTTCTGAATATATCCATCGAGGCGAAAATTACCTCACAGATCGCTTGAGCCTTATATTTTCTGATCCCGCACTTATCCTCCAAGGTCTTAACAAACTCATTAAATGAAATATATTCCTGTGAAATAATACCATCATGCGCGATTTTTCTAAATGCAGCCCATATATTTCTGAATGTGGATGCATAATCATCTGCAAACTCTACCGACACACATAGTGCCGGTGTAAGAGTATAGTACTGGTTAAATTTCAGCTCCTGATCCTTCGAGTACAATAAATATTTAAATTGAGGGAAAGACTTGTCTTTATAATCTTTATCCCAGATCCTTTCTAGATTCACCCTACATATGTGCTTCTCAGAATTAATTTCTTCAATACAATTTCCATATGCCTTTGCAAGTCTCTTTTGCGTTGTAGGTTCTATTGCAAAAAACCCTAATGAGAACAAAGGGATAGGTCTTACAGTTATAGGAGAAAAACCTATCTTTGCTTCAAAATCTTTTTGAATAATTAGCAATGCTGTCTTAACCCTATTTATATTGTCGTCCGCATCACTGATTGGATTATCAAAAATATAAGTGAAGTTTTCCGCATCAATCAGCATCGCATTACGACGCTTTGTCATATGTCCGATCGACTTCCTGCGGAGATTCATCATATAAAGCTCATCTATCTTCTTTATAACCTCAATAAGCTGATACTTCTTGATTGTAGAAAGGCCGTGCAGTCGGTTGATGAACTTAAAATCTCGTGAATTATAGTGATAGTATGCTTCTCCCCGTAATTCCTTCTTTCTTGCTGCACGTCCTATTTCCTGTACATAATCACAAACATTACCGGTGGGCGCATAATGAACTACAATCTCTATATTATCTATATCTATACCCATCCCGAATGCCTTTGTTGCAAGCATGACAGTTTTTTCGCCATTATAAAAACCTTGGTAATTTTCATTCTTCTGATCTTTCGGTAAAGATCCATAGTATTTTGTCACACCATTTACCATCCCTTTATTTTCAAGATATTGCCAGCAACCGTCAATAAGAGAAACCGTCGGGAAATAGATTAATGTTTTCTTTCCAGTGATCTTTGACCTTTTTATCGCATCTACAATATCGTTGAATTTATCCGTCTCATATTCGCTTCTTTCCCCTTTTGCCTTCTTCGGTGTATCAATCACAATGTTGATATCATTTCTTTTTACATACCCAAGATATGTGATGGGATCTATTAAATGAAGACTGTCCTTTGTTTCCTCATACATATCCTCTATGCCATGATAAATAGCAGTAGCAGTAAATGTACCAATCACAAAAGACCGACCTTTTTTCTTTATCTGATTACTTCTCAACTTACGGATATGCTCACCCAGATACCAATAGTCAGGTCTGAACTGCTTACCCCATGTTGTAACAATGTGAGCTTCATCGATAATGATCATGCCAATAGTACGATCACCAATCAACTGTTCAACTGAGCTTCTTGCGAGTAAGGTTTCTGGAGAAAGATACAAGATATGAAGCATACCATCTGCAACATTCTGTAATATTTCTTCTTTCACAATAGGTGATATATCTGAGTTTATAGTTTTAGCTGCTTTATAGTTTCTTTTTTCCAAATTACTAATCTGGTCGTTCATAAGGCCTATCAATGGCGATACAACTATAGTCAGTAAATTGTATTCTTCAGCAAGATATATTGCCGGAACCTGAAATATAACAGATTTTCCAGCTCCCGTAGGGGCCGTGACAAAAATATCCCGGTATTCCTTCTCAGGATCTCCACAATTCTCAGCCTGCTGAACAAGATCAGAAATAATCTGTTCCTGTGATACCTCGACCGTTGTTTTCTTTCCTTCGTCTAAGTCTTTTAGATCATACACTTCAAAGGATCTGAACTCATCATATCCCCAGTATTTTTTCAAAATACCTGTATATTCATCTCTATGTTCAAATGAAGTAACAACCTCTTGTGGCTGGAGATAGTAGATATCAGTATAATCCGCCCAGTTCTTTCGCAAAATTGAGATATGATCATTCAAGCGTTCTATATCACCAGTATAATTGATTGTTCTGATATAAACTTCTTCCTGCTCGTTAAAAATACGCTTAATCAATTCTATATAATCTGATTCATCTACAATTTCCAGATAGTCGATTACTTCAGAATGGCTGACCATCTGAATAGGTACAGGATCATACTCAAAAAGATTAACTTGCTGAATCTTAGTATCATTCGGAATTTTATCCTCACAATACGCACAGATCAAGAAACCATTGTATTCCTTAACTCCGTCATATAAATCTATGATCTCTTCAATATCCCCAATTGGAGACTCATCATAATCGTTTTCAGACTCCGAAAAATGTGTAATCAATCCACCTTTAACCGCATCCGAGAATACAGCATCCACAGGATACTGGCTTATGTAGAGATTGTTATTTAAGATATAAATCCTCTCATACTGATCCAATACAAAACTATTGAGCATTAGAAACTCCTCGAAAGTAAGGAACTTCCTTTTCCCAAATATCTTCATAAAATATGACAATTTGTTTTTTATCACGTCTTCTATTGGTGATATTTTGCTCTCAGGAGCAACAACCGACATCGGAATACCCTTCAAGATTATAATACTTGAATCGGAGGCCCCCAGCTCTTCTATTTTTTTATTTATACAATTAATCAACACCCTGTTTGCCATGAGTTTTTCCTCCCTAATCCAGAAAATCCTTGAACTTTCTACTTCTTGATGGATGCCTCAGTTTCCTTAACGCCTTTGTCTCAATCTGTCGTACTCTCTCTCTTGTAACTCCGAATTCCTGTCCAATCTGTTCCAACGTTCTCTCTCTTCCATCATCTAATCCAAAACGAAGTCTGAGAACCTTTTGCTCTCTTGAAGTCAGTGTCTGTAGCACATCTTCAAGCCGTTCTCTAAGCAATTGTTGAGTCGCTATATCCTCAACAGACCTTTCCCCTTCATATGGCACAAGTTCTCCAAGAGTTATATCTTCGTCTTCTCCTATAGGAATATCCAAAGACGTAGTCTTGATAAACTGATAAAACAGACGTATGCAATCCTCTACAAGTGCTATAGGCATTCCTGATGATCGAGCTATCAATTTCATTCTTTTCCTGTAATCCGTTTCACTTGCAAATTTTGAATCCAATCTTATTACTTTCTGGATTTGTTCCATCCTATGAACCGGGATACGTATCGTATAGCCATAATCCATTATTTCTCGTGTAATAGCCTGTTTTATCCACCAAACTGCATATGTACTGAATTCAGTTCTGGCATTCAACTCAAATCTTTCTGCGGCTTTTATCATTCCAAGCATGCCTGCCTGCTCAAGATCCTCGAAATCCATCTTGTTTCCATATACTCGCTGATAGATTCCCGCCCATTTATCCACAAGGCCGTGATTTTTTATACATAAATCTTGTTTTGCCTGAGCATCACCCTCCTGGATCATCCTGATTAGCACCCTGTTGGACAGAAGAACTTTCCTGTGAACTTTCAGATACTCTGTTTTATGTCCTTCTTGCTCAGCTCCTGTTTTTTGATCGTCAATCTTCCCGTTATCATCTGAAAAAATATCATCTTCATACAGTAATTCAAATTCATCCCCCTCATTGTCGGATGACCGTTCCTGTGATTCCTTTTCATCAGCGTCTGCATGACTCTCTATCAGTTCTATTTGATTATTATTAAGAATTTCAAGTACACCGTACTGTTCCTTTAATGACAGCATACTGAAAATCTGTTCAAATTCCAGGTATGTAAGTGTGTTCCCTTTTAAGTAAGGAGCAACCATACCTATGATTATCTTTTCGTTCATTTATTGCTCCTTAAGTGTTTTATATAATCTCCACATAATCCGGATGCTGTTCTGCAAGTCTAAGCATAGATTCTGAATATATGTTATTTTCATCCTTCAAGGTGATTACCAACGTATCTATAGCCCTTGTCATCGGGAGTAATGCCCAATTAAGCATATACTTTTTCTTTATTTCCTCCGAACTCTGTAAAAATAATGCATTCCTTTCTGTATTTGGGACAAACTGACTTTCCTTAGTCTGCATGTACTCATCAAAATTCAAACAGCAAACAGTCCATCCTTCAAGTCCTCTGGAAGACTCATACTGCACTACCCTTGATTCACTCATGTCCACAGAAAATTCAAGCCTGTTTTCATCATTAGTACCATCCCATAGCCGAACATCTTTATGCTCGAACTCTCCAAGCAATTTAAACAATCGACATCCTTCTTTATTATCCACCAATGATGGTGGCGTAATAAAGAGCATATCATATGGCTCATTTCCTGCCTTAATCAGAGCATTCTTCTCTTTTTTTATTACAGTGTAAAATTTATCTGAATCCTTGATTATTATTATCTTACCACCTACCAGTTCATCCGATGGATGTACCTTACTACTTGCGGGGTCGATAATTTCGGAGTAATGATTTATAAATCTTACAAGATTCCTTTTCTGACGCAAGCAATATTTCAATTTTATATTATTTCTGTTAGGAATAACCGTCCAGTCGCAAGGTAAAATATTCCTAACAAATTGCTGTCCGCCATCCGCTACTAATATTTTATTTTTTTCATATAAGTGCAGTATTAGGTTCCTCTCATTCTCAGACCAATCCTGAGCTTCATCTATCAGAATATATTCCCAGTTAAGCTTCGGATTGTCTTCACATAGAGCTTTAATCATCTCTGGAGCATCATTATCAGATGTCAAAAAATCCAGCATTTCCATAAGTAATTCCTGATATCTTTTCAAGAAATCTTCTCCGGTAAGACTGCCATCATACAAGCATCCATTTATTAAACCAAAAAAATACGACTGCATTGTATTTACACTTACACATTTATCTTCAAACATATCCGGAAGCTCTGCCAGTGTAAATAACCTTCTCATGTCAGAAACAAGTGCCCTATTATATGTCAGTATCTGTACCCTCGCACTTTCTTCATCCACAAGCTTAATAGCTATTTTAATAAGATCGATAGTCTTTCCTGTTCCTGCTCTCCCACGAAAAATATTTAAGATGTTGCCTTCAAAGTTCGGCGTATTTTCTCCAAGTTCCTTGCTGGTTATCTGCTCAATCTTTTTTCGTGTCAATTCACCAATCCCGCTTTTTGCCTTTGAAAAAAACAGCAGGGGGTTGGTCACAGTACTAGCATCTCTCCCATTGAATTTGCACTCAATCACATATCGATTACCGTACTTCCACGGGACTCTCTGCAATGCCAGTTTCTGTAAGAGCAGCTTGAAATCAAATGCTGAAGGAATTGCATTTGATGGCATCACATTAGACCCAACAGATAATAGATTATCCAATTCCTGTTCGCCGACTTCCACAAACCATAGCAGATTTGTGATATAAGGAGAATCCCCCAATGCATTATTAAAGAAATTCATCGCAGAAGTCTTCTGGTCGTTGGATTGCTTTGTTGCATTGTGCCATCCAGTATTAGAGTAATATACTTGAATGTTTGTCCCCTCTCTTCTGATACCAGATATTCCGTGCGACTTTACTTCTATAGCAGTGCAAAAACTTTCAAGATATACAATATCCTCTTGAAGTTCTTCCCCATGATTAAACTTGGCTTTTGCTGAATAGTTTTTCAACTCACCAATCATAAATATGTCAACATCTTTTACTGCTTGTCCGTAAAGTGTTGCGCTGGGAAAAAGAACCACTTCTCCCATAGCCGTCTGAGGAACAGACTCTTCTATAATCTGCTTTAGTCTTTTGGCAGCGTAATATTCATCGCTTCCATCATCATCTCCGATAATTCTAACCAATACCGCCATTCTCAAAACTCCATTAACAATATGGGCAAAACATAAGGATGAACGCCTCCCTTGAAATCCAACTGAATTATTCTCAACTAACTACTACACTTCCAACGACAGGAAGCCCTGTTCAAATGCTCCTGGAAACTGGAATGTTTTCTTTTCTCCCTTGAAGCTCACAACCAGCCTGCCGCCATCAATTCCTACAACTTCGCCTACACCAAAAGCTTTATGTTTAACAAGTGTTCCCGCACTCACTCCGCTGGTATCCACTTCAATAACCGGCTTTTTCTTTACCAGTGCTGCTGGTGTTGGCGGAACGTATGATGGCTTATAAGTACCTCCTATGGCCAGTTTTGCACTCTGTGCAATAGGCGTTTTCTTCGTACCATACATGGACTTAGGCGCAACAGCCATCTGAAGATCATCTTCATCATCATCAAAATCATAATTGCTCATGTTTGTGAATACCGGTCGCTCGGGAATATCACCCTCTCTCGGCGCATCCGCTTTCATGGAATCAGCCAGCTGCCCTGCCATCGCATGATAGTCCTCACGAGATACAACAGTGCTATACAGACCAACATTTTCACCGGTATGCTTATCAATACCGGTATAGATCAGGCTGGCATCCTCATATCTCTTGAACTTGTATACAGCATCATTCATCAATGCTTCATTGAACACATTCAGAGACACCAGTAGTTCAAAATCTTTTACATCCAAACCGGTTACCTTCTTAAACAAATCTGGCTCTAACTGAGTGATAACATCCTGTAAACTGTATTCTCGATAATCTGTCAGATACATGAATACTGGAACACGGGTAGCAAACTTAATAAGCTTCTCCTGAATCATCTTACGCTTCGACTTGTATTCTTTCTCAGCCTCAGTCAGCTCTTTCTTTTCCTTCGGAGTAAGCTTCTCACCATCTTTCTTTGCTTTCTTAACCGCATTAGACTTATTGATGATGGTCTCGATGTCCGCATTCAGGCTTCGAAATCCCTCGATACGCATCAAAGCATCCATCGCCTCATCACTTGCCAACAGTCTCTGCAAGGTATCATTATCAACATTAACAAGCAACGCACTCTCCCAGCGTTTTGCTAGCAGTGTTGCAGATGTGCCCGCCATTGCAATATCCAGGATCTCCGCTGCGTTCACCTGCCGCATAGCACTTCCGTCATAAGCAAGTACTGGTAGGAAATTAATAAATTCGCCCACTTTCTTTTCAGGATTGCTCTCCGCGACATTCAAGCGGCAGCTGTAATCAGATATCTGCCTGAGTGCTCGATCCAGAGCAAAGTCAAAGACATAGCACTCCTTCTTTACTATTTCCCGCTCTCCATTATCCTTTATGATCTCCCACGGGCTCTGCACACGAAATGCAGCCTGAAAATAAGTTTCCGGACTGGAAAGATTCCTAAGCATAAATATACCAGTCCATGGTTTGATGGTCACACCGGTAGTCAATTTACCACAGGAAAGTGTGATCGTTTTACTTTCCAAAGGATCTCCCATAGACACTCTTACAGGATCCAGTGCAGCAACACCAATACCGGCTTGTGTACCGGCGCATACATTTACCTTATAATCGTGGTAAAAAGAATTCTGCTTCTGTGCCAAAAGGTTCGCCATAGCATGGCAGGAAGCCACATTCGGCATAAACCATAACGTATGAGACAATACATTTAACAATCTCGTGTCTGAATACGGCATAGGCGGCTTCTGCGCGCCCAGCTTCAACTCATCCACAGATGTTTCAAGGTAGGAGCCTCTAATCAGATCCAGCCATTTCTGTACATAATCTTCAAACACGAAATGCGCATTCTTTCCGGCACCCTCAGCTGAGAAAAAAACATTCAAATCAAACTCATCAAATTCTCCCTGCTTGGCAATTCTCTGGATACTCTCTGGAATCTTATATGTCAGCATGACCATTCTCGGAAGTGCAACATATGGATTATCTTTTTCGCTTCCTTTCCACTGTGCTTTCGCACGCTGTTCATCGGAATATGTCCAGTTGTAAATCTGTTCCTCTATGAATTCTCCGGAATTCAATGCCCTGAAAGGTGTTCCGGACAAGTACAGATAATAGGTTGTCGTAATAGGCAGCCATGTTTCATCATATGCATTTCCGGCATCGTACTTTGCCAAATCTTCATCATATGTATCTTCATCCGCCTCAAAAAGCTTCTTTGCACTGTCTTTCCAAGCGCCAAAATGGTATTCATCAAAGATGACCAGATCCCAGTTTGTTGTATGCACCCATTCATTATTTGCCTTGATACCACCGGTCTCCTTATTTACTCCAAGGAAATCTTGGAAGGATCCAAAGCATACAATCGGTCGGCTCTGATCAGCTTTCTTGTATTGCTCATCGTTTGACGGTTCTCCCGGCTTTGTCGGTCTTGTAATAAACTGCCATCCTTCGAAATCAGCATGAGTCATCAAATCCTCACGCCATGCAGTCTGGACAGCCGGTTTGAAGGTAAGTATAAGGATCCTCTTGAATCCCATCTTCTTTGCCAACTGATAGGATGCAAAAGTCTTCCCGAAACGCATCTTTGCATTCCACAGAAACTTCGGAGTACGTGCACTATTCTCTTCATAGGCTGACTGGAAGTATTTCATGGTCATATCAACAGCCAGTTCCTGCTCCGGACGCATTACAAAGGTCTGTGTACGGTTTTCTTCATTCTCCGTACCGGTTTGAACAGCTGTTACCGCAGCCTTCACATCATTCAGAGAACATTTGAACCATTCGTTGCGGTCTTCGCCCTCTTTTAACTGACGGTAGCCCTTCTTTTTCAACACTGCATGAACATCGTGGTCAGTAAAAATGCTACCATCGTTTTTCATGGCATTCCAATATGCCAGAATACGATAAGGAACACCACCCGTATGCTCGATTTCATACACGCGGTCTTCCACATCCCGAACGGTATATCCTACTTTGATATAACCCTTTTGGGATTCTACACCTATATGCTCATAGGCATAAATCTTTGGATTTGAATCTGGTCTTTGAGGAAAGAATTCCATTTCGATTTCAGTCATCAATTCGTACCTCCATCCATGGGTCTCATTGTTTTGTCAATAAGTCTTCTTTCTTCTTCATCTAGTCCAAAATAATCAAACAGCTCTTCATCTGTCCATATTTTATTCATATCAAGAAGAGGAACAAAGCAAAAGTTTTCCTTTGATACATGAACAGATGAATACGTTGTTCTAAGCAAATATCTCGCAAACTTTGTGCTTATGAATCTAATCATGTTTTCAGCTTCTTCTTCCGAATCATAGAAACCGATGTTGAGATATGAAAAAGTATCGACCATCCCAGGAGGTACAATTTGTGGTGTTGAGATTGACCTGTACCCATTTTCCGGTTTGATTCCTACTTCACCTCCTTGCGGCACCATTATTGAAATTTTCACTTTGTACTTGTCAATTAGATCCCTGTTCTTTTTTACTTTACTCAATGATATATAGCTGTTCCCTTGATCATTGTAACCAACGGTATGTAATAACTCTACATCACCTTTTTCTTTGGTTTTGTGCCCTTTTTCTTTGGATGGAATTCCAAATGTATCAATAGCAGACACTATTTCATTCATGAACCTTTCCGATTTTTTTAGGACTTTCTTTATAATTGGAATTGAATCATTCGCACGAATAAAAAAGCTACCAAATTCTGATAACGATCTTTCAACCGTGTTTGTTCCATCTCCAGTAATGTTTGTTATGCTACATTCTTCTGATGGATGATCTCGATCCCAAAGGAAATAGCAGACTCCTCCAGCAATATCCACGCCATCAAAACAATCTTTCGAATTATTATAGTCAACAAGTTTCACCAAAGACTTGTCATTCAACATATCATTTCGGAATTGATTTAATCCCATTCCTCCGTTATACCACCTTGCTGGAATAATCATGCTAAGAAATCGCGGCTTTAATTTCTTTGCCTGTTCTATAAACAAATGATAGACTGGCTTTGCCTGTGTTGCAGATTTTTTCTCCTCCGCTCCACCACCAGTTTCAAGCTGATAAGGCGGATTTCCAATAATAACATCAAATTTCATATCAAAAATCTCCTCCGGTCTTATTGTATGAATCAGCTCATAAGCATGTGTTTCAAGGCTTGTGTCTCGATCATATGTCTTCTGTGAAGCTCCACAAAATAGGCACTTGCCGTTTTGCCAATGATGCTGAATATTCTTATATCTTATATTTCCATCCACCGTATCAAACTTTGTTACAGAATAATTTCCGTTCGCAGTCTTAGAGCAATACAAACTTCTTCTTGTTAAATGTGATGTGAGTTCTGTAATTGCAAGCCCATAAAGCTGTTCTCTAAAAATATGATCTGTTCTTTCTTGAAGATCAGGGTAGACCTGTTCCAGTCCCTTAAGCAATCTTTTTGCGATTTCTCTCAGAAAAATGCCACTTTTACATGCCGGATCCAAAAACCTTGTGGTGGGATCTTCAAATATTTCCTGTGGCAATAAATCCAACATTTCATTTGCCAGTTTAGGTGGCGTAAATACTTCATCGTTCGACAAATTTGCAAGGCATGACAGCACATCCGGATTGTACATAGTATTATAGAGATTATTCACCATACTCTTGAATCCTCCTATAATCAGCGACATAGTATTTTAAGAATTCTCCTTCGTCGCTTAGTTTTTCTTCCTGATCAGAGAATAGACTCATCTGTCCTTCAATTTCTTTCTTCTTTTTTCTTTTCTTTTCAGCACCTGGCTCATAGTCTCCTGCTAACAGCTTATCGAACCTGAAGTCTTTCCGCTGCATCGTATCGCCTCTAATAAAATTCCATTCAGAAAACACAATCGGCTCATCCGTATCATTGCCATCATCATCTACAACCTTAAGGCTGAGAGCATTCCCGCAAACAATATTCCTGCTCAATATGAACTTCACAGTAGCCTTACAATCATCATTGGCTTCCTTCTTACATATAACCCCGTATTCTTTATTCCAGATCTCGTACAAGCGCTCTCTGCACGCCTGCACATTATCCATCATCAAATCCACGCCATATATACTTGCCACTGCTATTATGGATTGCTTTTCATACTCCATCGGGAGTGGTTTCTTTTTCTTTGGTGGAATAGCTCTCTTCTTGGCTGCCTCTAGTTTTCTGCGCAGTATTTCAGCAACAAAATTCCCATCACCACAGGCGGGCTCTAAGAAACGGCTATCCACACGCTCCGTCTCTCGCTTAACCAGATCCAGCATTGCATTGACCTCACGATCAGCAGTAAACACCTCTCCGTGGTCAGCAACACGCTGTCTGGACTTTACCTGTCCTATCATAAGTATCCTCCAACTATATATGGCATCAAAATAACTGTCCAAAAAACGAACTCATTCTTCATTTTGGGGATGTTATCACTTTTCTTCATCTTTAGAGGGCACCGCCTCAACAAGATCCCCTATATCACATTGAAGCGCACTGCATATCTTTAACAAAACATCCATACTGATTGGCTCGCCCCGGCTCATCTTTGCCACTGAAGATTGGCTGATTCCCGCCACGGTAGCAAGGTCTTTTTTCTTCATATCCTTGTCAATCAATAATTTCCATAACCGCTTATAACTTACATCCATTTGCTTTTACCTCGTTGCTCATAAACAAAAAGCGTCAATAGAGATATTATACTCAAAAATCTCCAGTGACGCAACTTGAAATTGTGAGAATGCACATCTAAAATTTCTGTTTACCACATTTTGAATCATCTATTCCGTCTCGTCCAGTGTTTTTTGAAACCATACATGATATATAGTTTTATTGACTATAAGCAATAAATAATTTCTTTCCTCACTATCTCCTCCGCCCTCACCCGAATATTATTCATCCCCTGCACCCAAAGCATCTGATCCTGTTCCTTCAACTTCTCCGTCACTCCCTCCTGCTCTGCCATTTGCTCCACCAGCAAATCAAACCTTTCCTCTGCCTCCTCCTGTATCATCAGCAAATGCTCTTTCAGTTTTCCGTTCAACACCATACCCTGATAGATGCCGCCCTTGTATTCTTTCAGATAGTGCTTCCGCATCAATCCAAACTTTCTCAACTCTCCCTCCGGTTCCGGATCAGGCAATAAATTCGGGATCAGATAATCTCCACATTTCTCATACGTCAGATTCATATTCATAGCATTCTTCCTCTCTTTCTTATATGCCCATTTCATGTTTACGGCCAGGTTTTGTTCTTTTCTGATTTTCTTTTTCAATCCCTAAATACTGCTTTATGTTCCTCAACTGTTTCTCCGCCTCCGCCACCTCCTTTTCCGCTGCCTGATATTCTTTCTTTAACTTTTCTTTTTGTGCCGCCATTGCATCATATTCCGCCTGCATCTTTTCCACATCTAGTGAAGCTGTTTTTATCCCATACTGCTTCAGCATGTTTTCAGCGCCGCCAAAGAGAATAATCTGCGTTTCATGGCTTCGGAAATAAGCATCTGGATCTTTTGCTTTCTCATATCCTCTCTGATATTTCCTATTCGTCACATACTGCTTTGCGTATTTTAAGATTTCCGCGTTAGCTTTCATCTCGTGTTCCAAATCTACGATTTCATTTCGTGTTGCTGTTGCCAAAGCATTTTTGTCTGCTATTTTCTGTTCCAGTTCTTCTACAGAACCACCTTCTGCATAACTTGCAGCAGCAATCTTTAAATTCTGTATATTTGCCCAATGCTTTAACGCCCCACTCTCTTGGAATTTCTCTTTATCAATATCAATCAGAGTCCGCATTGCATCCGATTGTTTTGGAAAAGGAACTCTCTTTCTTACAATGAAATAGTCCTGTGCTTTTATGCGCCTTTCAATCCGCTCCTTGATTGCTTCTTTCGTATATCCGATACCGAAATTCTTTTCACTGACACGTGTAAAACGAGTCTGTCCCGAAGCAGAAAACGATAAATATTTCAGTGAATTATCTCCAAAAGTTTCGCCTTTTACAGCATATCCTTTTAAGCGCATCTGACTGATAAAATCCTCATAGCTATATGCTTCACGAATAGCATCTTCCATATCTGACTTCATCTGTGCTTTCCATGACATCCCTTTTTTCTGCTCCTGCCACTCATAATGCGTCATACCTTTTTGTCCTGACGGAATAATGACCGACAATCCATGTTCCCTGCACAATTCATCTGACAGATTTCTAATGTTTCTGTATGTACGCCTGCAGTCATTGTATTTCTTATGTTCCACATTATCAACCGCACAGAAAATGATATGATTATGACAATGTCCTTTATCTATATGCGTAGCAATGACATAACTATATTTATTTTCCAACAACTTGTCCGCAAGCTCTATACCCACCTGATGAGCCGTATCGAAATCCACTTCCCCCGGTGCAAACGACTGGAGCAGATGGAATGCCTGCTTATCTCCCACGCCGGACGATTTTGATAAAGCATCTTTAAAATCATAATGCGCTGTTTCTATCCCACAGGCAAAAGAATCTATCAAAATCTGTCCGTCTGTTTTCTCCGGATTACAGATATATTTTAATGCTTTCTGTACGGTTGCTTTGACAGCATGAATTCGTGTGTACGCCATACTTCTTTCATCAGCTCCTTTACTTCTTCCATATCTTCCTGATAAATATTGCCTGTAGAATTTATCCTCACCGCCATCTGATTCAGGCTTTTACTGATCCTGCTCAGATTGACATTATAATCATGCAGTTCCGAATAATCCACAAAATAAGTAAATCCATACAGGATCAGATGCCGTAAAAAATCACTCCTGTTCCTGAATCCCGCATTACTGCATTTTGCATCCAAAATATACTTCTCGTTGTCACTTAGTCTGAGAATCATTTGATTGGCTCGTTTTCGTTTTTCCATCTTTAGCCTCCATTATTTCAAATTCTTATATCAATATTCGCAAAAATTATTTTTTGGGAATCTGACATTTTCTTGCGTCATATCTGATGCGTTTCATAAGGGGTTAGGGGATTCTCCCCTGCAGGCAGGATTGGATGTCCAAAAGTTCCTTTTGGATATCCGAATCCAGTGCTTGCTATTCTGCCAAAAACCCCAAACAAAGAGAGCAACAAGTCTATAAACATATCTCCTGATTTCTTTAGTGACTCCTAAAATCAACCTTTTCTCAGACTTATTGCTCTTTCTGCTAAAACTACTCCTATTTCTGCCAATTTTTCCTCAAAACAAATCCTCCAGTGCATCCAGCACATCTTCACTGATTTTTGGCAGAGAATTGTCCTCTTTTTCTGCCAATTTTTCCATTTCTACCGCAGGCAATGCGGTTTGTCCTCGCAGCAGACTCCTCATCTCACTTCTGAAACGCTCCCAATAATTTTCAGATATCTCCGCTTTATTCCCTGCATCCGCATTTTCAAAGTAGCGAATAAGCGACTTGATGATGACTTTTGAATAAGTCTTCTCCACCGATCTGTCCATTGTCTGCATATAATCCCATGCTTTCCTATGTTCCTCTTTATCAAGATTGAAGCGGATATTGATATTCTTTATCATGACGCCTTACCTCTGATCTGTGTCCGTTTCAAGGTCTGTAACGCCAGAAGCTCATATCCTTTTGCCGTTGCACAGATATCCTGAATAATCACTACTCTGTCCGCATCATATTCTGCAAAATTTTTTATTAAACAGCCACCACCGCCTATTACATATAGTTTCATCAAATCAGGATTATAGCCATACTCCCGCAGCTTGCTGAATACCTGCATCACATAATCCTTTGCTACCCCTGAAACCGCCTGTATGTACCGTTCAGGAATATCCGCAGTTCCTTTGCGGAATATTTCTTCGATAATGTGATCCGGCACCTCGCACTGACAGTTTCTCATCACTTCATTTCTTGCCCTTTTCATACACTGATATACGCCGAACTGTTCGGTAAAAATTTTGCCCGCCAGAGGCTTCCCATTCTGCATAAACGCCACATTCATTGTTCCATTGCCGATATCCGCCAACACTGTATTTCCCCTGATATCTCCATCATAATTGATAAATGCGGCATACCCCTGTGGGTGAATGGAGGCATCTGTGATAACTACATGATAGGATTCTTCGTTATATTTGAAATGTACATCCTTTTCACTCAGCAGATATTCCCGAAAATTTTCCTTCTGTTCCTTCACCCAAAACAACGGCACTCCTGCTGCTAAATGGATAACAGCCTCATTCTTTCCTCTGAATTTAAGTTCTTCTGCAACCGCCGCGAGTGTTAAAATCCAATAATCCCCGTCATGGGTTTTCTGTACCTGAAACTCCTTATGACCTCCGCCGATTCCGTATTCTTTTCCTTTGTACTCTAATGCCGTCGCTCCCAAATGTACCTCTTTTTCCACGCTGGCAGCAAAAACTCTGTGTGCTGTTTTCATATTTCCATACCCATGATCCACTCCCAAAATCAATTTTCCGTTATAATATAATTCCTGCATAATAAATTCCTCCAATTTTTTGATCGAGGTCAGTTTCATTTACTCCTGACTGGCCTGCTTTTAATATATATAATGCTTTCATAGGCTAAGCCTTTGGTTTCCCTTTCTTTGGCTTGTTTAACCCAAATTTTGCTTACGGTATACCTGTCAAGGCCGAGCTAAGAGCTCGTTCAATTTAGCCTTGACAGGCATATCGTAAGCAAAATACAATCGGTCCTGCCAAAGATAAGAACTTTTCATTTTATCAACTGCTTTCTAATTTTCCTTCTCCGTATTCATAATAATTAACTTCTGCTCTGTAATAATTACCGATCGTGTTTGGTGCATTATAGAGCGCTGTCAGCAAATAGGCCTTGATATTCGCTATATGAGTGGTGGTTCTTTTCATACTGTCTAGAACATAATTGATATGTCCCGAATCCAGCTTTAAAAGTTTATCTCTGACCAATTTATAAGGATAATCTGCACCGCTGATACGGATACTTTTTCTTTGCACTGCCACCACATCAACAATGATTTCTACCAGCTCGTCCAGCAATTCATGCTGATATTTCATATCTGCTTTCAGAATCTCATAATCTATGTTTTCTTTTACAATCTGGGTATAAACCTCCATCACATCCATCTGATTTCTATCTGTTTCTCCCTGATTGATGGATAGATAATCTTTATCCGTAGTCTCTATAGTATTCTTTGTATTTGTCTCCTCTTTCGGGGAGGGACCTGTCACCTTTGAAGTAGTACCCTCCCCCTTTTCAAGGATACCCCTCTCTCCTTCTACGGGTAGAGGTATCTCCTTTGGCGGAGATAGGCTATCTTCCTCAATCTCCTCCGGAAATGTTATCTCATATAACCTCTTAGGAATCAGCTCAATGAACAGCACATTATTCAAAGCCTGTCCTTTTATCTGGATTGTTTTGAAGACACGTTTGATAATTCCTATTTTCTCAAGAGCCTTTACAGCCTCTGTTGCCTGTTTCTTTGATAATCCGAAAGTGTCCGCCATCTGATCATAACTTCGCTGTAAGTAATCATCATGGAACTTCTTTTTCATGCCGATCAGCTGCCCGCTTTCTTCATCCCGTTCTTCTTTTGGTCGATACCAATACACAATATCTGCCAGAATATGAATTGCATTATTGTTTGGTGCGCCATTGGGATATTTGATTGTTTTAAACCACACCATAGGAATTACATTTCCCGTAAAATTCATAGTTCCAACTTCATCCACAATAGGATTTCCTGTTGAATATCGAAACGTCTTTTCATAATTCATCTTTTCCCTCTTTTCGCAATTTGATATTTACTTCAAAGAGAGCCTTTGTTATACTAAATTTGCAATATGAGTATAGTAAGGCTCTGCTTTGCTTACTCCGAAATGCCCTTGTTGCCAGCAGGGGCATTTTCTTTTATTCCTGCCATTTTTTCCAACATATCCGCCACCTTTTCCTGTTCTGACGGGTATAAATGCCCATAGGTGTTTAATGTGATCCGGATATCCTTATGTCCAAGACGCTCTTTAATAATCATAGGCTGAACCCCAAGATGTATGAGGTAAGCGCAGCTCGAATGTCTCAAGTCGTGGACACGGATATATTTAATTCCCGCTTTATCCGCATGGCGTTTCATCACATGCTGTACTGCCTCCGGCACGACTGCAAAAATCCTTTCATCTGCAGGCAGCTTATACATAGACGCCATATATGCTTTTAATTCTTCTGCCAGAAATTCAGGAATAATTACCGTCCGCACGGACTCTCTTGTTTTGGGTTCTGTAATCTCGTCTTTCCCCTTGTGGCGGAAATATGTTTTAGTGATAGATATCCTCCTGTTTGCAGTGTCAATGTCTGATGCAGTAAGTGCGAGGGCTTCACCAATCCTGCAGCCACTGTAAAACAGCAGATCAAACAAAACATGATATTTGCTCCCCAAGTCAAAAGTTCGGATAAAACAATTAAATTCATATAATGTCCAAAATTGTAATTGCTTTTTATCTGCATCTGCTCTGCCCATGCGTTTTACTTTCGTGCAGGGATTATCTTTTAAGTTATAAATCTTTGCTGCATGGGTAAATAATGCCGTCAGCTGATTTTGAAGCATACGCTGATAGGTTTCCTTAAATCCTTTGGTTCGTATTTCGTTCTGCCACTGGATAATATCTGCCGGTGAAATACTGTCCATAGCTCTGTTTCCCAACAATGGAATAATATGATGTTCAATCATATAACGCTTATTCCGAATCGTGCGCTGTTTCAGCTCGCCGCTTTTATCTCTGAAATATACCTCTACGAAATCAGCCAGCTTCATTTTCATATCTGTTTTTGAAGCCAACAGCGTATTGCGCTCCCATTCCAAGGCTTCTTTTTTACTTGCAAATCCCCGTTTCTTCTTATGCTTTTTCTTGCCTTGCCAATCCTCCACCCATATCTGAGAAGTCCATGTACCCTTTTCTATATCTTTAGACACTGCCATTTTGCATCCACCTCTCTTTCCCTATCCGGCATTCCTTTTTCCGAAATAGAATCTTTCGCTCCAGTAGGTACGCGGAACCTTAGCCTGCACCGTCATATATCCGGCTGCTGCTAATTCCTCATTGAGCTGACGAATGATACGATAGCTTTTCTGCCTTGACACACCCAATTCCTGAGCCACATCGTCGACATTCATCATATAGTTTGTCTTTGCCATATCGGTTCTCCTTTCGCATTATATTTTTTTGAAATACGCAAATCGTATTATTGTGTTTCTAATATTATTACTCATTACGTATTTTGTCAATACTATTTTAAAAATATTTTCTAACATTTACGAATTGCATAATGCATTGCACAATGGTATAATATTGTCTATAAAACAGATTAGGGATAGGGAGCATTATCATGGAGGAGTTGTTAGTTTATGCCATTTTGCTTTATGAGGAATTAGTAACAGAAACCGAGTATAATATACAGCTTGATGAATTATTTCTCAACAACCCCGAAAACAATGATTTTCTCTATTTGGAATGGGAAACAGACATTAAAAAAGCTATTATTTATGTGAGGACACATATTGATTACAGAAATCTTGACATTAAACGGTTTGGCAGAGTTTTAATGAGCAAATTAGAGACGATTTATGCAAACTGCTCGGATATTGAATATTT